>Ga0209553_1001038_pt1 | contig 14012 bp, 15 predicted proteins | sample LauGreFBDMM110DN_2_FD_188217 | JGI IMG/M metagenome (GOLD analysis project Ga0209553, IMG submission 188217) | Freshwater lake microbial communities from Lake Michigan, USA - Fa13.BD.MM110.DN (SPAdes) (version 2) | ecosystem: Environmental > Aquatic > Freshwater > Lake | place: Lake Michigan...
CATCGAGGCAACGCCTGTCATTGAGGCAACGCCAGAAGCAGTCGAGGCCGTTGCAGACGTGATCGCAGAAGTTGCAACGCCTGTGGCTGAAATCATTGAGAGCAATGTCGATGCGCAAGAGCCAATAGTTCCCGAACCTGAAGCCTAATTTCGTCCGAATCTTGTCACTCACCCGTGGGCAACTACCGTGTAGGGCATGTCAGAAATAGTCCAGTACGAACGTCGTGGTCAAGTAGCAATCATCACCCTGAACCGACCCGAAGCACGAAACGCCGTTAACGGCGACGTTGCCCAAGGCTTAGAAGCAGCAATAGACAAAATGGAAGCGGACCCAGATGTATGGGTCGGTGTCTTAACTGCAAATACAGAGGGTCAAAAAAATCCAGTGTTTTGTGCGGGAGCAGATCTCAAGGCAATTAATTCCGGAGACGCAGGCGCACTCAGCACCAAGCGTGGTGGCTTTGGTGGTTACGCATATCGGGAGCGCACGAAGCCGATCATCGTCGCTGTCGACGGTCTTGCAACGGCAGGCGGATGCGAAATTGTTCTCGCCTCTGACATGGTGGTGGCCTCATCAATTTCTGCTTTTGGCTTGGCAGAAGTAAAACGTAATCTCATCGCGGGTGCTGGTGGTTTATTCCGATTGCCACGTGCTATCGGACAGGCAGTCGCCATGGAAGTCATCTTGACTGGTGAGCCACTGCCCGTGCAACGAGCCTATGAACTGGGTCTTGTCAATCGAATCACTGAGCCAGGCAAAACTGTAGAGGTAGCGCTCGAACTTGCGAACAAGATTTGTCTCGCTGCTCCCCTTGCCGTTTATGCAAGTCGCAAGGTCGTTCTCGCTGCTGCTTACGAAACAGACGACGTACTTAAAAAATTGACCAACTCAGAATTTGCTGTTGTGTTGCAATCAGAGGACACCAAAGAGGGTTTGACTGCCTTTATTGAGAAGCGCGCGCCTCAGTGGAAGGGTCGCTAAGGTCGCGTCCGACAACAATGGTGCGCGCAGTGAGTCCGTGCCGTTCAAAGAGATTCTTCATCGCTCTGTCGCCTGGCAATGCCTGAGCGTAAATGCGTCCTGCGGAAGACCTCAGTGATTCGAGCGCTGCATGCATAAGTGCGTCTGCTGTGCCGATATCTCTCGCATCTGGTTCGACGTAGACATGACTGATGCACCAATGATTGAGTCGCCAACGAGAGCACACCAATGTGCCCACAACAGTGTCTCCAAGTCTGGCGACAAAAAAGGCTTCGTCTGTGATGTCATCCGTGACAAAAACATCGATGTCTCCGCGCATCGATGATCCCTCCGCTCGAGAACGATCACGATGATTCAGTAGAACGTCTTGATCAGTATCTTGACCACGTTCTACCGATACGAGCGACACGCTAAATCGAGCCTTTAAGAGCGCGACGGCAGGCTTGCGCCACAGTGACTCTATTGCGGTGAAGGATTTCGTAATCGAGAATGCTTTGCAGTTGGCTGGATGTCAACGTGCCAAGCGTTTCGATTATCTGCCGGGCCGTCAGTGTGTCGTAATTATCAAGAGGCTCAACCTGAATTTGTGAATCAGCAACAACTGTTGTGGGTTTGACATCAGCACGCACAGGATTCGGCGCAACCATCTGAAGCCGTTGCATAACTGTTTCGATGCCCTTCTTGACGGCGAACTCGCCGATCATGCGTGCTGCCGGCGCTTGACGACGCAACTCTGCAAGGTATGCCTCGGCTTTTGTGGCCATTTCAGAAAAGGATTCAGTGGAGGTCATGATCTTTTAGCAAAAATAGGACAGTCGTCGTCACCAATAGGGCATATCGGTGCGGCGCTTCGAACGAGCAAGAAACAACTTGAACATAGTTGCTCATCTTCTCTTTTGGGCTGCAAGTGATCATCGGCTAGTCCACGCTCATCAACTTCGACTTCATCGTCTTCGTTGATCTCGTCCTCTGTCGCAACGAGTTTCTCTTTCAGAATTTTACTGAGATCGTCTTCGACGTCATCAGGTGTAGTGAGGTCGTCTTCATCGTCATCATCATTTGCACCAGGACGAGCCACGATGGTGGCGCCCATGCTGGCATCGTCGTCTATGTCGCCTGAGTCATCGACCTCATCGCCAAACTCATCATCTTCGTCAACTTCATCGTCGAGTGCTTCGGGATCGATTTCAAGTCCCTCGAGGTCTGCCGCCTCTATTTCGTCGTCTTCTGGATCGATGGCCTCAACCAATTTTTTCGGAACAATCTTTTTCTTTGCAGCCATGAGGTTGCCTTTCTGATGTATTGCGTCTTGCCTACTCGGTCACAGTGTGTTTCGTAACAAAGCGTGCGGCGGGATACTAGGCACAAAACCGAGCCAATAGGCGCATTGCAGGGAATAATCTGCCAGGTTTGTGTGATTTGTGTTGTCTCCGGTGGAAACTTGCCCAAACTTGCTACGAACGGCGTTGCTCTGCTCGACGTTCGGAGTCAAGACGCTCAAGTTCTGGTGCTTCAGTTGTCATGTGGATCATTGCTGCGGCAATAGCCGTGTGTCCAGCGACGCGAGCGATCTGTTGGTGCATTTCGAGAGAGACTCGCCGATATGACGGGTGCCCCTGGGGCGATGACCGCAATTCAAGCATGTGCATGGCTTCCCTGGCATTGAATTGCATGACATAACGCATCCTGTAGGCCATTGAGACCGCATAAGGCGCCTGTTGCCTAAAGTCTTCCCCTAAGGCCTCGTAGAGCCCTCTAGAGCGCTCCATGACCTCTTCAAACTGATCACCACACCCTGCCTCTACAAGCAGCTCAGGACGCGTGAAGCCGTGATACGGGGTGAGAGGCTGCCACTCAATTGTCAGCATGCGGTGCCGTTGCATATCTCGAAATGCCCCGTAGTCGGACAAAATATCAAAACGGTAATCGGTTCGCTCAAATGCTCGGCCGGGTCGGTGCCGTCTGTTCTTGCGGTCACCCACATAGGCCAGCAAAAGAGATGTCTTGTCCTGGGCCGACATTGCGTCTACGAGGGCAAGAATTTGCGACTCCGGAAGGTGAGATTGTGAATAACAGATCGCCGCAATGACTTTGTTTTCGCCATCAGGATCAAAGTCCACAAGTGTGACTTCGTCGGAGTCATCCGCAATTTGATCGCTAAAAAGTTCGTCGACCAATACAGCAGTGTCTTCATGAGTATCTGAAATATATTGAGACCATTCTCCACCACGTTCGGGGATGTCAACACGCTTTAAAAAACTCGGAACTACTTTGCGTAACTCCCCCAACATCAGATCGGCATAGTGGCGAGCCTCTGGCAATGGATGTGCCCGCATCCGAAGAAGCAGGTGTTCATAGGCCTGACCGCTTCCGTAGATGCCCACATTAGACAAAGACGCCGCAGGCAATGCGCCGCGTACTGCGTCGAGGGCTTTAGCGCGAGTCGCTTGGCGAAATACAAAATCACTGACTCCATCGGCTTGGCGAACAGACTGACGAACATGTTCGGTGACAGTGTTGGCTAACGCGCTATACGAATCGAACATTCGATCCATGTCGCCCACATATCGATTAGCAAGCTTGCTCGCCAAGATTTCTGGATCTCGGAAAAAACGATACCTTCCACCGAGTCTTTCGTCATATGAAATGTAACGAGTACTCTGCTCGAGATAACTCATTAGACGGCCCCACTCCAAGATTTTCGTTAAAATATTCGACGCTTGTTCACACGCCAAATGCACGCCACCTAGTTGGGCTACCGAGTCATCTCCGTATTCAAAAAATACTTTCTCATACAATCCTTCAGCCCGTTCAAGTCCGATCCTGGCATCGACGTTTTGGTCGCCACTAATGTCAAGATCACCGACAAACTCATCCAAAAATAATCTTCGTAGACTTCGTGGACTACGGCTGTAGCGCGCAAACAACGCCCCCTTAACAACCTCTGGAAGGTTGACAAGAGCAAAAACGGGTAGGTCTAGGTTCGTGAAATAACGACACAGAATCTGTTGCTCGGACTCTGTAAATTCTTCAGGAACGTAGACGGTCACGGTTCAATAGCCTACGAGTCAACGTGTTGTCGACTGTGGATACCATTCATCAAGATTCTGGTTACAGAACATCGCGAGATAAGTTCTCTTGTGAAAAAACTTGAGCGACAAGCGCCTGCCGGGGGGCGGAGGTCCAAAAGTCAATTGCCGTCATCACCATGGCCTTGGCTCCATCAAGGATTGCCTGATCTGCAGTTTTGCTGCGAGCATATTTTGCGAATTCTTCTGTGTGAATAGCGGTGCCTGCGGGCGCGATAGCAATCATCGGATGAATCGACGGTACAAGATGGCTGACGTTTCCCATATCGGTGCTGCCCACCACTGCATGGCCGCTCTCGCGCGGGTCTCGCACGACTCGACCAAGCACGCTTGAGTTTGTGACATATGACGCAACGAGCGGACCGTTGGTCAGCATGTCGGCGTATGGGCGATCATCCCACTGATGGGTCATTGTGCAACCACAAGACAATGCTCCAGCTTCAAGACACGCCAACACTCGTTCCTTGAGTGGTTGCAAGCTTGCAATCGTGTCAGAGCGCACGTACCAGTCCATTGATGACTCTCGAGGAACGATGTTTGGTTTGTCACCTGCTTTGAGAAATATCCCATGAACTCGTTCAGTCGGCGCGATGTGTTGACGCAGTGCAGCAACACCCATGTAACCCATGACTGCAGCGTCTAGTGCATTACGACCGTATTGGGGTGCCGCAGCGGCGTGTGATGCGCGCCCTGTGTATTCGACCAAAAGTTGTTGTATCGCGATTGCGTCGATCGTTGTTAAATCAGCATCTGCAGGATGCACCATCATCGCCACGGACAAATCCTCAAAGGCACCGTTGCGCCCCATTGAAATTTTGCCACCACCACCTTCTTCGGCGGGTGTGCCAAGCAGGCGCACAGAACCACCAGCAGAATCACACACTGCAGCCGCCGCAAGAGCAGCCCCGATTCCGGCTGCTCCAATTACGTTGTGGCCGCATCCATGTCCGATACCAGGCAGTGCGTCGTACTCACACACGATTGCAACAGTTGGACCAGTGCCGTGTTGCGCTGCAAAGCCAGTCGCTACACCGTAAGCGCCAATTGTTGTGTCTAGGCCTTTTTGTGTTGCAAAGCGTGCAAGTCGCCCTGCTGCATAGTGTTCTTGAAAATTAAGTTCCGGATGATCGTGAATATCATGACTTATCTCAATTAGTTCAGAAGCGAATGAGTCGATCACTGAGCACGCTTTTTTCTTTAGGCCCTCTGCGTCAGTTGTCATAGTTGGACCTTTCGTTGACTTTTGATCTATGCGTCACAGATTAGTGCCCGATGCAATCAGCACATGGGCAGCATCAGAGGCAATAGTGAGCGTGACGCGCGAAACGTGGTTGTGGCGCCGCCCGTCTATCACGAGCATCTGCTTTGGAGACACGGTCAGATCTAGATGCGTTGTCCTTGAAATTGCAATTTTCGGATGTGGAAAATGATTACCAATTTTCGCTTTGGACCAGCCGATAACGCGTTGGCGCATATTCATTGATGCCACGGATACGACATCAAGATGACCATCATTTGGATGTGCTCGAGAAGCAATCTGGCGACCACGACGCATACCTGTGTTCGTTACCACCAGCACAGGGCCGCGCAACCAACCTCCATGAGGCCAAGAATTACGGATCGCAACGTCACTGATTGCAGTGAGTTCGATTTGAGCGCCTCTTGCCACGATCGAAACCGAAATAGCGTCACACGGCAGGCAGTGCGCCAAGCCTCCGACGACTGGTGTATTGGGTCGACCTAAGGTTTCAAAAAGAGATCCACCTGTGAGAACAAATACGTTGGCAGTTTGATTATTGAGATGAGTGCCCATTTCATGATCTGAACCCACGCGTTGATGAGGCGGACATTGCGTTACTTCTTGGCCCCACTCGGTGTTTTTCTTTATTGTCATCAGCCGCTCCTGCTATTAATCCAGTTGCACCGATTCGGAAGTCATGCCAGCCGCTACAACACCGCGATTCATCATGTTCACTGCTTGCGTTGCTGAGTTGCGAAGTTTTTCGTCGGGCGCCGCAGATGCAATTTGATTCAAAAGGTCAATCAATTGACGAACGGATCGAACAAAGTCACCGGGTGTAAGGTCGGGATGTAAAACCGTTGAGAGATTTTTGCCAGCCACCCACTGCGAGATCTCAAACGCCAATCCCCCATCAGGCTTGCGATAGAGATTCATTGAATGTGCCCTTTGAATCTCGTGTAGACGCAAAGTGAGTCGTTCTATTCGTTTAAATCTGTTTGTCACTGTCTCATTGGGCCACCGCACCGGACCTCCGCTATCGGGACCACGAGTTTCAAATACAACCGTTGATAACACCGATGCAAGGTCAACCGGCGACAAAGAGTCAAGCATTCCGCTCGAAATAACTTCAACAATCAGGAGATCAGATTCATGAAAGACCCGCGAGAGCAGTACTCCCTTATCGGTGAGTTTCCAGTCTTGGATATAACCCAACTCTTCGAGCACCACAACAACGTCATCAAAGCGAGCGCTCACTGAGCCTGCACGAGTAACCATTCGCTGTTCCATTTGAGTTATCTCATTCAACAGTCGTTGTTGACGTCGTTCTCTTGTACTGCGCGGAGCCGTCTCTGAGCCCAACTCAGGGACTATTGGTTCCACAATGACTTCTTCAAAGATCTTGGCCTTGGTCAAGCGCTTAGCGGTCTCGCGCAAGAACTCTGTCTGGGTTGGCTCATACGGAACTGGTAAGTCAATTCCGCCAGACCGTCGTGGCAGGCTTTGTAAGTCACTCGCTGAGAGTTGCAGCACCTTTCGCGAGGCCGTTACAACAGTCAACCGTGTGCCTGATTTTCGGGTGGCAGTAGCGATGATGGCACCACGACCACGCAGAATCGATGACTCAAAAAGAACGACATCCCCAGGCCTGAGACCTCGCAACGCAATTTCTAGTTCAGTTGCAGAGATTGAAATAGGGAGATTGTCATCGATGTCCTGTAATGATCCTGTCGCAGTTCTTGATAATTCAAGTGCTGCAAGTTTCTTGCTCTGCAAATTCGCTTCAGACAAAACCACGTCTTTGTCCGTTTGAAATTGTGCAAACGAGAGATTCAAAACATGATGTGTGCCTTGCCTCGTGTGGGCTCGCACCAGGTTGACGGCCATATTAAACGTTGGCCGAAATGCAGACGAAAGGCGAAAACTCCGACTCAATGCCAACGCAACGATTTGATCGAATGTGATGAACGGATTCCACAACGTCACAGCGTGACCTATGTCGTCGAGGCCGCGTCTTCCTGCGCGTCCTGTCAATTGAGCAAATTCGCTCGCCTTTAACAACATATGATTTTCGCCCGTAAATTTTGTCAATTTCTCGATTACAACTGCTCGGGCAGGCATATTGATACCAACTGCGAGCGTCTCTGTTGCAAAAACAACCTTGACAAGGCCCTCAATAAAACATTGTTCGATTGCTTCTTTAAACATTGGGATCATTCCGGCGTGATGGCACGATATTCCTGCCCCGGCTTGCTCAAGAAAGTCGTCATAACGAAGCGCAATGCGGTCATCAGGGGTCAAATCACATGTTTTGTCATTAATGATCTGAATTATTCTGGCTTCTTCTTCTGGGTCGGTCAAGACGATTCCGTCTCGAATGCATGCGTTGACTGCATCTTCGCATTGAGCACGACTAAAGATAAACACGATCGCCGGTAGAAGGTCCTCGCTTGAGAGTAGGTCAACTAAATCAGGTCGCGACGGAGTATAAAAACGTTGACGATGTCCCCGTCCACGAACCTTGCCAGAGCGACCCATCGAACGCTCAGAGTCAAGCAAGCGACGTACTGAACCATTTGCCTCACCGTTGACAATAGTGTCGTACATCGAAACACGTTCCGTACTTGAGTCTCCTAGGGCAAAGTGGTTCACAAGTTCGACAGGTCTCTTGCTTTCAATAATTACGTCGGTACGTCCTCGAACCGTTGTCAGCCATGTCCCAACTTCGTCAGCATTGGACACCGTTGCAGACAAACACACGAGTTGAACTTCGAGCGGAAGTTGAATGATTACCTCTTCCCATACAGGGCCCCGATATGTGTCTTGCAAAAAATGCACCTCATCAAGGACTACGACACCTAATTGCTCGAGTCTTGGCGACGAAGAGTAGATCATGTTTCGAAGCACTTCCGTTGTCATCACAACGATCGGTGCCTCTGAGTTGATCGCGTTATCCCCTGTGACTAGTCCAACCTTGTCTGATCCGTAAAGGTCACAGAGGTCACGATATTTTTGATTGGAGAGCGCCTTGATAGGAGCGGTGTAAAAAGATCGTTGTTCAGATGCCATTGCTTGGTTGATTGCGTATTCCGCAACAAGTGTTTTGCCAGAGCCAGTTGGTGCTGCCACAAGAACAGAGGCGCCAGCGTCGAGTGAGTTCATCGCCTCTACTTGAAATCGGTCAGGGGCGTACTTCAGTCGCTGAATAAATTGACTACGCACAGTCTCCGCTGAGAGCTGCGTCATATAGATGCTGACGGACGACGGCGCACAAGAAGCCACCCAACTAGAACGGCAACTGCAAACAAAAGACTCATCGGAATAGCCAAAGCCAACATGCTGATCGGGTCACCACTCGGTGTAATGACAGCCGCGGTAAGAAAAATGAACATGATTGCATTTCGCCAATTCCTCACGAGTTTGCGCGGTGTCACTATTCCGACTAGTTGCAAGAACACAATTAGTACAGGAGATAAGAACCCGATTCCATACGCAAGTCCCATCAGCGAAACGAGGCTGATGTATTTTGTAATTTGATACGCCTGTGTGACGTCTGGTCCTGACCAGGAAATGAGAAATTCAAGAGCCCTGTCAAGAGTCCAATAAGCCAGGTATCCACCCGTACTAAATAAAACAATTGACGACGCGATAAATGGTATCGCGTATTGTTTTTCACGCTTATCAAGCGCCGGAACGATGAACTTCCAGATTTGCCACAAGATGACTGGTAACGCCAAGATCAGACCACCATAGGTTGCAACTTTCATTCGGGCGGTGAGGCCGTCGAGTGGACCTAATGTAAACAGGCTGCCATCACAATTAAAATCAGGTCTATTAGCGCAGACATTGCGATATGGCTTCGTCAATATTCTCAACACTGGTTCGTATAACAAGAGCAGTGTTATCGCGCCAATCGCAACTGCTAGAAGCGACCGAAAAATACGCTTACGTAGCTCACGAAGATGCTGCACCATGGTCATCTCCTGGGGAATAGTCTGTGTTTTTCTAAAGCGCATTCGGGTCCTCGTGCGCTTCAATGGTGGTGGGCGAATCGTTGGGTCCGGCGGTCTCTGGCCGCATCGGAGGAGATGGCTCGGTATCTACTTCTCCAAAGCCGTGCTTGAGCGTGTTAGCAGTGCCCCGAAGCTCATCTAACGGCTCCTTGAAGGTTTCGCGCATCTCGGCCTCAAAGCCATTGGCCATTCGACGTACCTCGCTATACACGCGACCAACCTTGCGGATGACACTTGGTAAGCGGTCAGGCCCCAGAACTACGAGACCCATAATGAGCAAAAAGATCATCTCGCTACTGGAAAGATTGAACACGACTGCAAGTGTAGGACTCATCGCCTACGCTGGCGCGGTGCAGCAACGACTTCCTTCTGTAATGAACCCCCCAATTGCATTTGCGCATCGCGGTGCCCGTGCACACGCTCCCGAAAATACACTGCCGTCATTCGCACTAGCTCTGCGCCTCGGGGCAACGGGACTCGAGAGCGATGTCTGGATGACAGCTGATGGTGTTGCCGTTCTTGATCACGATGGTGTTGTTCGCAATGGTCTTCGAAAGAAGCCGATAAGTGAAATTAGTGCCAAGAACCTCCCGCAACACATCCCCACATTCGACGACTTCATCATGTCGTTAGACATCACCACCCATGTGAGTCTTGACATAAAAGATCTCAAGGCGTTTACGCCAGTGTGCCGCAGCACAAGTAATGCAGGATTCCCATTAGATCATTTGTGGCTCTGTCATCCCGATTGGCAAGAACTCGCCACTCGACGTGCATTACACCCTGACGTGCGCCTAGTTGACTCCACGCGGCTAGCCAAAATCTCTGAAGGTCCTGAGCGAAGAGCGGCCTCTTTGCGTGAAGCCGGAATCGATTGTCTCAATATGCACCACAGTGACTGGAGCGGTGGGCTCACAACTCTTGTGCATCGATTTGACCGGCTTGCATTTGGATGGGATATGCAATTTGATCAAGTGCTTGATAATGGTTTTCGAATGGGACTTGACGGGGTGTACAGCGACCATGTCGACCGAATGATGGACTCATTTGTGCGAGAGATCAACCCGCTTCTCTAAAAACCCTAAAGCAGTTTCCAACTATTAAATGGCCACACAACAATGAATGCACGCCCGACAACAAGGCTTTCACTAATTGTTCCAAAGGACCTGCTGTCAAATGATTCAGGCCGATTATCCCCCATAACAAATATTTGACCCGTTGTTACTGTGACGGCAGCCATGTTTGGCTGACGACATCTGTCTTCAAGAATGACCTGCGACAGGTTTCCTTTGTCGAGATACGGTTCATTTAAAACTGTCCCATTGACAGATACAACACATGACTTAATTTCTACTTTGTCTCCCGAAAGGCCGATTACGCGCTTGATAAGGTCATCGTGAGCGACAGTGGCTCCGTTGCTGGTCACTCTGTCAAAAACTATGACGTCACCGTGTCGTATATCGTGTAATCGGTAACTCAGTTTATTCACAAGAACGCGATCGTTCTCAAAAAGAGTACTTTCCATCGACGGACCTGAGATGTAGTACTGCTGCAACACATACATCCGAACCAAAAGTGCCGCTGCAAGCGCAATAAAGATCACTACTAACCAATCTCTCAGAAGTTTTCCGATGGACTGTTGAGGTGCATCGTCTTGAGACGCATTATCTGGCTCAACCGACGACGACATAGCGACCAATTCTAGTGTCAGAACTACCAACCCGACTATAAACCAGCGATTAGTCGCTCTACTCTCTCGTCAACCGACGCAAATGGGTCCTTACACAGAACAGTACGTTGCTGTTGGTCGTTGAGTTTGAGATGAACCCAGTCAACGGTGTAGTCGCGTTTCTTGGCTTTTGCTGCCTTGATGAAAGAGCCTCGCAAGTGTGCACGGGTGCCAGTAGGGGCTTCATTCATGGCTCGCATAATGTCATCATCACTGCAGACTCGTTCGACGAGACCGTTATTCTGCATTTTGTAAAACACGCCTCGTTGACTATCGATGTCGTGGTACTGCAGGTCTAACAGTTGTACCCGTGCATCATCGAGTGACAAGTTGTGCCGCTCTCTAAATGCTTCAATCAGTTTTAACTTAATGACCCAATCGACTTCTCGGTCAAGTTTGAGAGGGTCATTTTCAATCGTGGAAATACAGTGTTCCCACATCTCAAGCGCCTTTGTTTCCATGTCGGAAAACCCGGTTGTTTCGGCGTATCGCAACGCAGCATTCAGGTACTCGCGTTGAATGTCAAGGGCACTAACCTCTCGCCCACTCTCAAGGCGGACTGTTCTGCGACATGTTGTATCAGAACTAATCTCGCGTATCGCTCGAATGGGATTCTCGAGGGTCATATCTCTCAGGCTCACTGATTTGTCTTCCATCATTCGCAATACACATGCAGCGCTTCCTAGCTTGACAAATGTTGTGTATTCACTCATGTTTGAATCGCCAACAATGACATGGAGACGTCGATACAGCTCTGCATCCGAGTGTGGCTCGTCTCGAGTATTAATGATCGGTCGTGAACGTGTTGTCGCTGACGACACACTTTCCCAAATGTGTTCTGCTCGTTGAGAAATCGTATAAGAAGCTCCGCGAGGAGAAATCTGCACTTTGCCGGCACCCGCAAATATCTGACGACTGACAAGAAATGGAATGAAAATATCGTCGTATCTCAGACTTGCTTCTGTGCGATGTACGAGATAATTTTCGTGGCATCCATAGCTATTGCCCGCGGAGTCAGTGTTGTTCTTAAATAAATAGATCGTCCCTCGTATGCCTTCGTCTTGAAGTCGCTCTTCTGCAGTGTGCACCAGATCTTGCAACAAGCGCTCTCCGGCCTTATCGTGAACAACAACGTCGTAGATAGAGTCACATTCAGGTGTTGCGTATTCAGGATGGGAGCCAACATCAAGATACAAACGAGCACCGTTCTCCAAAAATACGTTGGAACTACGGCCCCACGACACTACTTTTCGAAAAAGATAACGTGCGACCTCATCTGGAGTTAAGCGACGTTGACCACGCAAGGTACACGTGATGCCGTATTCGTTCTCTAGTCCAAAAATCCGACGGTCCATTGCAACGTCACCCCATCAACGACGTAGCTTCGATCGCCTCAATCCGTCGAAAACAGCGACGATTGTCCCCACGCTCAATTACTGCAACTTCAAGATCTACTGCCGCCAGTGTTTTATCGGGACCACTTAAGGATTGCGCACATGCTTTGAGCGCAGCGGACAAAGTTGCCCCAGCGCTGAATGATGCATTCATACGCTCACTGATTGGGTCTGCGTCCCCCCCGAGTACCGAGAATCTGCTTTCGTCCATCACTGTTCCGTCGTACAAGATATGAAACAGTCGATCCTGAGACGCCTCGTAACCGATTTCCGCCACAAGAATCTCGACTTCAAGTGGTTTTTGGTCATGCGTAAAGATGTGTCCCATCATCTGGGCGTATTGATTAGCAAGACTGCGTGCATCGACGTCGTCACGGGCGTACTGATAGCCCTTTAAGTCGGCTGCGCGTACACCCGCCTGGCGTAGTTGATCGAATTCGTTGTATTTACCAACTCCTGCAAACGCTATACGATCGTAGATTTCTGAAATCTTGCGAAGAGTGTTACTTAAGTTTTCTGCAACGAATAAAATGCCGTCTAGATATTGGCACGCCACTAGTGAGCGACCACGCGAGATTCCCTTTCGAGCAAATTCAGCTCGGTCTTTCATCTGTTGTTCCGGCGGAACGTAAAATGGCATCGTCATCGTGATCTCACTTGCGCAATAATTGACTCAAACACTTGTGCGAGTTCGTCATCTGGAACTGGAACCCAACCATCTTGGGAGATAGCCGCCACAATCGGATAAATGCCGCGCATCACGTCTGGTCCCCCTGTGGCGCTATCCGCATCTGCTGCTTCCCAGAGGGCTCGACAGACGAGTGACACTGCATCGCTCTTGGTCATCTGGGCGCGCCACCCAATCTTGATAACGGTTCCGGCGTGCAAACTGCCAGACCCAATGGCAACAAACTCGCGCTCCTCGTATCGTCCACCAGTCATGTCGTAGTCCCACAGACGTCCTTTTGACTGACGAGGTTCGAAGCCTCCAAAAATTGGAACTACTCCTAGTCCTTGCATCGCAGATGGCAGATTTGCGCGCACCATTGTTGAGAGTTGGTTTGCTTTACCTTCAAGAGAGAGCTGCTGGCCTTCCATTTTTTCGTAGTGTTCGAGTTGTAATTGAAACAACTTGATCATCTCCATCGCTGGACCTGCGGCGCCTGCGATTCCGACGCCGCTATACGTGTCTGCCTGCACAACTTTTTCCATGTCACGATGACTAATGAGATTGCCAGCCGTTGCACGTCGATCTCCGGCCATGACGACGCCGTCTTGATATGTCACTGCGACACAGGTTGTTGCATGCGGGATGTCGATGATTGATTGGCCTTGCACAGTCCGGGGGACAAGCCCAACACGCGACAAGAGTTCTTGAAAATTTGCGCCCGGATCTTGGCTAGGCGTGAAGTAAGGCATTGACATAAAGAATTGCAGAAAAGCTACTGCCCACCCTTTTGAACGTAATTGTTGACAAAATCTTCTGCATTAGTTTCGAGAACCTCGTCGATCTCATCGAGCAAGTCATCGAGTTCTGCTTTGAGACGCTGACCGCTAGCTGTCGA
>Ga0209553_1001039_pt1 | contig 14008 bp, 12 predicted proteins | sample LauGreFBDMM110DN_2_FD_188217 | JGI IMG/M metagenome (GOLD analysis project Ga0209553, IMG submission 188217) | Freshwater lake microbial communities from Lake Michigan, USA - Fa13.BD.MM110.DN (SPAdes) (version 2) | ecosystem: Environmental > Aquatic > Freshwater > Lake | place: Lake Michigan...
GGTTTCAGCAGCGTTAGACATGGGCGCGACATTAATCAGGCCCAGGCAGGCGAGCAATGAGAAAGAAGTTTTGATGGAGCGAAATGTATTCATGACGGGCAATGAACTAAATCCGGGGCGGGTTGGAAAGTTTTTTTTGCCAGTTGAACCGCCCCTGGGAACGCTGGCGTCTCGCCGGCTGCCCTTGCGCTCGTAGGCCGGCGAGACGCCAGCGCTCCCAGTCCCGGCGTGACAGGGCCGGTCGTTTCTGGTAGGGACTGTCCGCACTCGTTGCCCGCATGAACACCGCCGAACTCGCCGCCGCGCTCCAGACCCTCGGTTGTCCGCCGGAAAAATCCGCCGAGATGGCCGCGCAACTCGACAAGCGCGCCCATCAGCTCGCGGTAAAAAATGGCCGCACCTACGACGAGGCCATGAAACATCTGCTTGGCCTGATGTGCCAGGGCTGGGCGGCGCAACCGAACGCAGACCGAAATAAACTATGATCAAACCCTGGCCCAAAATCAGTTCCAAGCCCGTCGGAGACTTCCGCATCTTCACCATCCGCACCGATCTCAAGGTTTCGCCGCGCACCGGACGCGAGCACGATTTCTACGTCATCGACAGCGTGAACTGGGTGAACGTGATCGCCGTCACGCCCGACGAAAAGCTGGTGATGGTCGAGCAGTACCGTCACGGCTCGAACACCGTGGAACTGGAGATTCCCGGCGGGATGATGGACCCCGGCGAGACCCTGCCCCTGGCCACGGGTTTGCGGGAATTGCGCGAGGAGACCGGCTACGAAGGCGAACGCGCCCGGCTCCTCAGCGAAATTTTCGCCAACCCCGCCATCATGAGCAACACCTGCTACACGGTGCTCGTGGAAAATTGCCGGCTGCGGCACGCCGTCGAGTTCGATCACGGCGAGGACCTGGTCACACGGCTCGTGCCGGTTGCCGACCTGCCCGGCCTGGTGGCCGGTGGAAAAATCCGCCATCCGCTCGTGGTCGTGGCGCTCTACCAGTTCGAGCTGGCGCGGCGACAGCAGGCGTGAAGGGCGGCGAAGCTGCCTTCGTGCCGCGGGCGTCCTGCCCGGCGGAAAAAACGCCGCGATCGCACCACGTCTGGAAAAAATTCCAACCGCCCAAAAACCTCGCGGCCCAATCCGGGCGGTGAGACGCACGCCCTCCACGGCAGGCCGGAAGGCCGCCGCTGCGGCGAAAGTGATTCCCGTGTTGCAGCGTGCGGCGCCGTCGGCTAGTTTCGAGGCACTTTATGACGTTGACTGAGAAAATTTTGGCGCGCGCCGGGGGCAAAACTTCCACGCAGGCCGGCGACAACATCTGGGTGCAGGCGGACGTGCTGATGACCCACGATGTCTGCGGGCCAGGGACCATCGGCGTGTTCCACCGCGAGTTCGGCAAGACAGCCAAGGTCTGGGACAAGCAGCGCATCGTCATCATCCCCGACCACTACATCTTCACCGCCGATTCCAAGAGCAACCGCAACGTCGATATCCTCCGTGATTTCGTGAAGGAACAGGGGCTGCCTTATTTCTACGACGTGATCGACGACCAGAACGGCCACTGGGTTTTCGATCCCAGCAAGGGCCTGCTCAACCGCCAGTACGGTTCGAACTACGCGGGCGTCTGCCACACCGCGCTCCCGCAGAAAGGCCACACGCGTCCCGGCGAGATTTTGTTCGGCACCGATTCGCACACCTGCATGGCCGGCGCGTTCAACGAGTTCGCCACCGGCATCGGCAACACCGACGCGGGCTTCGTCATGGGCACGGGCAAGCTGCTCCTGAAGGTTCCCGAAACGATGCACTTCCGGCTCGAAGGTCAGTTGCAGCCCGGCGTGATGGCGAAGGATGTCATTCTGCATTGCATCGGCGAGATCGGCTTCGACGGTGCGACTTATCGCGCCCTGCAGTTCGACGGCGGCGGCGTGGCGGGCCTGACGATGGATGATCGCATGACCATCGCGAACATGACCATTGAAGCCGGCGGCAAGAACGGCATCTTCGAGTTCGACGCGCAGACGCAGGCGTTCGTCGATCATCGCTGCCAGATGAACGGCACGAAGGCGACCTATCAGCCGGTCGAGCGCGACCGCGACGAAAAATTTATCTACGAAACGGTCATCGACCTCTCGCAGCTCGAACCGACCGTGGCCTGCCATCCCGATCCGGGCCAGCGCAAGAAGGCGAAGGAAATGGACCTCAAGCTGGACCGCGCCTATGTCGGCTCCTGCACCGGCGGGAAGACGAGCGATTTTTTGGCCTTCGCCCGCATCCTGCGCGGCAAGCGCGTGGTCATCGACACCTTTGGCGTCCCGGCCACGCCGGAGATCGTGCATGATTTGCAAACCGCGCTCTGGGGCGACAAGACGGTGTGGCAAATCCTCGTAGACGCCGGGGTGCAAATGACGGAGAACGCCGGTTGCGCCGCGTGTCTCGGCGGGCCGGTTGACACGTTCGGCCGTATGAACACGCCGATGAAGTGCATCAGTGCGACGAACCGCAATTTCCCCGGACGCATGGGACACAAGGAGAGCCAGGTCTTTCTGGCTTCGCCCATGACGGTGGCGGCCAGCGCGCTCACGGGTCGAATCACCGATCCGCGGGAATATCTCGGCTGACGGGCGGAAAGATTTCGAGTTGGAAGTTATCAGGAGAGGCTTCCGGTTCACTGAGGGGGGTTCCCCGCGAAAACGTCTGGTGGTTGGAACAGTTGATCGGTTGAAAACAAACATGACCCGCGAGCGTCTTGACCAATGGTGCGAAAAGGGGATTCTGGGCCTGCTGCTCGGCATTCTTGTTTTTGGCCCGCTCGCCCTCGGCGCCGTGCGCGCGACGGAGTTCCTCGTCCTCCAATTTTTCACCGTCGGCATCCTGCTGCTCTGGGCGGTGCGGCTCTGGGCGAACGCCCGGCTGCAACTGCTCTGTCCGGCGGTCTGCTGGGGCGTGCTGGCCTTTGCGATTTACGCCATCGTCCGTTACCGGATGGTGGTGGCCGACGGAGACCTCGAATACGTGGCGCGGCTGGAGCTGATCCGCGTGCTGATCTACGCGTTTCTTTTTTTTGCCATCGTCAACAACCTCCACCGTCAGGAAAGCATCCGGGTCATCTCCATCGTGCTGCTCGTGCTGGGCATGGCCATCTCCCTCTACGCGGTGTACCAGTTCTTAAACAAGGCCCAGCACGTCTGGGGATTTGAACGGCCGCTGGGCTACTGGAAGCGCGGCTCCGGCACCTACATCTGCCCGAATCATCTGGCCGGATTTTTGGAAATGCTCCTACCACTCGGCCTAGCCTACATGCTGACCGGCCGTTTCGGCGCGGTGATGAAGGTGTTTTTCGGCTACGTCTCGCTGGTCATTCTGGCGGGCCTGGCCGTTTCCGGGTCGCGCGGCGGCTGGCTGGCCGTGGCCGCGTCGCTGCCGGTGGTGTTCTTCGTGATGATTCGGGAACGGCAGCACCGCCTCCCGGCGATCGTAGCCCTCGTGGTGTTGCTGGCCGGTGGGGTCTGGTTTTCCCTCAACTCCCCATATTTCAAGGAACGGCAGCAGGCCACCACTACCGGCGGCCCCGAACGCGACCTGCGCGTGCTCATCTGGCCGGCCGCGGTCGAGATCTGGCAGGAAAACATCTGGTGGGGCGGCGGCCCGGCGCACTTCGACCACCGGTTCCGCGCCCATCGCCCCGAGACGCACGTCGTCCAGGCCCGGCCCGGCCATGTGCATAATGATTACCTGAACACCCTGGCCGACTGGGGCCTCGTCGGCGCGCTGCTGGTCGCGCTCCCTTTTCTGCTGCTGGGCTGGGGGATTTTCAGAAGTTGGAAATTTCTCCGGCGCAGCCCGAACGACTTTGCGAAAAAGCGCAGCAATAAATCCACCTTCGTGCTGGGCGCGGGCACGGGGCTGGTGGCCATCCTGGTCCACTCGATTTTCGACTTCAACCTGCACCTGCCGGCCAACGCCATTCTGGCCGTGACCTTGATGGCGCTGATCGCCTGCCATTTTCGTTTCGCCTCCGAGACCCACTGGATCAAGGCGGGCTGGATGTTGAAAGCGTTCACCACGCTGCTGCTGGGCGCGGGTATTTTTTATCTCGGCACCCAGGGCTGGCGGCAGGCGCGCGAGCAGCGCTGGCTCCGCGCGGCGGCGGCGCGGCCAGAGGCGTCGCCGGCCAAACTGGCCGCACTGGAAAAAGCCTTCGCTATCGAACCCCAAAATTTTGAAACCGCCCAGGCCATCGGCGAACAGTTCCGCCTGCAGGCCACCCGCCCGGCCAACACCAACCCCGCGCCGGCCAGCGACGCCCTCGAATGGTATGCGCGCGCCGCCAAGCTGGACCGCTTCGACCCCTACAACCCGCTCCGCACCGGCGTAGTGCTGCACTGGCTGGGGCGCTCCGCCGAGGCCGGGCCGAAGTTCGAGCAGGCGCTGAAACTCGACCCGAACAGCTACTACGTGCGCGCTCATCTGGGCTGGCACTACTACCAGCTCGGCGACTATCCAAAAGCGAAGGACTGGTTTCTCCGCTCGCTAAAAATGAACTGGATGAACAATCCCATCGCCCGCTACTACATCTCCATCCTCGACAATGGCTGGGAGAAACCGGTCCCGTAAGCCGCCGCTCGCGCAAAGCCTCGTCACCCTGTGGCCGCCGCCGTGAGAAGACTCTGATTAAAGCGTCCGGTCACCACGGGCCGGAAGAGATCAGAGCCTCCTGACGTCGGCGGCCACGATTAAAAATGCCGGCAGTCCGGTAAACAGAGCCTTCCACGCCGTTTTGAAAATCGGGCGTTGACATTTTTTGCGACGGCAGTTGTCATCAGGGTCATCGCTTGGCCGACTTCCGGGGCATTTACCATGCACGGAGCCGGGGGCGTTTTCAGAGGAACCGATGAGTCAGCGAAAAATTAACATTGCCATTGTCGGCCTGGGTTTCGGGGCCGAGTTCATCCCCATCTACCAGCGCCACCCGAACGCGAACCTCGTCGCCATCTGCCAGCGCACCCCGGAGAAACTCGACGCCATCGGCGACGCCTTTGGCATCGCGAAGCGCTACACCGATTTCAAGGAACTCCTCCAAGACCCCGACATCGAGGCCGTCCACATCAACTCCCCCATCCCCGACCACGGCTGGCAGTCCATCGCCGCCCTCCAGGCCGGCAAGCACGTCGCCTGCACCGTGCCGATGGCCACCAGCATCAGCGACTGCAAGAAGATCGTCGAACTCGTCAAGAAAACCGGCCTCAAATACATGATGGCCGAGACCGTCGTGTATGCCCGCGAGTATTTGTTCATGAAGGAACTGCTCGATGCCGGCAAGCTCGGCAAGCTCCAGTTCGTCCAGGCCAGTCATCAGCAGGACATGGACGGCTGGCCCAATTACTGGCCCGGCCTCCCGCCGATGTGGTACGCCACCCACTGCGTCGGCCCCGTGGCCGGCCTGATCGGCCAGCCGGCGGAATACGTGAGCTGCTTCGGCAGCGGCACCGTGCGCCCGGAACTCCAGAAATGCTACGGCTCGCCCTTCGCCGTCGAGACCGCGCACATCAAGTTCAAGGGCACCGATGTCAATGCCCGCATCATCCGCAGCCTCTTCGACACCGCGCGCCAGTACCGCGAGAGCATCGACGTCTATGGCAGCAAGGCCTCCGTGGAATGGCCGCTCGTCGAACACGAGCCGCTCGTCCTGCACACCGCGAAACGGCCCGAGTCGAAAATTCCCACGCGCCTCAAGACGCCGGACTTTGCCAAACGCCTGCCGAAGGGAATTCAACGGTTCACCACCAAGGGCGTGTATGATCTCGGCAAGAAGACGCACCTGAGCTTCACCCAGGGCGCGGGCCACGGCGGCTCGCATCCGCACCTCGTCCACGAGTTCGTGTCCGCGCTCGTCGAAAAACGCGACCCGTTCCCCAACGCCAAACAATCCGCCAACTGGACCTGTGTCGGCCTCTGCGCGCATGAGTCCGCGTTGAAAGGCGGCCAGATCGTCAAACTTCCGGCATTCACCCAGTAATCAACCAACCAACAAAACTATGAGCAACGGAACAGACAACGGCATCGCACCCAACTCAAAACGCCTCCTGTGGGCAGGCTTCATGGCCATCCTCGCCGCCGGCGTGGGCTTCGCCATTCGCGGCGGCATCTTCGACAACTGGGGCAAGGAGTTCGGCTTCACCGCCACCCAGCTTGGGGCCATCGGCGGTGCCGGCTTCACCGGGTTCTGCTTCGGCATCATCATCGGCGGCGTCGTCTGCGACAAGATCGGCTACGGCAAACTGGTCATCGCGGCCTTCGCGCTCCATATCCTTTCCTTCGCCGTGACTATGATGGCCACCACGCCGGCCAACGCCTTCCAGATGTTGACTTGGGGAATGTTCATCTTCGCCTTCGCCAACGGCACGCTCGAAGCCGTGGCTAACCCGCTGGTCGCCACTTTGTTCCCGAACAACCGCACGCATTACCTGAACATTCTCCACGCCTCGTGGCCCGCCGGGATGATTCTTGGGGTTGCCGCCGGCTGGCTGCTTGATGACAAAATGCAGGTTCATTGGAAAATCCAACTCGCGCTCTACCTGATCCCGACAGTCATCTACGGCCTGATGTTCTTCGGCCAGCACATGCCCAAGTCCGAGGCGTCGGTGAAGGGCAGCAGCCTGGGCGACATGTTCAAAGATGTGGGCATCGTCGGCGCCTTGGTGGCCTGCGGGCTTCTGTCGATGTTCTTCGGCGGCGTTTTCGCGCAAGTGTTGGGAGCAATCAACGCGGATCTGGCCCAGTACGGTCAGGCACTCGCCTATGTGGTTGCTGGCGGACTGCTGCTGGTCGTTGGCGTCATGACAAAATTCTCCATCGGTTCATTCCTGCTGTTCTTCCTCTTCATCGCCCACGCGATGGTCGGCGCGGTGGAACTCGGCACCGACGGCTGGATTCAGAACATCACCGGCAACCTGTTCACCTCGGAGCAGGGCAAATATCTCTTCCTCTGGACCTCGGCGATCATGTTCGGCCTGCGCTTCTGCGCGCACTTCATTGAGAAGACCCTCAAGATCTCGCCGGTCGGACTCCTCCTCATCTGCTCCGTCCTCGCGGTCGTCGGCCTCCAGCTCGCCAGCACCATGCAAACCTTCACCATGGCGCTCATCGCCCTCGGCATCTACGCCGTCGGCAAGACCTTCTTCTGGCCCACGATGCTCGCCGTCGCCTCCGACCGCTTCCCACGCACCGGCGCCGTTGCGATCTCCATCATGGGCGGCATCGGCATGTTGTCCGCCGGTTTGATCGGCGGCCCCGGCCTCGGCTACAGCAAGGACCGCTTTGCCGCCGACGAATTGAAGTCCGTGAACTCGGCTGTTTACGAAACCGTCAAAGCCGAGAAACCCTCCAAGTTCCTCTTCTTCTCGGACGTCAACGCCATTGATGGCAAGAAACTCGCCGAGGCCAAGGAAGCGAAGGAAAAAACGGACGCCCACAAGGCCATCGTCGCCGCCGACCAGACCGGCGACCGCAAGACACTCAAGGCCGACTCGTACATCCCGATGGCGATGGCGGCGATCTACCTGTTAATGCTGATCTACTTCAAAGCCATCGGCGGCTACAAGGCCGTGCATATCGCGACCGACGCGAAATCGAGCAAGTCCTGACGCTTCGCAGCAGACCTTTCACCAAGGCGGCCCGCACCGGGCCGCCTTTTTTTTGGACGCGAATCGCGCGAAACGACGCGGACGGGATGACGAATCTGAAATGGTTAAGCTGCATTTCTCACTGGAGCGCAGGGGAGAGACAGGCCAGCCGGAACGCCGGCTTCAGCCGGCAGAGACTTCCGGCCACAGCAAGGCTTCTGGGGACGACATCCCGCTCGAACTTCGCCGCCTGCTGCCGACTGAAGTCGGCGTTCCGGATCCTGCGTCGGAGCGGCGACCTTGGCTCCGATTCGTGTGGGTGGTGAGAAATGTAAGTTAAAGCCGGAATCCGAAGTGGAATCGTGAGACGCGCAAAGAGCGCGGTCCCGCGCTCCTTGCGCCTGCCGCCTCGCACTTTTCCCAATTCCGAGTTCGGCCTCAGACCAGCTCCGGCTCTTCGATCTCCCTTGGCGCGGGCAGCAGCGGCGTGCCGTCGGCGGCCTCGGGATACTCAAAAATTTTCCCCTCGAAGTTGCGGATGAGGACGCGGTCGGCGTTGTGGTTCAAAATGTATTCCGGGTTGACCGGCACTTTGCCGCCGCCGCCCGGGGCGTCGATGACGTATTGCGGCACCGCGTAGCCGGTGGTGTGGCCGCGCAGTTTCTCCATGATCTCCAGGCCGCGCCGCACGCTGGCGCGCAGATGCGCGGAGCCGGCGATGAGGTCGCACTGGTAAAGGTAGTAGGGTTTCACGCGGCAGAGCAGGAGCTTCTGCATGAGCGCGCGCATCACGGTCACGTCGTCGTTAACGTCGCGGAGCAGCACCGTCTGGCAGCCGAGCGGGATGCCGGCGTCCGCCAGGCGGCCCAGGGCGTCACTCACTTCGGTGGTCAGTTCACGCGGATGGTTCGCGTGCATGCTGACGAAGAGCGGATGATGTTTTTTGAGCATCGCGCAGAGTTCCGGCGTGATGCGCTGCGGCAGAAAAACCGGAATGCGCGAGCCGATGCGGACGAATTCAATGTGCGGAATCGCGCGCAGCCGGCCGAGCAGCGCGTCCAGCTTTTCATCGCTCAGGAGCAGCGGATCGCCGCCGCTCAAGAGCACGTCGCGGATCGAAGGCGTGCGCCGGATGTAGTCGAGCTGCTTGTCGAACTCGGGATGAAAATCATAACCGGCGGCGTTGCTCACCAGCCGGGACCGTGTGCAGTAGCGGCAGTAGCTCGCGCACCGGTCCGTGACCAGAAACAAAACACGGTCGGGATAGCGATGAACGAGTCCCGGCACCGGTGAATGAGCGTCCTCACCGCAGGGATCGCTCATTTCCCAGGACGCGGTGTGGGTTTCCTCGATGCTCGGGATGACCTGCCGGCGCACCGGACATTTTTCGTCGGCCAGATCGATGAGGTTGAAAAAGTAGGGCGTGATCGCGAGTGAGAGCTTGGTGTTAGCGAGCATCACGCCGGCATGTTCCTCCGGCGTGAGCGTGGGCATCAGGCGCTCCAGTTGCGCGAGGGTGGTGATGCGGTGCTTCAACTGCCAGCGGTGGTCGTTCCAGTCGGCGTCCGGAACGTTGCTCCAGAAGCCGCGGCCGGCGGAGTGAAAGGCCTTGAGCCGGTTCAGTTCTTTGGATTCGGAATCATCCCCGTCCCGGCCGGCTGAAGCGTTGCGCGACATTGCGGGCGAACTATAAGTTGCGACCCCGACCTGTCAAGGATTCGACCGGACCGGCGGCGGGCGCGTTGGTCGCGGGCGCGGCGAGGGTGCGGATGCGGTCGCGCTCGGCGTCGAGCCGGTCCAGTTCGCGGAGCACGTTGGTGACGAGCAGGCGCAGGTTGGGCGGCTCCTGGGTCTTGGCCCGGTTGGCCCCGGCGATTTTGTCGCGCCGCTCCAGATAGGTGACGAGGGTTTGCCGGTAGGCGCCGGCGAGGCCGGTCACTTCGTGCGCCAGGCGCAGGCGCAGCGAGGCGAGCTGGTCAGATTTCTCGCGCAGCAGCTTTTTCTGGCGGCGGTAGTCCCAGTCCTCGATGATGGTCTGCAGCGAGGCGAAGGTCGCATGGCCCAGCTCGGTGTCTTTCAGGCGCACTTCCACGGGCGTGTAAAGAATCTCGTCCAGTTTCACGCGGCTTTCCGCGACCGCCCAGAGCTGCGCCGGGGTGTGGCCGGTGAGATGAACGAGGTTGACCGACCACCATTTTTCCACGTCGAGCATCCGGTGGAAATGCGGGTCGAAGGCGCGCAGGAAGGAGGTCTGCCAGTTCAAATGTTCCGGCAGGAGCGCGAGCATGGCGCACAGGCAGTCCGGCCCGGCGCGCAGCCGCAGCAGTTCGCGGACGTAAAGGTGCGCGCAGCTTTCGTAGAGCGCGGCGGCCTCGCCCTCGAACTGCGCCGGCTCCGGCCAGTTGAGCTGATCGACGGTCAGCGGGGCGCTGGTCAGCAGCCGCGCGCGCACCTTGGCCAGCGGCGCGGAGCCTTCGTGGCGATGAGTCACGCTGCCCGGTTCCACCGTCAGGCTGGTGAGCGGGCCGGCCAGCAGATGCGCCGTCAGGCCGGGGGCCAGCCACGGCGGTAGTTCCGCCGAGCGCGGGCCGGTCGCGCCGCGATTGGAGAATTCCAGCAGCAGCACGCTCACGATCGCCCGCACCAGGCGCGCCGGATCAAGCTCGTCGGGCATTTGCACGAGGTAATTCCAGCCCTCCGGCGACAGCGCGGCGGTCACCGTCACCGTCTCGTTGTCGAACCGCAGCGGGTGGACCTCGATGAAAATTTTTCCGCGCCAGCGTTCGCCCCAGCCCAGCTCGGCCTGCAGCGCGTCCTTGATGCGCTCGCTGGTCACGGCCAGCAGCGCCGGGTCCACGCGCACGAGGTTCGCGTTGCGCACGCCGGACGGCGGCCGGATCGTCTGCCGGAGTCCGCGCACGACAAACTGCCGGCTGCGGCTGGTGATAGTGACCGGATCCGCCGCAGGCGCGGACGGCCCCGCCAGCGAGGCCAGCGTCAGGAACAGGGCGATGCGCGTGGAGAATTTCATCACGGCCCGCCGGCTTCAATCCGCGCCGGTCTTGCTCTTGGCCGACTTGGGCGCGGCGGTTTTGGTTTCGCTGGATTTCGTTTCGCTCTTGGCGGCCTTGCCGTCGCCGGCGGTGGTGGTGGTGGCGGGCGCGGCGTCCTTCTTCGCACCGGCCTTGTAGTTTTCGCTGCGGTAGTCAGTGATGTAAAAGCCGCTGCCCTTGAAGATCAGACCGGCCCCTGCGCCGATCATTTTTTTGACGCGTCCTTTGCCCCAGCGTTTCATGCCGCACAGCTCCTTCGGGCAAACGGCGAGCGGCGCGTCGGACATGCTCTGGTATTTTTCAAACGGATGGTCGCACTTGGTGCAGATGTATTCGTAGGTGGGCATAAATTGAGGGGACGAAATCGCTAGCCGCCGATGCAGCTCATGGTGCGCTCGGGCTGGACGAACTCCGGCTCGCCGATATGGTGGCGGTCCTCCTTGCCGAGCACCACCTCCTGAAAATAATTTCCCAGCGCCGCGTCGTCCGCCCCGCCGCGCAGGCGCGCGCGCAGATCGTGTTCGACGATGCTGAAGAGGCAGGTGCGGATTTTTCCATCCGCCGTCAGCCGGAGCCGGTTGCAATGGCCGCAGAACGGCTCGCTGACCGGCGCGATGATGCCGATCTCGGCCGGGCCGCCGCCCAGGCTCCAGCGCCGGGCGGTTTCGGATTTGTTTTCCGAGACGACCGGGCGCAGGTCGAAACGGGCCTGGAGCCGGCGCAAAATTTCCTTGCCGGGCACGACCATTTCCTTGAGCCAGGCCCGGCTGGAATCCAGCGGCATGAACTCGATGAAGCGCAGGGCCAGCTCTTCGCGCCCGGCAAACTCGGCCAGCGCCTCGACCTCATGGTCGTTGATGCCCCGGATGACGACCGCGTTGACCTTGACCGGCGCAAAGCCCAGCGCGCGCGCCAGCCGGATGCTTTCAAGCACGGCGGGCAGGCCGTCGCGTCCGGTCATTTTCTGAAAGTTGGCGCGGTCCAGCGAATCGCAACTGAAGCTGACGCGCCGCAGGCCGGCATCCCGCAGCGCGCGGGCCTGTTGGGGAAAGAGAAATCCGTTCGTGGTCAGCGCGAGATCCTCGACGCCGGGCAAGGCCGCGATTTTTTTGACGAGCGTGTCGAGGTTCTGCCGGAGCAGCGGCTCGCCGCCGGTCAGCCGGACTTTTTGAATGCCCAACCCGACGGCGACCCGCACGGCGCGCTCGATCTCCTCGAAGGAGAGCAGGGCGGTGCGCGGTTTCCACTGCCGGACGATGGACGGAGAGGAGTCATGGGCCGCCCAACGGTCGCGGTAAAAATTGGCGGCGGCCTCGGTTTCCGGCAGGCAGTAGAGGCAGCGGAAATTACACCGGTCGGTCACGCTCACGCGCAGGTCGCGCAGCACGCGGCCGTGGGAATCAACCAGCAGCGGGCCAAGGATCATTTGGGTGGGGCAGGCGCAGGCGCGGGCGTCGGCGCGGGTGCTGGCACGGGCGGGACCACCTTCGATCCGCCGTCCTGCTTGATTTCAACGTTGAGGTTGAAGTTGGTGCCGGTGCCGGTGTCGGGCGTGGTGCGCGTCATCAGGGCGGTCGCGCCGCCTTTGGGGGAAACGCCGAAGAGTCCGAGGCGGATGAATTCGAGGCGGCGGATGATGGCCATTTCCTCCTTGAGCTTGCTGACCTGCTCGCGGAGGAGGGCGAGATCATTGAACTGACGTTCCAACTCGGCCTTCTCGGTCTTGAGGCGCTTCAGCTCCTCGATGAGGAATTTATTTTCGCCCTTCGAGTCGGCGAGCCTTTTCTCGGTGTCGGCGATCTGCTTTTCCTTGGAGCCGATCGAGGTGTTCAGGGCGAGCATCTTTTTGGTGAGGTCGTCGCGCTGGGTCTCCAGTTCGTTGATCTGCTTGTCCTTTTTTTCGAGTTCGGCGGCCCGCTTGTCGAGTTCGGTCTTGGCGGTGACTTCGGCAAGCTTGGCGTCGGCCACGGTTTTCTCGAGGGTGGTGCTGACCTTGGTGAGGATGTTGGAGGTGCCGATCAGTTCGGTGACGCGGTTCTGCAAATCTTTTTCGAGCGCCATGTTCACCTGGCGCTGCTCCTCGAGATGGCTGCTAGTTTTGACCACGTTGTTGGAGAGCGAACCGATGCGGGTCTCGTCATCAGTTTTTTCCCGCACGGCCTTGTTGTGGCGGGCGATGAGGGCCACGCAGAGGCCCAGGCTGATCAGGACGAGAATGACGACGGTAATTTTTGGTTTCATACCGTGGATAGTTTGCGGGCGGGCGGCGGATTTGGCAAGTGGTTCATCACATTCTTTGCGGGCGCAGCCGCTGCTTGCTTTCACCGGGCGCGGCCCTAGATTGCTGTCATGGAACTGCCCCTCGAAGTGCCGGTGATGACGCTGCCTAGCGCCACGCTTTTTCCACAGGCGATGCTGCCGCTCTACATTTTCGAGCCGCGCTACAGGCGGATGCTCAAGGACGCGCTCGCCTCCAACCGCATGTTTTCCGTGGCCATGCAGAAGCCGGGACGCACCCGCGAAATTCCCTGCGCCGTGGCGGGCCTCGGCCTGATCCGCGTGTCCGTCGATCATCAGGACGGCACGTCCCACCTGATCCTGCAGGGCATCACGCGCGTGGAGTTGGTCGAAACCGTCCAGACCCGGCCCTACCGAGTGCAACGCATCCGCCCGCTACTCGCGCCGGCCGTGGACAGCGTGGTCATCGACGCCTTGATCGCGAAGGTGCAAGACCTGGTGTCGGAACGGATGGAGGCCGGCCCGTTCCCGGCCCCGTTCCCCATGGCCCAACCGGGCCACGCCAAGAAAAAAAGCGGTGGCCCGCCCGCCTTCTCCGTCCAGGACGTGCTGGCCTATCTCGAAAAGCTGCCCGGCCCCAGCCAGGTGGCCGACCTCGTGAGCTGCGCCCTCCTGCCGGACGCCCTCGAACGCCAGACGATCCTCGCCACCGTCGATCTCGAGGCGCGCCTGAAACATCTCATCCATTTTTTGATGGCGGAAATCAGGCGGCATAAGAAAGATCACGGCACATGAACGAATCCAACGTCCCCGCCCGCCGCGAAGACATCATCTCCGCGCTCTTTGCCAACATGGTCATCCAGCAGACGAATATGGCCATGATGTTTCTCGGCCTTGTCCCGCACCCGGAAACGGGCGAGCAGATGCAGGACCTGGAAACGGCCAAGATGTTCATCGACCAGTTGGAGATGATCGAGGCCAAGACCAAGGGCAACCTCGATAAGCGCGAGGAAGGTTTGCTGCAACAAAGTCTCACCCATCTCCGCATGGCTTTCTTCGAGATCGTCGAAGGCCGCGGTCAGGCCGTGCCC
>Ga0209553_1001041_pt1 | contig 14002 bp, 19 predicted proteins | sample LauGreFBDMM110DN_2_FD_188217 | JGI IMG/M metagenome (GOLD analysis project Ga0209553, IMG submission 188217) | Freshwater lake microbial communities from Lake Michigan, USA - Fa13.BD.MM110.DN (SPAdes) (version 2) | ecosystem: Environmental > Aquatic > Freshwater > Lake | place: Lake Michigan...
GGCCAGGGCATGCGCACGATCGACCAGGGCCACGACCCCCGCAGCCACGAGCAACTCTGGGGCTCCTTAGCTGGCCCCTTTGAGTTCGAGCGCACTCACGACTACAGCGCCGAACTACCGCGCGACTGGCTCCAGGACTGACGTTCGGGCGCATTGGGGTTCAAGCGCCCCTGATCATCAAGCGATCGGGTCATCCATGAAGGACTGCTCCTCCTCTTCCGGGAAGGGATCAAAGGCCGCCTCCCGAAAGGCCGGGGTCACCCCAGCCCTGATCACCCCGTTGATCCCGGCCTGGGTGCCTGCGGACTCGCCGGAGTTAGAACCATGCCCAGAGCCGCTGGAGCCACCAAACAGTGGGCGGCGACCGACGAGCAGGTCCTCCAGGCGGGCTAGCCGCGCCTCGGTGAGGGCCAGAATCTCGCCGGTTTCCATACCCAGGCCAGGGTTAACCTGATCATCGCGATCGTTCAAGCCTGCTAGCTGCTCTTCCAAAACCCCCAGCCGTTCCTCCAGATCGAGCAAGCGATAGATCATCGCCTCTGATACCTGGCTAAGGGCCTGGAAATGCTCACCTAGGCGGCGCTGCAGCTGGGATGCAGTCTGGGCTGGTGGGGATTGGGCGGCCATCGCAGAGCCCACGAGGATTATGCCGGATGGTATCGGCTGAGCGACGGTGCGCCAGCTAACGGCTTTGGAACGATTCCGAGAGAGTCAAGCAAAAGAAATCGGCGGCCAGGATGCTCCTGCTGCAACCCGGTTCCCGAGGCTGGGTTATCCTGACCCATAACGCTGATTCCAAGCGACAGGTCAGCTCCCATTCCGGCGGCGACTACACCCTGCCAGGCCGGAGCGTGTTCCAGTTCCATCGCCATGACATGGACGAGGTTAGGAGGCCAGCAATGAGCCATGGAAGTCACTCACTATTGCAGCGATCAGCGCCCAGTGCTGGCGCCATGCTTGGCGGTGCTCCAAATGGCCCAGACAGGTGAGCGGTCACCGTGTCACCCAAAGCATTGCGCCGCAATGCCTTTGGGCGGCACGGTGACCGTTTATTAAGTGTTTCTCGGGGGGGCCGTGCTAGCAACAACAATACGAGGGTTGAAGCGGTTTGGGTGCCTTGACTGGTGACCAGCCATTCACCCCGTGCATCGCGTAGGCGGTCACACCCCTTCCCCCCTAACCACTTCCTGACATCGACCGTCAGGACCATGGAGCTCCTCAATGTTCGACGCCTTCACCAAGGTCGTTGCCCAGGCTGATGCCCGCGGCGAATTCATCAGCTCTGGCCAGATCGATGCCCTCGCATCGATGGTCGCTGAGAGCAACAAGCGCCTAGACACTGTCAATCGGATCACCTCTAGTGCATCCGCCATTGTTACCAACGCTGCTCGCGCTTTATTCGATCAGCAACCATCCTTGACCGCACCTGGCGGCAATGCCTACACCAGTCGCCGCATGGCTGCCTGCCTGCGCGACATGGAAATTATCCTTCGCTACATCACATACGCAATCTTTGCAGGCGACGCTTCGGTGCTAGAAGACCGTTGCCTTAATGGCTTGCGTGAGACATATCTCGCTCTCGGCGTGCCTGGCGCGTCCGTCGCAGAAGGCGTCCGCAACATGAAGGATGCTGCAATTTCGATCGCCAATGATCGCAACGGCATCACCTCAGGAGATTGCACGGCCCTCATGTCCGAAGTGGGCACCTATTTCGACCGCGCAGCAGCTGCAGTCAGCTAATTCACTGAATCCTGCATTCGGTCCTTGAGCTTTCCTGATCAAGTTAAACTTCTCCTTTCTCCAACTCAATGAAGACCCCCCTCACCGAGGCTGTTGCCGCCGCTGATTCTCAGGGCCGCTTCCTATCTCAAACCGAGTTTAACGCCGCCTTTGGTCGCTTTGAGCGGGCCAAGAATGCCCTTGAGGCCGCAAAAGCACTCAACGCCAAAGCCGATGCACTGGTCAATGGTGCTGCTCAAGCCGTTTACACCAAGTTCCCCTATACCACCCAGATGCAAGGGAGCAACTATGCATCGGACGCACGCGGCAAAGCCAAGTGTGCCCGTGACATCGGTTACTACCTCCGTCAAGTCACCTACTGTCTAGTGGCTGGTGGAACTGGCCCCATCGATGAGTACCTCATCGCTGGCCTCGATGAAATCAACCGGGCCTTCGAACTGTCACCCTCTTGGTACGTCGAAGCACTGAACTATATCAAAGCCAACCACGGCATTTCAGGAGATCCCGGAAACATCGCCAATAACTACATCGATTACGCTATCAACGCTCTGATCTGATCCCAGACCCGGTGTTGCAGGATCCTCATGGATCTTCACCTTGGCCCCTTTCGGGGCTTTTTTATTGCCTGATTCCAGCCTCAGCTGGACAGGCCATTCACTCAAGCAAGGCCGGCTATCAGCTGACCAGATCAATCGGCATGAAGCTTGATGTAGATTCGTCTTGACGGATCTGATGCAGCTTGCAGGCATTGGATAATCAATCAGATTTCATGCTCCGATGCCCCTTCCGCTTCTTGCCACTAAGCTGATTACCATGAACGCGCGGGTAAACAGCTTTTTGACGCCGGAAGATCAGGACAGCCGTGCGTTCCAGTCAGGAAACGGCCTGCTCAGTGGCAAAGGAAACGTTGAGAGCCAGATTGCACAGGCCTACAAACAGATCTTCTTTCACGCCTTCAAAGTTGACCGTGAGCCAGCGCTTGACTCGCAGCTACAGAACGGACAAATCACGATGCGGGATTTTGTGCGGGGTCTTCTACTGTCTCGCAAATTCCGCGACGATTTCTACCGATGCAACAGCAACTACCGCATGGTTGAGCAGGTAGTTAACCGAGTCCTCGGACGCCCTGTACACGGAAATGATGAACGGCTCGCCTACTCCATCATGATCGCAGAACATGGTCTCGGAGCATTTATTGATTCACTCCTGGATTCGGAAGAATACATGGATACATTTGGATATAATACCGTTCCCTATCAGAGGTCACGTACTTTACCGGGCCAAACCTTAGGGACCATGCCCTTCAACCAGCAGGCCCCCCGCTACGAAAGCGTCTGGAGAGACAAAGCCGCCATGCGAGCTCCAGCCAAGGTGGTCTGGAATAACGCGATTGGCGAACGACCGGCCTGGCTAGCCAACGCCCCGGCACCATGGGCTCAAAAGCTCTGGCAGAATACAGTGGCGACCGGTGGTTTTGTGGTCGCGGGACTCGTGCTTTGGATTGCAGCTGCCATGCTGAGCACTGGTGCACAATAAAATGAGATTGCGTTAATAAACTACCGTCATCAATCGGGCTTTGGAATCCTGGTCAACTGATGACCCAAGTGATTGCTCTTCCTATCATGTTTTGAAAGTCAGCCAAATCAAGACCTTTATCCCACAACGAGAACTAAGATGAGAGATCCCCTTGGCCAGCTGCATGCACTGATCGGCTCCCATCAAGGCCAAGATGACCTTATACCTGACGCCAGTCAACCTGGATTTCGTATTTCCCTGACTTCTCACAACCTTGAGCTTTGGAAATCAGAGTATAGGCATATTGCTGGGAAGGAAACAAATCTCCTATTGGCATGCTTGAGTTCGACAGGACCACTTGAAGACACTTCGCTGAGCTGGGTTGTTGGAGCAGCAATTCGCCCTGCTACAGTGAAGAATGAGGATGATTGCAGAGTTCTTTTGCATGCTCTTGGCCTAAACTCTGACGTGGTAAATTCTCTCCTGTTGAACTGTCCAGGTATTGCCGGAAGTGTTACCTGGGCTCTTTACCTTGAACGCCATGGCCACCTTGTTGCCACGCCGGTAATTCCATGGACGAAAAACTGAGGCAGCTGAGCATCAACGCGCGCATACTTGGCTTGATGTACGATAAAGCTCTACCCCCATCCATTCGTGCCATATTTAAGCAAGCAGATGAAGCGGCTCGGCCATTAAGCGATCATGAGTTGAGAGTCATCTGTAGATTCTCGGCTGTCGATGCTGACAATCTCCAGCGGCTTCAGTCAAAGACTCCGCAGTTCGTTACGTCTGCCAAGAATCGATTGCTTGAGAAAGATCCAAGCTTGAACCTGCCCGGTGGCGCACTATACCCTGAGGAAAGAGCGGAAGCGTGTTGGCGCGACTGTTGGCACTTTCTTAGGGTGACCATTTATGCGGTTGCGGCAGGCCGCCCAGCGTTCACACAACCTGGCGGTGTACAGGGTCTTAGCGATTTGTATCGAGAGTTAGCCGTGCCAATCAGCAGCATGGCGCTGGCGATAGGATTTCTGAAGTCTGAGGCAGTATCAGACTATTCTACATACGCCAGCCCAAGTGATGCATCAATTTTAAGAGAGGCCTTGCTTCATCTTGAGCAGATGATCCAAAAGCTACCCCAACGATCCAGTTCAGACACTGAGGTCCCCCTATGATCTCATTGCTGGCACAATTCCTGACACCAGCAACAGCAGGTTTGCCAAAGAGTTCGGGCTTCATTTCGGCTCCAATCTGGAGATCCATTGACTGGAAGCACAAGGCAGCAAAGACAACGAAGTCGCCATTAACCAAGCAAAACATCAACCCATCAGATATCATGGCTTCCTATTCCCCCATCGCTTCACTCTCCTTTTACAGCAATACGCCCGAACAGCAGAAACCTCCTGACGATAGACATGCCGGTCCAATTGATGCCAGGGGAGCCGACTGGCGCAACCTACGACTTGGTGAGATGGATTTTTCCAAGGCGCGATTATGCCGAGTAGATCTCAGAGGTGTTAACCTTCATGGCTGCCGACTTGAAGAAACGGATCTACGCCTGGCTCGTTATGACAGCCACACAATATGGCCCCACGGCTTTGATTTCCGGAGCTGTGGTGCAATCGGCCCGCAGGCACGGCTTAATGGGGCTTTTCTCAACAATGCAGATCTTGCCGGCATGGATCTAAAAGGAGCATCGTTAATGGGTGCCTATCTCAGCGGAGCTGATCTCTCAGGTGCTTGCCTGCGAGGGGCACGACTGGCTGGAGCAGATCTTCGCCATGCCCTATTGAGAGGTGCATTGTGTGAGGGGACTCGATTCCTGAACTGCCAGCTTGACTATGTGGATTTCCGACATGCAGAGCTCAAAAACAGTGATTTAAGCGGCGCTAGCTGCATTCGCGGGGCTGACTTTTCAGGTGCAATCGACATCGACACCCTTCGAGGATCTCTGCTTGGCCGGGCTTTCCAGGAACTTGACTGCTGGAATCCACTGACACGCCGAACGACGCGCGAAAGCCTTCATGGCTGAATCCAATCGTGCATTTGAAGCCCGCATGGAACCATCTGCAACCAAACGAAAACCACGAGTCGGCGTTGTCCTGCTGAACCTTGGCGGACCGGAACGGATCCAGGACGTTGGGCCCTTTCTTTACAATCTATTCTCAGATCCGGAGATCATCCGCCTGCCGGTATCAGCGATGCAGAAGCCATTCGCATGGCTGATCAGCAGCTTACGCAGCGGCAAGTCACGGCAGGCCTACCGCTCGATCGGAGGAGGTTCGCCGTTGCGACGCATCACGGGACAGCAGGCCCAAGACCTACAAAGCAGCCTGCGACTCCATGGAGTGGATGCCACCAGCTACGTAGCCATGCGCTACTGGCATCCATTCACCGAATCCGCTGTAGCAGACCTCAAGGCCGACGGAATGGATGAAGTTGTTGTGCTGCCGCTTTATCCTCACTTCTCGATCAGCACCAGTGGCTCGAGCTTCCGGGAGCTGCAACGCTTGCGCAATACCGATCCAACCTTCAGCCGCCTGCCAATCCGCTGCATCCGTAGCTGGTATGACCATCCTGGCTACATCCAAGCGCTGGCTAATTTGATCGCACACGAAATAAAAGCCTGTGAGGATCCGCCATCTGCTCATGTATTCTTCAGCGCCCATGGTGTGCCCAAGAGCTACGTGGAGGAAGACGGTGATCCCTATCAATTAGAAATCTTGGCCAGCAGCAAGCTGATCCTTGAGCAACTAAAGCAGCAGTTAGGCTATACCAATCCCTTCACCCTAGCCTACCAAAGCCGTGTTGGTCCAGTCGAATGGCTCAAGCCCTACACCGAAGATGCCCTGCAGGAACTGGGAGCGCAAGGAGTTAAAGACCTTGTGGTAGTGCCGATCAGTTTTGTCAGCGAGCATATCGAAACCCTAGAAGAAATCGATATGGAATACCGAGAGCTTGCCATAGCAGCCGGAATAAAAAACTTTCGGCGCGTCCCTGCGCTGGACACGGATCCAGCGTTCATTGCCGCCCTGACCGACCTAGTGCAGCAGGCGATGGCTGAAACGGAAACCGATCTCGATCAAGCTGCTCAGCGACCCACCAAGGTGAATCTCAAACCCCAGAACAAGTGGGCCTGGGGCTGGAACAACGACTCTGAGCTGTGGAACGGACGAGTAGCGATGCTTGGGGCTGCCGCAGTCATGATGGAGGTGATCATCAGGCACGGCCCACTGCATGGACTAGGACTGCTTTAAAAACTCCTAAACTTCCAATATTGTTGGCTGTTGCTCGTTGCCGCAAGGGAAAAGGGCTGTCCAGCCATGGGCCCGCAGCAATGGGCGGGGCAATATCCCAAGGCCCCAAGCAAGTCAGGCGAAGACGGAATTGCGATTTGTAAATCTACTGGCCAAAATGGCCGGCTTCATAGGATGATCTTCGGGTCAACCCAGGAATCCAATATCATGTCCTTCGGCCCCGCCTCAATCCTAGGGGTTGAGCGATTCGACAGCGAAACACCCCTCGAGTTGCTTCCTGGAGATAGCGATGCGAACAAAGAGCAGCTGATTCAGGCAGCCTACCGCCAAGTGTTGGGCAACGCCTATGTGATGGAGAGCGAGCGCCAGCTGGTCGCAGAGTCCCAGCTAAAGCTTGGTGAGCTTAGCGTACGTGAGTTTATTCGTTACATCGCCAAGAGCGATCTCTATCGAGCCCGTTTCTTCGATGCCTGCCCACGCTACCGCTATATCGAACTGGCCTTCAGACACTTGCTTGGTCGTGCACCTGCGGATTTCGAAGAGATGCGTGCTCACGCAGAACGCCTCGATAGTCATGGCTATGACGCAGACATTGACAGCTTCATAGATTCAGACGAATACCAGATCGCCTTTGGTGAGTGGACTGTGCCCTTCCAGAGGGGATGGAAGACGGAAAGCTGTCTAACCATGCAGGAGTTTACTTGGAACTTCCAGTTACTCAGGGGGGCCAGCAGCAGCAGCCTCAAGGGCAGTCTGGCTGGTAAGGCTTCGCGGCTTGGTGGGAATGCCTATCTCAACCGAGCGCTTGCAGTAATTCCACCCTCCTCACCGGACAGCCAGGGCTGGAGTTTCAGGCCATCGTCTAATCTCCAGGATGCCCAAACCCGTTTGGGAGTAGGCGCTAGCGCAGAAGGTCGCATTTATCGAGTGGATGTGACAGCGTATCGCGCCAACAACGTGAGGCCGGTTTCTCGTTACAAGCAATCGAACCGCACCTACTTCGTACCCTTCGATCAGTTGTCGGCGAAATATAAGCAGATCCACCGCGAAGGAGGAGTGATCGCCAGCATTACCCCCGCATGACTATTCAATGATTGCCACTCGACTCTAAGAACCATCAAAACTGTTTGGATACATAGTCGCTCCCCAAGCCAGCACTCCCCCTCGCCCCCCTCTGATAGGTCTAATGAGCAACCAATCCTTTGCACTCAGCTTTGGCGCTACTCCTCTTCAGGACAATCCGGTTAGCTACAAGGCTGGTGATGATGAATCCAGCCATAACCTTGTGATAAATGCGTGTTACAGGCATGTCTTCGGCAACACCATGCCGATGGAAAGTGAGCGCCTCGAATCTGCAGAATCGCAACTGAAGCATGGCCAGCTAACGGTTAGAGAGTTCGTTCGCTCCCTCGCGAAGTCGTCTTTTTACCGCTCACGCTTCTATGAAGCCGTGGCGCCCCATCGCTGCGTTGAATTGGCAATCAAGCATCTACTTGGTCGCCCACCACTGGATGAGGCCGAAGTGAGCACCGAAGTGGCGAGAATTGCTAGCAGCGGCTTTGACGCGAGCATCGACGCCCTCATTGATTGCGAAGAGTACGGACGTTCATTCGGAGACGACACGGCCCCCTACATCCGGACTTGGAACAGCCCTGCCGGCTCGCCACAATCGGCCTTCAATCGCATCGCCGCCCTGGAGCAAAATTTTGCTGGCAGCGATTCCGCGATCGGCTCCAAGAGTAAGCTCCTCGTGAGTCTGGCCAGGAATCAGCCCATCACGATTAGTGTCCCAACCCAGGTGTACCGAGCCCAAAGTTTTGGAGGATTCGGAGTAACTGGAACGGGTCGCGCAGCCTTTGTGCCTGTGCGTCGTAGCAGCAGCGATGGAGGAGATTCCGTTCCACTGCGTGGCGATCTGTATGTGGGATTCGGGCTCGGCCAGCGCAGCCAGGAAATCTTCCAACGTCTTCCGGGAGACACAGCCGATCAGATTCAGGGGTTGCTCCGTGCGACCTACCGCCAAGTGATGGGCAACCCCCATCTCATGGAAAGCGAAAGGGTACTCAGCGCCGAAAGCAAGTTCGCCGAGGGATACCTCAGCACCCGCGAGTTGGTCCGCGCAGTTGCCTGTTCACCGGAATACAGACGTCGCTTCTTCGAGAGCAATGCTCCCTATCGATTCGTTGAACTCAACTTCAAGCACCTGCTGGGACGCGCGCCTGCTAGCCAAGCCGAGCTGAGTGAACATATCCAGCGGCTGGCCGTTCAAGGCTACGAAGCGGAAATCAGCAGCTACCTTGATGGCACAGAATATCAACAATGGTTTGGCGAAAACACTGTTCCATACGCCCGAATCCAAACGGAGAATGGCCGCAACCAAATTGGATTTAATCGTCACTTGGCGCTGGTGCAGGGCTTCTCAAGTAGCGACAGCGTGCAAACTTCCTCCAGCTTGGTGACCTCGTTAGGTGCCAAGGCTCTTCCAGACGGCTGGAGCAGCACCAAGGTACGCCTAAACCGCCGCTCCGCCTTCAGCGGCTCGGTTGACCCCACAACAAAACGGTATCGGATATCCGTCCAGGCGCAACCCGCAGGCGGCCGCCAGCGCACACCCAACGCCAGCTACCTAGTCTCTGGTAAGGATATGACCACGCAATTGGCCTACATCCACCGCCGTGGCGGACGCATCATTTCAATCACTGAAGTTGCCTAAGCCTGGCTATTCCCGCTGCTTTTATTTAAACACTCGTTTCTCCCTTTGCTGTTTTCTTCATCGCAATGACCCTCACACTCACCACGTCATCAGCGCAAGACCAAGCCCATGCCCAGGACATCCTGCGAGCTGCATACCGGCAAGTGTTTGGCAATGCACACTTGATGGAAGAGCAGCTGGTTGCGACCGCTGAAAGTCTTTTCCTCCAAGGTGACCTCACAGTTCAGGGACTGATTTCCGCCCTTGCCTGCTCAGACACCTATCGCAGACTGTTTCTCGAAAAGAATGGACCCTATCGTTTCGTTGAACTCAACTTCAAACACCTGCTGGGCCGAGCTCCGCGCAACCAGACAGAACTGAGCGAGCATGTTCAGCGACTGGCAGCGGAAGGGTATCAAGCCGAAATCGACAGCTATGTCTATTCCGCTGAGTACGTGAATGCCTTCGGTTTCGACAGCGTTCCTCACTGGCGTACCACCGCTACCACCACTGGAGAAAGCAATATCACCTATGTGCGTTCTCTGAATCTAAGAGGTGATTTCGCTGCCTTTGATGGGGGTACACGACCGATCCTGAAAGCAAGCCTTGCAACGGGTTCGGCACCGGCCACTGCTGCTCGTAGTAACCGGGGGGTAAGTTCTAGCCGCAATCAGCGTCGCTATCGCATCAGCTGGAGCACATTGACGCCAACCGGAGTGAACCGCCGAGCTGTTCAAGTGTCCGTTGTCCCCTTCAGCAGCCTCACCGCAACGCTACAGAGTGTGCAACGTCGCGGCGGCATAATTCTATCGGTTACAAATGGTTGATCGACGCTTTTTGGACTCCTAACCTGGTTTATGGTGGGACAGGCAAGCAGTTTGACCTAGAAGGAAACAGCCTAGTTCTTCCCACCATATCCTGATCTCCCTAACCCAAAATGCAATCCCATTCTCGGTTCACACAGGTCCCATCCAGAGCGATCAAGGCCAGTTCTTCTGTGGCAAGGGATCTAATGATCCACAGCCTGGTCCACATGGTGCAGGCCGCCCGCCCAGAATCTGATAGGCACGCCACACTCCCGCAATTGGCCTATGAGCATTGAGCAGTTCGTTGCCCGCTCAGAGGGGCAATGGCGGTCGATGCGTTCTGCGCACGCTCTGGCTTTTAGACAGTTTGAGGATGTCATCAGCAATATTAGTATCGAACGGCTAGCGATTGACCACGAAGAAGTGGTAGACTACCTGGCAATGCAGTCTATTTTGCCTTCCAAGATCTCATGCCCTTTTCAGATAACTTGGCAGGCAGAGTCTGATTGGGAACCAGATGATACCACGGCAGTTTCTCAAGGAACCAGCATCCTGATTCCGATTCCAAGAACCGAACTAACGGGGCAGCTGCTGCGTAGCACAGGCTATGCAGAATCGGAGCCGGCAGTTGCCTCCTATAGCTTTCTCGATGATGGCACATTTATCCTCAAGACTGTCTATAGTCAATCAATAGCAGAGGAACGAATCTGGTTTCTCTCTGAGCACGTGCGTTGCCGATCCTCTGTTCTACGAACATCAGAGGGATCGGGCATATTGCAGACTTCCTTCAGCTCGGAAATCAGGAGAATAGAGGCTTGAGCCATGGATTCTGCATCCATACTGCATTTCGCTCAGACCATTTCTGGCTGTTTCAGCAACCATCAACAGGCAAAGGCAGAGCCATCCAAGTTCGCTCATATCAACATTTTCTTTCGTCCCTTTCCATGGGAGACTTTTCGTGGCCCTTGGTTTTACTCTGAGCAGAGTTATGATTATGATCCTTGGCGTCCATACCGTCAGGGAGTGCATCAGCTAATCAATGCAGACGACCATCTTGTGATGCTCAACTTCGGTCTTCGTAACGGAATTCGCACAGCCGGAGCAGGATCTCGCCCCGAACTCCTGTCTGGGATCGTCGTAGATGATCTGCTGCCCCGTCCAGGCTGCGCGATGGTCTTTCGCCAGAAAGAAGATGGTTCTTTCAGGGGTGAAGTGGAGCCGGGTTGTAAATGCCTGATTCCCCGCGATGGACAACTGACCTATCTTGTCAGCGAAGTAGATTTTGGCAAGGATCACTGGTTGAGCCGAGATCGCGGCTTTGACCCGAGTACGCACGCCTATCTCTGGGGATCTGAGCATGGACCTCTACGCTTTAGCCGATCCCATCGCTATGGCGACCATCTCGATAAAGCCTGGCTCCAGAATATTCATGAGATCAGCTAAGGAAGATGGGTACAAAGAGTCCACAGCATCAGCTGGAAAGTTGGATTCGATCACAGCATCTAATCTGCCGTGGGACTAACTTTATCTTTGAGACAGTTGATCAATCTCTGATCGATCGATTCGAACACTGTCTGCTTTCGTTAGGGGGTGAGATCACCTCCATACAAGAAGTAGGTGCTTGGCCGATGGGGCCAAAGCGTACTTTTAAAATTTTACGTGCTGTGGCAAAGGTTCCAAGACCTGCCGGACAGGCGTTCGTGAGCTATTGGGCAAGCAATGGAAGCACAAAGACACGATTTTCAGAAATCAGTGAGTAACCCAGCCACCTGCCGTTTCTTGCTCTCGACAAAAGCATTTGGATCATTAGTCTTGATGTGCAAGTGCACGAGTTGAGTGCCGATCGACATGCCCATTCCAATCATTTGTGCAGCCGCCATCCACGACGCATAGCGACATTCCCAATTCGCCTCCAGTTCAGGGTCCAGCAGTTGAGTTAGAGAAGAATTTAATCGTTCGGGCTGAAGACTTAATAGGGCTAGAATGGCCGCTGGGCGGGACTTGGTAAACTGCGGTCGGCGGTTGAAGATGGCATCATCGCAATAATTTTCTACCTTAGCCTTTTCATCACCCCAGTCAACTATCATGGCAAATAGGCGAATAAAAAAATAGTGAGCTCCATAGTCATTGTGGGCCTCTTCCAGCCAGCGCTGCTCGAGCAGAGGCCACAGGCGGTCGCCCGGTTCGCAGGCAAGTGTTTGGAGCGCAAGATAGCAGCGACTAAAATCCGTACCAAAAAACTCATTAATCAAAAACAAATTCTCTTGCTTTTCGCCATAGCTGTGGACAAGCTGAAGGCACTCAGGGCTATCCAATAGCAGCGAATCTAGTGTGTCCAAAAGCGATAGGCCGTTGCATAGCGGCTGCGCCTCGGGCCAGAGCAGACGCACCGCCCGCATCCGAAAGACCGGCGATACAGGTGTGCGCATAATCTCCTCAAGCAGCTCTATTGCGCCAGCATCAATCACATCCTGAATAGCCGACTGCCGGTCCATCTGATTTGGTAGAAACAGTTGCTCGCCAAGGCTCAGGATCCGATCTTTCGATCCAGATAGAGTGGCCACAGCGGCGATTGCTGCACCACGGACACCAGGCCTATCATCATTCTGTAGAGCGCTGATCTCGGGAAGTGCTTGCATGACCCTTAGGCCGGCCAAACTCTGAATCAGCACACGACGATTCTGACGGCGGTCTGCCAATAAGGCCACCATCTGGTTGATGAAACCTTGATCCTGGCAGCCCAACTGGTGCAAGGCCCAAGCTGCATTCTCTACCAAATAATGGTCGTCGCTGTTCAGACACTTGCCAATGCTCTGGATCGCATCTCTGCAACCAAGCCGCGCCAGCACCTCCACGGCTTTGCGTTTAGCGAGTTGAGTTGCTTGCGTTTTATCTCCATCTGCGAGCAGCTGAAGCAAGGCCTGTTCCGATTGCCAGCCTGGAAAGTTGAGCAATTGGGCCGCCGCCATGTAGCGATCACTGCTTGACTCCAATTCGGCCACTGGTAAAGACAGAATGCGCAAAGACTCTTCCAGATCAAGGCCCGGATGAATGTTATTAAAGCGGCTTGAACTCACTGGCTCGTTCATCCTTGATTACATCGATCATTATCCCATGCGCTGCCGATCACGGCAGCGTGATGTTGATGCTACGCCCCAGCTAGCTACAGCGCAGGAGAATTTCGAAGCACTGCCCTCCCCTGACGCTGATCGGCCGGAACCTAGTCAACCAAAAAACTAAGCGCATAAGCCAACGCACGACCGAGCCACCCTCCCAGAGCAAGCGGACCTAAAGCCGTTCCACTACTGCGGCATGTGGAGCACTTCAAAGACGCCATCGGCTGGACGGCCAGCTTTCAGCTGTTCCCATTGAATACTCTCCAGAAAAGCAACTGGATCAGGAGTTTCAACGACGTCGACCCCCCAGGCGCCGAGACCGAGTGGTGAAGAGCTGGCTGCCGGTGTGTCCTTGCGTCCTCCTAACGCAAGAATCCCATGGTCGACCCCATGGCCATCGTCGCTACGCAGTGATGCCCATCCTGCCACCAGTTCCTCAGCAAAACGCGGGGCATCAAGCGGGCTCTCCATCCTGAGACGCCAGTGCGGGTGGGACAAAGCTTCCGCCGAGGTGACCGTTGGACAGAAGCGTTTCAACCCTGCCGCCAATTGCAGCCCATCCAAGGGGGGGCAACATTCACTCGCCACCTGCAGGTTGTGGGAGATCAAGAAGGTGGTCATTGCTTTGCTTCAATCGGGCTTATGTTAAGAGCAGACACACCAGCCGGGTGCCGTCTGGCTCTGCGTCAAGAATGGGCCCTGGACTGCCACACCGCCTTGATCCACGAGACTCCGCCACTGACGCCGGCCTCTGCCGCCATCTCCCTCAGTGAAGAGGAAGCAGCGCTTTTAGCTTCGGAGCTGAAGCAGCAGTTGCGCTCCGGAGATCGCCCCGCCGGGGATCAAGATTTGATCGAGAAGATGGTGGCGGGGCTCGGC
>Ga0209553_1001044_pt1 | contig 13991 bp, 10 predicted proteins | sample LauGreFBDMM110DN_2_FD_188217 | JGI IMG/M metagenome (GOLD analysis project Ga0209553, IMG submission 188217) | Freshwater lake microbial communities from Lake Michigan, USA - Fa13.BD.MM110.DN (SPAdes) (version 2) | ecosystem: Environmental > Aquatic > Freshwater > Lake | place: Lake Michigan...
GTAATTCTTGAAGTTCGCAGAGTCGGGCATCGAGTCCGAATTGTTCTTTCGAGAACACACCCTGATTTCGTACGCAGGTTGTTCGAAAGCGAAATCCCAGAAATTAGCGATCGCACCATCGAAATCAAAGCTGTCTCCCGTGAAGCAGGTTATCGCAGCAAGGTTGCTGTTACTAGCATCGATACAAAAGTCGATTGCGTGGGTGCTTGCGTTGGGGTTCGTGGCAGCAGAATAAAAAACATAGTGGATGAGCTTGGTGGCGAAAGAATAGATATCGTTCGTTGGAATGATTCGCTTCAGGTTCTTATTCCTTATGCCTTGCAACCTGCAGTGGTGGAAGAAGTCTTCCTTTACCCTAAGTTAGGGCGCGCAATTGTGCTTGTTAAAGATGATCAGTTATCGCTTGCAATTGGAAGACGAGGCCAGAATGTAAGGCTTGCTTCCAAGTTGGTGGGTTGGGATATCGACATCATGACCCATGACGAACTTAATTCGGTTATCGAAAAGGCAGAAGGCTGGTTCAGTTTGCTGCCTAATGTCACCTCCGCAATGGTGGAAGGATTCATTGAAGACGGATTCCTTTCCTACGAAGACATCACCTACATGGAACCCGCCCAGTTGGCGGAAATGACCGGGCTATCCGAAGGGCAAGCCGAAGACTTGGTTGCTTTTGCTGAAGAAGCTGCGGAACAGGTTGAACAAGAAAAATTAGCCCAGCAAGAACTTGCTGCATCGCAAGAAGGCCAAGAGGAAGAGTCTGTTGCTGCACCGGTTGCAAAGCCTAAGCTTTCCGAATTTGACAGTTTGTTTTCAGCTAGTTCCAATGAAACAGTAGAGCCTAAAGCAGAGATTGCTGAGGGCGAAGCAGTTGTCAAGGAAGGTGAAGAAGGCGTTAAAGAATAAAGAGACGGTCAAAAGGATTGAAAAAGCGGGGCCGAGAATCAGTTTAACGAAGATTACCCGACTCACCTTTTCAACCAGTTTTATCGCGTTAGAATAGTATTATGACATTCGTTTGAATGCATTTGCGGGGGTTTTTTAGAAGAGTTACTGGAGCCAAGCTTGCTAAAAGATAAAATTCGAATCTATGTTCTGGCCAAAGAGTTGGATGTTGATTGCAAAGATTTGATTGCTCTTTGTCACAGACTAGAATTCGATATAAAAAATCAGCTGAGCAGCTTAGAACCTGTGCAGCGTGAAGAGGTTGAAACCATCATCAGCAAGGGCGGATTAAACACCGCTGGCGCTGCTGGTGCTAAGCCATCCACACCATCTGTTGCTACACCCGTTGCAGCGGCTCCTTCAGTAATTGCTCCAACCAAGCCTCCAACCATCGCAAAACCTGCTGCGGTAAAAAAAGAACCCGCTTCTGCTAAAACCCCAAAGGTTACTGAAGCAACTGCTAAAAAAACGCCTGAACCTGCTGCGACAGTAGTTGAAGTTGCTAAAATCGAAGTTCCCGTTGTTGAAGAACCTGTTGTTGAAGAACCTTCGCCAATTGCAGCAGTAGAACCTGTAATCGCTGAAGTTGCCCCTGCGAAGGATACTCCTATTGCTTCGGTTCCTGCGGTCAGGAACATGCGCATGCGCAATTTGGATGCTGCCCCTAGGCCGGGTGCTGGCGATCCAGGGTTACGAAGATTAAAAGCCCGAACTCCGCTGAGGCCAACTGGTACTCATTTCGCAACGCCACCCGTTCTTAAACCAAAACCAGTTGAAGAAAAGAAGTTGCCTCCTCCTGTTCCAACAGGGCCCCGCAAAATCGGCGAAATCCCCAAAGACTTAGTTGCCAAAGGTGGCGGCCCCATACGCTTCGAAGATATCAAGCGGCAGGTTGCTCTTAATCAACAAGCTGGTATTGCCCAACCTCAGGTACCCGTTGTTGCTCCCTTCGATGACGAAGAAGATGATGGCAAAGGAAAAGCTAAAGGTGGTAGCAAGCGCCCAGGCGGTGTCGCAGGCAGATCGGATCGCCATCGCGAACGCGAAGTTCGCAAAAAGAACGATGTCACCATTCCTAGAGTTACCAGCCTTTCTGGGTTGCTTGATCAAGATGAATTAGAACAACAGCGGATTGTGCGCGAACGCCGTAGGCAGAAAACTCTCAAAGGCCCACAACCTCGCAAAGGCAAGGTTCCCGTGGAAGTGCCGATCACTGTGCGGGCATTATCCGAAGCCCTAGGTATAAAGTCTGGCGAATTGCTCATGAAACTCATGGGAGCAGGCCTTGCAACAGGGTTGAACATCAACTCGATCGTCGAACCTGATTACGCCGCCACCATTGCCTTGGAAGTTGGCTGCGAACTTGAAATCAAGCGCAAGGAAGATCTTGAAGAAAAGATTATTTCCGATGCTACCAAAGATAACGCTCCTGAAGATTTAATCCTCAGGGCACCGATCGTTACCATCATGGGCCATGTCGATCATGGTAAAACATCGCTTCTCGATAAAATTCGTAAAAGCGAAATAGCAGCTTCCGAAGCAGGCGGTATCACCCAATGTATTCGTGCTTGGCGAGTCGAACACAATGGAAAACCGATCACCTTCCTTGATACGCCTGGCCATGAAGCCTTTACTAAAATGCGTGCGCGTGGTGCCAATGTCACCGATATTGCTGTTATCGTGGTCGCTGCAGACGATGGTGTGATGCCTCAAACCGAAGAAGCCATCAGTCATGCCAAGGCTGCCAATGTTAAAATCATTGTTGCAATCAACAAAATAGATCTTCCCAATGCCAACCTTCGCAAAACCGAACAACAGTTGTACGGGCAGGGATTGATTCCCGATACCATGGGTGGCGATGTTCAATTTGTGCAGACGAGTGCAGCAACAGGCAAAGGCATCAACGAACTGTTAGACAACATTTCGCTTGTTGCAGAAGTTGAAGAGTTCAAGGCCAACCCTAACAAGACAGCCAAGGGCGTTTGTTTGGAAGCCAATGTAAGCGAAGGCGAAGGGGTATTTGCCACCGTTATCGTACAAGATGGCACCTTGAAGAAAGGTGATGTCATCCTTTGCGGATCCGGATATGGTCGAGTTCGTATGATGTATGATGATATGGGCAAACCGATTTCGCAAGCGGGCCCCAGCATACCGTGCAAAATCACAGGGTTGGATGAACTGCCTAACGCTGATGACACCTTCGTGGTGATTTCAGATTTGGCAGAGGCTCGAGAGATAGCAGAGAAGCGAAAAATGCGAGCCTTGGAATCGAGCATATACAAGCGCTCACCCATGACGCTCGAGAATTTGTCTGCCGCTAAAGTTACCGAACTTAAAGTTATCTTGAAGGCGGATTTCCGCGGCTCCATCGAAGCCATCCGTAAAGAACTTGAAAAGCTTACACACGAAGAAGTTGCGGTACGCGTGCTTCACACCGGTGTGGGCGGGATCACTGAAAGCGATGTCCAGCTTGCACTTGCATCGCCCGATGACACCATCATTGTTGGTTTCAATTCGGTTCCAGACGATCGAGCCAGGGCACTTGCAGAAGAAAAGGGAATTCAAATCAGGCAATACAACATCATCTACAAACTTGCAGAAGATGTTCGTAATGCTTTAGAAGGAAAGCTCAAACCACGCGAAGATATCATTCATCTTGGCAGGGCTGTGGTGCGCGATTCCTTCAAAATCAGCAGGGTTGGTACCATTGCAGGTTGCTATGTAACCCAAGGCACCATCGAACGATCTGCTAAAATAAGATTGATCAGGAATGGCGTAGTGATCTATCCACCTCCTGAAAAAAATGTTGGGCTCGAATCTCTCAAGCGCTTCAAAGATGATGTCCGCGAAGTGCGTGAAGGCTTCGAATGTGGTATTAAAATCCTCAACTATGATGACATCAAGGTTGATGATGTGATTGAAGCTTACAAGGTTGAACAGGTTCTCAGAACCCTTTCCTGATTCTAAAGGAATCAGTATGGATGACATGTATGTAGGCGCCATGAAAGTCAGGATGATTGTCAGAGAATCCCATAGTCTCAAGGACAAAAGGCAGGTTCTCAGCAGCATCAAGGATAAACTCAAAAACGGTTTCAATGTTTCAGTTGCTGAGATTGATGAGCAGGAAAATAGACAGATGATCGTACTTGGAATCGGGATGGTTGGAAACGAATCGCAGCATGTGCGCCATGAATTAGAAAAGATCGCACAAGCCTTAAGAATGCATCCTATTGCTGAATTTGTTGATCAAACAACGGAAGTATATTAACTAGCAAAGAGAATTAATGAAAACGCATCGAACTGCTAGAATAGCTGAAGTCATACGCGAAGTCGCAAGCGAAACCATTTTATTCAAAATGAGTGACCCCAGAATCAGCATGGTCACCGTTTTACGCGCTGAAGTCTCAGGCGACCTCCAACATGGCAAAATTTATGTTTCGGTAATGGGCGACGAAGAACACCAAAAAGAAACTCTTTATGCGCTTAATGGTGCAGCGGGGTTTGTTCAGTCCCAGTTGGCTGATAGAATGAAAACTAGGTTCCTACCGGTTCTGACTTTTGTTCTCGATCAGGGTGTTAAAAGAAGCCTTGAAATCAGCAAGCTTATTCAGGAAGCACTGACCAATCCCTCTAAACTTTCTGATTCCGATCAAATAAAAGAAGAAGAAGAAGCTGATGATGATGTTGAGCAAGAGGACTCTGATGGCGATCCATCAGATTTAGTCAAGGAAGAATAGATCCCGGACAGAGAGACAGGAAAATTGGTTTCCTGACTCTTACGCCTGACTCATTCATGGAGTTGTGAAAGATATGGCGACGACAGTCAACAAGCAGAAAATTGTTACAGTTCTTTTTTCGAAGGTGAAGAAAGTTGTCTCACAAGAGCAACAAGAACTTCCCGTAATGGAGCAAGTGATTTATTCCATTTGCAGGGAAGGTTCGAGCAAAGAGCAGGCCGACGAAGTTTATCAAAAACTTACCACCCAATTTTTCGATTGGAACGAACTTCGAGTAAGCTCGGTACGCGAGCTGGAAGAATGTTTCCGAGGCATGACCAGGCCAGTCGATCGGGCCAATAGGGTGATTGGTTTTCTTCAGGAGCTATTCGAAACAACCTACTCTTTCGAATTGGAATTTCTACACAAAAAAGGCTTGAAGCAAGCCACCAAGCATCTTTCCCGCTATCAGGTTTCAAATGATTATCTAGGCGCTTGGGTGACCCAACGGGCCTTGGGTGGTCATGCGATCCCCATCGATCCGCCAACACTTCGAGTATCCAAAAGGCTCGGGTTGATTGAAAAGACCCAAGAGCAAGTGGTGGAAATCCGCAACACCCTCGAACATCTGATCCCCAAGGCCAAGGGGGTCGAATTTACCGATCTTATCAGCACTGTAGGCGTACAGTATTGCCACGAAAATAAACCCAATTGCGCCGCCTGCCCGCTTGCCAAGGAATGCCAGTTCGCTTCCGAAAATGCCAAACCTGCCAGCAAAAAACCTGCGGTTGCTATCAAGAAAACCAAGTAGTCTTATTTTCGAACCAGCAAAAGAAGCCCTTACTTTAACCGGTACAGGGCTTCTTGTGCTTCTCTGGCAAAGGGATTGCCTTCATAGGCGGTGGCCTGTTCATAACAAGCGATGGCCTTTTTTGTGTCGTTCAATTTCTCTAGGGCAATGCCCAATTTAAGCCAGGTCCTGGCGCCACTCTTTGGGCTTTTTTTGAAATCCTGAAAACACGCCACTGCTCTCTCGAATTCATCAAGCTCCATGTGAATATCACCTAGCAACTGGCATGAACCATACCAAGAATCCTCATCATCGCTGCTCGAAAAACTTTCAGGCTTGGGCTCTCGCACCTTTTCGAGTATTTCCTTCGCCTCAGTCCGATCACCATGCCTTAATAAAGCCCTCGCATATAAAGTCCTGGCTTGAATACTTTCGGGTGTAAATACCAGCGCCAAGCTCGCAAGGTGCCTTGCCACATCAATCCAATCAGGGCCATCAAGCTTGCTATCGAGAATGCCTTTGGCCCTTTTCATGCAATAATCAACATCAAAACCCTTGGCAAGAATATCTTTGTTAGCAGTAAGCTCATCGATGGTGATGGAATAAAGGTAGCGATCTTTGCGTGCGATAAGATCTTTATCATCGGCTTGATAAATGAGGGCTTGTTCGACGGCACGAAGGGCGGAAAGGGCCTCGCCTTTTTCTTCATGCAAGGTTGCAAGGGTACGCAATGTTTCGACGCCACTGCGTTCAAACTGGGCAAACAAATGATAATATTCAATGGCTTTATCGTTATCTTTGCGATGCAAGTAAGAATCAGCAAGAAACTTTAAAGCTGAGAAATAAGCAAAGCGATCCTGGTCCTGCAAGTTTTTATGACCAGTTTTACGACCCATGACCACTGCTTTTTCAAAGTAGCTTTCCGATTCAGCATCTTGGCCCTGCTGAACGAAAGCCTTACCTACCTGCACCATAAGAAACGGTGCATGCTGTGGTAGGCCCGACACAGCAATATCAAGATAATCTGCGCCTCGAGCCAGTTCTTTTTTTTGTTCTAAAAGTGCAAGGCCCAGATCTTTAACAAACAGGAAGTCGAAGTCTGCCAAGCTTCGAGGTGGGTTTTGAAAAAAAATACTGCTAGTCATATCTGAATACAAAAACCGCTTGATTCCCCATGCAGTCTGATCATCCTTTTCGTGGGCGAGATGCCTTTCAACAACAGCGATGGCATTCATTTTGATAACGGGGTCTGTAAGCAGGGGGAAACCAACCTTGGCTTTCATTTCGGGGTGGCCTGCCAACGCCAACGACCACGAAGCATACAGATACTTCCCCGCCAATTGATCTTCTAAAACATGATTAGTGTTAAGATTTTTGAGGAGTAAAACACCAGCGCCTACAATGTTTTTGTCATGAAGTGCAAGCACCGCTCTCCAATAACGAGTACCAACATTAAGGGAAGGCTTGAGTTTATCAACCAAGGAAAGCAACCTTAAAGCTTCTGCAGCTTTTTCATCACTGGGCTTTCCCGAAACAAGGAGTGATTCAACTCGGTCAAGGCATAGATCGCAATCAACCAGAGCCATGGTTTCCGGATCGGTCTCAAGTTTAATGGGATCTAGGTCTGCGTGAAGTTTCCAATAGTTATTGCGAGCGAGGCTATTTTGCGGATCAAGTTGCAACGCTCTTTTGAAAGCCATCAGTGCATTTTTTTGCTGCCCAAGCTTGGCAAAGCTCATGCCTCGAAAAACATGCTTCAGAATTCTTAAGGCGGGTAGTATGCGCATGGTGTAGACAAAAAATAAGGCTATCGGTGCAAGGAACCCAAGGGTTCGTAATGGAACATGATCCATGGTTAGGATACCAAGTGCAAGGCCGAGTAACGAGCTGAAAGCACCAATTTCGATTTCTGATTCCTCTGCTAGGCCACAAAATGTCAGAATGTAAAACAAGGGAAGAAAAGCGATCAATTGCAATGAAAACAACTGTGGATGTTGGAGAATTAATGGGTTTTCATTCCAAGGTGTAGCACCAAGGAAATAAGCAATCGCAGCACATAAGCCTGCTGCGACAGCAAAAATAATCCCGAGGCGAGTGTTAGGTGCTTTTACTTTTCTAACACTGAAGAAACTAAGGCCAAGTGCGCCGCCCAGCCCCACGCAAGAAATCAACAATTTAGAATCTGAAGGGACAGCAACAAAAATGCCAAGGGCAGTACCCAGTAATATGCCATCAAATATCTTGCTGGAATTTTCGAGAACCAGAAAAAGAATGAAAGCAGCGGGGTTTTTGAGTCCTACTTTGAACTGGGCCCGTTGAGAAAAGACTCCTGCAATAAAAGCAAAAAGCAAGCCGCCCCAGGCAATGCCATTGAGTGTGAGAAATGTTGTAATAGGGGGGTTTTCCGAGATTCCAGATTGGAGGGCGCCATAAATAGCCAGACCCAGAAATATGCCCTTCAAAAAGTATTCAAGTACATGCGCGCGCATTATGCTACTACCCATCAAGAAAAGAGTTCATTATTCATGTTTTTATACTACAATTACAGTTCAATTACTTTTAATGCTTAAATATTCCCATAATTGTTTTTACCTTAATGCGCTTGATAAATGGAGTTTATTTTAATGAATCATCAAGAAATGATCGAAACCCTGTTAAAATCGCACAATTGCACCTCTTTAAACAGCAGCGCTGCCCTAATTGAAAAGGCTCTTCTTCGCAACGAGGGCCAACTTAGTAATCGTGGTTCTTTTACTGTAAAAACAGGCACTCACACGGGGAGATCGCCCAAAGACCGTTATTTGGTTGATGAACCATCGATAAGTGCAGCCATCGAATGGGGGGCGGTCAATCAACCCATGAGCCCCACAGATTTTGATTCACTATTTTCTGCGACCATAAAAGCGCTTGGTTCAAAAGAAATATTTATGATCAAGGGTTCTGCATGCGCAGATAACAAGCATGCCATCGGGGTGAATGTAATCGCAGATTTGGCCTGGCACAATTTATTCGCCCGCTGCATGTTTCGTAAACCGATCAAAAACTTCAACGGAAAAACCCTCACCATCTTAGTTGATACCCATGCAACCAAAACGAATATCGTGCTAGATCTCACTAAAAATCTGGTAATTATTTCCGGTACTTCCTATGCAGGGGAGATCAAAAAAGCGGTGTTCAGCTTTCTTAATTTCATCCTGCCAGATCAACAAGTATTTCCCATGCATTGTGCTTCCACCATGGGAAGGGAAGGCGATGTATCGTTGTTGTTTGGATTATCTGGGACGGGAAAGACCACTCTCTCTGCGGACCCGGAGCGCCTTCTTATTGGCGATGATGAGCATGGGTGGTCGGAAAAGGGGATATTCAATTTCGAGGGTGGCTGCTATGCAAAGACCATCAAACTTTCTCCGAAAGCAGAGCCCCACATTTTCGATGCCCTTCAATTCGGGTCGGTACTTGAAAATGTTCCACTCGATGCAGAAACCCGCCTCCCTGATTTCTTCGATGGCTCGTTGACTGAAAACACCAGAGCAGCTTATCCCCTTGATCTGGTTCGCGATATCTGTCCAGATTCCATGGGGGGGCATCCCAAAAATATCTTTTTCCTCACCTGTGATGCCTTTGGCGTTCTCCCACCACTTAGCAGACTCAACGAATTTCAAGCTATGTATCATTTCCTGTCGGGATATACCGCCAAGGTTGCAGGCACCGAGCAGGGAGTCACCGAACCCTCCGCCACTTTCAGTTCCTGCTTTGGTGCGCCTTTCATGCCCAGACATTCTTCGATTTATGCAGGGCTACTGCAAAAGAAACTGCAAACCCATCATTGCAAAGTTTGGCTAATCAACACCGGTTGGAGGGGGGGTAAACCAGGCGTGGGCCACCGTTTTCCTATTCAAGTAACTAGAGCATTATTATCAGGCGTCCTGCATGGGAACTTCGATTCCATTGCTTTTACGAAAGATTCTTCTTTTGGCCTTGAGGTGCCCACTACCTGCCCCGGTGTGGAAAAAGAAATGCTCAATCCAATGCTCGCATGGAATAACCAAGCTGATTACCATGCAAGTGCCAGCAAGCTTTCTGGTTTGTTCGAGGCGAATTTTAAAAAGTTTGCAGGAAAGGTCGCACAGGAAGTTTGTAATGCGGGCCCCAAGACATCTTAAAATAAGTCTTATAGATGCTGATCTATCCAATGAACCAATTTTGATTCGCCCCAGCGAATTCCACCTTTGCCATCGGAACCTAAAAATCCCAGATGACCACCCCGATTTTGAATCGAAATCGAAACACAATCTGGCGCATCCAGCTTTTCAAAAGGCCCAACGGAGATGAAGGGATCATCCCTTGAAGTAAGTATCAAAGTTGGAACATTAATGTTTTTGATGAATTTTTCGGAAGAGCATTCTTCGTAATAATGTTCTGCACATTCATATCCCGCCCGGGGCGCAGTGTAGTATTCATCAAACAGGCGGATCGACATGTTGGAAGGGAATTTCAATGGGGGCAGATCTGGGAAATAGCGCTGCCGCTTTTTTGCTTCTTGTATCAGATAAAACAAGAAATGGCTTTCATAGATTCGGTTTTCCTGCTTCCCTATCAATTCTGAACATTGCATCAGATTGATGGGAGGGGCCATGGCTGCCACTCCTGCGAGACCGTTTAAATCCCCCGCTTCCCCTGCGGTTTTTAATATCAGATTCCCGCCCAACGAAAAACCCACTAAAAATATTGGTGAGGGATCCACCACATTTTGGAAAAACTCCATCACCTTCCGAATATCATCAGACCGGCCAGCATGATATGACCATCTTGCCAAATGCAAGCCGGGCCCTGCTCCTCGTTGATTTATTCGTATCACCCTGCAACCACGCCTATACAACCTCTCCCCAACACGAACCACATGGCTGGATCGATGGCTTCCAGTCAATCCATGAACCAAAATCGCTATTGGATTCCCTACAGTCCATGAAACAGGCTTGCTATCTAATACCAGAATTGAATCGCCATCGCTTACAGGTACAATCACTTCCTTTGAAGGGAATTCAGGCGGGGTTTTATCCGTAAGTGAACCAAGTAAAGTCTGAAGATGGCGGTTACCCATCAAAGAAAAAGGTCGGAATTCATCATTTAAAGAGAAGCTAGCTTTTGCCAACTCGGCCTTCTTATCCAAATACATAATTAACCCTTGCGACAATAAATCCCAATGACCTATTAGTTTATAGGAAAATATCTTAAACTCGAACTGAAATGTTTCCAAGAAGTTCACCTTTTTCAGAAGAATCGTAATTATAGGGGTCATTCACAATGGGTAATTCAACCGAAGATCTTACCGGATTGGGATTTAGATTGCCTGCAGAATGGGAAGATCACACCGCTACCTGGCTTTCCTGGCCTCACGAACCAAGCGACTGGCCCGGAAAATTCCCCGCCATCCCTTTTGTCTATTCCGAAATTGTCAAAATTATCGCAGCATTCGAACTTGTTAAAATTATTGTTCCAAACCAGCATTCTGCAGATGCTGTTTCTCATCTCCTTTCCGAAAACGCCGCCAATCTCGACAACATTACTTTTATCCTTGCACCCACCAATCGCTCTTGGATTCGCGACTACGGCCCCTTATTCCTCAAAGATAAGCATGGCAATAAAACCATCCTCAATTTAGGCTTCAATGGCTGGGCCAAATACGACAACTTTAATTTTGATGATGATATCCCCAAATTCGTTGCTGCCAAACTCAACCACCCAATCTGGCAACCCAAACATAACAACATCCAACCAATCCTCGAAGGAGGCAGTATCGATGTTGATGGCCAAGGCACCCTTCTCACCACCGAAGAATGCCTGCTTTCCAAAACTCAGGAACGCAATCCAGGCTTCACCAAACAAGATTACGAAACTTTCTTCGCTAACTATCTAGGGGTTAAAAAAGTTCTCTGGTTAGGCAATGGCATCGCAGGAGACGACACCCATGGGCATGTTGATGACCTTGCAAGATTCATCGCACCCGGAAAAGTAATCGCCATGATTGAAGAAAACAAATCTGATATCAATTATCAACCCTTGAAGGATAATCTTTCAAGGCTTCAATCCATGACCGATGCCCAAGGGAACAAGTTGCAAGTGTTCGAACTTCCCATGCCAGCACCTATTGTTTTTGCAGGCCAACGCCTGCCCGCAAGTTATGCCAACTTTTATATAGCCAACGGCATCGTGCTTGTGCCTACATTCAATGATCCAAACGATCGAATTGCATTAAACATGCTTTCCCAATTGTTTCCTACCCGTAAGATTGTCGGTATCCATTGTGGGGATCTGGTACTGGGGTTGGGCACGCTACACTGCCTCAGCCAGCAGCAACCTGCTTAAAGAGAAAATAAGCTTATGCGCACCATGCGGGCAGCGGTACTAAGAGATTTTTCCCTGGGCATCCAATTGGAAGACATGCCCATTCCAGAGCCCAAGCCCAATCAAGTTCTGGTTCGTATCCTCGCTTCAGGCATTTGCCATACCGATCTTCATGCCATCAACGGCTCATGGGACAAAAAGCCTATTCTTCCTTTAATTCCTGGTCATGAGGGTGTAGGAGTCATTGAGGCTTTAGGTTCTAAAGTAACAGGGTTTACCCTCGATCAAAAAGTTCTCATCCCATGGATTGGCAGAACCTGCAGAACTTGTTCCTTCTGTTTTAATGGGATCGAGAACTATTGCGAAAAGCAATTCAACACGGGTTATATCATCCCAGGCACACATGCTGAATACACTGCTGCAGATTCTCGCTACATCGTTCCACTTGCAAACGATATCGACCCAATACAAACTGCACCCCTAGCATGTGCGGGCCTTACCGCTTTTGAAACCATCAAACAATTGCGATCTAATGAAAATCAAACACTTTTAATCATGGGCGTGGGCGGAGTGGGCCATCTTGCAATTCAGTATGCTAAAGAGTTTTTCACACGCATCATTGCAATCGATCCCTCTGCAATTCGAATTGCCCAAGGCAAACTTTTAGGCGCAGAAACTTATTCCCCAGAAGAATGGCTCTCCCTTAATTCCAAACCTTTAATTGATGCTGCTGCGATCTTTGCTGCAGACCCAAGAGCGGTTACCGATTCAATAAATGCATTAAAGAATGGCGGCACTCTTGCTTTAGTGGGATTGGGAAAGCATAAAGAATTGTCATTGCCTTGGTTTGAACTGGTCACCCGGGGAATTCGTATTCTGGGTTCGCATGTCGGGCCGATTTCCACCCTGAAAGAAGTTGTGGAATATCATCATCTAGGCAAAGCCAAAGTCTTGGTTGAATCTAGACCACTCGCAGATATTCACCTTGCTATGGCATACCTTGCTGCAGGAATAAACAACTCTCCAAGACTCGTCCTAGTTCCTTGATTACTTTCACCCCAAATAAAATCACCCATCATTCTCTGGAAGGTTGAAGCCCGATTAGTCCAAAAGTTTCCGTTTTAACTAGACTTACCCTCTAATCCAACTACCCTAAAGATTGATTAGTTCCACTTGGCCTTAGGTGCAATATGAGCAGATTGACCCGTACTTTCGTTGCGATTTTCTTGATTTTACCCCTAGGCGGATGTGGCAGTGAAGATAAAGCAGATAACGGCGCAAGCGGTGTAGCGTTCCACAAAGGATATGTTGCCTCAAAAAACAGCGAGTGGAGTTCTGCAATCATTCATTTCACCAAAGCAATTGAATTAGACCCTACCTATATAAATGCCTACAACCACCGTGGGTTTGGATTTAGCAAACAGGAACAATACCTTGAAGCCATTGCTGATTTCACTAAAGCGGTCGAACTAGCCCCCAAGTATGCGGATGCTTATTACAATCGTGGACTTGCATTTGGAAAGCAGCAGAAATTTTCCGAGGCCATTGCTGATTTCACTAAAACTATTGAACTGGATCCCAAACATGCAAATGCATATGGCAATCGTGGAGATTCATATAAAGCATTAGACAAAACCATGGAAGCAGATGCTGACTTTGCTAAGGTAAAAGAATTAAGAAAATAACCAATTATCAGTCGAACCTAGTACCAATTAAAGCTGGGAAGAATTTTTAGTACTCACATAAAGTTAAAAACTTCAAGTTAAGCAGGCATTAAAAATAGCGCTCGCAAAATATTTAACTAGTGTTCCTAATTGAAACCATTCCCGCAATCTTGAACAATAAGATTTTCTAACGCATCATAAACCAAAATGTTACAATCATTTTATGGCATTTATGAAATTAGACATTCTTTGCGTTTTGATTTAATAGAGATCAAAAACAATTTTAATTTTTGGAATACATTCCATGGAAATCAAAGCCGTTTGCCCGACCTGCGCCAATGTTTATCAAATAAGCGAAAATCTAATCGGGAAGAAAATCCGCTGCAAGAACTGCCAAGCAGTTTTTGTGGCAGAGCTTAATCCCAAAGTCAAAATAGAAGATGAAGAACCGGTTGATGTGGAACCCGAAGAAACTAAAAAGGAAAGATTAAGCAATGACGCTGCCCGCCTGCGAATGGCACACAAAAAAAAGAT
>Ga0209553_1001045_pt1 | contig 13988 bp, 16 predicted proteins | sample LauGreFBDMM110DN_2_FD_188217 | JGI IMG/M metagenome (GOLD analysis project Ga0209553, IMG submission 188217) | Freshwater lake microbial communities from Lake Michigan, USA - Fa13.BD.MM110.DN (SPAdes) (version 2) | ecosystem: Environmental > Aquatic > Freshwater > Lake | place: Lake Michigan...
AAGAAGCAATCCACCACCAAAACTTTTTCCTACGACGATTATTTTTGAATATCCTAAGCCAACAAGGTGTTCAGAAACCTCATCGAGAGCCTCGAGAAAATGAGCCCATGTTTTTGTTTTCACTTCTGATTCATTCTTCCATGCTTCCATTCGTGCAATAGATAGCTTTAAATCTCCACAAACATCAACAAGCGGTTGAAAGCGAGAGGAGAAAGCCTGACCACTGATGCCAGGCAAAAACAACACGATAAATTCTTTTGAAAAACTATCGTCGGTGGTGAGTAGAATTTCTGATTTTGAAAGTGATATTTTTTGTTCCATATAATAATATTACCATTAAGCTCTTTTTATTGGTCCGTGCTTTGATATATAATTTCTACTTTATTTCCATCAGGATCAAGCAAATTTGTTATAGTCGCGTAGGATTTCTGAACCAGCCTATCTATTATATTAGCGCCTTTTGTTTCAAGTCGTTTGGTAATTTTTTCGAGTTCCTCCATGCTGTTTGCCTTAAATTGTAGAAGTATGGCATTCTCGGCCTTAGTTTTTTGACCATCTTTTCGCATCCCATTTCTTTCAATTCCAATATTATTTACTCCAGCCTTCAAAGCATGAAAACTTTTATCTGATGCTACTAGGTCTTCTTCTAAACCAAGAATATCTCTATAAAATAAGACCGACTCTTCCAAATTCGAAGCATATATACAAATGTAGGCTATTTCCATAAATTAAATATTAACATTCCATAGAAATAATAAATTCATTTCCATCTAAATCTGATATCACCGCATCGTACATATTCCATGGTTGTTTAGCTGGTTCTTCAATTATTTTGCCACCCTCACGTAGTGCAATCTTCAGAAAAGCATCGAGATTATCCGTCTCGAATGTTACACTCTTGCGACCACCGACATTCTTCTTTGCCCAATCAGTACTGCGATATTCCGCATCTTCCTCAATATTAAATTCGATATCACCCATCATTGCTGAAGCAAAGGGCGGTCGAAACTCATCAAAGTTAAAGCCGAAGACTTTTTCATAGAAAGGTCTGGATTTGTTAAGATCCGCAACCCCAATAAGAATAGATGATATTTTAATCATGCGCTTTTCTTGCTTCTTTTAGAGTTCGAGCAAACCATTCCATGTTCTGCATTAAGTCAGCGATTCTTTTCTTATACGATTCGTCCAAGATTGACCCATCAGGAGAGAACAGTTCTTTAGATTTTGGAAATGTAATTGTTTCTGGAAGCATTACCATCCCAAGAGTTACCAATATAGGCTTAATATTATCTGCCATTCGTGCCCCACCAATTCCCCCGCTTGAGACACCGATGACCGCCACTGGCTTCTTAACATATTCATCATTAAGAGAATCAATAAGGATTTTAAGTTCACCTGGGAAACTATGGTTATATTCTGGACTGACGATAATTAGCCCATCGGCTTTTTCCATTATCTCCTTCCATGGTTCAACTACCTTGCCATACACTTCAGTCTTTCCAAATAAAAAATCTCTAACATCAACAAATTGCGTTATGAGGCTTTCATTCTTGCTTATTTCCCCAAAGACAAAACGGGCAACCTTTTCAGATTCACGTCCTTCGCGCGCTGTACCTAAGACAAGAGGGATAAAAAGTTTTTTCATGTCAGTATTGTACTACAAAACAGTTTACAAGCTAAAATTTATTGGGGTGACTACTGGGAGTTGAACCCAGACTAAGAGCTCCACAAGCTCGTGTGCTACCGCTACACCATAGCCACCATGTATGTGACTTTATAACATATAATCTCCTAGTATGAAATGTTTTGTGCGCAAGAGAGGACTTGAACCTCCACGCCCTTTCGGGCACACCCACCTCAAGGGTGCTTGTCTACCAGTTTCAACACCTGCGCATGCGAGGAGTATATGACAAACTTTTCCTTTATTCAATCACCTCAAAAATAAAATCCATTCTATAATCCCCCTCCGCCGACCCCTTAGTCGAAATAGGATACGGGTTCACTTTCACCAAAGTAATCCTTGTATTTCCAATGTCAAAAAAAGTTCCTTCTTCAATATCTTTTCTTAGGATTTGCTCACCGTCAGATGAGTAGACATTGAGAGCAACCACCCTGTCTTCCGTCATTTCAAAAGGCTGTATGAGAATACTATTAAAAGAAACCTTATCTTTCAAAGAAATCGTTACAGACTTTTCTTTTTTAATTTCCAGAGTCTTCACAGAAGCGCCAATAGAAGCCATGTTGTAACCAGACAACATGACTTGGGGTGGGCTTATTAGTATGCTAACAACGATGGAGAGAACAATGGAAAGAGAAACAAAAACAATGATCCACTTTTGCATTATTCGGCAGAAACTTCCGCAATAGGAGCAACAACAGCGACAGGAGCAACTGCTTTATGAACTTTTGCGTTTCGCATTGATCGGCTGATCTCTTTGGCTGCTTTGTCACGAATATAGTAAAGCTTGGCTCGGCGAACCATAGCGCTTCGGACAATCTCGATTTTGTCGATCATAGGAGAATATAGAGGGAAAATACGTTCAACTCCAACACCTTCGGTAACCTTTCGAACTGTGAAAGTAGCTCCGGCTTCTGCACCGTGTTTTCGGGCAAGAACAAGACCTTCGAAGATCTGTAGACGGATCTTTCCCTTTTCGTGGATGATCTGGTGAACTTTTACAACATCTCCTGAACGGAAAGTAAGCGCCTTTCTTTCTTCAGGGTTAATAACATTAAGTTTAATATCTTTTACGTGTTCTGTTTTTTTAGGTTTTCCTGCCATATATATCTAAATTAAGTGACTTGGACTTTATCACACGAGCTTAGAAAGAGCAAATGTGAAGTCGTCCGGATATGGGGCTTCGATGGTTATTTCTTTATTATTCATATCCACAAAGGTGATCTGCCTAGCATGGAGAGCTAAACGCTTAAAACCAAGAAGAGGCTCTCTTTTAGGGGCATACAAGGGGTCTGCAATGACGGGATGGTTGATAGCCTTGAAATGGACACGGATTTGGTGTGTGCGACCTGTCTTTGGTGAGACTTCTACAAATGTCGCTTGTTCGTTGGGTCTGCTAAGATGCCCATCTATGCTTTCTATGCGATTGAGCACCTTGTAGTGCGTCACAGCGTCTCTTGCCTCCCCTCGCCCACCACGTTGAGCAGACCATAGCCTGAAGTCTTTGCGTGACCGAGTAATGGGTCGATCAATAATACCGTCATCTTCTTTCATGATGCCATAAACAAAAGTGTGATAGATCTTTTCAATGTCACGATCCTGAAACTGTCTTTTGAGATGGTTAAAGCCTTCTTGACTGAGAGCAATGAGCATAACCCCTGAAGTATCGCGGTCGAGACGGTGCACAATACCAGGACGGTTAATTACACTTCCATCAGTAAGAACGATAGGTTCACCCACATCAGAGGCTTGAGGAAAGTGCTCCGCTATCCAATCTGAAAGTGCAGGTTCCTTGGTTTTTCCATCACTATGAACAACCAAGCCTGAAGGCTTGTTTATAGCTACGATATGAGAGTCTTGATGCAGAATAGGTATGTTCATAATATTTTAAATCAAAGTAAACTCAGGGTATCAGAAATATATAAAATGGAAAGGCGGTCTCGTGAACGAGACCGCCTTACTTTTCACTTTTCGACATATCGAGATTTTTTAGGATCCCGAACTTTTCTGCACTTTTCATATCAAAATGGAATTTATGGCTACTGAAGAAGTGAAAGACTTCAGAAACCGAAAGCCTAGTGCGATCAACGATGAATCTAGTCACCCGTGATCTTAGCTTTCTTACATTCCCAAGCCAAGAATCGAAATCTCCTTCGAGATTTAGAAAGCTAACCTCTTCAGGGTTAACTTTGAAAGGGTGCAGTTTGAATTCGCAACCATTCGATCCTTCGCGCTTTTGGCCGACAAGGAATAGGATAACCGCTGCCGAATAGATCTTGCCGATATTCCGAGTGCGAACCGGAACACCACTTGCAATGATTTTGTCTATAAACCGAAATACAGCGTTTACATCGCCACCAAGGCAATTCCTAAAAAGGAAAGTAATCCGCTTTTCCGAATCACAACTAACTAGCCTATCAAACCTCTTCTCGATAAGACCCAGTGAGTACACATCGAGCTCTCCGTTAACATTTATGATTCTGCTCATTATCTCCTTTCGGTATGTTGTTATTGTTGATGAACTTGATTATCACAATGGTAGTGATAATATTTGAGCGTAACTTAGCACATAATTGAGTGCTGAGCTAGTTAGCCAAACAAAAAGAAAAAAGAAAGACAGTGTGAAAAATAAAACCCCTACCCCTAAGACTAAGCCCTCAAAGGCCATCATTACAAATAAAGAGGCCGCGAGTCCCAGACACTCGGTTGACCCGCGGGCCCCAAAGCACGTCTATACTGGCCAGTACAGTAGGACGATACGTAATGTGAATGGTGTCATGATGATAGCCACTCGAGAAGAAATCCATGACTGCGAAATGGACTCGAGGGTATAGTAGGTAGCTAACCCTACAAAGTCTGAGAGATACGCACCGCAGTCTACACATCTTTAATGATGCGTAGACTGCGGTTTTTTTGTCAGTTTATTTTTAGTAAAGATGGACTATTTTGGTGCGCGATGCAGGACTCGAACCTGCGACCTTCTCAGTGTAAATGAGTTGCTCTACCAACTGAGCTAATCGCGCATATTGTATTCGCTGGGCTCCTTTATATCATATTACTTGTGCCCCCGCCAGGAATCGAACCTAGAATAACGGCTTAGAAGTCCGCAGTTATATCCATTTAACTACAGGGGCATATATTTACTACAACAAGGAGATAATAGCCGATTACTTCCTTTTCTCAAAGAACGACAAAATACGCTCTAAACGTTCAGTATTACTTCCCTCTTTGAGTACTGTGTTTGTATTATTCATCTGATCAGAAGATACAGAATTTTTTTCTGAAGCAAAAAAAAGATAACTGCTCACAACGATAATCACCGAGATTAAAATTCCTAAAATAATCATAAATCTTCCCCAGTCTCGGTGTGGGTGAATAGGATTCCAAGAAACATGTTTGTGTGTTTTTTTCATGTTATTTATTTATTAGTACTGGCACAGTGAGATCAAACATTCCCTGCCACTGACCAACATTCGCAGTAATTACCGATCGTGAAAGTATAATTGGGTATTGGGCTGACTCAAAGTATTTCACCAAAGAGATTACATTGCTTAGTGAACCATCGGCAGAAATCGTAACACTAAGATCTTTTATTTTTTCATTACCTTCGTTTAGCACTTCACTCAAAGACTTTGTATCGCACTTCAAAGATAGCTGTCGACAGGTAGCCTCTAGTTTATAAACAAAAGAAGCCTGCTCCCCTTCCTTCACAAAGTACTTCTCTATTATTTCTTTATTCTTTTTTTCTTGAGTTATTATTTTATCTGCATTTCGTATCTCACCTGCAAAGTTTTTTTGTTCCTCCCCCATTTTCAAAAAATTAATAAATAGATACGCATACAAACCAGCAAGGCATAAAGAAATAACAATTAGACCGGTGAGTACAATGATTAATGGAGATTTTTTTTTCATAAATTATGGGAGGTTTATAACAATTGCAAAAACTGCTTTAGTACTTTTTGCAATATCTGAAATTGGTAGTGTAGCATTTTTAAATTCTTGTTCAGTACGAAGAGCACTGTGAAAGGAGATGAGGTCTGCACGAGTATCAGCTACTCCATTTATGGTAACAACTTTTCCAGTTGCATCTATAGAACTAACGGAAATAGCAGAACTTTTTTTTGCAAAAATTTTTTGAATTATAATATTTACTGATGGACTTGTCTCCAAAGCGATAACCCTTGTTTCCATATAATTTACAAGAGCTTTGTTGGCAGAAGTAGAGCGTTCCGCCTCCGCTAGAGAAGTTTCTGAATTATTCATATCAGCATCTTGTTTTTGCATAAGGAGGTTTCTCATCTCGAATCTTTTACTCATAAATGAAGGAAATAAACCCACAATAGCAACAATAAAAAGTATTCCGATAAAAATTACTATTGTTATAGAAAAACGCATCTTATATTCATTGATGAGTTTCTTTTTTTCTTCTTGTGGTAATAAATTAAGCATATTTTATTCGTTTTCTGGCAGAGCTAGACCAATAGCTGTACCAAAGCTAAGTGCAGTAGCTAAATTGAGTGGAGGAATATAATTATCAAAGTTTGCAACATTCAACCAGACATTTCCTTTTTCTGTAGGTACTTTTAGAGCTTGGTTTAAATACTCTTTAAAACCAAGTGTATTAGCTTCTCTACCAGACAAAATAACTTTCTGTATAGCTTGTGTTTTATCTATACTAACTCTATGTTTATTCCAGTAAACGTAAACTTTTTCAATTTCCTCTCGAAACACTGATGCTGTTTTTATAAGCACCATTAAAATATCCTTGTCTTGACCTTCACCCCTAATAAAACCCTTAGAGTCCTTCATCTTTTCTGCCTCTTCTTGGGAAAGCGTAAACTTGTTTTGTAGTGTTTTAACAAAATCAAGAGAACCTATTGCAACTGTTGATGTAAACTGAACTGCACCTTTACTAATAATAAAAACAGAAGTTTTGGTATGGTGGATATTTACAATCAAATAGGTACCTAAATCCCCACGAGCAATGAGGGCTCGAGAAAGTCCTTGTGCTTCAGTAACAAAAGAAATCGGAATAAGGCCACACTCTTGAAACAGCGTTAAGTAACTATTTACCACCCCAACAGGAAGCACTGTCACAGCAACTTTTACAAAACCTTCTTTTGTACCATCCCCAATCAGGCGATACTCAAAAATAACTTCTGGTCCAGAGAGTGGGACATTTTCTTCCAAAGAAAATTCAATGGAACTTCGCATAACAGCTTCCGTCCCGAACTCTATTTCGACATCAAAAAGATATGCCTTATCTTCAGGAAGAGAGGCTTTTATATATGTAAGATTATAATCCTTCTTCCATTTCTTTAGAATATCTTTAACTTCTTTATTATCTCCTTCTGTTATAACAAAAGGTGTTGTGAGGTTTGCTTCTGCGTATTTACCTACTTTTAAGGAGGCACGGTCTGTGATTTCCATCATACGAATAGTAAGTGGTGATATATCAATACCAACATATGACATATCAAGAAACTTTGGTGCTGGAAAATATGTTGAAAAAAAAGTATGTGCTGACATCAAAAGAATTATAGCAAATCTTAAGAAATCTTGCTTCCGGAAGCAACACTTGAAGTGGGTTCAATGAGTGAGAAGTTCCCTTCTGCGTCAGACACGGCCATGATCATACCGTTACTTTCGTGTCCGCGAAGCATTCGAGGCTCAAGATTTGTTACAAAAGGAAATTTTTTTCCTACAAGCACTTGAGGATCAGGATAATGAAGAGCAATACCAGAAAGAATCTGTCGCGGTACTTCTTCTTTGAAGTCTACAGTAAACTTTAGCAATTTATCAGCCCCTTCGACTTTTTCAGCGGTCAGGATTTCACCAATTTTTATTTCTACTTTTTTAAAATCATCTATATTAATCATACTTGGTTTATTTTTCTATCTAAAAAGCTTTTGAGTATAAGCGCGGCCGCGGAGGAATGTGTTTTCTCTCCTCCTCCCTGAATATGTCTGGCTTCGACGGAGGTCATGAACTCAGGCTCAAAATATACTGGTAAACCTGTCTTACCCGCAAGTTCCTCGCCAAACATGCGTGCCTTCTTCATGATTGGGTTGTCATTACCTTCAAAATTTTTAGACTCCCCTATCACTACAGCCTCCACCTTCTTCTCTTTTATAATCACTTGCACGTCATCTATAAGACCTGCCCCACCCATGAGGGTAGCATGAGGGAAAGCCACGGTGCCATCTTCATTTGAAAGAGCGATACCAATGTGTTTTTCTCCGAAGTCGATGCCGAGGTATTTCATGCCCGTAGCTTAGCACATCATTGTGAAGTAGACTCTTTTTTGCTAGGATAGTTTTCACGGAGGAGTGGCTCGAGAGGTTGATGGCACCGCACTTGAAATGCGGCATCCGGGAAACTGGATCGTGAGTTCGAATCTCACCTCCTCCGCAACAAACAAAATGACTCCTCTACGTAAGGAGTCATTTTGTTTGTTGCGAAGAAAGATTGTAATCGCCTCAATTTTAATGCCAATCTGCGCGCTCGCCTTCAGTCAAAACCCTTACCTCTTTTCCATCAGTACTCACAATCATAATGTCCTTACCCTGATCGAAAATTACATATTTCTTATTAGGACTAAACGAGGCTTCATGTATTAAACCTCCCATAGGACAACTGGGTTCACATTTTGAGTAACTCACACTATAGATTTTTTTATTTACACCACTTTCGATGTACGATAATCGATATTCATTTTCAGCAAAAACATCTTCAACGATAATATCTTTATCACGACTATCTTGAGATACAGCAAAATCTGTATCAAATTCTAAATCACTAACTAACATCAAATCTGTACCATCGCTCTTAATTGAAAAAACTTTCCAATCACCACCTCTCATAGCACCGAATAATATAGTATTATCACCAGACCACTTAGCAGCAATAATATTTGAATTTACGCTATCACTGTTTCTATAAACTAATCTTTTATTGGAACCGTCTGCGTTAATCACATACAAAGATAAAACATCATTGTCCCTATGAAGGAATACAACTTCATCCTTTTGTTTCGATGTAGAGATATCTCGAACACCTTGAGGATTCACTATGGTTACTTCTTCTTTCGATTTTTGATATTTCATACCGACATAAAAAGTCCACGCGGGCAGAATACCAATAAAAAAGATAATTGCTAGTAATTTTGAATACCACGTTATTGTGTTCCATTTAATATTCATATTACAAATATATCATAAAATTAAGGGTATTTTGTCACAAGAGTTGATACAAAATGCAAAGATCGGCTAAATAGAACTTTCTTTGTATACTATGACTATGGAAATCCCCGAACTAAAACTAAATAGAGCAAAGGAACTAATTCACACGAGTAGACATATTGCACTGGCCACCACAAATGCAGACGGCTCACCTCATAATAGTCCAATGAGATTTTTATATGATGAAAAACTTGAAAATATATTAAGAACGGGTCAGTTGTTTGGGGTTTTATTTGATCGAATAGAATTTGGTGGAGTTTTTATGAAATGTGAAGGTGGTCATATACTCGAAGGAAAAGAATTAGAAGTGGGACTCGAGATCACCAACTCTTCTAGAAAACAAGAGCAAAAAGAAAAAATTACTTTAGATTATTACGGCGCAGGAAGTGTTTAAAAACTGTGGTTAGCAAAAATTACTAATTTGTGGATAAATATGTTGGTTTGAGATGAGAATGGTCATATATTACGAGATGAGAGGGTGGAATTAGAGAGAAATATTTTGCTTTTATCTCCTTCCAATCCACAGCTCTGAACGCATCTAACCACTCCCGCACAGTAATACTATCGGGTTGGTTGAGCATCAGAATGGTCCTGAATTTAGTCCTGTAAATCGGACTATTTTTCTTAATACCCTTTCAATATGCTTTCATACATTATATTTAATAATACAAGCCTTAGTTATATACGCACGACTTACAAAAACTTGGTACTATAGGCTAGTATGAAAGGTACAAATATAAAAAACCAAACAAAAATTTGCATAGTTTGCAAAAAACCTTTCAATAACCGCAAACGATGGAATAGCCGAGGTCAATGGGAAGAAGTTAAATACTGCAGTGATAAATGTCGAAAAAATAAAAATACAATTAGGTAAAAAAAATTAGAATCTCTTTAGTAGTCTCTTGCCCCAGCGTCTTTGGAAAGTCCGTATCTTTTGAGAGCTTGTTCTCGGGCATCTTTGTGTTCGATAATAGGCTGTATATTGGAAGCAAAGTATTCTTTACTGAGCCATTTATTTTGATAGACATTTTTTTTGTCATAGTTCGCGGCTTGGAGATATGGGTTAAATATTCTGATAGGCTTTGGGTCAGCACCAACACTGGCCCCCCATTGCCAACCCCCGTTGTTGGAAGCTTCATCTAAATCTATGAGCATTGCCCGGAAATATTCTTGACCCCATCGCCAATCTACTCCTAGGTTTTTGGTCAATACCGAAGCAACTATCATGCGAGATCTGTTGTGCATCCAGCCTGTTTTAGCAAGTTGCATCATGGCAGCGTCTACTATTTTGTATCCGGTCTCCCCTTTTATCCAAGCAATAAATCTTTGCTCTGCTTCTTTGCCTTCCAGCCATTTTATATTTCTAAATTTTTCTTGAAATTCAATATCAATAAGTTTTGGGTTGTGAAAATAAAGATATTTATAAAACTCACGCCAGATGAGTTCTGAAATATAGTGCAAAGCTCCATTGTCTGAAGAAGTACTGTAAAGGTCCTCAAAATTATCAGCAAAGTGTTTTTGAATTTTATTTTTTAAACTTCTTGCAGATACCAAACCCCAAGCTAGTGCTAGTGACATCCGAGATGTTTTATCAAGCTCTAATGAATCTCTATTATCTTGATATTGAGACATTTCTTTTTTTAGATATTGATCAAAGGTATCCTGAGCCTGTTCTTCAGAAAAATACCAAATGTCTAATTCTCTTTTTGGTAAAGAGAGATTCTTTAGGTCAAGGTATTTGTTATATATATGCATGTTTTCTTCGTGAGAAAACTCTTTCATTATACTTGCCGAGTTTAACTTTATATGAGATATATTTTTTAGTTTTTTTACATCGAAGAAACTTACCTTTTCGAGACCGATTTTTGGTTCTGCAACAGACTCTATAAACTCTTTCCAGACGGCTTTTTTAAATGGGGTAAAGACACTGTAATAATTTTTGGAGCCTGTTTTTGTTTCTCTATTTATTGTTAGTTGATCTTTTAAGACTCTTATAGCTATATTATTTCCTTCAATCTTTTTGACTTGACTATAAAAGTCAGGGTGAACATCTTCATTTACAAATATTTCTAAATCATAATTTTTTGATAACTTTATAAAAAAGTCAGTCGCTCTGTCTTTGGTCAATAAAAAGCTTGGGAAATTTTGAGCAAAATGAGGAATTCCTTTTGAAAGAAAATATCTGGACGGATACCCAAATTGGTATTTTGGGTCACTTTTACACATGTAGTTTTCCAAGACAAAAACTGGTAGTAGGTCTATATTTTCAGCCACACTCTTTAGAACAGCTTCTGACAATGCCCTGTTATCTCTGAGGCGTAAGTCTCTGCGAGACCAATAAATTATTAACTTCTTTTGCATAATAATTTATTAATTCTAGCATATTTCTATCTCTTATTTTTTACATTCTTACCACCAAGCTTCTTCGATAAAAGAATTTGCGTATCTCTTCGACCAAAATAACTAACCCTGCAATCGGAATAATAATAGACCATTCTGAAAGTGAGAGTGGTGTGGTGTATAAAACTTTTTGCATAAATGGATTATAGACTGCAAACATCTGAAGAGAAATGACAACCATTGTCATAACTACCAAAAACTTATTAGAAAAAGGATTCATTTGGAAAATTGATTTACTTTCAGATCTGCAATTCCATGCATTGAACCACTGAAAGACAGCCATAGTAGTCAGAGCAATGGTCCACCCCTTCGCGAGGCCTGCCTCGAAATACTGACTGAAAAGATAGAGCGTACCTAGTCCCATTACAAGAGACATTAAGACCATCCTCTTTGCCATAAAACTATCCACAATCCATTTATTTGGTCGCTCAAATTTTCCTTGCATCAGTCCTTTTTCTTTCGGCTCCATAGCAAGGGCTGCTGTCAGAAATCCATCAGTAACAAAATTAAGCCAAATAATCTGAGACGGTAAGAGTGGAATTGGCCATTTAAGAATAATTGCTCCGGTGATATTAATCACCTCACCAGCACTCACAGAAAAAAGAAAGGTAAGGACTTTCTTAATAGTTTTGTAAATACTCCTCCCTTCTTCTGCGGCTGAAACTATACTTGCGAAATTATCATCTAAAAGAATAATGTCTGACGCTTCCTTTGCTACCTCTGTTCCAATTTTTCCCATGGAAACACCTAGATCAGCGGCAACAAGAGATGGTGCATCGTTCACACCGTCTCCCGTCATAGCAACGATTTCCCCTCTTTTGCGATAAGCCTGAATAATACGAAGTTTGTGATCCGGTGTAACTCGCGCAAAAACTGTGGTGCGGGCTAGTTTCTCTGACAGCTCACCATCGGACATTTTGTCAATTTCCTCTCCCGTAAGAACACTGTCACCTTCGCGCCAAATGTCTGCCTCTTTGGCAATTGCTTGTGCCGTGAGACGATGATCGCCCGTTATCATAACCACACGCATATCTGCCGCTCGTACTCTTTGCATGGCTTCCTTAACTTCTACGCGGAGCGCATCATTCATACCAAAAAAACCAACAAAAGTGAGGGGTGGAATTGTATCTTGATTAACGCTTCGGTCAACATCGGGGTTGATAGCATACGCAAGCACCCTAAACCCTGTTTGTGCAAGTCTATGAAATACTAACGTGAGTTCTTTTTTCTTTTCTTCGCTCAGAGTTTCATTTCCATCTTTGTGCCAGACACTTTTACAAAGCTCAAGCACTTCCTCTGGTGCTCCGATGCTGGTTAAAAAATTTTTACCTTCAACCACGCGAATTGTTGCATGATATTTTTTTTGATAATCAAACGGTAACTCAAAAATTTTTGGTGTTTCTTTTTCTAACATGTCGTGACGAAATCCAATCTTTTCAGATAAGACTAACATTGCCGCTTCAGTGGGGTCCCCCGCGATTTTCCAAGCATTAGTTTCTTTTAAAAAATACAGCCGTGCGTTGGCACAGAACGCCGCAATTCTTCCACTAAAAAGTAGTTCCGGATGATTCAAAGGATCAATAACTTTACCATCAAAAGTTGCTTCACCTTTTGGCTCATATCCACTACCCGTAATTTCAAAATTTTTACCGTCTACATAAACACGTTGAACAACCATTTCGTTTCTAGTAAGTGTCCCCGTTTTATCTACTGCAATAACTTTTGTTTGTCCTAATGCTTCCACCGCTTGTAATCTTTTCACTAGTACATTACGCTTGGACATTCGAAAAACACCAGTCGCGAGCACAAGAGTCATCACAATCGGCAGGCCTTCTGGAATTATAGAAACCGAAAGTGCCACTGCCGTGGTGAACATTTCTTTAAGAGATTTACCCGAAAGAATGCCGAGAATGATTAAGGAGATATTAATGATGGCCACCGAAATAATAATAATCCGAGAAAGATAGCGGATATTTTTTTTTAAAGGAATCTCGGTATCAATCGAGGATATTTTCTGTGCTATTTTTCCAATTTCTGTTTCAAGTCCGATAGCAACAACAACCGCAGTACCGTTTCCACTCAAAATATGAGTACCTTTAAATACCATATTTTTCTGATCTGAAACTGGTAGATTATCTGCATGCGCTACTTTATTATTTTTAACCACGGGTTCTGATTCTCCAGTAAGACTTGCCTCATCAACTTTCATAGTATTAGAAAAAATAATTCGCGCGTCCGCTGGTACTTTTTCGCCTTCTTGTAAGACAATTATATCCCCCGGCATTACCTCGGTATCTGGGACTATAAGTTCCACACCATCGCGTAATACAGTGGCACTAGTTTCGGCAAATCTTTTCAAAGCAAGAAGTGTGTTTTGCGCCTTACCTTCCTGAATTGTTCCCACCGTCGCATTAAAAAAAATTACTATAAAAATAATTACAGCATCGATCGCTGACCCCATCACAAAAACAATACCAGCCGCAGCAAAAAGAATATAGATCAATGGACTCTGAAATTGTCTGAGGAAAATAAGGGTCACACCATCCACCTTCCCTTCAGGCAGTTTATTGATTCCGTATTTTTGAAAACGCTCACTAGCCTCTTCTTTTGTTAGACCGCGTTCATGCGAACGGAGCATATCAAGAACATCTGGTATTGTTTTTGTATAC
>Ga0209553_1001048_pt1 | contig 13964 bp, 6 predicted proteins | sample LauGreFBDMM110DN_2_FD_188217 | JGI IMG/M metagenome (GOLD analysis project Ga0209553, IMG submission 188217) | Freshwater lake microbial communities from Lake Michigan, USA - Fa13.BD.MM110.DN (SPAdes) (version 2) | ecosystem: Environmental > Aquatic > Freshwater > Lake | place: Lake Michigan, USA...
GTCGATTGCCGCGCCCGCCGCGTCGATTGCCGAGCTCGCCGCGCCCGCCGCGTCGATTGCCGCGCCCGCAGAACTCGTCGCGCCCGCCGAGCTCGCCGCGCCCGCCGCGTCGATTGCCGCGTCGATTGCCGCGCCCGCCGAGCTCGCCGCGCCCGACGACTACGCAGCGGACTTCGCCGAGGCTCCGACGGGGCTGTCCCTCGCCCGACACGAGCTTTGCAGTGCGGCCGACCTGCTGCAATGGCCCCAGTAGCACAGTCCTCAAAAAAAAATATCATTGCCATACATAAACTGCAAGCACCCACAACACAAATGCGTCTGCACGTGTACGTGCTCCACCTTCTCCTGCTCCTGCTGTCTGCAAGTGCTTATGTAACGACTCAGACGCCGACCGCGACGCCGACGCCGACTAATGTAACGAGTGTGGTCCAGTGTACGGACGTGAAGGGCGTTGTTTATACGGAAGAAACTCATCCTGACGATGACAATCATGCATTGATTGAAACAATATCGTATGGCTGTGCAGATATAGCTATAGCTGCCAGTGAGTTAGGTTCTATCTGGTGTACAGACAACAAATATTGTGAAACATGCTGCATTTCATGTGCAAAATACTGTCCTCCTTTTCCGAACAAAACTTTGACGCCGACTGGCGTAATCAAGTTCAATGACGCTGTTTCGAAGAAACCAAGTGCTATTCTTGTTTTCCTGTCGTTGCTCTGTGTGTCGTGGTTCTTCTAGTACAACAATAAACGACTTCACAGTCACGAAAAAAATCTTTTACCACATATATAACCCACAATCAACAATCTATCAAATGACGAGCACGAATTTCAAATTTTATTTATTGATCTTATATTTATTCGGTTTTTTTTGGTGTGGAAACTGTCAGTGTTATGCCGGACAGTACTGGGTCTGCACTGCTTGGGATTCAGGAAATTGTGACTCTCGTGACTGTTATAATTGCGGGGCGGGAACGTATGGTGATGGTTATTATGAGTCTTGCTCTCAATGCGCTGGTGGCACATACTCTGGCGCAGGCTGGGACTACTGCGCGACTTGCGGGGCGGGCACTTACTCTGGCGCAGGCTGGGGCGGCTGTGCGACTTGCGGGGCAGGCACATACTCTGACGCAGGCTGGGGCGGCTGTCCGACTTGCGGGGCGGGCACATACTCTGGCGCAGGCTGGGGCAGCTGCGGGACTTGCGGGGCAGGCACATACTCTGGCGCAGGCTCTGGCGGCTGCGCGACTTGCGGGGCGGGCACGTACTCTGGCGCAGGCTGGGGCAGCTGCGGGACTTGCGGGGCGGACACATACTCTGGCGCAGGCTCGGGCGGCTGCACGACTTGTCCGACGAATTCGGGAACGTTATACAGTGGATCTACTACTTCGACCAGTTGCACATGCAACATCGGCTTTACAGGACCCGACGGTGGCACATGTACCGCTTGCGTCTTCGGCAAGTACAAAATCGCCACGGGCAGTGCGGCGTGCACCGACTGCGTCGCTGGCAAGTACAAAATCGCTACGGGCAGTGGGGCGTGCACAGACTGCGCCGCAAACACGTACTCGACAACAGTTGGCGCCAACGCAGCCGCGACTTGCCTAACGTGTCCAGCAAGTTCGTTTTCTGCAGCCGGAAGCTCAACACTCGCTTCTTGCACATCAACGAATTGCAACGCAGGTTATACGGGCGGCACGTGCACGGCATGCGTCGCCGGCAAGTACAAAACAGTCACAGGCACTGCGTCGTGCACCGACTGCGCGACAGCAAAGTACTCCGCTGCAGTCGCTTCGACGGTTGCGGCGACGTGCCTGGCGTGTCCTACCAGTTCCAACTCGCCTATTTCCAGCTCGGCCCTCGTTGCTTGCACGTGCAACGTCGGGTTTACAGGACCAAACGGTGGCACGTGCACCGCTTGCGTCGCCGGAACCTATAAGGACACGACAGGTAGCGTCGTATGCACCACATGCCCCACGAATTCCAACTCGCCAAGCACGAGCGTGGCCCTCACAGCTTGCATTTGCAATCTCGGCTACACAGGACCAAACGGCGGACCCTGCACCGCTTGTGTTGCAGGAAAATACAAAATAGCAACAGGAACCACAGTATGTCTAGACTGCGCGACAGCAAAGTACTCCACTGCAGTCGCTTCGACGGTGGCGGCGACGTGCCTGGCGTGTCCTACCAGTTCCAACTCGCCTATTTCCAGCTCGGCCCTCGCTGCTTGCACGTGCAACGTCGGGTTTACAGGACCAAACGGCGGCACGTGCACCGCTTGCGTCGCCGGAACCTACAAGAACACGACGGGTACTGTCGCATGCACCACATGCCCTACAAATACAAACTCGCCTATTTCCAGCTTGGCCCTTGCTGCGTGTACTTGCAACGTCGGGTTTACAGGCCCCAACGGCGGCGTTTGCACCGCTTGCGTCGTCGGAAAGTACAAAAACACCACTGGTACTGCCACGTGCACCAACTGCGCGGCCGGCACGTTCTCGGCAACAGTCGGCGCGACCGCAGCCGCGACCTGTCTTGCATGTCCTACCAGTTCCAACTCGCCTATTTCCAGCTCGGCCCTGGCTGCGTGCATTTGCAACACAGGCTTCTCAGGACCAAACGGCGGCACGTGCACCGCTTGCGTCGCCGGAACCTATAAGGACACGACAGGTAGCGTCGTATGCACCACATGCCCCACGAATTCCAACTCGCCAAGCACGAGCGTGGCCCTCACAGCTTGCATTTGCAATCTCGGCTACACAGGACCAAACGGCGGACCCTGCACCGCTTGTGTTGCAGGAAAATACAAAATAGCAACAGGAACCACAGTATGTCTAGACTGCGCGACAGCAAAGTACTCCACTGCAGTCGCTTCGACGGTGGCGGCGACGTGCCTGGCGTGTCCTACCAGTTCCAACTCGCCTATTTCCAGCTCGGCCCTCGCTGCTTGCACGTGCAACGTCGGGTTTACAGGACCAAACGGCGGCAATTGCACGGCATGTGCCGTCGGCAAGTACAAACTCGCAACCGGTAGTGCGGTGTGCACAGACTGTCTGCCAAATAGCATTTATGTTTCAGCAGTAGAGGTTTGCGCTTGCAATGCAGGATACACAGGATCTACGTGTGCAGCATGTGGTGCCTCTACATACAAAACTTCGATAGGAAGCGCAGCCTGCACAACATGCCCGACAAACTCAGGCGCTTTGTGCACAGCATGTACTCATATGTGTCAATGTACATGCAATAATCTCCTGTACTCGGCAGCATATTATGGTCCAGATGGAGGAACATGTACAACCGTGTCTACAGCGAATGCAGGCCACTCATGCAACGGAACAATGTGTACGGCTTTTGTTGCCGCTTACAACACACGTGTTCCCTTGACATGCGTTGCATGTACTGACATGAGTAAGGTTGAATGCAACGTTGGTACGAGTGGACCAAACGGAGGACCTTGCACCGTTTGTAATGATGGATACTACAAAATGATCGCTGGATCTTCGAGTTGCTTGAAATGTCCACAAAATACAACTCATAGAACTGCTTTTCCTGCTAAGGAAAGTTGCATCTGTCCAAACGGCAACTGGAGAACTGATGGTACAAATGCATGCAGTGGATGTGCACTGGGATATTACACATCAGGCAATGTATGCACTAAATGTGTCGCTGGAACTTATGGTACTTACATATATGCAAATGACGGCCAAGCAGGAGTATGCAGCTGGTGTCCTGCGGGTACATATCAGGCACTAACTGGTATGACATCGTGTACAGCATGTTTGACGAATAATTCAGGTGCGGCATGTGCTTATACCAGTGTATGTACTTTAAGCACCCATTGCACGTGCAACAGTGGATACACTGGACCCAACGGAGGCAATTGTACGCTATGTGCAGCCGGAAAATATAAAGTGGAGACAACTTGGACGAATGCGGCCTCGGGAGGGGCCTGCACAGACTGCGCATTAGGAACATACTCTAATGCAGGTGCTTCGGCGTGTACGCTGTGTCCATCAGGAAAATATTCGGCCGTAACTGCTACAAATAGGTCCGGCGCATGTCTTAGTTGTCCGGCGAATACCGGCTCTGCATGCAGTACAACTGCATGTACTGCATCGACCACTTGCCCTTGCAACGCAGGTTACACCGGGCCCAATGGAGGTCCGTGTACGGCATGTGCAGTCGGAACATATAAAGCAGGAACTGGAAACGTAGCTTGTGTAAACTGTCTGGCAGGAACATACTATAATTCTGCAAACCCTTCAACGTGCACAAATTGTCCAATAGCGAAATACTCGACAGTGGTTGCTGCAACAAGTAGTGCAGTGTGCCTGCCTTGTATGGCGAACGCAGGATCAGAATGCGGACTTTCAGCACTATGCTACGTTGCCGGTGGTTACAACTTGTTGGGCACCTGTAAGTGTAATGCTGGTTACTCGTGGGACTTTTGTACACCATGTCCAACTGGATGGTACAAAATATTAACCGCGTATACTGCCTGTCTTGTTTGTCCACTTAATACGAATTCTCCTCAAGCTTCTATCAGTACACTTAATTGTACATGCAACGTCGGTTACACCGGACCCAATGGCGGCCCATGCAGCGCATGTGTGCCTGGAACCTACAAAAATTACACGGGATCGGCAAGCTGCAGTGCATGTGCATTGAACAGTGGCATGTCGTCGGGCTCTACGTCGATCGCTGCGTGCACATGCAACCTTGGATATTATGGACCTGCTGGCGAACCATGCACAACGTGTCCGGCGAATTCAGGCCAGGACGGCACACGCACGGCTCTGAGCACATGTGCGTGCAACGTAGGATACACGGGTCCAACCGGAGGAAACTGCACAGGATGCGCCGCCGGAAAATACAAAGGTGCAACTGGACCTGTAGCTTGCACAAGTTGTACAGCAGGAACATACGCTACTTCCGTCGGCGTGTCAGCATGCACGTTTTGTGCGGCAGGGTCCTACTCGTCTGCGACAATTGCAACTAGCAGTTCAACGTGTCTCGCGTGTCCCGCGAATTCAGGGGCTTTGTGTAGTGGCTGTACTATTCTGACGAGCTGTCTTTGTAACTTGGGGTACACGGGCCAATCCGGCGGCAATTGCACCGCGTGTCTGGCTGGCAAATACAAAATACTGACTGGAACTTCGGCGTGTGTCGATTGTGCAGCTGGCATGTATTCTACTTCAGCTGCTAAAACAACAGATGATTGCAAAGCAGGCGGCCTAGGTAGTTTATGTCCTGTAGGTACATATAACCCATCGACTGGTGCATCAAGTGTCGCGCAATGTCTCGTGTGTCCTGTCTATTCTGGTGCTTTGTGTAGTGCATGTACGACTCTCGCTAGTTGTGCATGTAACGCTGGCTACACGGGACCGAACGGAGGTAATTGCACAGGTTGCAATGCCGGCAAATACAAAACTTCTACTGGAACTGTCGTCTGCACGGCATGTCCGGCGAGCTCTGGTGCTTCGTCTGTAAACGCGACTAGTCTCAATGATTGTAAATGCAATGCCGGCTTTTATGGTCCAAATGGGGGTTCGTGCACGGCATGTCCACTAAATACAGGTGACTCATGTGACGGATGTACATTCCTATGTGCTTGTGCCTGCAACGCTGGTTACAGTGGACTAAATGTAGGTCCATGCACGCCAAACTTGGTATGCAACGCTGGGTACGCAGGTACCACCACGTGCACTGCATGTGTGCCGGGAAAGTATAAACCCAGATTTTCCAATCTCTCGTGCACTAACTGCGAAGCAGGAAAATACACGAGCATGCAAAATGCCACGACTTGCGTGGCATGTGTCAATTCCACATCAACTGTAAGTGGCGTCTCATCTATTACTGGTTGCGATTGCAACGCAGGTTACACTTTCGTCGATGCTAGTTGCCCACCATGCCCTGTTGGGACCTACAAAATCACGACAGGCTCCGCCGCGTGCACGATATGCCCAGAGAACGCCGGCGCGTCATGCAGTGGATGCAGGGAACTGGCCAGTTGCACTTGCAATTTGGGTTTTACAGGCCCGAGCGGAGGCACGTGCACCGCTTGCATCGCCGGAAAATACAAAAACACGACCGGCCCGAGCGCGTGCACGTCATGCCAGCAGAATGCGACGTCGTCGATTGGCAGTGTGTCTCGGGCATACTGCTATTGCCAGAGTGGGTATGCGCATGCTGCGGACCCGAACACCTGTCTGATCTGTAATCCGGGCACGTACAACAGTCAGCTGGGGCGCACGGCGTGCTCGAACTGCTCAATCGGACTTTATTCCGTGAATTACGGGGCGGTCGGCAACGAGACGTGTCTCGCGTGTCCGCTCGGGCAATGGTCGCCAGAGGGCAGTGCGAACTGCAACTTGTGTCCCTCCAACTCACGCGCTCCTGCAGGAAGTGGGTCGCAAACAAACTGCACCTGCGACGCCGGCTACAGCGGCGCAAGCGGCGGCATGTGCACCGCCTGTGTCGCCGGAACTTACAAAAGCGCGACCGGCTCGGACGCGTGCATCGAGTGTCCCGCTGGTTTCACCTCACCCATCGCAAGTTTGTCGAGTGCTGTTTGTATTAAAACTGATTGCGACGCAGGATACACGGGCCCTGACGGCGGCGTTTGCTCGCCATGCGCCGCCGGCAAGTACAAAACCAACACTGGCAACGCGAATTGCACCGACTGTGCAGCCGGAACGTACTCCGACACCGCAGGCGCGACATCTGCCGCGACATGCCTCGCGTGCCCTACTAGTTCCAACTCGCCTAGTTCTAGCTCGGCCCTCGCTGCTTGCACCTGTAACGTCGGCTTTTCAGGTCCGGATGGAACTGGACCGTGCGCCGCTTGCGTCGCCGGCAAGTACAAAATCGCCACTGGTAGCGCCGCGTGCAGCGACTGCGGGCCTGGAACGGTCTCGACAACAGTCGGCGCCACCGCTGCCGCGACCTGTCTTCCATGCGCGGCTGGAACGTACGCGATCACAGGGCTACCACCAGGATGCGTAGACGCTCAAGATGCTGTTATTTCTAACGAAAATCACGACTATTATTGTTCGGATTTCGGCGGTAACATGGAGATAAGTGCCTGCGCCAATTATTGTGGAGATTGTTGCGTGACGTGTGCAAGCTACTGTGGTACACCAACGACGGTGACGTGTGCCGCCTGTCCTGCCAGTTCCAGCTCGCCCAGTTCCAGCTCAGCCCTCGCTGCTTGCACGTGCAACGTCGGGTTTACAGGACCCAACGGCGGCGCGTGCACCACGTGCGTCACTGGAACATACAAAACCACCGCCGGCTCAGCTACGTGCACAGCCTGCGCGGCCGGAAAATACTCGGCAACCACAGGCGCGACCGCTGCCGCGACCTGCCTCGCGTGTCCCCCCGGTTCGGCCTCGTCCGTCTCAAGTTCGTCGAGTTTCTCTTGCGTCTGCAACGCGGGATACACCGGCCCCGACGGAATATGCTCCACGTGCGCCGCCGGCCTCTACAAAACCACGACCGGTTCGGACGCGTGCGTCGCCTGCGTCGCGGGGACCTACTCCACCATGCCCGCCGCGACGACGGCCACGACGTGCGTCGCGTGTCCCGCCGATTCAAGCTCCCCGAGCCAAAGTCAAGCCGCGACCGCCTGCACGTGCAACGCGGGCTACAGCGGCGCAGACGGCGGCGCGTGCGGCGCGTGTTCCGCCGGCTCCTACAAAGACGCGACCGGCTCCGCCGCATGCACGAGCTGTCCCGCCTTCTCCAGCGCCTCGTGCGCGTCGTGCATAGACGCGTTGTCGTGCATCTGCACCGCCTACACCGGCGGCATCTGCACCGCCTGCATCGCCGCCTCCGCCCCCGCGAGCACCGGCGCCGGCGCCTGCGTGTGCGGCCCGGGGCGGTACGACGCGCTCGTTTTTTGATCTTTTTATTTCGGACCCGCAAAGTTCGCGAGACGCCCCTTGGTGAAATGCCCCTTGGCGAAAAAAATGAACACAAAAAAAAAACACGTTTTTTTTGTTTATATGAGCAGGCGGACGGTGAAGATGCAGTCGAGCAGAGAGCAGAGCGAGGACAGCTACTACCGCAGGACAATGGACTTCAGACGCACGAACGTTGTGATCCTTGTGGGCATCGTGGTGCTGATTGTGCTGGTTGTAGTGTTGTGCTGAGCGCGAGCGGGTCCTCGATAACGGCGACGAGGCGCTGCAGCAGCGCGCGCAGCTGTATGTTGCGAGTGCCGGCGTAGACAAAGCGGAGGACGTAGAGAGTGCGGTAGCAGAATAAAAAGCTCACGCGCAGCTCTCGCACGCGACACACCGGTTGCCGTCCTGGTAGTTCTTCTCCGCGCACGTCGTGACGCACCCCGCGAGCTGCGTGTCGAAGTCCGTGTCGCCGGGGCAGTCCCGGTACTCGAACGTCTGCAGACGGCCCGCCCCCTCGCACCGCGCGCACTGCGAGCAGCACGCGTTGTCCCACTTCGCCAGCTCGCCCTGGCAGCCCGGCGCGGATCTGTCCAGAAACCACCCCGGCGGACAGAACGGCTCGTAGCTCGTCTCGAGGTCCGACACCGTCGGCTCGCATGCCGGCGTCGGGGTCGCCAGTGCGAGCGCCGCAAGAGTGTCCGCACACCGCACGCCGCGCTTGTTGTCATTGACTACGCCAGACGGCATCGCCGTATCTCTGTCCACCGCGCAGCACACGGTGCGTTTCGGGCGTTTCTTGTCGCCGCGATTGCTGACCGTAGTCTCATCGCTTTGGTGCCACGTCTCGAACGTGACCTTGTTCCCGCAGCGCGTCACGAGCCGCGGCACGCCCGCGGCGCTCAGTGTCGCGCACGGCCTGCACTCCGCCGGCTTGTACCAGTAGTTCATGCTCCGCGCGAGCACCGGCTGCAGCAAGAGCAGGCTGCCGTACGTCGCGTTGCCCTGCACGCGCTGCGTGCCGTTTGACCAGCACGAGAACGCGGACGCGTTGAAGAACTGGTCATCGCCGGGACACCGTGTGCCACACGGCTCGCACGTCCCCGCGCCGGCCGCGCTCGGCGCGGCCAGCTCCGCGTAGTACGTCGGCCCACAGTCCTTCGTGTACTGCGTGCCCGAGCAGTACGTGCAGTCGTCCGTCCGCCCCTCGCGGCGGAGCTCGTAGAAGCAATCTGCTCCGCTTGCAGTATGCTTGATCTCGGCGATGCGGTTGTCCTCGAAACGGCGTTCAAGCGTAAACGCGCCACCGCTGGACACAAGCTCCGACAGCCTGAGCGGGCCGCCCGCGCAGTTTAGCGCCTGCACCATCGCGTCGCCGCTTTTTGTCATCTCATTGTGCCCACAGAGGCTCCGGAACCGCACGCGCCGGCCGTACACGTTGCGCGCGAGCACCGCCGACGCGGACGCGTTCAGCACCAGCACCGACGCCGCGCTGCACCGCTGCGCGCTCGTCGACGCGTTCCACGCGTTGCTGTCCGCCGCGAGGCTGCGGAAGTGCTCCGCGGGCACAGCCTCGGGCGCGCGCACGCTGCCGGGCGGCCGGTACTCGTCCGCGGACCCGGCGGCGAACCGCGCGCCGCCCGTGGCGAACCGCGCGCCGTCCAAGACCGACGCGTAGTACACGCAGCCCGCCGCGCTCGTCGCGTCAAAGTACTGTGTGTGCTCGCACGCGGCGCACGCCTGCTGCTTCTCGCGCCGCATCGGCTTCAGCGGCGGACACGGCGCGCACTCGTACTGTGTCTGCTTGTCCTTGCCTGCGCTCACCTGGTGCGCCGGACACTCCGCGCACGCGCGGTCCGCAAACGTCGGCGTGCAGCGGCTGAACGTGCTCTTCGCGAGCACGCGCTGCCACGTTTCGCACTTGCCACACGCCTGCGGCACGCCGCACGGCGCGCCTGGCGCCAACGGCGCCTCTCCGAGGCCCTGGCATCCGCTGCACGAGAAGCCAGCTCTCTCCGTGACGTACAGGCTCGCCGTGTCCGCGTCGAGCTCCCGCGCGTCGCCGCTCCACGTCTCGTACGGAAGCGCGTCCGACCGCCGCACGCGCACCTCCACGTGCCGCGCGCCGAGGTTCATCACGTACCGATTGTTTCCGTACGCCCGGAAGTCGCTCAGGAAGTCGGTTTCCTTTTCCTTCAGCGCCGCGTAAAAAGACAGCGGCGCCGTTTCGCTCGTCTGCGCAACCCACACGCACTCCTTCGCGAAAAACGAATACACGTTGTCCAAGCACGGCTGGGTCACCGACGACGTGCACGGAATCGGCGTCCTCTGGCGCGCGTAGTCGTGGAACTGCTTGTCCCAGGCATTCCACCCATTCTCCAGGAACTGAGTGAGCAGCCCTCCGTTTCCGCCTGCGCTCACGCTGCCCCTCCCAAACGACTTGCACTGCGTGTAGACCGTGCGGATACCGGCGGCCTGCGGCTTGTACTCGAGCGTGTCCAGGTCGTACGACGAGGCCCCGTTCGCGTTCGTGTGTGAAAGCTCGCAACGCTCTCGGTTCTCGCTGGGGACGAGCCTGAACTTGTAATCTGGTCTGAGCAGGAGCACCTCGGCGTCCCACTGCCAGCACGCCTGGCTCGCGAAGCGCACTTCGTCCGCACCCGACGCACACTTCGACACCGCGGCGTCCTGCGGCGGCGGCGGCGTCGCGCCCACCGTCCACAGCTTCGCGAACTTCACAAACTGCGCCCGGAAGTGCCGCATCGGCGCGGGGGCGCCGTCGCTGCTTTCCCACGGCATGCACGTGCGCACCCGCGAGTCGAACGAGTCCTGCGCCAGAAGCACGGCGCACGCGTTCATGCGCATCATTTCCGTGCCGACGTGCATGGTTTTTTTTTCGCAGTTCGTGGGCGTCGACGCGCAAACATACACCGTCATCTCCGAGTCCGCCGGCCGCGGACAGAACCACACCAGCGCTGCGTTGCCCGCGACCGTGTACATGGCGCTGAAAACATTTGCCGCCTGCGGCTTTACGAGGCCGTCCGCGCACACCGGAAGCGCCGCGATCCAAGCCGGTGTGAGGTCCACCTCCTCCTCGTCATCCGTCTGCGCACGCACCAGCGCGACAAGGCAGGCCAGCGCGACAAGGCAGGCAAGCGCGAGCGCACGTCGCGGCCACATGCCGGCCCCGCTCGCGGCCTATATACACGCCCGCCCGCAATCGCTGCTTCGCACGCACTACCGCAGCGCGACCCTCGCCGCCTCGAACGACAAGATGAGCGCCGCCAGCGCGACGCCCTTGTGCGCCGCGGGCAGCGCCGCGATCGCCGCCCGGAACCACGACACGACCGCGCCGACGAGCAGCAGCGTCAGCGTCTGCGCCGCGAGCCCGCCCAGCGTCCACCGCGTCGCCAGCCGCCGAGTCACCAGCAGCGCCAGCGCGCAGCACACCGCAACGACGCCGGCCTCCACGCGCAGCCGCCGCAAGTACGCCCCCGCCACCGCCGTCACGCGGTACACCGCGTAAGCCTGCGTGTCCGCCAGGTCCGGGTCCACGCCCTTGCACACCTCGAGCGCGACCATGAGCAGCAGCAGCAGCGCGCAGTGCGCGCCCGGCGTCGCGCCTGTGTCCGCGATGAGGTCCAGCAGCCAGTTCACCGTCGCCATGAACAGCGCCCGCGAGAGCACGCTCAACCCGGGCACGCGCGCGTCCAGCGCTTTCGCTAGCTGCGGCGCCGCGCAGCACACGAGCGCGGCGACGACGGGCAGGACGAGGCCCTCGCGCGCCGCCTCGAGCTGGCCCTGCAGCGAGTCCGAAAACACAAACAGGCAGATGCCCACGAGGTTGTACTGCCCCTGCACCGGCCGCAGCGCGATGCCCAGGAACACGAGCACGGCGCCGACCGCCGCGAGCTTCGGCAGCAGCAGGCGCATGCTGCTCCGCGCGCCGTTGCCCGACGAAATCCGCAGGCCCTCCAGAAACACGCTGCCGAGCAGCCCAATCACGAGCGACTTGCAGCGCAGCAGCAGCTCCGCCGCGAACCCGCCAGCCGCGAGCGCCAGCGCCGCCTGCACGCACGCGTAGAAGATGAGCACCGAGATCGTCAGCGCCGCCGCGCCGACCGGCCGCAGCTGCTCGTACGCCACCTGCACCAGGATCGCGCTCACCGCCGTCTCCAGACGCGCGTTCATGTCCGCCACGCGCCCGCGCGCCGCCTTATTTATACGCGCCCGCCCCGTGCCGGCGCTCTAGCCCCGAAAAAATTAGAGCAAGCTACCGTCTCCGGCGCGGCCAGCGAGAGACACGACATGCCGCCGAAGCTCTGCTTCGCCGTCGCCGCACAGGTCGTCGCCGCCCGGAAGGCCGCCGCGGACGAGGCCGCCGCGCGCGAGGCCGCCGCGCGCGAGCCCGTCGCGCGCGTCCCGCCGCGCTGCGTGTTCGGCGTAACAGGGCCGTGCTGGTGCGTCGTCGAGTGTCCGGCCTGCGACGCCGCCGGCTTCATCCAGGAGGACGTGCACGCGCTGCCGCCGGCCCCCGGCACGCAGTGCGCACACGGCCACACGTACCGCATCGAACTCGACGCGTAGGCTGTGTCGTTTATTCAAAAAAAAGACATGACCCAAAAACCCAACGCCAGTGCACACACGCAAAGACCGAGCGGGCTGCGCACAAGCTCCAACCACGAAACGTCGCGGCTCGCACTGAGGAAGGCCAGGTCCTTCGCGGACAAAGGCTGCGTCACCCGGCACGCCATGTCCACCAAGGCTCCGTGAACCTTCATGTGCCCCAAAAAATGGATGCACGAGGAGAAGAGGACGGCTCTTACCCCAGAACGAAACGACCATTGTGTGTGCGGCTGGTTACAGAACACGCTCACCACGAAGCGGTAGATAACCGTCGAAGTAAATCCGACAAATGAGTCCCAACACGCAATCAGCAGCAGGTCGGTCAGCAGAAACTTGACGTACTCCTCAAACAACTCACGCAGCGTCTCTTTTCCAAACACGCTGTAAAACGTGCAGAAGTAGTAAAGCTTCTTGCTCATCGCATACTCAAACATCCAGGCCCACAGGTTTTTGAAGAAGCGGCCCCAAAAGCCGATGCGAGCATAGTCTTGAAAGCTCTTCATCGACTTCTCAAAGCCCGCGCCCAACAAGCTGTACACATCGGCGACAAAATCGCCGATCCTGGCGAGACAGAGCAGCCCATTCTCGAATATCGTGTTCAGGCCAGACCAGAGGCCCTCACCTATCGACGTGAAGAGGACTTGCACTTGGCCAGACGCGCACGCGCCGGTCGCGTTGTGGAGCGCTCGACAGGCCGTCTTCTCGGCCCGCACTTTTTCCGCCATGGTCGGCTTCTGCGCGGCATGCGCGGCCAGGACGAAAAGCAAAAGCAAAAAGCAGACGCGTGTCACAGACATGCTCGTTGCGGATGCCGCCAGCGCGCCCGTCTTTTATACCCGCGGCCGCCGCGCCTACCTCGGCTCAAGTAGTACCCAGTGGTTGTCGCACCCGTGTCTGTCCACAGTGAGCTTGGCGTAATCTATTCGGTCGTCATAATCGAATAAAATGTCAAAGATATGTTGTCCCTTCCCCCGAGTCCTCTTCAAGCCTTGCACTCTGCCCCGATACCACCGCTGTCCGCCGTCTGTTTGGGCGAATTTTACAGCAACAAGTCTATTTCCGAGTTTCTCGGGCGTGAGCTGCTCTGCGGTCGGTGTACTGCACACCCGGTACCGCGCCCCTTCCTTGTATTCGGTCCCGTCCTGTGTCGAGTCTGCGTCACTCGGGTCTTCAACTTCCTCTTCCTCTTCCTCTTCCTCCTCGTCTGAAATTTCCTCTTCCTCTTCCTCTTCCTCCTCTGCTAAACTTTCATTCTCTTCCTCGTCGTCCGCCTCTTCTTCACTTGCATCGTCGTCGTCACCTTCGCTACCATAATTCGCCACGCCTCCGCCGCCACCCGCGTTACCGCCGCCACCAGCGCCGCCACGGCCACCACGACCACCACGACCACCGCGACCACCGCGACCACCGCGACCACCACGACCACCACGAC
>Ga0209553_1001049_pt1 | contig 13960 bp, 9 predicted proteins | sample LauGreFBDMM110DN_2_FD_188217 | JGI IMG/M metagenome (GOLD analysis project Ga0209553, IMG submission 188217) | Freshwater lake microbial communities from Lake Michigan, USA - Fa13.BD.MM110.DN (SPAdes) (version 2) | ecosystem: Environmental > Aquatic > Freshwater > Lake | place: Lake Michigan, USA...
ATGGACCTTGCGAATGAAGTGCTTGATCATTACTTCGGCGACTTCGAAGTCTGCGATGACGCCATCTCGGAGGGGACGAATGGCTTGGATGTTGCCGGGCGTGCGGCCCAGCATTTGCTTAGCTTCATTGCCGACGGCAAGAACTTGCTTGCGGCCCTTCACTTCTACCAGCGCGACCACCGACGGCTCATCCAAAACAATGCCCTTACCCTTCACATAGACAAGCGTATTCGCCGTGCCAAGATCGATAGCCATGTCGTTGGACAACCAGCCGGTCAAACGCGAAAACATCCCGATTTATTCCTTTTTCTTGCGGGTTTAGTGCAACGTCGCTCGGGTGCACAGCACCCGAGCGAACGCAGAAACTACAAAATGAACATTCGTTTCTGACGGCTCACGAAGCATGAGCAATCATCTCGACTGGCGCAGATTTCTGCCGCTTCACCAGAAGCTTATTCAGCGCATTAATATAGGCGCGAGCCGAGGCAACCAGCGTATCGGTATCCGCGCCCTGGCCCTGCACCGTCTTTCCGTTCTCTTCCAAGCGCACCATAACCTCGGCTTGCGCGTCGGTGCCGCCCGTGACGGCGTTCACCTGATAGATTTGCAAGTTTTGGGTCGAGGTCGTCAGGTGCTTGATCGCATTAAATAGGGCGTCGACAGGGCCAGCACCAGTGGCAACGGTTGACTTCAACACGCCATCAATTTCCAGCTCGATCTCGGCGCGTTGCTTAGCAACCTTGGTGCCAGCCACAACTTCCAATGACACAAACTTGATGTGGTCGTTACCGCGCACGACCTCGTCATCGACGAGTGCTATAATATCGTCGTCGAACACGTCTTTCTTTTTGTCGGCTAGGTCCTTGAAGCGCTTGAATGCGTCATTGACGGCATTGTCGCCCAGGTCATAGCCCAAATCTTTCAACTTGGCGCGGAAGGCATGGCGGCCCGAGTGCTTGCCCATGACCAGGTTAGATTTTTTCAAGCCAACTGATTCAGGCGTCATGATCTCGTAGGTCTGCGCATTCTTCAGCATTCCGTCTTGATGAATGCCTGACTCATGGGCAAAGGCATTAGCGCCAACAATGGCTTTATTAGGCTGCACCGGAAATCCAGTGATCGTGGAGACCAAGTGCGAAGCACGCGTAATCAACTCAGAGTTCACGCCGGTTGAGAATGGCATATGATCCTGGCGCGTGCGCAGGGCCATCACAATTTCCTCAAGAGCGGCATTGCCTGCCCGTTCGCCTAAGCCGTTAATCGTGCACTCCACTTGGCGTGCGCCTGCTTGCACGGCGGCTAGGGAGTTCGCCACAGCCAAGCCCAAGTCATTATGGCAATGCACCGAGATGATGGCCTGATCGATATTGGGAACGCGGTTGAATAGCATTTTGATCAAGGCGTTGTATTCGTCAGGCACTGTATAGCCAACAGTGTCGGGAATGTTGATGGTTCGCGCACCCGCTTTAATGGCTGATTCCACGCATTGGCACAGGAAGTCGTGTTCGGTGCGCGAGCCGTCCTCGGCCGACCATTCAACGTCTTCGGTGTGTTTACGCGCACGTGTCACGCTATCGATCACGGCCTGATGCACGTCTTTCGGGTCCATCTGCAATTTGAACTTCATATGCAGCGGGCTGGTCGAAATGAAGGTGTGAATACGGCCACGCTTGGCCGGTTTAATGGCATCAGCACAGCGGTCGATGTCGCCTTTGGCCGCACGGGCAAGCCCACACACAATGGAGTCTTTGATTTCTTTGGCGACAGCTTCGACGGCTTCGAAGTCACCTTGGCTGGCGATCGGAAAGCCAGCTTCGATCACATCAACGCGCATCTCTTCCAAAATTTTGGCAATGCGGATCTTTTCTTCTTTATTCATGGAAGCGCCCGGCGATTGTTCGCCGTCGCGCAAGGTGGTGTCAAAAATGATGACGCGGTTGTTGCTCATGGTTCTGCTCACGACTGGGGTCAAAGATTGCGTTTATTGGAGCGACTTAAAAATCCCAAGCCCCTGAACGCGTGCCGCTCTGTCGTGAACAGCGCTCAGGGGTGGTTAAGTCGCAGACCCCGGTCCGCAAGACGCTGGGCAACCGCAATGCCATCAACCACCGAGAAAAACGCAATCGACGCCGCGGCGGTTGCTGGGCGCAAAACGTTCTGGCTGCTGAAGGTCACGATAACCACGAGCGTTAATCCTTTGTCCTAAGCCGTCATTCTTCCCAAATATCAGCGGCTTATTGTATCTTGTTAAGATCGTTTTTCCAGACCGCTTGTCAACTAGTTTGGGGCCGGAAGGGTTAATTTGAGGTGAAACCCGGGGGAAAGAGCTTTTTGCGCCCTTCCCCCAGGATTTTTGCCTTAATTGCGGGCTTTATCGACCAGCTTCTTGTTTTTCAGCCACGGCATCATGGCACGCAGGCGATGGCCAACTTCTTCGATGGGGTGCTCGGCCCAAATGCGCCGTGTGGCCTTGAAGCTGGGCTGACCCGCTTTGCATTCGGTCATCCAGTTGGTGACGAAGCGGCCTGATTGAATGTCCTTCAAGACCTTTTTCATCTCTTTCTTCGTCTCGTCGGTGATGATGCGAGGGCCTGTGACATAGTCGCCGTACTCGGCGGTGTTGGAAATGGAGTAGCGCATGTCGGCCATGCCACCTTCGTACATCAAGTCCACGATCAACTTCACTTCGTGCAAGCACTCGAAGTAGGCCATCTCGGGCGCGTAACCAGCCTCGACCAAGGTTTCATAACCGGAAGCAATCAGTTGAGTCAGACCACCGCACAACACGACTTGCTCACCGAATAAATCGGTTTCGCATTCTTCGCGGAATGTCGTTTCGATAATGCCCGCACGGCCGCCACCGATGGCTGATGCGTATGACAGCGCCAATTCCATGGCATTGCCCGAAGCGTTTTGTTCCACAGCCACCAAGCACGGCACGCCAGCACCACGTTGATACTCTGAACGCACGGTATGTCCTGGGCCTTTAGGCGCAATCATGAACACGTCCAAGTCAGCGCGCGCTTCGATAAGCTTGAAATGAATATTCAGGCCGTGCGCAAACGCCAAGGCCCCGCCTTGCTTGAAATTATCGCGAATATCAGCCGCATAAATTTCAGCCTGCAGTTCATCAGGCGTCAACATCATCATGACGTCGGCCCACTTGGCGGCTTCTGCCGGTGTCATCACCTTCAAGCCTTCGCCCTCGGCCTTTTTGCGCGTCGCAGAACCTGCTTTCAGCGCAACGACAATGTCTTTGGCGCCTGAATCGCGCAGGTTCAAAATGTGGGCATGGCCCTGGCTGCCGTAGCCGACCACAGCAATTTTCTTGCCCTTGATCAAATTCACGTCGGCATCACGGTCATAATATACACGCATTGGGATCGTCCTCTCTGGCTTGAATTCGAAGATGTAATGGAATGTTAAGTTAGTCTGACAATCTGACATCAGCCTCGATGTCATCATCAATGTTGTGATCAATTGGCTTCGCGCCGCACGCGATTGCCGCAGCACCCGTGCGCGAAACCTCGACCAAACCTAGTGGTTGCAGGCCAAAAATAAAGTCGTTGATCTCGGCCGTTGTGCCAATCATTTGCAGTACGAACGATTTCGGTGTTGATTCCAAAATGTTAGCACCATGCTTGTCAACCCAGCGCAGTGCATCGGTGCGCTTTTTACCAACGCCGACAACTTTCATCAACGCCAACTCGCGTTCTATCGACGGGCCGTCGTCGGTGAGATCGCGCACCACGCGAACGGGAACCAACCGGCCCAACTGCGCCTTGATCTGTTCAATCACCTGATGCGTGCCCGAGGTGACGACGTTAATGCGCGAGACTTGCTTTTCTTTGTCGACCTCAGACACCGTCAAGCTTTCGATGTTGTAGCCGCGACCAGAAAAAAGCCCGGTGACGCGCGCCAGAACACCGGCCTCGTTATCGACCAAAACCGACAAAACGTGGCGGTAAATACGGCTGTCTTTGAGGCGCGCAACCGGCACCGAACCCTCATAAAGGTTGGCGGTTTGGTCGTTGGACGCGTTGGGGGTGTTCGCAGTCATGGCAATGCTCGGCAGCGCTAAACTAGCGCGGCACCAGCTCCGGTAATGGCACGTGCGTCTTTGCTTTCCGTGCCCAAAATCATTTCATTATGGGCCTTGCCCGAGGGAATCATCGGGAAGCAATTTTCCTTCTGATCAACCATCACGTCGACGATGACGGGGCGGTCGATGGACATCATTTCACGAATAGTGTCGTCTACTTTGGCCGGGTCAGACACGCGCAAGCCAGCACAATGATAGGCCTCGGCAAGCTTCACGAAGTCGGGCAGCGCATCGCTATAACTTTCGGAATAGCGCCCGCCGTGCAGCAGTTCTTGCCACTGGCGCACCATGCCCATGTACTGATTGTTGATGATAAAAATTTTCACCGGCAAACGGAATTGCACGGCAGTCGAAAGCTCTTGAATATTCATCAGGATCGAAGCTTCACCTGCGATGTCGACCACCAATGCATCTGGATGCGCAAGTTGCGCGCCGATGGCCGCCGGCAAACCATACCCCATGGTGCCAAGCCCGCCCGACGTCAGCCATCGATTGGGATCGTTAAACCGATAGAATTGAGCCGCCCACATTTGGTGCTGTCCCACTTCCGTGGTGACATACGTCTCGTTATCTTTGGTCAGCTCGTACAACCGCTCAATGGCGTACTGCGGCTTAATCAGTTTATCGTCTTGCTTATAGGCAAGACACAGCCGGCCACGCCACTCGTTGATGGATTTCCACCACGGAGCTAACTCAACTTTGGGCGTGTTGGCACGTTTAGCTTTGATGATGCGGATCATCTCTTCCAAAACGTTACCGACATCACCGACAATCGGAACATCCACCACCACGTTTTTATTGATAGACGATGGATCGATATCGACATGAATTTTTTTCGAATCCGGCGAGAAAAATTTCAAGTTGCCTGTGACACGATCATCAAAGCGCGCGGCCAGGCTGACCATCACATCGCAGTGATACATGGCCATGTTCGACTCATAGAGACCATGCATGCCGACCATGCCCAGCCACTGTTCGCCCGACGCCGGGAACGCGCCTAAGCCCATCAAGGTCGAGGTGATCGGAAAACCTGTTAATTCAACGAGTTCACGCAGCAACTTAGATGCGCTGGGGCCTGAGTTGATAATGCCGCCACCAGTGTACAGAAGCGGGCGTTTGGCCGCGAGCATCAGGTCCACAGCTTGCTCGACCGCACGCTCACTTGGCATGGTGCGCGGATTATAGGTTTTGTGCTTCTTGCGATTGATTCCGCGCGGCGCAGTTTCATACTGACCCAGCGACATCATCACATCTTTGGGCAAGTCGATCACCACCGGGCCAGGACGTCCTGCAGTGGCGACATAAAATGCCTCGTGAACGATCAACGCCAGCTTATTGACGTCCTTGACCAAATAATTGTGCTTGGTGCAGGGCCGGGTAATACCCGTCGTATCGGCTTCTTGGAACGCGTCATTGCCAATCAAGTGCGTCGGCACTTGGCCCGTCAAACACACGACAGGTATAGAATCCATCAACGCGTCGGTCAGGCCGGTCACCGCGTTGGTGGCCCCAGGGCCCGAGGTGACCAACACCACACCAACCTTGCCGGTAGATCGCGCATACCCTTCAGCCGCATGAACCGCTCCTTGTTCATGGCGCACCAGGATGTGTCGAATGCTGTTCTGCTTGAACAATTCGTCATAGATCGGCAGCACGGCCCCACCGGGATAGCCAAATATCACTTCAACCCCTTGTTCTTGAAGGGCTTTGAGGATAATCGCGGCTCCGAGCATTGGCTCGTTTGTGACCCCGGTCTCGGGCATGGCACTCTCTAGTATCAATGATCGCCCTCGAAAACCCGCACAAATCCTAGGTTTGAGTGACGAAATGATCCGTAAACTAGTCGCGGCCCTGGGTTAGGTCAACAACAATCGGCGAATTTCTGGAAAGATATTACACAATAAACTTTCTGAAAATTGCGCATTGACCGTATATTCCGCATTAAACTGATTTTTAAACCAGGTTGTTTGCCTTTTCGCATAGTGTCGTGTGGTAGCTTGGGCCAAGCTTGTGGCCTCAGCCAGGCTCGCCTTGCCCGCTAAATGCCGGGCCAAGTCTTGTGCGCCCAGCGCCCGCATGACCGGGTCGGCAATGGTGGTGCCAGCCTTCACCAGAGCTTCAACCTCCGCCAACGCCCCGTTTGCCAACATCGACAAAAACCGCGCATCGCATGCTTGGTAAAGCGCCTCGCGAGGCGGCTGAACTAGCAGCCCGATGAACGTGGCCTGAATCGGTGGCGTCGGCGATTGCGATTGCCACGTACTCAGCGGTGTTTGCGTGGCTTCGAACACTTCCCAGGCGCGCGCGATTCGCTGTTTATCGGTGGGCTTCAGCCGCACCGCCGTGATGGGATCAATGATTTTTAATTTTTCATGCAGCGCTTGGGGGCCAATCGCAGAGATCAATTCATTCGTCTGTGCCCTAATCTCGGCAGGAACGGCTGGAATATCAGCCAGCCCCTCCATCAAGGCCTTCAAGTAAAAGCCGTTGCCACTAACGATGATCGGTTGCTTGCCCTGCGCAATCGTATTTTTGATTTCAACGCTGGCCTTATGAGCCCAAGCCATGGCCGAGAGCATTTCGGTGGGGCCGAGCATCCCATATAAGTGATGCGGTACACGGCGTTCATCTTGGGGCGTGGGGCGTGCGGTGAGCGTTGGCAGATCGCGGTAACACTGAATACTATCGGCGTTAATGATTACGTCGTTGCCCAACTCCTCGGCCAACGACACGGCCAAAGCCGACTTCCCGCTAGCCGTGGGCCCCGCGATGATAAGAACGCGCGGCCCAGGAACCATCCCTCTAATCCAGAACGTGGCTGAGCAGGCCGTCGGCGAGTTTGGGCTCGAACCATGTAGACTTCGGCGGCATGACTTCGCCGGCGTCAGCGACCGCCATCAATTGATCCATGCGCGTCGCATGAAGGGCAAAAGCGACAACCATCTCACCGGAGTTCACGCGGGCCTCGAGTTCATTCAAACCCCGAATGCCGCCAACGAAATCGATTCGCTTGTCGCGGCGCGGATCGGTGATACCCAGGACAGGTGAGATCAAGTTGTCTTGCAGCAGACTTACATCCAGTTGTGCGACAGGATCGTGGTCGGGCAACAACTGTGGCTTGATCGCAAGCGCGTGCCACGTTTTGCCAATGTACATTCCAAAATGCGTCGGCGACGGGGGCCGCACTTGGCCGTCATGGGGCGTAATGACAAAACGCTCGGCCACTTTGGCAAGGAAATCTTTTTGCGTTAGGCCGTTTAAATCTTTGACCACACGGTTGTAATCGAAAATCCGCATCTGATCGTGCGGGAACGCCACTGCCAAAAACGACTCAGCGCTGTCTGATACACTTTTACCGCGTCGCCCCGCCGCCACACGTGAGGCAGCGGCCGAGCGGTGATGACCATCAGCAATATAGAGCGTGTTCATTTTGGCAAACGTCGCGGTGATGCGCGCAATCACGGCTGCATCTTCAATACGCCACACCGAATGAACCACGCCATGATCGGCGACCACTTCGTAGAGCGGCGAGGCGGCGGTCGCGGCCATAAGAATATTTTGTAACTCCATATGCTTTCGATAGGCCAACAGAACCGGACCGGTTTGCGTATTCAGCGCTTCGATTTGGCGCACGCGATCATCTTCTTTGTCGGGGCGCGTGAACTCGTGCTTGCGAATTTTATTGGTGTCGTAGTCGGCAACCGAGGCCGCAAACGCCAAGCCCGTTTGCGTATGCGCGCCCATGCGCATGCGGTAAACATAGTAACATGGAGCCGTATCGCGGATCAGCACGCCGTCTTTGATCAGCGTTTGTAAATTCTCAGCCCCCTTAGCGTAAACGGCGGGCCCGTAAACATCGGTGCCCTGGGGCAGATCAATCTCGGGCTTCGAGATATGTAGAAAACTATAGGGCTTGCCCGCAGCACGCTGTTTGGCTTCAGCTGAATTGAGGACGTCATAGGGTGGTGCAGCCACGCCCGTGGCAAAACTTGGGCTGGGGCGCAAAGCGCGGAATGGACGAACCAAGGGAATCATCTGTGAAGGGGCCATTGTGCTTTTGGTTTCACACAGGTCTTTAGCTTGGCCGGGGTCCATAGTGCAATACTCAACTAAGCCCGAGTTTTCACGCGACCTAATTTTCGACTCTAAATTCCGACGTAGGCGAGGCGAGTGGTGGCAGAATCATTCATAGTTGTCTTGCACAAACTTATCCAAAAGCCGCACCCCATACCCGGTCGCACCGCCGCCAGCTAAAGCTGTGCCCTTGTCGTTCCATACCACGCCCGCGATATCGAGGTGCGCCCAGGGTGTGTCTTTGATGAATCGTTGCAGGAATTGCGCCGCGGTGATAGAGCCCGCTTTGCCGCTGCCGATATTTTTCATGTCGGCGATGGGGGATTTAATGTCTTTGTCGTACTCCTCGCCCATGGGGAAACGCCACAGCCGTTCGTTGGTCGCTTGTCCGGCTTTAATCAAGCGCTCGGCTAACTCGTCATTGTTTGAAAAAATGCCCGCGTAGTGTTCCGACAACGCCGCGACAATTGCGCCTGTGAGTGTGGCCAAGTCGACTATCGCGCGCGGTTGATATTTGGCTTGCGCGTACCATAGCACATCGGCCAGCACCAAGCGGCCTTCAGCATCGGTGTTGAGCACCTCAATGGTTTGGCCCGACATGGAGGTGACAATATCGCCTGGGCGTTGGGCTGCCGCATCAGGCATGTTTTCAACCAAGCCGCACAGGCCAATCACGTGGGCGGTGGAATTTCTGCGGGCGAGCGCGCGCATGGTGCCCGTAACGGCCCCGGCACCGGCCATGTCCCACTTCATGTCCCACATGCCCGCACCCGGCTTGAGGCTGATGCCCCCGGAATCAAAGCACACACCCTTGCCCACCAGTGCCAGGGGTTTGGAGTTTTTGTCACGCGAGCCGTTCCAATGCATCACCAATAATTTGGACTCGCGCAAACTGCCCTGCCCCACGCCCAGCAGTGCGCCCATGCCCAGCTTGGTCATTTCCTTCATGCCTAGCACTTCCACCTTCACGCCATCGGCGATCAACTCGCGGGCTTTTTGGGCAAAGCTTTCAGGGTAGATCACGTTGGGCGGCTCGGTGACCAAATCGCGCGTGAAAAACACGCCGTCGGCAATGGCGGCTAACGGCGCATGAACTTTTTTCGCAGACAGCGGGTCATCAGTTTGCAACGTCAGCGATTTGATTTTCGGTTTACCGTGCTTCTCGGGCTTAGTGTGGTACTTGTCGAAGCGGTAGGATTTGAGCTGCGCGCCCGAAGCCATGCGGGCTGCCGAGGTGGCAGCATCGGGCAAGCCTTCCAGCATGACAGTCACGGTTTCATCGGCGCTGATCTGGCCATAAAGGACGGCACCAGTTTTTTCGGCAGTGGCCGTATCAAACGCCTTCACCGGGCCAAGGCCCAACAAGAGAACGCGTTTGAGTTTGCCGCCCGCAGGGGCCGGGATGGACAGCGTGGCGTCTTTTTTGCCCTTGAACTCGGCCGCCGCCATGGCGCGGCTGAGGGCTGCTTTCGAGCGGCGATCGAGCATCACGCCGGTCCGGCCAAGCTTCGCACCTTCCGGCAACGCGATGACTACAGTGCCCGTGGCAGGCAAGCTCAGTTTGGTAAAGGCGATTTTCATGGGAGTCCTGCTGTGATTGGGCTTGATGAACCCACCGTAGGCAGCGTCAGCGGAGAAATCAATCACCGCGTCCATTTCCGCCCATGGACTTCCTGCGTTTGAGCGCTATTTTGAGCCCATCATCTCCGCGTTAAGTAAGTTTCAGATAGGGATCGCGTCATGGGTAATTTTGGCATCGGCCAAGCCGTCCGCCGGGTTGAGGACAAACGCTTTCTCACGGGCGCAGGCCAGTACACCGACGACATCAATAAGCCAGGGCAGTTGTACCTGCACATCCTGCATTCACCCCACGCGCACGCCGACATTGCCTCTATCGACTCCACAGCCGCCCGGGCCGCACCCGGCGTCGTGGGTGTGTTGACGCAGGCTGATTTGGACGCGCTGAAGATCGGGGATATTTTGAACCTTGCAGCGCCCGCCCACAAAGATGGCCGCGCGCTGCAAGTGCCGCCACGCCCAGCCCTGGCCCGAGGCCGCGTGCGCTACGTGGGCGAGCCCGTCGCCGCTGTGGTGGCCGATACGCTGGCCAATGCGAAGGACGCCGCTGACCTGATTGAGGTCGACTACAAAGAACTGACCGCGATTGTCGACATTTCTGATGCTGCCCAGCCGGGCACGGTGGAAGTTCACGCCAAAGAAGCGCCGGGCAATGTGTGGACCCATTGGCAATTGGGTGATGAAGCCGCGACCACCGCCGCGTTTGCCAAAGCGCACAAAGTTGTGAAGATCGACCTGATCAATAACCGCATTGCGCCCACAGCCATGGAACCACGCGGGGCCATCGCCGAGTACGACCCAAAGACCGAGCGCTATACGCTGATTCAGGGCAGCCAAGGCTCGCATAAACTGCGCGACTGGTTTGCCAACACCATTCTGAAGGTGCCGTTAGATAAAGTGCGCGTGATCAGCCCCGATGTCGGCGGTGCATTTGGCATGAAAAACTTTTTGTTCAACGAACCGATTGTCGCCATGGTCGCGGCAAAATTATACGGCAAGCCGTTGAAGTGGATGGCCGACCGCTCGGGCAGTTTTTTGAACGACGCGCATGGGCGCGACCAAGTGAACCATGCCGAGTTGGCGCTCGATAAAGACGGAATGTTTTTAGGTTTGCGCGTGTCGTCGTTGGGTAATGTCGGCGCGTATTTATCACAATTCGGCGCTGCGATCCCCACCATGGCCGGGTGCGCCATGCTGGTGGGTGCGTATCGCACACCCGCAGCCTATGTGGACGTGCGTGTGATGATGACCAACACCGCGCCAGTCGATGCCTATCGAGGTGCTGGCCGACCCGAAGCCGCTTACGTGATGGAGCGCTTGGTCGATAAAGCCGCGCGAGAATTAGGAATCCAAGCGGCCGAGTTGCGGCGCAAGAATTTCATCCGCCCTGAAGACTTTCCTTACAAAACCGCACTGGGCCACACGTATGATTCGGGCCGCTATGCCGAGTTGATGGACGTGGCGTACAAACGCGCGGATGTGGCTGGGTTTGAAGCACGCCGCACCGAAGCTAAGAAGCATGGCAAGCTGCGCGGGCTTGGCATTTCTTATTACGTCGAAGCATGTGCGGGTGGTTCGGGCGAGCAGCCACATTTGAAGTTTGCCGAAGACGGCACGCTGACGATTATCATCGGCACGCAAGACAATGGCCAAGGTCATCGCACGGTCTATGCGCAAATTGCCGCTGATGCTTTTGGAATTCCAATTGATCGGATTGTGGTCAAGCAAGGCGATACCGACGAGGTTCCCACCGGTCAGGGGACAGGTGGCTCACGCTCGATCCCTGTGGGTGGCAGTGCGGTGCGCGCGACGCTGCTGAAAATGATCGAGTACGGCAAAAACATTGCGTCGAACTTATTGGAGGCAGCACCCCAAGACATTGAGTTTGATGCGGGTGAATTTAAAATTGCGGGCACCGACCGTAAGGTTGCTTTGAAAGACGTGATTGGTGCCTCGTTTGACGACGCAAAACGCGGCGACGTGACGCCCGGCCTTTATGCGGCTGAGTCTTATGCACCCACCGGCGCAACCTTCCCCAACGGCTGCCACATCTGTGAAGTCGACATCGACATCGAGACCGGCGAATTGGCGTTCGTCAACTACACCATCCAAGACGACCTGGGTTACGCGATGAACCCATTGCTGATGGAAGGTCAAATTTTTGGCGGGGCCGTGCAGGGCTTGGGTCAGTGTCTGTTCGAGCATGCGGTGTATGACAAAGACAGCGGCCAACTCGTGACGGGCTCGTTCATGGATTACACGATGCCGCGGGCAGGCAATACGCCGCGCTTCAACTACGCCTATACCGAAGTGCCCACGCCCAATAACGCGCTGGGCATTAAAGGCGCAGGCGAAGCTGGTACGATCGGTGCGACACCCACAGTGGCTAATGCGGTAATTGACGCGCTCGCCCCGCTGGGCATCACTGCCATCGACATGCCCATGACGGGTTTAAAGATTTGGCAGGCGATTCAAGCGGCCAAAGAAAAGCGGGCGGCGTGAGCGAACAGGGCATCGACGATGCGCGACTGAATGCCTGGGCAGACCGCTTGATCGACACAGCGCGTTGCGCAGGAGCTGCGATCATGGACGTCTACGTCACCGACTTCGCCGTGATTCAAAAGGCCGATGCCTCGCCCGTCACGCTGGCCGATCAACTCGCCGAAGCCATTGTGTTGGCCGATCTTGCAACGCTGACCCCCGCCTTTCCCATTGTTGCCGAAGAGCGCGTGGCCGCATACGGAGCGCCGACGTTTGAGGGTCATAGTTTCTGGCTGGTGGACGCGCTGGACGGCACCCGAGAGTTCATCAGCAAGGGCCGCGAGTTCACGGTGAATATCGGCTTTATACACAATGGAATTCCGGTGCTGGGCATTGTTTATGCGCCAGCACTTGATGCGTTGTATGTGGGCGTGGTGAACGAGACGGGCACATCTCATCGTGCAGAAGTTTGGCGCGGTGGTGCGAAGACAGTCATCGGTTGTCGCGCACGACCAGCCACGCCGACGGTGGCTGGCAGCAAGACCCACGAGGTCAGTGATAACATGAAAAAGTTTCTAACTGAACGCGGCATCGAAGATCGGATGAAAGTCAGCTCGTCGCTGAAATTCGGCATGATCGCCGAAGGCAAGGTCGATCTTTACCCACGCTTTAGCCCCACCAGCGAGTGGGACACGGCAGCCGGCCATGCGCTGGTGCGGGCAGCAGGTGGCAGTGTGCATGATCAAACTGGCGTTGAGCTGGCATACAACAAGCCGAATTTTCTCAATGGGCGTTTCCTGGTCGAGGGTTGCGCGTGAGCGTCGTCGCACCAACACCCGAGAACATTGCCAAGGCCGCGCAAGTGTTGCGTGACGGCGGTTTGGTAGCATTCCCCACCGAGACCGTTTACGGGCTGGGTGGTGATGCGACGCAAGATTCAGCCGTGGAAAAAATCTACGCTGCCAAGGGTCGCCCGTCATTTAATCCATTGATCGTCCATGTGGGTGGCGTTGACTGGGTGGCCGATATCGCCCAGCCCGACGCACGCTTCGACAGCCTTGTGCGCGCATTCTGGCCGGGACCATTAACGTTGGTGCTCAATCGCCACACACAGTGCGCGGTGTCCAAAATTGTTTCAGCCGGGCGCGACAGCATTGCTGTGCGCATGCCCGACCATCCCGTGGCACATGATTTGTTGATGGCCACACAACGTCCCCTCGCCGCGCCCAGTGCTAACCGCTCTGGCTTCATGAGCCCCACAGAAGCCGCGCATGTTTTAACATCGCTCGACGCATTGCCCGAGATGATCATTGATGGTGGTCAGTGCCGCGTGGGCCTGGAATCGACCGTGTTGGATCTGACACAAACGACCCCTGCGATTCTGCGGCCAGGGTCCATCACCCGCGAGCAGATTGAAGCCGTTATTGGCCCCGTCAGTTTTGGTCGTGACGACCCCCTGGCCCCAAAGTCGCCGGGGCAATTGGCTAGCCACTACGCCCCAGGGCTGCCGGTGCGGCTGAATGCCACAGAGGTAAACGCGGGCGAAGTTTTGGTTGGCTTTGGGCCGGTTAAAGGCGCGCTGACCCTGAGCCCGGCAGGGGATTTGGCCGAGGCGGCGGCCAATTTGTTTGCGGTTTTGCGCCAAGCCGACAACACCACACTATATAACAGCATCGCCGTGGCCCCTGTCCCCGAGCTCGGGGTGGGTTTGGCGATCAACGACCG
>Ga0209553_1001051_pt1 | contig 13948 bp, 11 predicted proteins | sample LauGreFBDMM110DN_2_FD_188217 | JGI IMG/M metagenome (GOLD analysis project Ga0209553, IMG submission 188217) | Freshwater lake microbial communities from Lake Michigan, USA - Fa13.BD.MM110.DN (SPAdes) (version 2) | ecosystem: Environmental > Aquatic > Freshwater > Lake | place: Lake Michigan...
TGGACGCCAGCCGAGCACCAGAGGTTGTCGTGCAGTTGAGAAAGGGACAGGCACTCGCGCGCGTTGGTTGTCGAGGTCGAGATCGTGATCGCTCCTCGCACGCCAGCAGCGCTCGCAGCTTTTAGTTCCTCCGCGACGCGACCTTCAAAGTCGGGGAAGGTCAGATGGCAGTGCGTGTCGATGAGCGCGGTCGATGTGGTCACAGTTGATGAGGTTATCCGAAGGCGCGCTCGCTACTTTGGGGGAACCAACCCTGCAGAGTTGTCAGTGATGTTTTCCCCGTTGACCGATTAAGCGTGAGCATTTAGAATGTCCAACCTACATTCGTGAAATTTTTCACGAATGAATGCCTTTGTCTGCCTCGCGGGTCCCTTTCTCAAACCTAATGTGACCCATGACGGGTGTGATTGTCGCAACCCGTAAGTCGAACTTTCGTGTGCTCCCAAGGGAGTAGGTCTCGTATGAGTAGATTTCAATTTCCTCGCTGGTCCAATCTCCTCCTGCCGGTCGTCATTCTCGTTGGCGCAACCTTGCCGGTCTACGCCGCGTTTTTCGTCTCTTATGGATTTAGCCCGAAGACGCTTGAAGTTGGCTACCAACCGACGCAACCGATTCCATTTAGCCACGCACTGCATGCAGGCGAACTCGGCCTCGACTGCCGCTACTGCCACATCGGTGTTGATCGCGCCGCACACTCATCGATCCCTGTCACGCAGACGTGCATGAACTGTCACGCGAACATTCGACCAGAGTCACCGAAGCTTGTGAAGCTGATCGACAGCAATCTCACCGGCATGCCTATCGAGTGGATCCGCATTCACCGACTGCCTGACTTCGCGTTCTTCAATCACGCAGCGCATGTCACGCGTGGCATTGGTTGCGCAACGTGTCACGGCCGCATCGACAAGATGGAAGTTGTGTACCAACACGCGCCGCTGTCGATGGGCTGGTGTCTTGAATGCCATCGTGAGCCCATCACGAATCTACGTCCGCCTTCAGAAGTCACCAACATGCGACTCAATCCAGAATTGGATATTGGGATCGACGCACAAACCAAACTCAGGGCGAAGTACCAAATCGCGCCGAGCGAAAACTGCACCACCTGCCATCGCTGAGTGCACCGCACCGCGAAGTCCACACGAACAGCTCAGATGAACGGAATGCCGATGCAGAAGAACGAAACAGGATGCGCTCCACACGGTTCGACGAACGAGGCGCTCGCGCGCACCGCGGCACCAGAGTTTTGGCGGAGCCTCGACGAGTTCTCGCAGAACGATGAGTTCAAAGAACTCATGAGTCGCGAGTTTTCTCCTGGCGCGCAAGAACTCGCTGAGGGCGACGATCGCCGTACCTTTATCAAGGTGATGGGCGCGAGTTTCGCGCTCGCTGGTCTCGCAGCCTGCCGTCGTTGGCCAGAGTCGAAGCTCGTTCCATTCGCTGCAGCGCAAACGAATCGCACTGCAGGCGTGCCAGTTCCGTATGCAACGATGGTGGAAACGTGGGGCGTCGCGCAGCCATGCGTTGCGAAGACCTTCGATGGTCGTCCGATCAAACTTGATGGCAATCGACTCTTCGCAGGTGCTGGCGCATCGATGCCCGCAACCCAAGCGCGCGTGCTTGAGTTGTATGACACCGATCGCAGCCGAGCCGCGAGTCGTAATCAATCACCAACAACCTACGCAGACTTCACCACATGGTGCGCAACACAGCGCACGACGTGGCAAGCAGATGGCGGCAAGGGACTCGCAATTCTTTGCGACCTCTCCGCTTCGCCAACGCTCGCTGACATGCAGTCGCGCATGGCGAAGGCATATCCCAACTCAACATGGACATGGTGGGGTGCTGCCAACGATGACGCATCGCTTGCAGGCGCAAGCGCAGTTGCAACTCCTGATTTCTCGAAGGCATCCGTCATTCTCGTGCTCGACGGCGATCCACTCAATGACCCAGCGATGGGCGTGAAGTTCGCGCGAGATTGGGCGCAAGGCCGCAAGGTTGACAACGCGGATGCATCCAAGCAAGCGATGAGTCGACTCTACATCGCGGAGAGCACACTCTCGGTGACAGGGCTTTCCGCTGATGAACGCTTCACGATGCGTCCAAGCGAGATCGCAGTCTTTGCAGCAATGGTCGCGAAGGAACTCGGCGTGTCGGGCTCGGACGCGCTGCTCGCGGGCACTGCCGCTTCGCGCATCTTGGATGAGCATGCGAAGGAAGTCTTCGCGGAACTCGCGAAGGATCTCGCGAAGGCTGGAAGCGGCGCGCTTGTGTTTGCGGGTCGCACCGCGGATCCAGCGTGTCACGCGATTGCTGCGGCGATCAACACGAAACTTGCAAGCGCAGCTGCTGCGTATCGCGCGAGCAGCACGGGGACTTCTGTTACCGCGCAACTCAGCACACTCGCGAGTGCGCTTGATGCGGGCAGCGTGTCGACGCTCGTCATCCTCGGTAGCAACCCTGTGTATGACGCGCCTTCAGATCTCGCGTTTGCCGCGAAGATGAAGAAGGCTGGGGAAACCGTGCATCTTTCGCTCTACGCGAATGAGACCACAGCGTTGTGCTCTTGGCACATCCCGTCGTGTCATGCGCTTGAGAATTGGTTTGATGGTCGCGCGTGGGACGGATCGATCGTCCTCGGTCAGCCAACAATTCTGCCGATGCTCAACGATGAGCAAGGCGGTCGCAACGCTGTCGAGATTCTCGCTGAACTCACTGGCGATGAACTCAAGGACGCGTATTCGATCGTTCGACGCACACACATTGCGGCGTGCGGACTCACGGGTGTGGAGTTTGAGAAGTACTGGCGCACGAATCTCGATGTGGGATTTGTCGCATCAAGCGCAACAGCAACGATCGCTCCAACACCAGTCGCAAGCGCGATCGCTGCAGCGGTCACGCGCGTGACGGCGTCTGATGTATTCGAAGTCGCACTCTTCTTTGATTGCAAGACGGCCGACGGTCGACTCGCGAATCAATCATGGCTGCAAGAGTTGCCTGATCCGATTACGAAGATCACGTGGGACAACGCGCTGCTTGTTTCTCCGAAGCAAGTGACCGCGATGGGTCAACGCAACGGCAACAAGGTTGAACTCACAACCGCGAGTGGCACACTTGTCGCTGCGTTGTGGGTTGTGCCTGGTCACGCGGATGGTTGCGGTTCTATCGCACTCGGCTACGGTCGCGGCGCAGCAGCAGGCAAGATCGCGGTTGATGCTGGCTTTAACGCATACACCGTGCAAACGACGACGAACCTCGGTTCGATCGCCGTGAAGTCCGTGCGCAACACGGGCGAGATCTACCCCTTCGCACACACGCAAGATCACGGCGCGATCGATGCGCTTGATCCGGCGGTTCCCGCGAGCGGCATTCAAGAGCGATTGCCCGCACTCGTGCGCAGCGCTTCGCTCGCCACCTATCAACACGAGCCTGACTTCGCATCGCATGCAAACCATGTCCCGCACTCGCTGTCGTTGTGGGAAGAATCGAATCTCGCTGGCGCGAAGTTCCGTTGGGCGATGTCAATTGATCTCGGATCCTGCACAGGCTGCAGCGCGTGCGTGACTGCATGCCAAGCGGAGAACAACGTGCCAGTTGTCGGCAAGGATCAAGTTGCGCGTGGTCGCGAGATGCATTGGATTCGCGTCGATCGCTACTTCCGTGGCGCTGACGCAAGCAAGCCAAACGGATTCGCGGTGCAGCCGATCGCGTGCATGCATTGCGAGAACGCACCGTGTGAACAAGTCTGCCCAGTTGCCGCAACAGTGCATGATGAGCAGGGTCTCAACGCGATGGTCTACAACCGTTGCATCGGTACGCGCTACTGCAGCAACAACTGTCCTTACAAGGTTCGTCGATTCAACTTCTTTGATTGGAATCGACGTGAGCCAGTACGAGAGGGCGGCGTCTTTATGACGAAGCCTGAGTACTACACCTCCGAAGGTCCTAATGAGTGGGCTCGCATGCAGTTCAATCCTGAAGTCACTGTGCGCATGCGCGGTGTGATGGAGAAGTGCACCTTCTGTGTGCAGCGCATTCAAGGCGCTCGCATCGAGACGAAGAACGCATGGGCGATGAAGGGTGGCGTTGAAGGCGCACCGGATTGGGCGATTGCGGATGGCACGGTGCAGACCGCTTGCCAAGAAGCGTGCCCAACTGGCGCGATCGTCTTCGGCGATCTCAATGTGAAGACGAGCGAAGTTGCTGCTGCCCAGAAGGGTCCACGCAGTTACGGCTTGCTCGATGAACTCAACACGAAGCCACGCTTGAAGTACCTCGCGCGTGTGTGGAATCCAGCGATCGAACATGGCGCTGATGCGCATGATCACTCGCACGAAGGTCATGAGGCCCATTCATGAGTACGCTTTCTGCCCACAGTTCGCTCGACAGAGATCCCGACGACAACACCGTCGAGATTCCAGGTACGCGTGCGCCACTCGTGCTTCATCTTGAGACATTCGCTGAAGTGACGTCGACCGTGTGTCGCGTTGCGGAAGCGCGCCGCGCACCGATGGCCTGGTACGTCGCGTTCGCTCTCTCACTCAGTCTCCTCGGCTTCCTTGGATTCTGCGTCACATATCTGATCTTCACAGGCGTTGGCGTGTGGGGATTGAACAACCCTGTCATGTGGGCGTTCGACATCACGAACTTCGTGTTCTGGGTCGGCATCGGTCACGCAGGCACACTCATCAGCGCGATCCTCTTCTTGTTCCGACAGAAGTGGCGCACCGGCATCAATCGATTCGCAGAAGCGATGACGATCTTCGCAGTCATCTGCGCAGGTCTCTTCCCGGGTGTTCACGTTGGTCGCGTGTGGTTCGCGTACTGGCTCTTCCCGATTCCAAATCAGATGGACATGTGGCCGCAGTTCCGTTCACCACTGCTGTGGGACGTGTTCGCGGTGTCGACCTACTTCACAGTGTCGCTCGTCTTCTGGTACGTCGGCATGGTGCCTGATCTTGCAACGCTGCGCGATCGCGCGAAGGGCAAGATCCAGCAGATTGGCTACGGTCTCTTCGCACTCGGATGGCGCGGCTCGAATCGTCACTGGCATCGCTATGAGCGCGCCTACTTGATTCTCGCTGCGCTCTCCACGCCACTCGTTCTCTCTGTGCACTCCGTCGTGTCCTTCGACTTCGCGACATCACAGTTGCCAGGTTGGCACACCACGATCTTCCCGCCGTACTTCGTTGCGGGCGCGATCTTCAGCGGATTCGCGATGGTGCTCACCCTTGCAGTGCCAGCGCGCGAGCTCTTTGGACTCAAGGATCTCATCACGCTTCGTCACCTCGACAACATGAACAAGGTCATTCTCGCGACCGGTTGCATGGTTGGATACGCGTACTCGATGGAGTTCTTCGTCGCGTGGTACTCCGGTGCACCCTTCGAGAAATTCGCATTCGTGAATCGCGCTTTCGGTCAGTACTGGTGGGCGTACTGGATCATGGTGAGTTGCAATGTCATCACGCCGCAACTTTTCTGGTTCAAGTCGATTCGCACGAGCATTCCGCTCATGTTCATCCTCTCGATCATCGTGAACATCGGCATGTGGTTCGAGCGATTCGTCATCATCGTGTCGAGTCTCGCGAATGACTTCCTTCCATCCTCATGGGATCAGTTCACGCCAACATGGGTCGACATCGGCACGATGTTTGGCGCGTTCGGACTCTTCTTCACGCTGTTCCTCCTTTTCTGTCGCTTCCTTCCGATGATCGCGATGGCGGAAGTGAAGGCGGTGATGCCGGCTGCGGATCCGCATCACAAGCAAAGTCACGATCATGGGAGGGCCCACTAATGTCGACTGCCACGCACGCTGATTCACAAGCAGCATCCTCTGCGCCGCGTCCCGTCTACGGATTGATCGCGGAGTTTGAGAATCCCGGCGATCTCATGCACGCTGCCGAAAAGGTGCGCGATGCTGGGTTCACGTGGTGGGATTGCTGCACGCCATTTCCTGTGCACGGCCTTGACAAAGCGATGGGCGTGAAGCGCACGATTCTTCCTGTGCTCGTGTTCTTCGCGGGCGCATCCGGAACTGCGGCTGCATTCGCGTTGCAGACGTTTACGAACTCATTCAGCTTCAGCACTTGGGCGGTTGTGAAGGTGACGGGCTATCCGTATCTCATCTCGGGCAAGCCGATGATGAGCCTTCCAGCGTTCATCCCAGTCATGTTCGAGTTGACCATCCTCTTCTCAGCACTGAGCTGTGTTGGATTGATGTTCCTCTTCAACGGACTTCCTAGGCTCTTTCACCCGCTCCTACAGAACAACCGCTTCCGACGCGCAACGAACGATCGATTCTTCGTTGTGATTGAGGCACGCGACCCGAAGTTCCTTCGAGGCAAGACGGAAGCATTCCTCCGTACCCTCGGGGCGACTGCGGTCGAGGCGGTGGAGGACTAAATGCCACCACGATGGCTCATCTTCATTGCGCTTCTCGCGACCATTGCGGCAGTCTTGCCGTTCGCGATCGTTGCGCGCGTTCGTGCCACTCCCGATGCGAATCGCGGCGTGCACATTTTCCAAGACATGGTCTTTCAGCCGAAGTTCAAGACGCAAACGAAGAACCCGATCTTTGCGGATCAACGCTCGATGCGCCCAGCGGTGCTTGGCGCAGTCGCTCGCGACGAGACCTACATCGACGCGCACTATTGGGATGGCACAGTGCAGGGTGAATGGGCGGAGTCGCTGCCTTCACAACTTCAACTCACCGATGCATTCATCAAGCGCGGTCAAGAACGGTTCAATATCTATTGCTCTGCGTGCCACGGATTCTCTGGCTACGGCAACGGCATCGTGAATCAGCGCGCGATGGCATTGATGGCAGATACGAATGGCCCAGTTGCGGGCACGCGTTGGGTTGCGGCAAAAAGTTTGCATGACCCACTCGTTCGCGAGCATCGCCTCGGCATGCTTTTCAACATCGTCTCCAACGGCATTCGAAACATGGCTGGCTATCAAGGCCAGATCACGACCGATGATCGTTGGGCGATCGCCTGTTATGTGCAAGCACTGCAGCGATCGCAGAACGCTTCAACGCAAGATGTCCCACCGGAACTCCGCAAGGATCTTTCGCTTCTCAAGAACTGACCACCAAGACTCTCCGCACGAAAGACCGATTTCATGAGTCACGCTCCGCAAGCAGATTTCTCCTCCAAAAACACCCAACTGGGTCCTGCAAGTTTCGCAGCGCGCAATGCAGCTGTGCTTGGCGTGATTGCGATCCTTGCAGGCGTCTACCTTGGGAAGTCCGGCGCATTCAACACCGATACGCGCTCCTTCTGGAAGATGTATCTCGTCGCATTCCTCTTCGGATTGACGATCTGCCTTGGCGGGCTCTTCTTCGTCATCATTCAATTCCTTACGCGCGCCGGGTGGAGTGTTGCAGTGCGTCGTCCCGCTGAAGCACTCGCGTCGAACCTCAAATGGATCTGGCTGTTGTTCATGCCGATCTTGTGGATGTTCTTCGACGGCACTGCAGGCATGCTCTTCCCATGGGCTGACCTTGCGACGATGGAAGCAAACGATCCAAGCATGGCGCATCTTGTCGCGAAGAAGGCTGCGTACTTGAACGCGAACTTCTTCATCATTCGCGCGGTTGCCTACTTCGCAATCTGGGCGCTGCTCGCATGGTTCTTCACGAGCAACAGCACGAAGCAAGATCAAGATGGCGCGATGCATCGCACGCTGTCGATGCAAAAGTGGTCTGGACCAGCAGCGATTCTCTTTGCGCTCTCGATCTCGTTTGCAGCAGTGGATTGGGTGATGTCACTCTCGCCCGCGTGGTTCTCCACGATGTTCGGCGTGTACTTTTTCTGCGGCTGTGTCACCGGCGGATACGCATCGCTCGCGCTCATTACGGTGCGACTGAAGCGACACGGTCTGCTGCAAGGCATCGTCAGCGGCGAACACCTTCAGGACTTAGGCAAGTTGCTCTTCGCATTCGGCATGGTGTTCTGGGCGTACATCGGCTTCAGCCAGTACATGCTCATCTGGTACGCGAACCTTCCGGAAGAAACAGGTTGGTTCCTCACGCGTCAAGTTGGTGGCTGGCTGCCTGTCACGCTCATACTGCTCTTCGGACACTTCGTCTTACCGTTTGTGGCGATGATTAGTCGTTGGCCCAAGCGTTACGGTGTGTCACTCGCGGTCGGCGCTGCATGGATGTTATGCATGCATTGGATCGATGTCTACTGGCTCGTGATGCCGGAGATTCCTAACGACATCGGCACCTTCGAGACCTACGATGCTCTCGTTGCAAAGTACGGGACGCAGGCGAACGGTCTCGATAATCCACTCAATTACATCTTAACCGTCGGCGTCGCGCTTTTGGTGTCCGCGGGCACAGCAGCGTATCTCCGAGGTCGCTCCCTGGTTCCAACGCGCGATCCTCGTCTGCATGAGTCGCTCTCGTTTGAAAACGCCTGATCACTTTCCGTTTGAAGACTTGCCATGAGTACCGAACTTCCTCCACACGTCACACGCACGGATGACCCAGAGCCGGGCATGACTTGGTTCGTGTCGCTCGCGGGAACCATCGGGTTTGCTGCGACCGTCATTGCAACGTGCGTCATGTTCTTTGCGATGCAGGATTCGTTCACGCAAACACGCGTGATCGACGAGCTTCCGCTGGAATCATTCGAATTGAAGAATGCGCAGCTTGCGCAGATTGCGCAGTACGGCCGGTTTATGGAGGTCGGTACTGACGACAAGGCCACCGAGCGCATTCACATCCCGATCGATCAAGCGATGGAACTCATCGTTGCAGGCGCGGCAGCGAAATCAACAGTGAAGTAACTCTCCCACTCGATCCACCAATGTCGATCCTCCGCTCCAACTTCATACATCGTGCCTCACTCGCTGTCTTCAGCACAGTGAGCTTATGTGTGGCTAGTGCGAGTGCGCAGTTGAACACAGGCGTGCCACCCGAGTTGAAGGGCGTGGACATCATCGAGCATCTCGATGCGAAGTTGCCGCTCGACATCATCTTTACGAACGAAGCCGGCCAGCCTGTGCGACTTGGCGAGTACTTCAAGCGCGAGCGTCCAGTCGTGTTGCAGATTGGGTACATGAAGTGCCCGATGCTGTGCGGGCTTGTCCTCAATGGCGCGGTCGATGCATTCACCGAACTCGATTGGAGCATTGGTAACGAGTACGAAGTTATCTGCGTCTCGATTGATCCGAGTGAAACTGCAGATCTCGCTCGCGCAAAGAAGGAAGGCTATGTCGCCGTATACGGTCGACCTGGCGCGGCCCAAGGATTCCATTTACTCACCGGCAATGCGGGCGCTTCGAAGGCGGTCGCGGATGCGGTGGGGTTTGAGTATCGACGCCAAGAGGATGGCGAGTTCGCGCATGCTGCTGCGATCTTCGTGATCACACCGGATGGCCGCATCGGTCGTTACATCTACGGCACGAAATTTGATCCAGCGCATTTGCGCATGGCATTGCTCGAAGCTTCACAAGGCAAGATCGGCACGACGCTCGATCGCTTCATCTTGTGGTGTCACATGTATGACCCGAACGCGGGAAGTTATGTCGTTGCTGCGAGGCGCGTGATGCAAATCGCGGGCGTCGTCACGCTGGCAGTTGTCGGAGGCGGTCTTCTGTATTTCTGGCGTCGTGAGCGACATCAACACCATGCTCGCCACGGCAGCATGACGTTGGGCGCATCGCATTCACGCGCATCCATTTGAGTCTATTTTGTTTGAACCGAGTCGATCCATGATTCACCTTCTGCTCCAGGCTCCATCCGAATCCACCGGTCAGAACGCGCTCATGACGAGCGCGCCCGTGACACCGGCTGATTTTTGGCTGCCCGAAGGCGCGTCGACATTCGCGCCTCAAGTTGATTTCGCATTCCAGTTCGTTGCGTGGATCAGCTACTTCTTCTTTGTGCTCGTCGTCGGGCTCATGATCTTCTTCGCAATCAAGTATCGACAGAAGGGTCGCGAGGCGTACGCGCGCGGACCATCGCATCACACCATGCTCGAACTCGGTTGGACGATCATTCCAACGATTCTCTGCGTGTTCATGTTCTGGTTCGGGTTCCGAGGCTTCATCGATCTTCGCACTCCACCACAGAACTCGTATCAGATCGATTTGACGGCGCAGAAGTGGGCATTCAACTTCCGCTATCCAACCGGTGCGGCGAGTGCAGATCAAAATTTGTATATCCCTGTCGGTCGTCCTGTGAAACTCGTGATGCGATCGGAGGATGTGTTGCACGCAGCATTTATCCCTGCCTTCCGCGTGAAGCATGACATTGTTCCTGGCCGCTATTCGACGCTCTGGTTCCAGTCAGATCATGTCACTGAAGGTTGGAACGACAGTGATCCGCTGAAGCAGAAGTTCCACCACTTCTTCTGCGCGGAGTATTGCGGGAAGGGTCACTCTGGCATGTATGCGAAAATCTTCGTGCTTCCGCAAGCAGACTTCGACCTCTGGCTCGAGAAGCAGGGCCGTTGGATGGATGACCTCAAGGGCGATGAACTCTGGCAAGTCGCAGGACCGAAGTTGTTTGGTCGTTGCGCGTCGTGCCACTCGCTCAATGGAAGTGCGGGCACGGGACCAAGCTGGGAAGGTCTGTGGGCGCGTGCTTCCGGTGGTGCGGGCAGCGATGGAAAACTCGACAACGGTCGTGAGACATACAGCTCGCTCATCGGACCAGGCAAGAAGTTTGAAAACCCAGAGTCGTACGTTCGAAATTCGATTTTGAATCCAGGCGACCACATCGTGGTGCCTTATGGAAACGTGATGCCGACCTTCAGAGGTCAACTCAATGATCTTGCGATTGACGCAATCATCGGCATGATGAAGAACCTTGACAAGTTTGACGCAAAGGGCAAGTACATCGGCGGCGCTCCAATCGCTGCGAAGTAAGTGCGAGTAGTGATGTTTGGCGCCGCAGTGCGCGAGTAGAGATTCCTTGACAGACGGACGCGAAGCCATGACCACGTCTTCCCCAACAGCCAACGCACAATCCACCGACAACTACCTCACGTTCACGCGTGGGATTAAGTCTTGGATGTTTACGCTTGATCACAAGCGCATCGGCGTGATGTACCTCGTCTCAGTGCTCGCCTCCTTCTTCGTGGGCGGCCTCTTCGCCCTCATCGTGCGCACGAAGTTGCTCACGCCAGGAGAGGTCAGTTGGATCGATGCCGATCAGTACAACCAAGCGTTCACGCTGCACGGCGCGATCATGGTCTTCTTGGTCATCATCCCGAGTATTCCAGGTGCGCTTGGAAACTTTGTGCTTCCGATCATGCTCGGCGCGAAGGACGTTGCGTTCCCTCGCCTGAATCTCTTCAGCTACTACCTCTGGGTCACCGGCGCATTCCTCTCGGTGTATGCACTGCTCGCGGGTGGCTTCGATACGGGATGGACGTTCTATACGCCCTACAGCACGACCACTGAAACGGCGGGCGTCATTCCGGTCGTGATGGGCGTGTTTGTGCTCGGCTTCAGTTCTATCTTCACGGGTCTGAACTTCGTCGTCACGATTCACAAGTTACGACCACCAGGCATGACGTGGTTCCGCATGCCGCTCTTGCTCTGGGCGCTTTACGCGACGGCACTCATTCAGGTGCTCGCAACGCCAGTGCTCGGTATCACGCTGTTGCTCCTCATCATTGAGCGCGCGTTTGGTATCGGCATCTTCGATCCAGACATGGGCGGCGACCCCGTGCTCTTCCAGCATTTCTTCTGGTTCTACTCGCACCCTGCGGTGTACATCATGATCTTGCCAGGCATGGGCATCATCAGCGAGATCATCGCGGTGCACAGCCATCGCCAGATCTTCGGGTACAAGTACGTCGCGTTCAGTTCGATCGCGATCGCGATATTTAGCTTCCTTGTGTGGGGTCACCACATGTTCACGAGCGGCCAGTCCGAGCTCATGAATGTGGTGTTCTCGTTCATCACATTCTCGGTCGCGATTCCATCCGCGATCAAAGTCTTCAACTGGCTCGCGACGCTCTACAAGGGCGCGATCGTCTTGAACACCGCGATGCTCTACGGGCTCGCGTTTATGTTCTTGTTCACGATCGGTGGTCTCACCGGACTTCCGCTTGGCACGCTCAACGTCGACATCCATCTGCATGACACATACTTCGTTGTCGCACACTTCCACTACGTCATGATGGGCTCCGCGCTCATCGCGATGGTGGGTGGAATCCATCACTGGTGGCCCAAGATGTTCGGAGTGATGTTCAGCGAGTTCTGGGGTCGCATTGGATGCACGTTGGTGTTCGTTGGTTTCAACGTCACCTTCTTCACGCAGTTCATGCTCGGCTCTCAGGGCATGCCGCGTCGCTACTACATGTATCAACCAGAGTTTCAGACCTACCACGTCATCTCAACGATGGGTGCGTACGTCATGGCGCTCGGGTTCTTCGTCACGGCCGCGTATCTATTGCACTCACTCTTCTTCGGCAAGAAGGCGCCCGCGAATCCGTGGGGCGGACGAAGTCTTGAGTGGCAGTGCACCTCGCCTCCACCACACGACAATTTCTCGACAACCCCCTCGGTGGGCAATCCGTACGACTTCTCTGATGTCCGTTGGAACGAAGCGGAGCAGGGCTATGAAATCGATCCGAACGCGGTTCCCTCCAAAGACACACACTGACCGATTGCACTGATTGCCTAGAAAGGACGAGCCTTGAGCGCCGCCCACACCAGCACAGATCCAACAACCGCACACGCTGAACATGATCATTCGCATGATCCTCACGGCGAGCACGCGAAGTATCCATTCCTCGCGCACCATTTCGATTCGCCCGCACAGCAATTCGATTCTGGAAAGTTCGGCATGTGGCTCTTCCTTGCCACGGAAGTCCTCTTCTTCGGTGGACTCTTTGTTGCCTATGCGGTGCTCCGCATGTTGCATCCTGAAGTGTTCGCGTATGCGAGTCATTACCTCGACACGATCCTCGGCGGCATCAACACGCTCGTGCTCATCGCATCGAGCTTCACGATGGCGATGGCGGTTCGATTCGCGCAGACCAACAAGCGAATCCCGCTGATCATTTGTTTGCTCCTCACGCTTGCTGGCGCGATGGGCTTCATGGTCATCAAGTACTTTGAGTACACCCACAAGATCCACGAGAACTTGATCATGGGTCCTGGGTTCTATCGCCCAGTCGATGCGCAGGAAGCAACGATTGCGATGACGGATCCAGGCGAGCCTGCGCCCGTCCTTAAACTTGATTCTTCATTGGGGGCGCCTGCGGTGACTCCAGCCGCTGCGTCGCAGAACATCATTGGAATTCCGCTTCCTGCTATGGACAGGACGGCCGTCGTCTCGCCACTCGCAGGACCAAGTGGCGTTGTTGATCTTGCGGGAACACCGCCAGCAGAGCGAAGCCAATACGCAGAGGAAGCACTTCGCGAGGTGCCAACAGCAGACACGCCGCACTTGCTTGACCCCAAGTTGCCCGTGAACACGCATCAGTTCTTCGCGATCTATTACTGCATGACCGGCTTGCACGGCATTCACGTGATTGTGGGCATCGGTGTCATCAGCTGGCTCGTGTGGGGCGCGTTCAAGGGTCGCTACAACAGCAACTACTACACGCCTGTCGATCTTGTCGGTTTGTACTGGCACGTCGTCGATCTTGTGTGGATCTTCCTCTTCCCGCTCTTCTATCTGATTCATTGATTGCAGTTTGTTCTGGCAGACCGTTCGCAAGTCTCGAAGCGACACACCATGCATTCCACTACTTCAACTCACGACAGCCACGCAGAGGTTCATCCTCTCGTTGGCCACCTCGTTCCCGTGTCAACGTTGCTCTTGACTGGCGGCGCGCTTGTTGTGCTCACAGTCCTTACGGTCGCGATTCACTATGTGGATCTCGGTGAAGCCAACATCTACATCGCGCTTGTCATAGCAAGCATCAAGGCCGCGCTCGTGGGCGCGTTCTTCATGCACTTACGTTGGGATCGTCCGTTC
>Ga0209553_1001052_pt1 | contig 13938 bp, 6 predicted proteins | sample LauGreFBDMM110DN_2_FD_188217 | JGI IMG/M metagenome (GOLD analysis project Ga0209553, IMG submission 188217) | Freshwater lake microbial communities from Lake Michigan, USA - Fa13.BD.MM110.DN (SPAdes) (version 2) | ecosystem: Environmental > Aquatic > Freshwater > Lake | place: Lake Michigan, USA...
ACCTGCGCCCAACTGCGCGCGGTCCAGGTGGCGGCGGTGGCGACGCTGGCGGTTTTGAGAAAATGACGGCGGGAAATAGTGGATGGAGAGGGTGTGTTCATAAGATGTCGTGTGCTTTGTTGTTGTTTGCTTTCAGGTTTTTCAGGCCAGCACGCCCTTCACCACTTCGCCGAAGACATCGGTGAGGCGGAAGTCGCGTCCCTGGAACCGGTAGGTGAGCCGTTTGTGGTCGATGCCCATGAGGTGCAACAGTGTGGCCTGGAAGTCGTGGACGTGGACTTTGTCCACCACGGCATCCATGCCGAGATCGTCGGACGCACCATAGGTCAGGCCGGGCTTCACGCCGCCGCCGGCCATCCAGATGGTGAACGCATACGGATGGTGATCCCGGCCCCATTTGGGCCGGTCTTTGATGTTCCCCTGAATGAACGGAGTCCGTCCGAATTCACCGCCCCAGATGACGAGCGTGTCGTCCAGCAGCCCGCGTTGTTTGAGGTCCATGACGAGCGCGGCGCTGGCGCGGTCCGTGTCTTTGCACTGCGTGTAGAGTTCGGTGGTGATGGAGCCGTGCTGATCCCATCCGGCGTGCATGAGCTGCACGCAGCGTGAGCCCCGCTCGATGAGGCGGCGCGCCATGAGGCAGTTGTGCGCGAAGGTTCCGGCTTCCCGCACATCGGGACCGTAGCTCTCCAACACGGAGGCCGGCTCGTTGCTGAAATCCGCCAGCTCCGGCACGCTGCTCTGCATGCGGAAGGACATCTCATACTGCGCGATGCGCGTGGCGATTTCCGGATCGCCGAAGTCATGGAGTTTCTGGGTGTTGAGCTTGGCCAGGTCGTCGAGCATGTCGCGTTTCATGGCGCGCTCTACGCCGGCGGGGTCGGAGAGGTAAAGCACAGGCTCCCGGCTGCCGCGGAACTTCACGCCCTGGTGGCGCGACGGCAGAAAGCCTGAGCCCCAGTAGAAATCGTAAAAGATCTGGCCGCAGCTCGTGCCTTTGCTCACCGACGTCATCACGACGAAGGCCGGCAGGTTTTCCGTCTCCGATCCCAGCCCGTAGCTGAGCCATGCGCCGAGCGAGGGCCGCCCGGGCAACTGAGCGCCGCTCAGCAGGAATGAAATCGCCGGGGCGTGATTCACCGCATCCGTGTGCATGGACTTGATGAAGCAAAGCTGATCTGCAATTGCCGCCGTGTGCGGCATCAGCGCACTGACCCACGCGCCGGAGGCGCCGTGTTGCTTAAATGGCTCCACGGGCGCCAGCATCAGTTTGCCGCCCGCGGCCCCCGTCATGGTGCTGAAGCGCTTCCCGCTGATGGCGGAAGCAGGCACCGGCTGGCCGTGCATCTCCTTCAGTTTGGGTTTCCAGTCGAAGATGTCCACATGGGTGGGGCCTCCGTTCATGAAGAGATAAATGACGCGCTTTGCTTTGGGCGCGAAGCCGGGGAATCCGCTCACCGCTGGAGGCAGGGCTGCCTGCAGGCCATCGCGGCCCAGCAGATGCGCCAGCGCCGCGGTGCCGATGCCCGTGGCGGTGCGTCCGAAAAATTCGCGCCTGGTGAGATGAAGTCTGGCCTGGTCTGCGGGATGCATTGCTTACTCAAGGTTTAGGGTTTCGTCCATGTTCAGAACGGTCAGGGCGGTCATCGCCCATGCGGCCAGTTCCGGGGTGCGCTCGGGCGCAGGCGGGACCGCCTCGCCCTCGCCGAGAAACTTGACGGCACGATCTGGACTGGCCGCGAAGCGCTGCCGGTGGCGTTCCATGCCTGCCAGAAGGACGGCGGATTCCTCCGCGCGGGCGGGACGGCCCAGCACCCGGAGCATCATGGCGTCCACCCGTGCGGCGGCGTCCGGCTTGTCTGCGGTCATCAGCGCCAGTGACCGCGCCGCCTCGATGTAGGTAATATCATTTGCCGTGGCCAGGGCTTGCAGTGGCGTATTCGTGCGCAGCGGCTTCACCGAGCAAACGAGGCGGGAACCGGTGTCGAAAAACATGGTGGGCCCGACGATGCGCCGCCAGAAGGTGTAAAGGCTGCGGCGGTGGAGGTCATCCCCTTTGCTGCGGGCATACTTCTTCTTTCCGAAGGTGGTTTCCTCCCAGACGCCGTCCGGCTGCCATGGATTAACCGGACCGCCGCCGTCCATGGGCCGGAGCAGGCCGCTGGCCGCCAGCGCCTGATCGCGGATCATCCAGGACGGCAGGCGGAAACGCGGCCCGCGGGCGAGCAGCGTGTTGGAAGGATCCCGCGCCAGCAGCGCTGGTGTCACGCGTGAACTCTGCTTCCACGTGCGGCTGGTCAGGATAAGCCGCAACGTCCGCTTCACATCCCAGCCCGAGTCCCGAAACTCCACCGCCAGCCAGTCGAGCAATTCGGAATGGACGGGGAACTCCGACTGCACGCCGAAGTCCTCCGGTGACTTCACGGGACCGGCTCCGAAAAGCATCTGCCAAAAGCGGTTCACCGTGACCCGTGCCGTGAGCGGGTTCCCGGGGGAAATGATCCACTGCGCGAGGCCGAGCCGGTTGCGGGGAGCCTCCGGCGGCAGCGTCGCGAGGAAACCGGGCAGCGCGGCGGAAACTTCCTCCCCCGGCTTATTATAGAGCCCCAGATTGAGGATGAACGTCGTCCGGGGCTTGTCGCGGTCCTGCATGATCATCACCTTTGGTCCGGCCTCGCCAATTTCCTTCCGGCGTTTCTCCAGTTCCGTGATTTCATTCCGCAGCGGTGTCAGGGCGGGATCAACTTTCTCCCACGCCGCCGCCACGGCCTTCAGTTGATCCTCTGTCCGCTGGGCATTCGCGTTGCGAAGTGCGGTGAGCAGTGCCGGATCGGTCGGGACAAGCCGCGGACTGGCGGATCGCGTCAGGCTGAGCCGGAAGTGGCCGAGATGGTGGCGCTTTTGTTCTGATTCATGCTTGAGCCGGATGGTCAGTTTGGTATCCGGCGTGGTTTCCAGCGGAGTGTTGAAACGCAGGACGGCGGCGTGGTCGCGGTCCAGGGCGTTTCCTTCAGCCACGGCCCAGCCGGTGGCGGGGCCATCGTCCGCGACTCCGGCCAGTTTCAGCGTTCCCTGCTCACTAGTTGCCGCCACCGCGGTCATCGGCAGAGATTGACCATTTAGCTCCACCCGGAGAGTTGTCAGGAGGAAATTGCCGCTCCCCGATCTCGCCAGTTTGCCGTTGGTCATGGTGGGATGCCGCAGCGCATCCAGCCGCAGACCGGTCCAGCGGCCCGCACCTGGCACTACGGTCACTTCATAATTGTCCTTGTCAGGATTTTCGCCGCTGTTGAGCAGGGAACCATCGGGCTGCACTGACAGCGTGCTGTGCTCGGCCCTGGCGTTTTGCGGACGCAGGGGCCGCCATTCGTCCACGGCGGCCTCGGCGAGAAATTTCTCCTCCCACGCCGGCCTGCGCTGAGCGGACGCCGCATGCGCCGTGGTGAGAGCCTGGCGCTTTTCGGTCAGGGATCGATCCACCTTCGTGCGCCGTTGCACCTCATCCGCGGGCGGCACCCGCAGCACGGGCGGCATCTGCCCTTGCCGACCCTCACCGGTCAAGGGCGTCTGATTGAAAAACGCCGTCAGGCTGTAGTAGTCGCGATTCGTCAGCGGATCGAATTTGTGATCGTGGCAGCGGCAGCAATTCAAGGTCAGGCCCAGCCAGACCGTGCCCGCGGTCTCCGTCATATCGAAGACATAGTCCACGCGGTTTTCCTCCGGGATGCGGCCGCCCTCGCCGTTGATCGGATGGTTCCGGAGAAACGCCGTGGCGAGTTTCTGTTCGTCCGTGGCGTTCGGGAGCAGATCGCCCGCGAGTTGCCAGACGGTGAACTCGTCCCACGGCAGGTTGCGGTTGAATGCCTTCACCACCCAGTCGCGCCACGGCCACATCGTGCGTTCATCGTCGCCCTGGTAGCCGTTCGAGTCCGCGTAGCGGGACGCCTCCATCCAGTCCCATGCCATCCGTTCGCCATAGGCCCGTGAGGCCAGCAGCCGGTTCACCTGTTTTTCCCAGGCTTGCGGAGAAGTATCCGCCAGCCACGCGGCCATCTCCTCAGGTGCGGGAGGCAGACCAGTGAGCGTCAGGGTGGCCCGGCGCAGCAGCGTGCGGGCATCCGCCTCCGGCGAAAACTTCAGTCCCTCGCGCGCCAGCATCGCGGCGACCAAGGCATCCACCGGGTTTCCCGCCGGCGTCACCGCAGGGCGCTTCAGCGGTGCGAAGGCCCAGTGTTTGCCCCACACCACGCCTTCGTCCACCCAGCGTTTGAGGAGCGCGATTTGCGCAGGAGTGAGCTTGCGCTTCGAATCAGGCGGCGGCATCTGGTCATCGGCGTCGGTGGTGGTGATGCGCTTGACGAGTTCGCTTTGCGCACTTTTTCCGGGAATCACCACGGGATCTTTCAGTCGGAGCGCGCCTTCCCTGGTGTCCAGGCGCAGTTTGGCTTTGCGGGCTTTCTCGTCCGGTCCGTGGCAGTGGAAACAATTATCCGAGAGGATCGGCAGGATGTCGCGACCGAAGTCCACCGGCGCCGGCGCGGCTCGCAAGAGAGCAGGTGCCGCGATCATTATCGCCAGGATGGTTCTACAATTTTTCGCCATAGGTGCTGTGTAAGCGAATACTGAAAGGCCAGTCTCAACGGACGAGACTACTTCATCAGCTCTTCAATTTCTTGTCGATCACGTTCGCCGTGGCGCAAATCCACCATGAGCTTGTCCACGAGCTTCTCATTAGCCTAGGGATCTCATAGCCAATCCCCCCAAGCGTTTGACCCTCGCGCAAACCGCAGACTGGGGTCGAGCAGGGGGAAGGACGTTGAACAGCGGCAGGGATTCTCCCTGACTCGTCCGCTCCGGACCAAGGGACCGGATTTCGCTTGCCTTCACCGTTTCATGGCGAGAATCTGCTTCTGAATCTATGCGCAGACCGTCCGATAATTCGAGTTCTTCGTGCCGCTGGACTGTGGTCGCAGCGGCGCTTTTCACCTCTTGTCTTTCATTTACGGCTGCTTGGGCCGCGCCCACCCCGCCGACCGACGCAGAGCGGATGAACGGCCTGGTCCGATTTGCGGAAACAGTTCTCAAGCACGGACGCGACACCTATGGCGAAAAGCACACGCCGCTGATCCCGAACTACCTCGAGGTCGATACCCTGCAGGCACCACAGATGGAGTACATCACCCGCGTGGGCGGGCCTGGCCCCCGGTCGAAAGTGTCCTACCAGCCGGCGGTCGCATCGAACCTCGCCTTCCAGGGGAACCTCCAGCGTTTCCTCGCCGGGCTCAGCCAGCTTACGGGCGACCCGAGGTACAAAGAGTTTTACAAAGAGGGCCTGCGCTACCATTTCAAGCACTACGCGCAGCCCAATGGACTGCTTTCGATGGGGCACCACCGCTGGATCAGTCTAGTGATGGACGACTACGACGGCGACGGCTGGCCGCGCGGCGGCAGCGGGCACGAGGTCAAGGGAGACCACCCGTACTATCCGCTCTTCTGGGAGGCCGATCCCGTCGCGACCCGCCGAATGCTGGCGGCACACTGGAGTTCGCACATTCAGGACTGGGGATTCATGAACTTCACCCGCCACGGCAGCTACGCCAAGGAACTGAATGAAGCCGTGCTCTGGGACCAGCCAAGGACCGCGCCGGTCGTGGGGATCGTGCCGGGCAACCTCACATTCTTTGACTCGGGAGGCGACATCTTCTGGGCAGGGGTCCAGCTCGGCATGCTCAACAAAGACGACCGCCCGCTCTATTGGGCACAGCGTCTCTACGCCCGTTACTCCACCAGCTCCCCCAACCAAAGCGGCCTTCCCTCATGGCACCATACCAAGCTGCGCGAGTTCGGCTCCGCGGAGGAACCCGTCCCCGAGTATGCGCTCCTCTCCAGGGGCTCGCTTGGGATACTAGGCGTTGGCGGCGGTGCCGTGCTGCGCGCCGCCGAAGCACTCGGCGAGGAGAAAGGGAAATACTACCGGGAGACCATGGTCAAGCACCTCAACGCGCACACCAAGCTTGCCTATGACCCGGAGAAAAATCTGATGAAGAACGTCCTGTTCGACGGCACCGACCTCGCCGAACGCGACCGGAAGAACGACGAGAAAGCGGGCAGGCCGCACACGCCGGTCTGGATTCCGTGGAATCCGGATCCGCATTCCCTCCACAACTACGCCATCTGCTACAAGCTGACCAAGGACGGCGAAATCTGGGAGACGCTGCGCGCCATGGTCCGCGGTAACGACCTGGGAGACATCGGCCCGGCCGGAGGCAAAGAGCCGAAGCTCAACCTGGCGACCACCCAATCAGAACCGCTCCTCATCTTCCCGCTGGTGGAGATCTTCCGCGCCACGGAGAACAAAGCCTACCTCGAAGTCGCCCGCGCCATCGCGAACAACGCTTTCTCGCAACACTTCAGAGCGAAACAGGGACTTTTCACTCAGAGCGAACTGCACCGCTCCGCGAACCTGTGCTCCGCCGAACCGCTCGCCCTCTTGACCCTGGAGGCCGCGCTGCGCGGCAAGCTCGACCAGGTCCCCAGCTACGCCAACAGCAACCAGGAGGGCGGAGCTGCGACCCTCCTCAGACCGCTCAAGTGGCGCCCGTACAGCCCCACCGTCTCCCACGAATTCTTCCCGAACCCCAAGGAATCCATGTGTGATGACTTGCTCCCGAAATCATCCAGCGACGCCACGATCCCGATCATGTCGTGGGACCAGGTCCGCAAGCCCACCGACGAGGCGATCGTGACCTTCCCCGACATTTTCGCAGGGCCTGTGTCCATCGCCGCGATGACCGATCTCCCCGAGACGCGCAACTCGGTCAGCGGGATGATCATCGAGTCGCCCCACAGCATCACCATTACCGGCAACCTGGAAGGCACCGGAGATCTGACCTTCACGGCATCCAAAGGCGAGCACGTCTGGGCGGAAGGCTCGACCTGGACCACGACGGCATGGTCGCCCACCGAGACCTACGACTTCGTCATGAACATCGGCAAAGGCGCCAGGCTCACCTTCCATGGCCTCGTTCGGGAGCAGGAAGACATGGGGAGATGGAGCAGCCACCGGGGTGCCGGCATCGTCAAAAACGGCGACGGCACCGCCGTGCTGACCGCCGACAACGCGCCGCTCTACCACGCCAATCTGAAAGCCAACCGGGCTTACCGCGCGCCCACGATAGTGAACGCCGGGCTGCTCCTGGTCAACAACACCACCGGTTCCGGAGTCAGCCCGCGATCCACCGTCGAGGTGAACCACGGCGGCACGTTGGGCGGCAAAGGCGCCATCGGCAACGGCGGTTCCTCGGCGCTCGTCGTCGTCAATCCCGCCGGGAAGATTGCGCCTGGAGATGGACTCGGCACCCTGACGCTCAGGGACGGCCTGACATTGCGCGACGGCGCACGGCTGGAGTTCGAGTGCGGCGACAAAGTGCACGACGTGCTCAAAATCACCGGCGGGACCTTCCGGGGCGCCGGTGACGGCGGCATCGTGATCACGATTAAAGATATCGGCGGAATGAAACCCGGTATGCAGTACGAGCTGATCGACTGGTCCGGCGCCAGCTACGTCGATGTCGATGTGAGCGATTTCAGATTGGATAGAAGCCAAAACTTCCAGGGCGATTTCGCAATTGAGGGGACCAAGCTCCGCTTCGGCGTCTTCGCCCCGCGCATTCCCCCCGAATCCCCGCCAGCCATGCCGCTAGCCCTGAAAACAGACAAGCCAAGGCGCAAACCCTTCAACACCGGTGCCCCGCCCCCACCGAAGACGCACTACGCCTGGAGCAACCCCAAAGGTGGCAATTGGTCAGACAGTTCCAATTGGAAAGACGGCAAGATACCCAACGCCAAGGAAAGCGAGTGGGCACAATACCAATTCGAGAAACCACGAACTGTTTCCGGTGTCCAGGTCTACTGGTTTGCGAATGGCGGCGACCGCAAAGTTCCCGAAAGCTGGCGCGTCCTCTACCAGCAAGCGGGCGAGTGGAAGCCTGTCGAAGCATTGGGCAATTACCGCCTCGAAACGGACACGTTCAACGAAGTGAAGTTCAAACCCGTCGAAACCGACAGCCTGAGACTCGAAGTCCGTTTGCAGTCGGGGGTCTCCGCCGGTATTCAGGAATGGCGGGTGATTCCCTAGGGAGGCGCGTCTCAAACCTGATCGGCAAAGCTTCGCTGGACAATCCTCGGATGAGCACGCTTCGAAGAGGTCCCGGCCAGCGGATGGGATTGGAAACTTGACTCATCTGCAAAAAGCGTTGGGACCTGGGAAGGGAACGACTCTCGCAGCGGAATGCGGAGCCGCCGAAAATCCCCCTTGGCCTCGTCTCGATTTCTGCCAAAATTAATCATGCGCCGATTCACCATCCCAGTCCTCCTCTTCGCGACCGCCTCCGCCGCCCACTCGGCCGACGATTGGAAGCCCGACCAAGCTCCAAGATCCATACCGGTAGAGATGTTCAAGATCGATCCGTCGCTGGAAGTGACCGTCTGGGCCACCACGCCGCTCCTCTACGACCCGACCAATATGGACATCGACCAGGCCGGCCGCATCTGGGTCGCCGAGGGGGTGAATTATCGCGGCAACCACGGGCGGCGCCCCGCGGGCGACCGGATCGTTGTGCTCGAGGACACCGACGGCGACGGGAAGTGCGACAAGTCCCACACTTTTGTGCAGGAGAAGGGCCTGATCGCCCCGATGGGGGTGGCCCTCTTCGACAATGTGGTTTACGTATCGCAACCGCCCAATCTCATCGCCTATACCGACGTCGACCGGGATTTGAAGTTCGATCCCGCGGTGGACAAGCGCGAAGTGATCCTGACCGGCTTCAACGCCATCAACCACGACCACGGCCTGCACTCCCTGACCGCCGGGCCGGACGGGAAGTTCTATTTCAACAACGGCAATTGCGGGGCGGTCTTCACCGACAAGTCCGGCAAGACATTCTACATGGGAGGCACCTATGGCGAACGCGGTCCCAACTGGCCCGCGGACCATCTCGCCACGACAGGAAAGACCTCCGGCGACGGCCATGTGTGGATCTCCGGTTTTGCGGTTCGCATGGATCCCGACGGCTCGCACGTCGAGATTGTCAGTCACGGCATGCGCAACTCCTACGAACAGACGCTGACCTCCTTCGGCGACATGTTCCAGAACGACAACGACGACCCGAGAGGCTGCCGCACCTCCTACGCTCTTGAGTACGGCTGTTCCGGTTACTTCACGCGCGACGGGAAGCAACGCAACAAGGCCGTGAAGCGCCCCGGGCAGCCTTACGCGCGCGTCCACTGGCGGCAGGATGACCCGGGCACGATGGATGCCGGGGACGTCTACGGCGGCGGCGCCCCGACCGGCATCACCATCTACGAAAACGGCGCGCTCGACGCGAAGTGGAACGGCCTCCTGCTGAGTTGCGATGCCGCGCTCAACAACATCCTCGGTTACATGCCCACCCCCAAAGCTGGAACATTTGACCTCCAGCGCTTCGAGTTCCTTACTACCAACCCTGACAAGCAGTATGGCGGGGTCGATTTTGTGGGTGGCGCGCGCGGGAACCAGACCATCGACGAAGTCGGGCCCGCCCACTTCCGGCCCAGTGACGTGACGGTGGGACCGGACGGTGCGATTTATTTCTGCGACTGGTTCGACGGTCGGATCGGTGCATCTGCCCATCAGGACAATTCCTTCTCTGGGACTATTTACCGGATTGCTCCGCGGAAGTTCAAACCGGTCATTCCCAAGATCAATCTCGCCACCACCGGGGGCCAGATCACGGCCCTGCGCAGCCCCGCGATCAACACCCGCTATCTTGGTTTCCGAGCCCTTAGGTCCCAGGGCGCCAAGGCCTACCCGGCGGTGGCGGATGTTCTCAAGGACAAGAACACATGGATCGCAGCCCGCGCCGTGTGGCTGCTGCCGTATCTCGGTGACGAGGGTGTGAAGAGCTGCCTCGGGATGCTGAAGCACGAGCGCGCCGAACAGCGCGTTCTCGCCTACCGCGCCCTGCGCCGCGCCGGGCACGATATGGTCCCTCACGCGCGTCGCATGGCCGCTGACACTTCCCCGCAAGTGCGCCGCGAAATCGCCCTCTCGCTTCGCGACATCCCCGCGCAGAAAACGGCCGACATCTTCGTGGAACTCGCCAGGCACTGCGACACCACCGACAAAAACTCCGTGGAAGCCATCGGGCTCGGCGCTGCCAATCAGGAGAACCTCATCTGGATGGCCATCAAGCAAGGTCTCAAGCCGGGAAAACCTGCGGAGTGGCCTGATAGCTTTGCGCGCCTGACCTGGCGCCTGTGGGGAGCGGCCTCGATCGAGGATCTCCAGGCGCGGTCCCTGGATATGTCCTTGTCCAAGGACCAGCGCAAATTTGCGGTGGAGTCGATCGGCTTCATCGATGACTCCCGCGCCGCCAAGGTGATGCTGGAGCTGGCGTCCGCCGGATCACCTGTGAAGAACGAGGCGACCGCCTGGCTGCTCCGGAATGCGAGGGGCGAGTGGGCCAATTACGGGATAAGCCAGGGTCTCAAGGAGAAGGGTATCTACGACCCCGAAACCATCAAGGTGAGCTCAGCCCCAGTGCCAGATCCTGCGGCCAACGCGAAGATTCCGGTGGCAGACATCCTCAAACTCCAGGGCGATCCGGAGCGAGGGAGAATCACCGCTCTGCGCTGCGTCCTTTGCCACCAGATCAACGGAGTCGGAGCCGACTACGGACCGGATCTGAAAGGCTGGGGCAAAAACCAGACGGTGGAAGGCATTGCCCGCGCCATCGCGGATCCCTCTGCCGAAATCGCTCTCGGTTACCAGGGAATCGAGGTCGTGCTTGAGGACGGCGGTGTTATCCACGGCATTGCGTTCAACAATGTCGATTTCGATCAAAAAGATTCGCCGCCCCTCGTCATCCAGTCGGCCGGCGGTGTCATACAACTCGTCCCCAAGAACCACATCAAAAAAACGCGGCCGTTCGAGCGTTCCCTGATGTACGGCCCCTCGACGCTTGGGCTGAAGGCGCAGGACATCGCCGATATCGCGGCTTGGCTGCAACGCTACCGATAGGTTGAGCGCTGATTTAGTAGAAGAATACCGGCATGAAACGAATGTGTTTTCAAACCACTGTACGGATCATCCTGTCGACGACGTTTGCCCCGGTGCTGAGCACCGCTCACGCTCTGGCGGATGATTCCTCGTTGACGACTTGGAATGTCTCCGCCGATGGCAGCGACGCCAATCCAGGCAGCGCCATGAAACCGTTCCGCACGATCACGCGCGGAGCCGAAGCGGCCAAGCCGGGCGACACGGTGCTCGTGCATCCTGGTGTTTACCGCGAAAGGGTCTCTCCACCACGGGGTGGCGCCCCCGGCAAACCCATCACCTACCGCGCTGACAAACTCGGCATGGTATTCATTCGCGGTTCGGAGCCATGGAATCCAGCGTGGAAAGCCGAAGGCGCCGGCATCTTCTCCGCGGTGCCCGACAAAGAACTGTTCACCACCGACAATTGCTATGTGGATGACGCCAACCCGTTCCGAGTGGAACTCGCATCGACACCGTACGATCGCCAGGGAAAACCCGAGGCCGCCTGATCTCCGCCCTCCTGGACGAGACCAGCGACGATTGGGAAACTGGAAAAATCTGCCTCAACATGGAATGCCTAACCCAGCCTTCGGTTTGAACCTCGCCGAATTTACAGAAAAAAACTTGCGCGGCCGAAAGGCCCGTTTCAACGGACGAGACTACTTCATCAGCTGATCGACCTTTGCCTTGATCGCGTTCGCGAATATTTCGTAGCCCTTTTCGTTCGGGTGCAAATAGTCTGGCATGACATCCCGCAGATGCGTGCCTGGAGCGAGGAACGCCGGACCAATGTCCAGGTAATGCACCGTGGCGCCGTCCGCGAACTTCGCAATCATTTCGTTGGCGGTGTCATTTTGCTGACGCTGCTTGTCCTTGTTGTCCGAGCCGCGCGGCAAGATGCCGAGGACAAGAATTTTGGTGCCGGGCAGCTTCTTCTTCAGTTGGTCCACAATGGCCTTCACACCGTCCGCGGTCTGCTCCGGATTGCAGTGGTAAACCGCTCCATCGAGTTCCTTCTGCGGGCGGCCCTCGTGGCCCGTGTTGTTGGTGCCGATCAGGAGCACGACGAGTTTCGGACGGAGCCCGTCGAAATTGCCATGCGCGAGGCGCCAAAGGACATGCTCGGTGCGGTCGCCGTTGATGCCGAAGTTCGCGGCTTTCAATGGAGCCCAATATTTCTCCCAAACGGCCTTGCCCGCCCGGTCCCAGCCCTGGGTGATCGAATCGCCGAGAAAGACAAGCTGGGCCTCGCCCTGCTTTGAAATTTCGTTGAACGACTCATGGCGCCTCTCGTAGCCGGGATGCGGCACGGGCGAGATGGCGTAGTTTTTCGGCGCTTGCGCGAAACCGAGCGAGACCAGGCTGAGCACGGCCAAAACGGCGCTGGGCTTGATTAGGTTCATAATTGGATCGGGCAGATCTTGGGATGATGGACGGTCACGCGATGATCTGCTTGAGCACTTCGCCGCCGATGTCGGTGAGTCGGCGGATGCGGCCGGCGGACTGATAGGTCAGGCTTTCGTCGTCGAGGCCCAGGAGATTCAGGAGGGTGGCATGCACGTCGCGGATGTGGATCTGCTCATCGGCCGCGCGCAGGCTGAACTCGTCGGTCGCGCCGACGGTGGCGCCGCCTTTCACGTCGCCGCCCGCCATCCACATGCAGAGGGCGTAGCCATTGTGATCGCGGCCGACCTTCTCGCTGAGGCCGCCATTCACAAACGGGGTGCGTCCCATTTCGGACGCCCAGACGACGAGAGTTTCTTCGAGCAACCCGCGCTGCTTGAGATCGGCCAACAGTCCGGCCACCGGCAAATCAACTTCGCCGCAATGTTTGATCATGCCGCTCTTCACGTTGCTGTGATCGTCCCAGCTGTGGGCGCCGATCTGCACTCCATGCAGGAGGAGGGTGTGGCGGACGCCGCGCTCGACGAGGCGACGGGCGAGCAGACATTGCCGACCGAAGCCGGCGGTCTTCGGATTGTCGAGACCGTAGAGGGATTTGGTTTGCTCCGTTTCGCCCGAGAGATCGACGATTTCCGGAGCGGCGGTCTGCATGCGGAAGGCCAGTTCGTAGGCGCTGATGCGGGCCTCGAGTTCGCCCGGGTTGGCACTTTCGCGAAGATGCCGGCGGTTGAGCCAGGCGAGGGCGTCGAATTCCTGCCGCTGTTGCGCGACGGTGACACCGGACGGCCGGGCGAGGTCGATGATCGGCGTGCCCTTTGGACGGAGAAATGTGCCCTGATAGGCGGCGGGAAGGTAGCCGTTGCTCCAGACTGACGCGCCGTTGGTGGGCGCCCCGCGTGGGTCCTGAATGACCACGTAGCCGGGCATGTTCTGGTTCGCACTGCCCAGTCCGTATTGCACCCACGAACCGACCGAGGGGCTGCCGGGAAACTGGCTGCCGGTGGTCACATGGAGCGTGGCCGGGCCGTGGTTCTGGTTGTCCACTTCGATACCGTGAATGAACGCGAGGTCATCCACACGCTGGGCGAGATGGGGAAACAACTCGGAGAGCCACCGGCCGGACTGGCCGTGCTGGTTAAACTTGAACGGGCTGCCGACGCAGACGTGCGGAAACGTCAGGCGGCCCTGAAGTTCGCCGGAGGCGATCTTGGGCACGCGCGGAATCGGTTTGCCGTGGTATTCGTTCAGCTTCGGCTTATACTCGAACGAATCCATCTGGCTGACGCCGCCGCCCATGAACAGCATGATGCAGTTCTTCGCCTTGCGCCGAAGACGAGGTAGCCGGACGGCGAGCGGATCAACCGCCGCCGCGCCGAACGCCTCACGCGCAAGGAGGCTCGTCAGCGCAAGCCCACCGAAGCCGTTGAACATGCGGCCGAGAAATTCCCGCCGGGTCG
>Ga0209553_1001053_pt1 | contig 13938 bp, 19 predicted proteins | sample LauGreFBDMM110DN_2_FD_188217 | JGI IMG/M metagenome (GOLD analysis project Ga0209553, IMG submission 188217) | Freshwater lake microbial communities from Lake Michigan, USA - Fa13.BD.MM110.DN (SPAdes) (version 2) | ecosystem: Environmental > Aquatic > Freshwater > Lake | place: Lake Michigan...
GGGAAAAGGTGATCCGCTAATGTCCTCAAAGGAAAAGCCGTCGGGAAGTCCCGACGAGGTGTAGCGGAAGTCGTTTGAATAAATGGTCTCGGGTTGAATCGCAGTAAAGGTAACCGATGTGATTGCAGTTCCAACCACAAGTCCAGACTGCGTTGCCGTCGAAGGAGAGACGCGCACAATCTGGGGATTCACCTTGAGCGACACGGTTGTTGTCACGATTTTTCCATTGGTAGAGTTGCTTCCGATAACTTGATAGTTCGACTGTGCTACTTGAAGAACAGGCTTTCCTTGAATAAACCAGCTAGTGGATGACCCTCCAAAGCTCAACCCAGTTGGCAGGGACGGGACACTCAACACTGTGGTGAGTGGAATAGGAGCAGTGAATACAATGTTCGATCCAAATGTATTGCTAATGTTCTCGTATTGAAACAGCTGAAAGTTCTGATTCGCGGCAGGAGGAAAGAACCGACCGGGTCCAACACTTACACTGGTCGTTAAAGACGTTCCATCTGCAGCTAGGATCACAAGCGACAGTGCAGATGCGTAGCTTGTCTGGAACGTACCGGCGAATACAACGGAGGGTCCAACGATAGAGCAAAATGCTTGAAGTTCAGATGAAGATGTGGTGAACTGTAAGACTGAGGACGTTGAATGGGTAAAGGTATATGAAAATGGCTCGTACTTATACAAGCTAAGTGCAGTCCCCGAAATCGGAGGAACAACCACGATTGACATTACTTACTACTTAGATTTGGGAAGAGCTGGTTTAACTGACTTCTTTTTAATCTTGGGGCGCTCAGCAGCAACAATACGCGGGCGTTCAATCGCGGGTGGCTCGGGACGTGTAATCTCCGTAAACTGAACTGAAGCCATCTCCATCGATAGGTCCCGGTAGACCATATCCAGTTTGAGCTTCACGAGGCTTGAGCTGACGTCCATACTCTTCCATGCGAACATTTCGTGTTGCCGACAACCACGGGATGGGTTCAAACGGTATACGCTTGGTCTCGGCTTCTTCTTGAGCGGTTGCGTGATACTGAATATACAAAAAGGTCCCAAATCCTGCAGCAACAAGTACAAGCATCACGATGTTCATCATCCACGAAGATGCTTGGACAAGATCATGTTTACGTTCGATTAGGTTTGATTCAATCCGGCTTAACGTGAAGGAGTCGACCAAGCCGCGGGCGAAGGAGCCTGCGACGTTGGAGCCTGCGACGTTGGAGGAGCCTGCGACGTGCATTGTTCTGTAGCAGGAGTCCATTGTGCTCCAAGAAACGACAGGGTTTCCCGGGACCACGGATTTGTCAAGCATTCACAGACTCGGATTTTTTCGGGATAGACAAAGACATATCGTTGTAGGTCATAGACTTGGCGGCGTGTCCAGTTTTTAGTGCAGATTGTGTGAACTCCCTCTTGGTAGCGAAGAAGAGTGTAATCCATTACGCAGAAGAGTGGAGGCTGTGTGTATACGGGTTGTTTTTGAAAGCGTCAAGCAAACCCGGTTGGTCGTTGCGGCTGGTGTACACATCCTGCTTGAGCGGCTCCACATAGCGTTGAGATCCCTGCTGGGCAGCCGACGGTGCCTGTCCTCCGAACGTCATCAGAGGAGCCTCGAAGCCACGGGTATTGTTGTGAAGAGACTCATCGCGATGAGTCTGCACATTGTAGGACTGCGGTCCAGCCTGGATGGCCACTCCGCCCACGGGTCCAGCCGGAGGGGCGCGTCCTTCGACCGTCAGCTTCATGAACTCCTGGAAGGGCTCCGTAAATGCACGGATGTACGTCATGCCACCGGCAGCGGCGGTGGTTGCGGGATTGGCATTGAGCATTCCCATCGACTCGCGGTTCTGAAGCTTCATCAACTGCTCGGGGTACAGCGAGTTCGCCACCTGCTGACCTTGGGTTGTATTGACGTGATCCAGAGATCCATCGGCACCTGTGAGCACCTGGAAACGATCGGGCTTGTTCTTCTTGACCGGAGCCTGCAGACCCATCTCGGTGACGTAGAACTTACCCGGTGTCGGATCCGAGGTGTAGGTGACCTTCGGCTTGTTGAGTACGCGCAGCTCATCCGTCGTCTTGGGTATCGCATACTCGCGAATCGCATCCTGCTGGTATCCACCAGACGGCTTGTTCGTGTAGCCATCGTTCACGCCCGGACCAACCTGGATCTGATCAACGGGGAATACGTTCTTCATTGCCAGCGACGTTACCTGACGCTCCTGCTCCCATTCGGTCTCTACAGGTGTCTTCCACGGGCGACCACCTCCCGCCTCGGGCTTGAAGAAGGCGGGGGCTTCCTCCTTGTGATGGAAGGTGTGCTTGCCCTTGCCAGTGTACAGATCCAGAACTCCATCGGTTGCACCCGAGTACATGGACTGAGTCTGTCTGCCACCGAAGAAGGGAACCATGTTTCCGTGCCCGGTCGGTGCCTGGAGGATGGTGACAATATCCGTAGCAGACTGCTCCTCCGGGTTTACAAAGGTCTCCATGGGATCAATCATCTTCACTGTTTCCCCATTGACTTTCTTGACGGGTTGAGTGGAAAGGGCTAAGCCGAGGGCGGCTAAGCCAACAAGCATTGCAACCTCCATTTGTAAAGAGTAGCGAAGAAATACAATTGCAGTCAACGGAAGGACAAAACGGATCTGAGGTTTCTCAATAAAACTCTATCTCATACAAAATGCCTGCTACTCGCTCATCCTTCACCGCTACCACCATCGCTGCCCTTGAGGGTAAGCGGTTTGTTGTCATTCCTACTCCAGCTCGTAACAATAAGAAGTGGACTGTTACCGAGGAGCGCGAGCTAATTCGGATGTGCCGTCATGAGGACAACAGTGTGAGTGAGATGGCAGATCGTCTGAATCGGACACCTGAGGCGATTCGTTATCGCCTTCTCAAGATCTTTGCAGCTCACATGGAGGGTCGTGAGCCGACGGATGAGAACATCCAGGATGTTTCGGACTGGTTGGTGAAGCCTGGCAACTAGGACCACTCGCCGATTCGAGTATGATTTGTAAGCCGCGATTGTTCGTTTGTAGGAAACGATACCACCGCGTGCGACTGGGGCTTGAACAATAACCAATGAAATGCATGACTAGTTTCTTTCCCTGACTTCTCCACCGACACCTCCGTAGGTGTCTTCATTTTTTCCTTGTCAAACTTTGGAGTGGGTACGATCGTCGCTGAAAGCCTTGGATCCATTAAAATATGACGTCAAAATAATGTTGTGGTTCCTGATCGGGATTGTCACAGTCTTATTTGTATACTCCTATGTGAGTCGCGAACACTTCTTGTCAGCCTTTGGGTACGAGATTTTGAATCTATCCCTGTTTGGTGACAATACCTGCAAGCCAGACAAGGAGAACGATGCGGGACTATGCTACACAAAGTGCAAAGCTGGATACCACGGAGTCGGACCTGTTTGTTGGGCAGATACAGAGAACATTGGTATCGGAACAGTGATCGGTCTTGAAGACTGTCCCACAGGGTGGTTCACGGAGGGACTGACGTGTCGTGAGCCGATTACAGGTGGTGGATGCACGACCAAGTGCGATGGTAACTGGGATGCGTCTGCAGGCGGTTTTTGTAAAACCCGCTGCGAACCCATTGTTGGAGGTGGTGTGAAGGGTCGGTTAGATAATGGTGGAAAATGCCCTGGACCCCAGGGTGGAGACAAGCCTGACCGCGTGGATGGAATGTGCTACGGAAAGTGCCCTACATCAAAACCTCAGCACGTACCCGGTATGCCATATTTATGCTATGTAGGTGGCGACCTGTCGTATGGTCGCGGAGTTGGTAAGATTCCAAATATGGTCCGTGTTGCTGGAAAGTATGCCTTCCTGGGGGGAACGGATTAATTAATATCCAAACCAATTGTCTGTTCCGTTGCTTCGCTGTGTCATGATAGACGAATGGTTGCCAGCAGCCCATAGGTTAATAACCTTACCACCTGGACCACCGATTTGTAAGTTTCCACCTGTGCTTGCAAGTGACATATCGCCGATCCGAAGTCTGTCTACATGTAAATCTCTAGGAACCGTGGCGGGCGCGCCGGCGGGTCCCACATCACCCTTGGGTCCGGGGAGTCCGCCGGGTCCAGCGGGTCCATCAAATCCACGCGGTCCGGCAACTCCAGGTACTCCTTGAATTCCTTGGTCTCCCTTTTCTCCCGGAACGCCAGGGTTTCCCTTCGGTCCTATAACGCCGACTGCAGATCCAGCTGTTCCGGGAGGACCCTGACCACCTGTATCGCCCTTGTCTCCCTTGTCGCCTTTGATTCCTTGGGCACCTTGTTGTCCAGGTGGACCAACGCCGCCAATCGTTCCCGCCGGTCCAGGAGAACCGGGAGGTCCGAGAGGTCCAGCGGGTCCGGCGGGTCCAGGGGGTCCGGGAACTGTGCTCGCACCACCCACCGGTCCAGCAGGTCCGGCGGGACCAACCGCACCAACCAGACCATAGGGAGCTGAGTTCGTCGCCTGCGATCCAGTCGGCGCCTCAGTAAATGTGGGGTCTCCGGCATACTCCGTGAAGTTCTCAACATTCGACTGACGGAACTGAGATCCGTAGTTTGAGTCATAGCCAGACCACACATTGCGCGAATACGGATTGAGGGTGAGAGTGCTCAGCATTCTCCTGAACTTTGCGACAGCCGCATTGAAGGCAGTTGGATCCGTTCCCGGAAGGGGTGCTGGAAGCGTTGCCGTTCCCTCGGGCTTGAATCCAAAGCAGTTGACACCGAACTTGGTATTCGGATCAAAGTATCCACCGTTCACGCCTGGACGACCACATCCTGTGCGCTTTGCTGTGTCGGGTTCGGCTTGAAGGGCATTCCACGTTGCCTTCTGTGTAGGGTACAGGGCAAATCCACCTTGCGACCATCCGTATCCACACCATTCGCCGCCATTGTTGTATGTATCAATGATCTGCTCAAGGGTGGCAAGCTCAGCACCGTAGGCGGCGCAGACTGCCGGAGCATCTGCATATGTAAACTGCGAATCACTGACGTGAAAAACCTCGCTTCCGACCATCGGTCCTGTCCCGGTGGTGGCGTCTGCAGGATCCGGGGCCGCGGCGGCGGGCTCTTCTTTTTTAGGCATCATCACCGACGAGTAGTTGCTGAGGTCGATGAACTCGTAGTACCAGAGGACCAAAGTAATCATTGCAATTGAAATCCAGAGCACGAGAACAGCAAGCACAGACCCAGTTGAAAAAAGAACAAACAGTGTAAGAACTCCGACGAATCCGGCAGCGATTGCCAGGACTACTTCAATAGAAGGCATCTCTTATTACTAGTTGAGGCGATAATACATTAGCAGCCGCATCGTATCTGCCATTGGAAACTGCTGGGGGCTGTGGGTTGTTACATGGTCGTCGTTGTAGCAAACCCAGTTCTTCCCAGGCGGCATGTCGCGTCCATATGTCCACCAGTGTCCTCCGTCGTAGCATACCACGGCGAACAGCGCATAGTCAATCTTGTTCAGTGTCAGAATACTCGAATACGTAACTGTTGATCGCAAGGAGGTGACGTGAAAGGTTAGGATCTGTGGAAATCCAGCCAAGAGAAACTGCTTGCTACATCCGAGCTTTCCACACTTCTCGCACTTCCAGTCAAGGACATCGTAGGGTTGTGCCGCAGCAACAATCGCCTCTGAAACCGACTGCTTAGGCTTTGTAGGGACAATTGGAAACTCAATCATAGAGTCGCGCTTTCCGTCAGTATACGAACAGTTCTTGCACTTCAGCCGGTTCTCAATCTTGAATCGGAAGAGCTTGTCAAGAAACGGCACCTTGTCGCAAAGGAACTCGAGGAGCTCATGCGAATCTCCAATCCCCTCTCCCGCTGGCATGAGCGTTGTATTGACACACGTGTAGAAGTCCTTGAGTCCCATGGATCCGGAGGAGTCCCAGATGTTGTAGAGACAGACTTCGACAGGGTTTGTTTCATCGTGCTTTCCATCGTTGAAGCGCTGTTGTAGGTCGGGGATTCGGAAGATCGCCTGGAGCGCCGCGTTTACCCAGCACGATCCTCGCTGGTTACGTAGCCCGAACGACTTCATTACTAGTGTTGTAGACTCCATGTTTACCGTAGGAACGCCGAGAAGTCAGCTAAGTACGGAACTGGTTCCGTTTTGGATGATCCTATACTCGGCGTAAACTCCTGATTTGGATCGAGAATCAGGTCACGATCGCCTGGCACTCGGGACGAGCCAAAGAACCGACTACTCGGATCCGACCCAGTACCCGATGCACCAGGAAGTATTCCCGATTTGACCAGGCTTGTGTGTTGAGAAACAGGAGCAATTCCAGCTCCCTCCACCATTACAGACTCCTTCGGCTCAGGTCCGAGGAGCGTGGGATAATCACGCTTGCTTCTTCCAGTCGCACCAAACCCAGCATTATCTCCAAGACCAGCAAAGGCAGGTCCCCAGATATTGCCATTGTTCAGTCCCGAGTTAGGTATGTATGTTGTCGACGATCCGCCCGTGCTGTTCCCCGCTGCGTCTCCGGTCCCGGTTCCGGTTCCGGTCCCGGTTCCAGCCGCAGCCGCAGCTGTCTGGCATTCAGCCGAGACATCAGTCCATTCCTTTGACCGAATTTCAGCCAAGCATGCCGGGGTTATTCCTATTCCAGCATCGGACGCCGCGAGAAGGGCGGCATACCCGGATTCCGTGGACGCGGCGGCGGCCTGTCTTGCTGCCTCCTGTGCTGCCTCTTCTGCTGCAGCCGATGCGTATTCTCCAAGAAGACGTCCATTTGGACCGCCGTGCGGCTGGAGAACAAAGTACTTTTCCAAAAGTGTCTTCACATCTGCCTTGTTGTCCCTCAGGAATCCAGACGTTGCATTGGCCGTCAAGAATGTGTTTACATTCGCCTCCGTCAGTGGAACCGTAGCAGGTTTGTAGACACTCGAAAAAAACCTACTCATTACGTTTGAGATTTTTCCATCAACCAGTTTTTCCTGGTATGCCAACTTCTCACTCGCAGACGCGGAAGAATTCGGTTTCACTGCAGAGTTCGCAGTCTCAAGTGCCCTCACAAGAGTTGCCGGCATCAAGTTCACAATCTTTGCATAGTCTGAATCTCCGTATGGAGGACCCTTGATGTCTGCCGTGGGTTCAAAGCCTTCACGGGCTGTCCAAAGAAAAAGGAGAACTACGGCAAGTGACAGTAGAATCAAAGTCCACTTCTTCATTACACTCTTGCCGGGAGGAAAAATACGATCACGACTGCAAGAACTGAGAACCCCGCGAGCGCAAGAGACCCAATCACAATCCAGTTTGTTCCCGGTTCTGTCGTCTTTTCAGTTGTGGTTGTGGTTGTGCCCGCAGGAGGTGGGGTTGCGGGTGCCTGAGGTCGCACGCCTCCACCAAAGACAGAGTTCAAGATATCCCCGTATCCAGACTGCGCAGCACCATTCTGTCCTTGGAGGAAGTATCGCTTCAGAAACTCACGAACACTTGAAATGTTTGCCTTCACCCACGGGTCGGTCTGCTTTTCTAAGAACTTGTTGACGGCTGCAGTATCAATCGTTACGGTTGCAGGCTTGTACACCTCCCAGTAGAAGTTACTCATTACCTGTGCGACCGGGCTGTTGTTCGTTCCGTCTCCGTATACGAGCTTTACTTCTTCCATGTCGCTCAGGGTTGTTGAGGTAACACCCATCTTTATCTTGATATTTTTCAGCATCTCCGGAGTCATCAGATTGATGAGAACCTGCGCCTTTGCACTCGTGTTTCCATAAGGAGGACCACGAACCGTTGCAGTGTCTTCAAAGCTTTCACGGGCTGTCCACAGAAACAAGATCACTGCGCCGACAGCTAATGCGGGAACAAGCCACTTGCGTTTCATTACATACTTACAAGACGTTTTCTTCACATCCCGGTGCCTTTGTTTCTGAGCAGACATCGTAGAACTGAGTATTTGTTTTTCCGGCACTTTCATAGTCGACTTCACCTGTTCTACGAGGCTTTCCTTGTTGGATCAGCGGTGCATAATATCCTTCAGGCACAGGACCACCTTGGCGAGAATCAGCAGGTCTGTAGCCTGCTTCGAGGCGGTCAAAAACTTGATCACGTCCCATCGAAGGTTCAAGGTTCTTGGTGGGAGTGAAGTTGATCTGCTCTTGTTCCTTTGCAGCAGCGGTCTGTCCCGCATCGAGATGGAATGCATCTGCAATGATCAGACGAAGTGCAGCCGTGTCGACTGGGAGACCCCTCACATCGGATCCCTCCAAAAAGGTTTCTAGCTGTGCAACGGTAGGCTTCAACGGAGAAGGTACGTAGACCTTGTCATAGAACGCTCGAAGAACCTTGATGTAGTCATCGTCGTTGGCGCCAATCGGAGCTTGAGCATCGATCTTGCTTTTCCACACACCACTCTCTAACGTAGGACGTGTCACGCTACTGGCAACACCTGCGCTGCCGACACCGTACTTTGCAGACCCCGTCGTTGATGAGGTAAACTCAGCGTCTACAAATGACTCTTTGAACGTCATTCCTGCAAGGATCAAGAAAAGGAGGAGTGCGATCCACTCAATCATTATTACTGAACAACACAAAACCCAGACTCCTTGGGCGGGGCGGCGGGTTGTGTAGGTGGACGAGCACTCCGATCATCGGATGCATAGTCAAGCTTGTACAATCCTTGGGCAATCGCCTTGTCAGAGGACTCAACGCCCAGCCAGGAAGACTGCATTGCGTCATACTTTGCCTGGGTTACGGGATCGCGCGGTGCAAACTGTTTGAATCCAGTTGCAGGGGTGTGAACGGCAAGAGAACGCGTATACTCGGCATACTGCGACAACGTCCGAGCATCGTTTGGTTTTACAAACTGGGTTGTCTTCAGGTCCGCAAGTGAAGTCATTTTTGTCACTTCCTTATATAAATGACTACAACAGTTCTACGTGGCGGCGACAAGAAAGGGGAAGCCAAGAAGCTTCTTAAAAAGCGTCCTCTCCTTGTGTTGTTCTTTATGGATGGTTGCCCTCATTGTGATGCAAATAAGCCTGCATGGGAGGAAGCAAAGAAGAATGCAGGTGTGCCGACGGCGGAGATTGAAGCGTCAGCCACGCCCGAGGAAGAAGCAAGTGGATTCCCGACCATGAAGTTCAAGAGTGAAAAGGGTACAAAGGAGATCTCGGGACAAAAAGAGTCAGGCGATGACATCTTAGAGGAGCTTGGGGTCCCGAAGAAATCAACGGGTGGCAGACGACGACGCCTGCGTTCCCGTCGGCGCATCAATCGACGTGGTGGACGGCATTCCAGGAACCGTACCCTTCGCAGCTACGTAACCTTCTGAGAGGAGCTTGTCGGCGCGCTGTCCCTTGCCCATGAACTTCAGGAGTCCGGCGTGATCATCCGTCACGACCGTGTGAAAGTTGCGCTGAGCTTGAACCATCTGGAACACGTCCGACGTATCCATGTAGATATTCGAGGTCTTGGCAAAGGCTGCATTCACTTCATCACGAACATCCTTGCGGGTCACATCCGCAGCCGGCGGCAGCATAGGATTATCCAAAATATCAGTCAGATGAGGATTCATAAACGGGTTATCATCTGAAGGGTGGGTCTGTGCAGTCCCCTTGTATCCAGAGACAACAAGACCATTGCCGAATCCCTCAACAATCTTCCGGGCGGTCGGAAACATTGAGTTCAGAGCGATTGTAACTCCCATGACCAGCGGCACGATGAGAAGGTAGATTGGGCGCATGCTCGACAGAAACAGGAGGGCGGCAAGGTAAACAGAAAAGCGGACAACTGCATTCAGTGCAGACGACACGGGCATATCTGCTGTTGGAACAAACGTGTACCAGGTATCCTGGGTAAACAGGACATTTGGTTCAGAATACCAGAAGGGTTCTGTAGACATCTCTCTTATCTTCACTTGCGAGACTTTTCACCAAGCTTTCTGTGTAGACGAGCCAGCATGCGTGCACGACGAGCCTCCGGGGAGTTTGAAAGAATCTCGCGCGACGTGTTTCCGGTTGCCGGCTGCTCACGTTGTCCAACAACCATCTCATTCATATACTTGCCAAAGGTGGAGGTCATCTTGGCACGAAGGACCTCAATCTCACGAATAAGCTCTTGCTGGTTAATCTTGCCCGTCTGGATGCGCTCCTTCAGGTGCTCCTGAGCACGCTCCATAATCGTCCTGAGGGCATCCGAGTCCTGGGGGTTCTGCATCAGGCGAATCAGCTCGTCGGGATCCTCGAGGTTGATGTCCAGATCCTCAAACTTGATTGACTGCATCAGATCGCCAATGATGGATGCAAGCTTGGTGTTCATCAAGAGATCAAGGATCTCCTTGAGCGAGTTTTGGGTGTCCTCGTCCTCCAGGATCTTGGAGACTTCATCCTGACGGTTACCGGGAATCGCACTCTTGATCTGCTCAAAGATTGCACCAAACTTCTCCTTGGGATCACCGTGGAGAACGGCATACATCAGCGCCATCCGGAGCTTCTGCCACGCCTCGTCTTTGCCATCCCACTTCACCTTGATGCCAGGGAACAGCTCGGGCGCCTCTTCGTCTGTGAACAGGGTATTGTCCTTCTTGACAATCTTCATCAAATGGGGAAGGAGTTCCTTCTCAATGTGAACAAACAGCTCATCTGATGCCTTGGGAAACTTAGTATTCGGCATCCGCTCCTTGAAGTACTGAAGCAGTGTCCTCAAGTGTTCCATTTATTAGAGTAGTAGAGTAGTCTTGTAAGCAATTATAACTTGGAAAAACACAGCAAGCAGCGCAGTTAAAAGAAAAAGCATTGTTCCTGCTTCAAAGCCGTCCACGTCATCCAGGTCAAGCACCATTGCTTGATTGCGGATCTACTGTTTAAGCGGCGCGGTTCTTACCACGCGACGCAAACTCGGAACGCTGGGTCTCCGTCAGACACACGTAGCCAAGATCACCCGAGAACGGCGACCCGTAGCATTCGGGACCCTGCTTGTTATTCGCAAACACGTGGAGAGGCGTATCGTCAGTCTGGTCGTAGGGGTGCTCAGGTGTCGGCAGGGGTTCCGTTCCGATCATCGGCGAGCCACCCGAGAAGCCCCTCACAGTTCCAGTCGCCAGCGGCATACCCTTCTCCTGCTGCATAAACTTCTCCTTTACTGCGGGTTCGGCAGATAACAGTGTAGAGTTGACAAAAAGACCAGCGAGCAAGGCGGCAACAAAAAACGCAAGGACGGCTGTTGTTCTCTTCATACTTGTGTTTGTGGTGAGAAAAAGAAGACAGCCTGTCTAAAACGGATCTGTAAGGACATAAGAAATTGACACCACTGACACGATGGAGCCCAACTACCAAAAGATGTACCTCGCCGACCTCAAGCTTCTTGCAAAGACCCGTCGTATCAAGATGTACTACGTAAAGACGAAGGAGGAGCTGATTGCCCTCTTGACTATGAAGGAGCTACCCGAGGCAATGCGGGTTGAGAAGATGACGATTCACCAGCTTCGTGCCGAGGCAAAGAAGAGGAACATCCCTGGATTGTGGACTCTCCGCCGAGGGGCTCTTGTTGATCTTCTATTTCCGCAGAGCCAGAATGTCAACGAGACTGCCCCTCACCAGTATGAGCAGGATGAGAGCGAGACAAACAAACATCATCAGCCAGAGGAGCATGACACCGAAGAGGTAGGGGTAAAGAATGTGTAGAACCCTTCCAATCATAGGACGAAGAATCGCCGACTCAATAGATGCCTGGACATCCGCCGCCTTCAATTTTTCTAATACATCCTGGATGAGTGGGTCCAAAAACTTCGTCATCGCGAAATTTGTCTTTCCGTCAGTATAAACATAGAATGAAGCTCACGCAACCGAAACTGATCCGCCTGGGCATGGTGCTTGCCGGAGTTGTTGTGCTGTACACTCTTTTTACATCGTACTCTGGGTCTAAGGGATCGCTCCTGGATCGCGCCGAGGAGCTGGGTGGACTGGGCTCCACTGCCCCGATGTCGGAAACGGGTCCGTCGATGGGTCTTCCCCGCGGACTGGGAGGTAACGCCGCCTCCGCCGAGGGACTGCAGGGACGCACACCGGCATCCCAGCAGACGTACCAGGAGACCACCCTGAACTCGGATGAGCTGCTCCCCAAGGGACAGATGGGTGCCTCGTGGGCCGCTGTGAACCCGGCGAGTGGCGAGGACCTCAAGGGACAGAACTTCCTGCAGTCGGGCTACCACTCGAACATTAATGTGATTGGTATTGCGCAGACGAACCGGAACCCGACGTACGACATCCGCACGGAGGTGCCCAACCCCCAGGGCAAGGTTGGTCCGTTCCTGAACACGACCATCGACCCTGATCCTTTCAAGACCACGCGTGGACTGGAGGGACTTACGGCTTAAATCTCAGGGTTAAGTAATGTTCCAAGTCGCCGCCGCAGGATTGACGGCAGCGGTTGCCTTGTCGTATTTTTCGGGACCGCGCAACACTGTTCCAACAACAGGACCCGACGGGAAGACATATGAAATACAAAATCTACCCAACAAAGAGGAGGCAGTGAATAAGATGGCAAAGATCTGTGCAAACCTTACTAAACTCCGTGACTCGTATGCCTCGGAACCAGCACTCGCCGCCGATCCGCCCGTCGCACGCTTCCTTGCTCGGTATCACCCAGACTGTTTTGTAGAGAACGACATGACATCGGGGGATACGTCGTACTCGGAGAACAAGGGACAGAAGATTGTTGTGTGTCTGCGCGACAAGACAAAGCCACCGGAGTTTCCGTTGATTGATGAGAACACGGTGATGTTTGTGATGCTCCACGAGATGGCGCACTTAATGACGGAAACAATCGGTCACACGCAAGAGTTCTGGCTTAACTTCAAACGTATTCTTCACGACGCTGTCAAGATTGGAATCTATACATCTGTTAACTATGCACAAAAACCGACTCCGTATTGTGGAATGACAATCACGGATAATCCTATCTAACCACACTATAATGGAGTTGCCCCTTGCCGGCTCGTCAACAATGGTTTCGTTCTTCCCAGACGACACGATTGATACTGTCAGGCAACAAATAGCCGTTATCAAATCAACGCATCCCGATCGGCTGTTTATTGAGGTCGAAGTTGAGCTGGCACAAGACTACTATTCATCCAATCCGAAGAGATGGATGGATCTATTCGTCCGATTGTCGCACGGAAAGAACCTGATCAAGAAAGACATCTTCGAAGCCTATGTCTCTCAGATTCGTCTGGGGACTGGGGTTGAAGCCCGCGATGTAAGTCGCGACGACTGGAAGGCAGTGGAACCCTTCTTGCAACCACTGTATCAGCCAGATGCTGACTTTAAGGAGTGGCGAATTCTAGGTGTGTCCGAAGAACGCTCGATGGTTCTCCCCACCCCTCCGATTGACACTGACTTGAAGGAAGCGTTTCGTCCTGCTCCTCTCCGTCAACGACTCTTTGACACCGTTCATCGCGAAACGGCACTCGAGTTCAGAGCAACCGAACTCGATGAAGATGGTACCTCGGACACAATGAAGCAAGTGTACTTTCCCTTTTTCCAAAGCACAACACCGGCAAACATTGAATCCCTGCGCACATCTCTCACCACATCTCACAGGAAGCTCGCTGCCCTTCTGGAGCTGAAAGCACCTGAACCGACCCACACGGCAATCCTGCGAAGCAAGTGGTTCATTCCGTTTGTCTCCACCAAGTTTACTGCTCCTCGTAATCGATTTGAGCAGATGTTTTATGGTATGACCATGTCCAAGGAAACACCCGTGGTTAGCTTCTTCACTTCAAAGGGCGAAACAACTCGTCACAAATTTTTTGTGGAGAACCCGAAGGAGAAGAAACCCTTTCTTGATGTTCCGATGTGGAAGGCGTGGACGTCAAACACACAGCCTCAGCGCCGTCTCCCAACCCTGCTTTTTTACCGTGGCAAGTCCCGTATCTCCTTCGATCGTATTGCTGTGACCAACAGGGACA
>Ga0209553_1001055_pt1 | contig 13934 bp, 7 predicted proteins | sample LauGreFBDMM110DN_2_FD_188217 | JGI IMG/M metagenome (GOLD analysis project Ga0209553, IMG submission 188217) | Freshwater lake microbial communities from Lake Michigan, USA - Fa13.BD.MM110.DN (SPAdes) (version 2) | ecosystem: Environmental > Aquatic > Freshwater > Lake | place: Lake Michigan, USA...
CTCTGGAAGATCAACCCGCGAAGCTGGCTGAACTGGTACTTCGAAGCGTGTGCAAACTCTGGCGGCAAAGCGCCAGTCGATGTGGCCGAATTCTTACCCTGGAATTTATCACCCGATCGTCGATCCGAATTGCGGAATTCGACAGCTGGCAACTCAAACGTGAATTCATCCTGACGTCGAATGTCGGCCATCGCGGCCTTCAACCAGTTTCCAGGCCGTCATCGCTATCTGCGTTTCGCAAATTGCTTCGCACCGAACTTCACGCTGCGCTGTTATGCCCACACCTTCGGCGAATGTTTACGTCGCGGACTCGAGTTCGGCGTGGTATTCGCGACGCGGCTTTGTCATCAGCGCCAGTACTTTTGGGCGACGTTTGTTGACGCGAGGTTCAACTCGATCGGGGCGATGGCCGACCACTTTGCTGCTGGAAGCCTCCTGACCCAATTGTGCCAGTTCAGACGTCACGCCGATTACCGCGCACAGCAACCAGTTCGTCCCCAGCAATTGCATTGTTGTGGTAAAGCTCAGGCTGCGACAATCGCGGCCATTCGCGGCGCACGATTGCAGCATCTTTGCGCGAATCAGATTGTAAGCTAGTAAGCACGACCAGAGTTCCGTGCGAACCATCTCCGGCGTTTTGGCGCGAAGCACATCGATCCCCAGCGAATATTTGATGGAGCGAATATCGAGTTCCACCAGCCAACGACTGCGGTAGACAGATCCGATCCACGCGGCCGTATAGAGCTTGTGATCAAGCATCGTCGTCGCCACTGTAAAACCTTTCGTGCGAAACCCCGATTCATTCACTTGGACATCGACAAGCCGAACTTCGACGGTCGCCGGTTGTTCTGCATAGACTTCTTCGCTCATCCATTCCGGACGTGGCGGACGATCCCATGTGACCGTGCGTTGATGCTTGTCAATGCGACGAGCATGAATCGGGTGGTCGTCACGCTTGTGGTGATTCTTCATCACGATCTGAACACCGCGAGCGAGGCAGGCAGCGATCAGCCAAAAGGTACAGTAATACGAATCGGCAACCAGAATATCGCCGCGACGCAGTTGACTCAGCAATTTCCAGAGCAACGCTGTTTCACCGCTTTCTTTGCCGCAGTACGGTCCAATTTCGCAGTCGAACAGCATCCCCGTCATCATCGAGATCAAAGTTACGCCGCGCAGAATCGGGAAACCAATGCCTTCTTTCTGGGCGGGGTTCTGCGGGTACTCGGCTTGGTTCTCGGGCGTATCGGCCATTGTGACTGTGAAGCCATCTACCAGCAAAATCCGACAACTGACTGGCACCGCTTTCACGTTCGCAATGACATCGGGACACAGACTCTCGGCCGCTTCCTGTTCCGCAAGGACCGTGTCTCGTTCAACGGTCGCTTCGACGTCAATGGCAAGCAACATGGCAATATCACGAACCGCTTGGAAAGGGATTTGCAATCGTGCTCGGCAATAGTTTCCGGTGTCAGTACTACAAACGGTTCGGCCCACGGTCGCGAAAAATGAAGCGACACGCAATACGGCGGCTTTGCAGGAACGATGTTCGCTGGAGAACAGAGCCTGAGAAATGAGCGCCCAGAGAGTGATGGCGGGTCTATAGACCGTGTCCGGATCGCTGCCGAAATTCACATCATGTTTGTCAAAAACACTTTGGAATCGCTGGTCGTCCATCGCATCGGACAGAGGCAGTTGATCGCTCTGCATCATTGAGCGGCGAAAGATAGAAAATGAGGATGCGTTGAACCCCGCTGGTGGTGTAAAAGACATGCGACCTTCCCTGGCCATGTTCTTGCAGAACCAAACCAGGAAAGGTCGCGCCACGCGCAAGTCCACATCATCAGGAAAGGTTTCGCCACAATCCCAGTCAACTTGCTTTGGCAAAAATCAGACAAAACAAATCGCTGCCCTCCGGCTGTCTTCGACGCTGCGCTGATTTATGATAAGTTCTGCCACAGTGCCATTCGTCCATGGGCCATATAAAAGACCTCGCCTCCTCCTGTTGTCACCGCCACGACCGTCGCTGACACGGCATAGTTTCGCACGGCCGTCGGAATCAGGCACGATAAGGTCATTGACACCACGGTCATTGACACCACGGTCATTGACACCACGGTCATCGTGTGAAGCAATCGAGTGCGCACGGATAAAGTCTGTGTTCCCGCGTTCGTTCCGATCCACAGAGCGATCGGAACCAGCAGCAGGATGTGATTCTCCCGAATCAGACAGGCGAGTCCGATCGCAAACCCGGTCATGCACAACCATCGAATTCTGTGAGGTCCTTCGGCATAGCGCAGCGCGGCATAGGTCGCAATGATCGTGAAGATCGGGGACAGAAACTCCTTCATGATCATGCATTCGTAAAAGATCTGCGGCCCATAGGCGGCCGCTACGACGCCGGCCAGGATTGCAGTCCGCTTGTCGAACAACCTGCTGGCACAGGAATAGGCCAGCGTGCAGGACCCGGCGCCGGCCAAAAGCTGAGTCACAATCAGCCAGTTCAGCTTGACACCGGTCAGATGCATCATGCCGGCGAGGAGATAGGGATACAACGGCGACATTTCGAACACTTCGCGCCCCAGCCAGTCGCCGGCGAAGATCTGTTTTGCCCACTCGAAATAGTAGGCATGATCAACGCGAAGTTCGCCATTCAGCGGAGTCGGAAGATATTGGAAAAAGTAGACACTGCGTACGACAAGCGCCAGCGCGAATATTCGCAGATGCCACTTGTAAGGCCACTCGGCGACACGCTGGTCCTCGTCGGAGCCGGTCACGGCATCGCTGTTCTCAGCGAGTGTCCCGCTGACTGTTGTGGTATTGTCGTTCGCGTGTGTGTCGATATCGAAGATTTGCGATTCGAGCGGTAACTCAACTCCGGTGAAGCGATCTCAGCCCTTTATTCCGGCGTTGCCGGATCGACATACTCCTGAGGCTCGACAATCTCCGCCGGAAAGCGCCCGCGCCACAGGGCAAAGGCGCGGCCGGCGTGGGTCAGAAAGACATAGCTGGATTCGAGTTTTTTTTCGCTCAAGCCTTCAATGGCCCCCGACAACCACTGACCCGCTTTGAAATACACCTCTTTCGGTGGATGCAATTCCGAGGGAGCCAGTGCCCACCATTCGAGTACATGGCCTGTCGCCAGCATACGGTCTGCCATGGGGTCGGTGCCCATGCCTGGCAGGTTCTCCCCGTCCGCGCCGGGCCAGTTCTGGTCCCAGTAGCCATCTGCATGCTGACTGGCCACAAACATGGCCGTGATGCCCTTCAGGTATTCGATGATCCGCTGGCGACCTGCGTCACTCAGCGTGTCATGTTCATCGTCAACGCGGAGCATCATGACCAGAGCATGATTGCGGTGATTTCCAAAGCAGACTCCCTGATTCGGTTTCTGTCGCATGATCCGGTCAGCCAGCCGGTCGAACGTAATCACCTGGCCTTCGGTGCTGAACCAGCGCTTCGCATCAGGCATGTACAGGACATAGGCCAGGGCCGACCATTCGTACTCCACCTGATTCAGACTGAAGTGTTTCAGCGACCATTCGAGGGCGTGCCTCATTTCCGTTTCGCCACCGGGCATGATCACAGGGTAATCCAGGGGTGTGCCGACTTCGGACAGAGTCGCGAGGGTATGGTCCATGTGGCTCGCCGTGGCATCGCCCTCCTGAGTTCGAATGCGGATCCCGTCCGGATTTTCGATCAACAGCGGCAGTGCCTTGTCGCCCCATGCCTTCGAGTATTGCCGATGATCCAGCAGGAGTTCCAGCATTTCGAGTCCGGAGAGACACTTAGGGTCTGCGAACACCGCTTCGATACCCCAGAATCGCAGCGAGTGATCAACGAGGTTGATTTTTGGCTGCGGCCCCCGCAAACGAGGTCTCAGTCGCGTTAACACGCGCACCAGTTGTTCATCGCTCACGACGCCCGGTTCGTCATACAGCGGACCGACCCTGAGAGGTTCGTGCAGCGGGATCGGCAACTCTCGCTCAGTGTCATGCAGGTCTACACGCCAAACGGCCCACGCAGCACCGCCGCAGAGGAGGACGATCTGAAAAACAAAAAAGCCAAGCAGATGTGAACGCTGTGGGCGATTGTGTGAATGGGTATTCATATTGAAGTGGCCAAATCCGAAGTTGTCGTGTTAAGGCCCAAAGGGCCAGCAGTTCCAAGAGCCTGGCCCCACGGGCCAGGGAAAACACTAGTCAGAATTCTCCTTTGACAGGTTTTCATTCGATGTGTCTTCCGTTAAAGAGACTGCGTCCTCACCAGTGGCCGGGGCTGTGCTGCTGCGAGTGGCAACGAACCCCAGCTCATCTTCATAGTCGATTTTCCAGCCCGGAAGTTTCCGCACCTGAAGAGCCAGTTGCTCCTGCCGGGCGATGTCGACGACCATGGTCGTGACCCGGTAACGGTCTAATCGCCGCTCAAGCCCTGACTGTCCGGTCGCAAACGCCATGTAGTCCCGCCAGACCAGACTGGGCACGACATGCACTGCGTTGGTTGTCATAAACACCGGCAGACCGGGAGGTCCTTCCCACACCAGCCAATCACCCCACCACTGCGGATTCACGATTTGCCCCTCGGGCGGATGCTGCCGCAGGTATTCCGTGATTTTACGGGGAGTTTCTGAGTTATAAACCTGGGCTACATCGCGTGGCTTTCCACCCAGCACAAAGCAACTGGCCGGTGAAAATGCAAAGCAAACCCAAACGCTGAGTGCGGCAAAGAGCGTGTATCTGAACGACTCGCCACGAAGACGCACACCTTGCGATGCCAGTGCCGCCGATGCCTGACTCTTCGACATCCGCCCCAAAACATCGGCCAGATGCGGCATGATCGTCAGAACGACAATTGGGGCATACCACGTGAGCATGCGAATTCGCAGACAGACCGACGTCAGCACGATCAGCAGGATCACCACGAAGGCCGGTTTGACTCGTGCATGGCTGTGTCGCAGCAACACGGTCAGCAGCAAACAGGACAGTCCGACCGCCAGCCCCTGCAGCGATGCCATCTCCAGTCGAAACCATTCCAGAATGTCGTTCAGATTCGGGTTCGATGAAAACAGGACCGTATGAATCAGCAAGTCCATTCCATACGGGTTGATCAATGACGCGGCAACGGCCAGTTCGGTAAGCAACAGCCAGCGTCTGACCCACTTGTCTGCGAAAACTGCCCTCAGTTGCCGGGCCTGCCAGACCACCTGCAGACTTCGGCCCAGAAAAAAACTGCCCAGCACAGCGAATCCGACGACAAACGACCCGTGCAGATTTGCCCAGATGACAAACAACACTGGAATCCCGAACCACAGGCCCCACGGGACCCGGTCTTCCGATCGTGAATCGCTTGTGGCTTCAGAGTCGCTGGGATCGGCTCGCACGATCAGCCACAACAAACACGCAAAGCACAGAGTGCCAAAGATCTCCGGGCGGATGACCGCGTGTCGTGTGAAATCGACGAGCCACACCAGAAATACGCCAACACAAGCGAGGCCGGCTCGTCTTGTCTGGAGATAGAAAACACGGGCGTAGAGCAAAAACGTCAGCAGCACAGTGATCGCGAATGCACACGAGAGTCCTTCCACGCCGCCAACGCGTTCGATCACGGCCAAGAGCACCTGCGACAACCACGCGGTCGCCAAGATCGGGACACCTTCCGCAAGTCGCACGTACGGATCTTCCGTCGGCAGTTCGCGGTGCTCCAGGATCCAATGGCCGTAAGAGACGTGGCCCCAGAGATCACTGCAATAGAGAGGGATGTAATTGAAATACAGGAAACACAACCCGAACCCCGCAACGACGAGCAGATGCCGCAGCTCGATCGCGAAGCGATCGCTCAGCTTGACCGTGAATTCCTCCGGGTTCGCTTCATCCTGTTCGGCTATTTGTGACATGGCGTTCAGTTTTCTGTGTGAATGTGAGGCTCACGCATGAAGTGGCCCTCTGAGAAAGCGGTTTCCGGCATGCGAACCCCGGCGGCAACGGCACCCACGCCATCTCTGTCCCATCCCGAATCGGTTTCCGATGCTTCCCCTAGTCGAGGATTTCGATGCACGGGACTCTGAAATTCCGCCTCGAAATTGACGCGACGAGCGACAAGGAACAACGGATGAGCGCGAACCTGATCGTAGATCCGCACGACGTACTCACCCAGAATGCCAATGCCCAGCGCATTCAACGCGCCATACAGCGATCCCGTGAGCGTGATGGAGGCCCAGCCTGGAATCGCCAGCCCGGTCCAGAGCTTATGGTAAAAGACAAAACAGGTCAGAGCCGCCGCGATGAACAGCGAGACTGCTGAGATCAGATAGAACACCGTCAGCGGAATCGTGGAAAACGAAAAGATTGCTGACATCGCAAGCCGGAACAGTCCAAACATGGAAACACGCGGCCGATCATCGTGCCGCGCCAGTCGCTCCACAGGGACCCCGATCTGTCGAAAACCGACCCACGAACGCAGTCCGGGAAAGAATCGGTCACGGTCGTGGAGTTCCGAGATCTGAACGGCAACGCGGCGATCCACCAGACAAAAGTTGCCGGCATCCCGCGGGATTGGCGTCCGCGAAACCAGATTCAGGACGCGATAGAACGCAAAGAACAGGAATCGTTTCAGGAGATTCTCCTTACGATCAGTCCGCACGGCGTAGACGACATCGTACCCCTGACGCCATTTCGCGAGGAACTCCGGCAGACAGGAGGGATCGTCCTGCAAATCGGAATCCATCACGACAACAGCGTCACCACTCGCATGTGACAATCCCGCATGCACGGCGGCCTGATGTCCGAAATTCCGTGAAAAATGAATCACGCGAATTCGATCGTCTGCATGCGCCAGTTGATCGAGGACCCGCCCGCTGCCATCGGACGATCCATCATTTACAAACAGGATCTCGTAGTCGCAGCCACATCGTGAAACTGCGTGGCGAACCAGTTGCACTAGGCGTTCCAGCACGTTGATTTCATTGTACAACGGAAGCACGATCGAAAGGCAGGTCTGGCCGGGTGGTTTTCGGGCTGGCGGGATGGGATCTGTCATTTCGAGAAAACTCCCACAATAGACAAACCGAACGGAACCCCAAGCCGCGTCAGCCATCCTCGTTCCAGCGCGGCACAGCCGAGCAGCGCTGAATTAACGGCTGGCGACACTCGCGGAAACTGGCTGCCTGCGTCACGACCCAATACACGATCCATGCCGCGAACTAGGCATGCCGCTGGCAGAGTAAACGAATTCCAATGCGTGATCCGTTCGACCTTCAGGCCAGCTTCAGTGGCCTGAGCACGAAGCACGCGCGAGGTGTAACGACGTCTGTGCCCCAGTCGTTCATCCCAGCTGCTGTAAAGAAGCGGATACGCCGGAACGGTGAGTACGACGCCACCGCCGGGCTGAAGGATCCGGGACACGTTGCGAAGCACCTGAACCGGGTTGTCCAAGTGTTCGAGCACGTCGAGCAGCACCACGGCGCGGACGGAGTCCGGTGCGAGCGGCCACGGCTCGGAAAGATCGTGTAGACGAACGTCATTCAAGCCCCGTTGTCTGGCATGCTCAACGACTTCCGGCATCACATCAAAACCAGTGACCTCATATCCCAAATCCCGAAACTCCAACAGGTTTCGCGCGGAACCGACACCGCCTTCGACCAGACGACCGGGCGCTGGAAACCGGCCCTGGAGAAGTCTGGTGGCCAGTTGACGCTTGGCCACATGCCACCAGTACGTATCCTCCAGATGGATGAGATCTTCAAAATGAGATTGTTCCACGCTTCTAGGGCTCCACGCCAAGTCTCGAGGCTACGTGTTGAAAAGGCGTCCGGCCGCTGTCTTCAACACTGAATTCGCCAAAGTCGCAAAATGCGGGCACAGACGCAGCCGAATTCGTCAGACCCGGTTTTCCAGTGGCCCCGGTGGTTTAGAGACCTTTGCTCGAAACCCCGGGGCTTCCTTCGCTGCGCTTAGTCCCGCCCTGACCACCCAACCCGATCTTTCAGAGCTAACAACGCACGACCCTGATCTTTGCTTCAGAATTAGAATTACCCAGAATACCCAGCTTCTTATTGCTTGCAACATTACTATTTTAAAATTGGAGAGTATTCTCATCGAGACGCACCGGTTTGCAGAGCGACAGCCCAGTGGCACTCGCTTTGAAGCAGGACGTGTTGGAAGCCAACGCCGTGCAGGATTTTCGGGTGTCAGAACTCGCGAATACCCCCCGCCACAACCGGCCTGACGGCCGCCTTACTCCCCTGACAAGGGGAGAAGGGAATACCTGAATCTGCAAAAAAATGTCGATAAATCCTTCACGGTCCTGCGTGCCTGATCGAACTTGAGGTTTCACCATGTCCCTTGAATCCATGTCAAAGACGAGTCCGTCGAGCACGCCGCGACACCAACGCAAGCAGGACATGACGTTGCTGGCCACTCCAGTGTCCGCGGGACTGGTCTCCGGGCTGGTCTGTCTCGTCGTGGTTCTGGTCGCCTTCACACCGTTGTTTATCTGCATGCCACTCTGGGTTGACGCGACGCATTACGATATCTGCGCCCGGAACCTGCTGGAGGGGGGCGTCCATTATCGCGACACGCTCGATCCGAATTTTCCGGGGGTGGTCTGGATCCACGTGGCGGTGCGGCAGCTGTTTGGCTGGAGTTCAGAGGCACTGCGTGCATTCGATCTGGCCATTTTTTCCGGCATTGTCTGGCTCGTTTGCCGCCTGCTGACACTGGCCGGTGCTGCGCCGGCGGTTCGAGTCTGGTCTGCGATCACGTTCTCCTTGTTCTACTTTTCACTTCCGGAGACGTGTCATTGTCAGCGTGACGTGTGGATGTTGTTCTTCGCGATGCTGGCACTGCAACTTCGCCAGCGCACACTGACGGGGCCGGTTCCCCACTTACTTCGACTTCAGCTGCTGCGTTCGATCGCGGAAGGCCTGTTGTGGGGGGCTGCCATCTGGATCAAACCATTCGTGTTTGTACCGGCGATCTGCTGCTGGCTGGGCGGTCGGCTGGCAACGGCCCGCCGAAAGGGGACTGTTAATTTCATCAGCCGGAACGCGCTAGCGTCCGGTTCTTTGATTGAAAACACAGGAACAACAACCGAGGCTAGCGCTTTTCGGCTCATGAAACGCAGTCAAACAACAGGTGACCAGACGGCCTGGTTCCCGGATCTCATGGGGCTGCTAACGGGCGGCTTGATCGCCGGTGCCGCGGGGCTGATCTGGCTCTGGGCGTCGGGCAGCTGGCCGTGGTTTCTGGAAATCATGCTGGAGTGGAACGGAGAGTACATCGACAACCGTCATTTCCTGCTGAATCGAACGTTGAACTGGCTGTTTTGGACCATGCACTTTGCGCCGTGGAGTCTCGTCAATTTGCTCGCTATTCCGATCGCCGTCCGCATGCTGCTGCCCCTGCGTTTGCGTCAGGCGTCCGCTCAGGAAATTCCCGGCGTGCTTGTTGCCTCGCTGTACTTTGGGTGGATGTTGCAGGCGAATTTGCTGCAGGTGCAGCACGATTACGTTCAGGCATCAACGATCCTTCCGGGGCTGGCGGTTCTTTTCATGCGGGCGGCCTCGTGGCAAGTGTCTCCATTTCGACGCATGCTGCTGCTGGCGGTCCTTGTCCTGCTTGTGGTTCAGCATCCGCTGGCGAAGCGGGAACAGATTTCGTTCTGGGCGCGATGCTGGCAGCAGGGTAGCACACCGGAGATGCGAGACCAGTTGGCGCAGGTCAGAGGAGCGGGCGGGGCCGCCTGGCAGGATCTGAAAAAGGTGGAAGGATTCCTGCGGCAGCAAAGTGTGCAGGATGGTGAACTGACATGCTGGGATGACTCGTCGGCACCGCTCTTCATTAGCCTGAATATCAAACCCTCGAACCGCTTTATTCACAACAACGTCTGGACAATGTTCTATCCCAGCCGTCGGTCGGCCATGCTGGAGGAACTTGCCGCCAGCCCGCAGAAGTTTGTCGTCAACGACCTGCGGCTCGGGGGTTTCACGCAACAACAGATGGATGCGATGGCAGCCGGAGAACTCGATTCCCTGACGCCCTTGCTCCCAAAACAAACGGAACGCCGGTTTCCCTGGTCAGAACCCATCATTTTCCGCGCGGGGCCTTATGTCGTGCATGCCGTTGGCCCGTCAGCCGGGGTGCAGACGAAGTCAAAGACAGCGGCGGAAAAATGAGTCGCTGATTCACAGCGTTCAAATTTCTTTTGCCACGATCGCCAACCGGCTGTTGATTGCATCAGACGCAGGGCGATAAACCCCGTGAGTGCTGCGAAAAAACCGGGAAAAACAACCGAGGCTTGCGGCTCACAAACAGCACGAAATCAACAGCCTGCCAGAGCGTGGGGGGTTCGTCTGGTTGACTGTCGTTTGAGTCTGCGTTTCGATGTGGGGCAAGCTTCCAGCTTGCCGAGCATTGAAAAAAAACCAATGTTTTTGCATTCACATGATTAGCTGGAAGCTTATCCCACGCGTAGTTGACGATGGCACAATCGTTGAATGCGTGGCAACGCCCCCCCCGCGGGGGAATCCAAGCGACGAGACACTGCTCGCGCGGCCTGCAGGGCACGCGCTTCAACGAGCCAATGCCATCCGTGTCTACGTTGCCTATCGCTGTTCTGCTCAGTCGCTCTATCAAAGCCACGGTAAGGCCATTGACCCGTCGATGACTCTGGTTGGCTGCTTCAACTCAATGAGAGAACTCGGTGGAATGCCTCGTCTTGTGGGTCACGACATTGTTTTACGTTCTCGTAAACACGATCGACGTGGGTGGGTGTCAAAGTGAAGCACTTTCCGAGTCAACCATAATACATGAACGAATTCAATTTTTAACAATATTTACTTTCAATAATTGTTTAATCATGCCGCCGGGCTGTCGTGGTTATTTTGCAACATCGTTCATACATTCCTGCTAAACATTACCCCGCCAAAAAAAGTGTGGTGCGGTGAAATTTGTTTTGTGGTTGCAGAACCCCCTAATGTGAACAGTGATTACGCAACTGCTCAATTTTTTGCTTACTGAAATGATTGTTTTATGAGCTGGTTCACACGGAAAAATGCGTCGTCGGGCTTGCAGATTAGTCATTCGTTAAGCCGCGCGGAGCGGGTGCGGTCGCGAGCATTGCGTTTTGAACGACAAGTCTTGGCGCGTCGCGTGCGGGCCACACAAGTCTTAGAACGGCGGCGCAATGCCTTTAAGCATGCGGGGCTCGCATTTCGGATGTGGTGGCTCTCGCTGCTCGGGGTCGTTTCAACATGGTTGGCCCCAATCCGCGGTCGAGCCGAATCATTCGGGAAACGTGTGCGTCAGGATCTCTCCAGTAACCCGGACGGCAGTCGAAGGAAACGCGGCCGAATATCGCGTCTCAGAAACCATGGCTCGCCCTCCGCTGTTCTTTCCAGACAGCCGCAATCGCTGGAGCAGCGACTGCTGCTGACCAGTGACCTGACTCAGGTGCTGACGTATAGTTCCCTGATGCTAACGGCTCAGGACAGGCTGGAGATTGAAATCGGCGGCGCCATGGCTGGCAATCCGGCCGGTGGAAATGACATCGATGGCTACGACCAGATTAACGTGACAGGCGACAGCAATGTCACATTAAACGGATTGCTCGACGTGCGGCTGGTCAACGATTACGTGCCAGCAATCGGTACGACGTTCAGTTTTATGAACATCGCATCCACAAGTTCAATCACAGGCCGATTTACCGATGCGCTCGGTCTGTATGCGTTTCCCGGCAATGACCGGTACTTCGACGTGGTGACCGGAAGCGATGGCGGTCTTCTTCTGGAAGTCAAGGCTCTTCCAGGTGGCCTGCAGTTGTCTCTTTCAGACCCCCAGCGGGATGCCTTCGGACGATTTCTCAGCAGCTACTTTGACGACAGCACCACCAGTTTCAGCTGCGCCGGTAGTATTTCCATAGATGGTTTTGCAACGTTTTCCGGAACGCTGGCGTTTGAACAGAGTGCGAGCGAAACACGAGTTGTGGGTTCCGGGATCAATGTGGAACTGGGTCAGGAAACCGCGGGTGTTGAAATTACCGACGCCAGTTTTGGCCTTGTGGTGACCAGCATCAATACCTATGCGCTTGAAGCCACTGGCACAGCAGCGTTGACCGGACTTCCCGGCTTTTCCTTGTCCGGGACGTTTTACGCAGAACGCAGCACAATCTCGACGGATGTCGATCGAACAGTGACTGTCAACGGACAATCCGTCGCGATTAATGTGGGTGCCAATGCCCGACGTTTTGCCGGCGATGACGTGCAATTCGGCATCACAGGTTTTGCCGCAGTCGAGGGGGATTTTGCGTTTGACGTGTCCGGCACCAATGTGACGGCTGTTGCCACCAACGTGACGGCCACAATGCAGGCGGGCCCATTTTCCGCAGGGCTTACCAATGCCAGCCTTGGGCTGATTCTGACAGACACGGACACCATGGCTCTGGAAGTCCATGGCGGCTTCTCCCTGAGCGGCGGTGGCTTTGCATCCGCCTCGGCGGATTACGCATCACTGCGATACAACACAACGGATGAGGAATATTCCAACACCACGGTCAGCATTGGTTCAGTCAGCTATGTCTTCACCGATATTCCGGCGGCGACAGACCTGATGGTGCTTTCAGCAACCGGGTTGAGCGTCGACGTGGGCGGTTTTGTGCATCTCTCCGGTGATGTCGGTTTTCAGCGTATTGGGGGCGACATCGAAGCTGTCGCCACAAATTTCGCAGCGGAACTGCGCGCAGGTTCCGGCTACTATGCAGGAGTTTCCAACGGCGAAGGGGCGTTGCTGCTGAATGCCGATGGCACCCGCCAGGTCTATGCTTCAGGGCAGTTTATCCTTTCCGGCGGCAACATTGGATCGGTGAGTGGTACCGCGACCGTAACACAAAACACCTCAACTTCCGTCGTGGATGAACGGACTGTGTCTGTGGATGGAATTACCGTTGTGATTCCGCAGTTGGCAGCCAGTGAGCAGAGCGTTTCAGCCACCGCAGAATTTGCCGTGCAGGACTTCTTCAGCATCTCTGGAAATGTGGCCATTGAGAAGTCGACACAGAATTTGGTAGTCTCGGGTAGCACGACACCAATCAGTGTAGACATGCTGACAATCGGGGGGAGTGACATCAACGCCTTCGTGGGCACCAATGCGGGCTCTGAGAATGCAATCGGCTTAACGCTGACCGGCGTGGCCTTTGGTGTGATGTTTGCGTCACCGGTGAATAGCCAAAACGGTCAGGACCAGCGTACATGGACAGCGGCCATGGCCGCTGCCGAAACCGGCAGCCTGCTCGGAGCGACCGACTTTATTGCCACGGGTTCTGATCTCTCAGTATCACTGAATCAAGCCGGCGGAACATTGAATGGAAATGTTGCGACGACAGTCGCTGACTTTTCAGCAACTAATCTAACGATCCCGACAGGTGGCGACTCACCGGTTGTTCTTGACTACGACAGCCCATTGCTGCAGGCGGGTGGGACGCTGAGTCTGACAGTTTCAGAGTTCCTGCATGCGGAAGGAAATTTTGCGGTTCGCAAATCGACGAGCTCGCTGAAGATTGGTACGGACACTACCGCGACATCCGTAGACTTGTTGACGATTGGTGCGTCGGATGTGTCCGCGTTTGCGGGTGTAAATGGTGGCACAGGCGACGCGATGGGCCTGGCGTTGGGTGGCGTGAATCTGGGCATTGTGGTGGCGACATCGCAGGCGGATAGCAGTCTGCAATGGACGGCGTTGAAGGCGACGGCGGGGAACGTCGGTTTCGTGGGAGTTGATGGTTTGACAATGTCCGCGACGGACTTAACGGTCGACATCAGCCGTCCCGATAAGAACGGTGGATTAGTCAACTTCAGCGCGTCACCGCTGTCTGTTTCAACGGGTCCGAGTTCTTCGATGACGCTGGACTATGCCGCGGCGGACGGTCCGATTCTCAGAGCCTCG
>Ga0209553_1001057_pt1 | contig 13924 bp, 11 predicted proteins | sample LauGreFBDMM110DN_2_FD_188217 | JGI IMG/M metagenome (GOLD analysis project Ga0209553, IMG submission 188217) | Freshwater lake microbial communities from Lake Michigan, USA - Fa13.BD.MM110.DN (SPAdes) (version 2) | ecosystem: Environmental > Aquatic > Freshwater > Lake | place: Lake Michigan...
CCACGCGTCCCGTTTCACGGGCATCGATTGCGCAGCCCATGCGTGAACCTGTGCTGCGAGTCCGCTGGTCGGGCAGTCTTGAGATAGTTCGAGAGTTTCGGCTAGCGCGTCAAACTGCGCCGTTTGCAATTGAAACGAGTATTCCGTGTACTCAACAACTCCCTCGGTACTCGCCGCTCCACGATGTAACAATTGCGCTGCGATCTCACGATAGTCAGCGGCGACCCAATCGGTCGGCTGTGAAGCGCTCATCGAGAAGTAGACGCCGATAGAGACGATGGACACCGCGGTACTGAAGGCGAGCAGGCTTACCCGGGTCGTTGATGCGCGCATGATGAGTGATCCCTTTCGATTGAGCGTGTGGTGAGAGCACCGGAGCGACAGAAAGATTTCGAGTGAAGGCAATCAGCGGCAAAGGGTGTAGGTGCCCCCTTCATTTGTGTTGGTTCCGAGCTCCTGGCAATCGCAGACGCATTGATTGTATGAGAGCCACAAGCACTTCGGGCCGCAGTCGGCTCCGATCTCTATGCGGGTGATGTGCACACAAGTTTCTTCGCAGGCTTCGTAGCATGCCCAAACATAGCTTCACGTACATCCGCTTCCACAGGTTCCAGCGAGACACAGAACTCCCTGCGGTTGACACTCCCCGCTGAGTGCGGGCCCAAGGCAAACTCTCTTCTTCTAACAGAAATGATCCTGAAGAGGCTGCCACGGGGATGGTTGAACCTGTGCGATTCCAATCTGCATCGTGCATGCGAGCGTGAGTCCTGCCAGGAGCGGCCACAGATCTTCTAGTCGTCTTTGCATCGCGATCGTCCTATTGATAGAGGCAAGATAAAAACGAACTTCGAACAGCCCACCCGACGCTCAGGGCTTCCTTCTGAGCAGCGCGCGAATCCGATCGCTACCGAGAGAATGCCTCTCGGTGACTATTCATGCGTAAGAACTTGAATCTTGCATCATACTTCGGTCAGTTTTTTGAAATTTAGTTTGCTTGGCGTGCGAATCTTTTGTTTCGGAATTCCGCAGTGAGGGCGGAGCCCCACGGGAGCGGCGGGTGCCATCCGCGTCGACAAGGGGCGCTGGTCGAGCGGTGGAGGTTTATAGTCTTTTACCTAATACCTGCTGAGGTCCACGGAGCTCATTACTTGGCTTGCATGTCGAACGGCAGAAGTTTCGAAGCAGCATCCACGCGATCCATGCCGCAGGGGCGTACACGAACGAATTTAAGATCGCTCCGCTCCAGAGCGGCTTCCACGGAATCCCTGGGAAGAACGACACGCGCGTCACCGAGCCGAACGCGCTCGGAATTGGAATCCAGTCGTGCGACATCAATACCCACAATGCGCCGCCATCACTTCGGGTGTTAGGAACAGCTTGCGCGAGTGCTACGCTCTCGTCGCGCCACGCGAGCGCGGCGTCGAAACTGAATGCGGGACTCTCAGGATTCAGCAACTCTGAGGTGATGGAGTCCGCGCTCAGCGTGCCGTTCCAGACGTAGGTCGCGCGAGCAATCGTCGAATGAAATGGCCATCCCCACCCTGCGGATGCGCGCAGTTCGATCGCACCAATCGCGTTTAACTGCGCTTTGCGGTTGTCGAGAGGAGCGACCCACAAAGGAGGTTCCGTTTCGATCGATCCGAAGTATCGCTCGAATTGCGCAACTGAGCGATGCAGTACCCCTTGGTTCAGTGAACTTCCATCGCGCGCAATGCTTGGATCGCGCGCGTCGAGGCAAGCCAACATTTCGTCGAGCGTCGACGGAGGAATTGCCGCGCCGAGCAGATCGTCGAGCCTCTGCTGGGCTGCGAAAATCCGAGGATCAACCGGACCGATGATGCCCCATTGCTCGCCGAGACTTCGGCGGAGCACCGATCCTCGGACTGCACGCCAGAGCACAAACCGACCCTCCGCGCGATCCACAAAGAACGCGGGTTGTCGCGCGCGGTCGTCTAGTTGCAATCCTGACGACTCCCCTCGGTCGCCGTTGTCTCCACTGCCAGCCTCTGGCATTGGGAACACTAGAGGGCTAAGCCCTGACACCCACAAGCGATCGAAACTGTCAGGAGGCGACGGCCATGCGACAACGTACGGGCCGAGCGCAATGTCGTAGTGAGCATGTATCAATCCGAGTGCGGAAGTAGCCATCGCAACCGCTTGTTGAAAGAGGAAGCCGATGAGGAACCACCGACATCCGCGAGAAAACTGGTGGGTGAACATTGGTCGGTGTTTCTCAGGTGTCATACCCGTCTCCCGAGCGAGCGCCGTTGCTCTCAACATACCTGTGAATGAACAAAAACGCATACGGTCGAACTCTTACATTCAAGGGGGAGGCAGGTGACGACAGCTCGGCGTCACTGAAACCGGTGTCGGGTTCGGGAGATAGTCCACGCCATCACATGGTGAGCTCTCAATGTCCCAACCGCTGGCCCCGGAAGGTGGAGGCATGCAGAGATCTTCGAGGTCAACGTACTCGCCTCCATCATGAGGATGCGATGTTTGTGGTGTCCGCCCACAGCACTCTGCAAGATGCTCACAGAATCTCGCCATCGATGCAGGGTTACCCCAGAATGGAGGTCGTGGTTCCCGCGCGGTGACTGGAGCATCCGTGAATCCGCGGGTCGGAAAACATGGAGGCTCTTCCCATTGAGGTTCGATCACCCGACCACTCTCATCCTTGCATTCTTTATCTAGGAAGTGGACGCCGCGCATCGCCATTTGCCGCCGACCCGCGGGGGAGAATGGATACGGTCCTACGACTTCACCCGTGTAGGGATCGATCAAATAGTATTTACCTCCGAGCATGAGAGTCGGCATCCAATGGCCGAAGTACTCACCGTGCCCCTCGCACTTCCATCGAAAGAGGAACGATCCCACCACGACGCTGTCTCCCATTTTACGAACAAGCCAATTTCGCAACGCGATCATGAAGTCATCGCAATCAAATCCATCATCATGCTGATCATCCTTCCACAGACCCGCTTCGTACATACAACGCAAGTGTGATGCACGGACCCACCAACGCAGATCACAGAGTCGTTGCTCAGTAACGGTGCGCTCATACTCAACTGATGTCTCTGGTGGCGGTTGGAGCAGGAGTACGGCGTCGCTCGGAACCACCGCCGCCCGAAGGTTCAGTGTCTCCAGATTTCCCGCTTCATCGAGGCAAATCTGGTCGACCTCGATTCCGCTCTGATTCGAAATCGCCTCAAGAGCGAGTGCGCAGTGCCTCGAAGCAGCCGAGACGTCTTGCTCCGCCTGAGGTGCCAGTTTGCCTGTGACAACAAACTCACGAAACTGTGCTCTCACGAGTTCATCGTCAGCCATCAATTGCCACACATCATAGGTACTGCCGTCGTGTGCCTGGAAAAGTCGATCTGCAAAGACGATCCGGAACACACGCTCCCATGGAAGGTAGACAAGCCCAAAGTCCGAAGGGAGTTCGTTATGAAACTCAGCTTGAACCTGCGCAGCAGTAAGCGACGACACGCCACTCGCGTTTGCGATCCATAGATCGTCCCAATGCGCCAAGACGAATTCTTTGACATCGGCTTGGTTGATTGGTTCTGTTGGATTCCACGCGACAGCGGTGGCTGGTGGTGGCACATCAGCGAACGCTATCGCACGGATGCCGCAGGCGCAGGCCCATGCGAGGAGAAGACGCGGTGACCAAACTCGGGCGTCTATGTGCTGTCTCGGCATCTGCGTTTACTCCTCACATTCGTGTGCATCCGCGTGAATCGGCTCGCTCTCTTCTGCCGTGCAACTTCCGCGAGCCAACGCATGAGAATGCGGGACACTACCGTTTTCCGAGCGTGCGCGTGGCAATGGCTATGGAGGCAGACGCTCAACCTCGTTCATTGGAGTCTCCATCGAGACCCCGCTCGGTGAGACTTGATGGCCTGCATGAGGTTGGTTTGCGCGAAATGTAAAACCCGCGACGCTAGATCCAACCCAGAACGCTTCTCGAGATTCAGATACGCCGAACGAAACGGCAAACGCACGCGAGGTACGCTTGTCGTATGCGCTGCAAGCTTCTTCGAACTGCGTTGGTTTCCGCGATCGCTGTTGCCTTTCCGCTTCTTGCTTCGGCGCAGACCTATACGCCGTTGCAGCAGATTCCTGGTGCGAAGGACATGCGTCATATGTCGCGCATTGCGGGAAGTGCGGGTGGCGGTGGCACGATTGGCCGCGTGATGTGGCCGGTTGCGGGATCGCGGATCTTCTTTGAGAAGGACGGCGTGTGGCAGAGCGTGGATCTTGAGAATGGCGAGTTGAATCCGAGTGGCGCGCCGAAAGATGGGTTTGGTCCTGCGGTGGATCGTCCGCCTGCGGGCGAGAAGCGTGCGGGGCGTGGACGACAAGTTGCGCAAGAGACTTCGCCTGATGGCATGTTCATTGCGGAGACTATCGACGGCGATGTGATCCTTCGTCCGACCGATGCTGCGGCGGCGGCGAAGCCCAAGCGTGATGCGTCGAAGGGTGATCGACCGCGCAGTGGCGCGAAGAAACCTGCGGCACCTGTTGCGGCAGTTGCGCAAGAGGCGAAGGCGAAGCGCATCACGGAGGATGGTGGTGAAGGGCGCATCAAGTACGGCACCGCGAGTTGGGTCTACGGCGAAGAACTTGATCAGACGACCGCGATGTGGTGGTCGCCGGATTCTTCGAAGCTCGCGTTCTATCGATTCGATGAGTCGAAGGTGAAGGACTACTGGCTGCTTGGTGGTCTTTCAACAACGCGCACCGCATTGATGAGCGAGGCGTATCCGAAACCAGGTGAACCGAATCCAACCGCGGAGATTCTTGTCTACGACATGAAGAGCGGTGAGACGACCAAGGTTGATTCTGCGCTTCCCGAAGGCGCGGAGCACTACGTCTACAACGTGCGATGGTCGCCTGATGGCACGGAACTTCTTTTCAACCGAGCCTCGCGCCGACAGGATTTCGTGGAGATTGTCGCAGCGAATCCATCCACAGGCGCAAGCCGCGTGGTGCATCGCGAGACGCAGACTGCATGGCAAGAGAACCGTCCACTCACGCGATTTCTTGATGATGGTGTGCACTTCATCTTCGAGACGGAGAAGAACGGATTCAAGAACTACGAGATCCGATCACTCGCGGATGACTCGGTGATCAGCGTGACGACGAATGATTTTCCCGCGCATGAGATCGTGCTGGTGGATGAGAAGCACGGCGATCTCTGGTACACGGCTCCGATCGGCGCGAGCGCGAATGCGGTGCAAGCGCAATTGCATGTCGCGAAACTCGACGGCACTGGAACTACATGCGTGACGAGTGAGCCGCTGAGCCACTCAGACTTCCGCATTGCACCCGATGGTGAGTCTGTCGTCGCAACGGCGGAGTCACACTCGGTTCCTCCGCGCACGGTGGTGTATGCGCGCCGTGGTGAACATGCAGGGTTGATTGCAACGATCGCAACTGGCGACGACTCGACGCTTGCTGCGCAGGGCATTCGCGCGAGTGAACTTTTCACGTGTAAAGCAGCCGATGGCGTCACAGATCTTTATGGCGAGTTGTTCTTTCCGCCAGCCTTTGATGAGACGAAGTCCTATCCACTTATCGTCGATACCTACGGCGGTCCAACGGTGCAGTTGGTGAAAGATGTGTGGCGACCGTGCAATCCACACACCGCGTTGGGCTTTCTCATCGCACGCGTCGACAATCGCGGCACGCCTGGTCGCGGCAAAGCATTCGAGACTGCGACGTATCGGGCACTTGGTGGTGCTGATGCAGATGATCAAGCAGCGGCGGTGTCGTTTCTTGTGAGTGACCGTGCGTACATCGATGGAAAGCGCGTCGGCATCACTGGTCACAGTTACGGCGGCTACATGTCCGCCATCTGCATCATTCGTCATCCAGAGGTTTTCGCAGCAGCCGTTGCAGGCGCGCCTGTGACGGATTGGCGCAACTACGATTCGATTTACACCGAGCGGTACATGCAGCTTCCTGCGGAGAACGCGGAGGGCTACGACCTCGGCAGTTGCGTGAAGCATGCGGGGAATCTCAAGGGCAAGTTGCTGTTGCTGCACGGGATGGTGGATGACAATGTGCACCCTGCGAACACCTTCGAACTTGCGAATGCGTTGCAGTCGATCAACCGACCGTTCTCCATGATGGCGTTCGCGAATTCGGAGCACGGCATTTGGTCGCCTGCAGTGGAGAGCGTGAAGTGGAGTTTTCTAGTGGACGCGCTGCAGCCTTCGCCAACGGGTTGGGTTCGCCCTGATGCAAACTCCGGAGCTGGAGAGGAATCTGCTGCGCCGAGCGAAGGTGGCGCATGACGCTGCTTCCTCCCGATCGTTCGCATGTTGCAACCGAGGCGCGAAATGCAGCATCGGCAGCGCTCGATGTGATGAGCACGCTTGAGGTCGTGCAACTGCTCGCGCGCGATCAACATGACGCAGTTGCTGCGGTGGAAGCATGCGCATTGGAACTCGCTGCGTTTGTCGAGGTTGCCGCCGCGCAACTCGCGCAGGGTGGACGATTGATCTACGCAGGTGCGGGCACGAGTGGGCGACTCGGCGTGCTTGATGCGAGTGAGTGTCCACCGACGTTTCGCTCGGATCCATCGCAAGTTGTGGGCATCATGGCGGGCGGTGATGGAGCGCTTCGGAAGTCGAGTGAAGGACGCGAAGATGAGTGGGAGGGGATCGCGGAAGAGTTTGAACGACTTGGTGTGTGCGAAAAGGATGCGTTCGTTGGCATCGCAGCAGGCGGCACGACGCCGTATGTGTTGGGCGCACTTCGACTCGCAAAGGCTCGTGGCGCAGTGACTGCGTTTCTCACCTGCGCACCGCACGCGCGGCCAGAGTGTTGCGATCACTGGCTTGTACTTGCCACGGGTCCTGAAGTACTCACTGGTTCGACGCGACTGAAGGCTGGCACCGCGACGAAGATTGCACTCAATGCAATCACCACTGCAGTGTTCGTGAAACGCGGCAAGGTGTACGGCAATCTCATGGTGGATCTTGCTGCGACGAATGACAAACTCGTCGATCGCGCGATTCGAATCTATCGTGAGTTTTTTCCGAGCGACACGAGTGCATCGGCGCTTGATGCATTGCGCAACGCAGAAGGATCACTCAAGCTCGCACTCGTGATGCGTGCACATCAATGTTCGCGCAGCGCTGCGAGTGCGCGACTCGCAGCGTGTGAGGACAATCTCCGTGCGTGCTTGCATCGCGACGACACTCACTGAATCACGCATGTTCTGTAGGCAAAAACAACGAACCCCGCGCAGATGCGCAGGGTTCGTGTGTTTCAATCTTGTCCAGACGAATCGTCGAAACGATTAGACGGCTTCGTTGAGACCCTTCATTGCGCGGATGCGAACCTTGCGGCTTGCTGGCTTCGCCTTGAAGGTTTGCTCTTGACCGGTGAATGGGTTGATGCCCTTGCGCGACTTGGTCGCTGGCTTCGCAACGGTGCGCATCTTTGCGAGACCGAAGAGATTGAAGGTGCCGCAGCCCTTCTTGCCGAGGTCGGAGGTGATCATCGTGGTGAGAAGGTCGAACACACTGACGACTTGCTTGCGCGTGAGTCCGGTGTGTGCGGCCATCTCAGAATAGATGGAACCCTTGGTGCGAGTCTTGACGGCGGGAGTGATCTTGAGTTTCGTTGCCATACGTGGGAGTCCTTTCAAGCGGCGGAGCGACAGGATCCATACCTGTCGAATACACGGGAAAAGTAGCGTTCTCTGCGCACTCGCGCAAGAGAATGCAGGGAAACCCGTTCTTTTTTGCATTTTTCTTTGGAGCGTCAAAAAACCCTAAAAATGAGGGAATTTTGGTTTGCGCAGTCTTGCGTCAGTTCGACGCAGCAAGTTCGTCACCGGCCGTCGAGTGAATCGTCAGCTTCTTCGAGGAAGATGCTTGCTTCCAAAGTCTGTGTAGGCGGGGGAACAAATGGCACCGTTGTCGAAGGAAGTTTCGGAGTTCGAACCGCGAGAGTGAACGCGCCGATGTGCGCGGAGGTGTCTTCATCGAGTCGCTTGCGTGGCCACTTCTTGCCGTCCGCGAAGACGCCGCCGCCCGAGTCGAGCAACGACCAGGTGTTGCTCCCACGCACGAGCACTGCGTGGATGAGTTCGACAGTTGGATCCGCGAGGACGATGTCGCAGGTCGTCGCGCTGCCGATGACCAGACGCGCCGCGGTCTGACTGAGATCGACAACGAGCTCAACACCGCCGAGCGCGCTTGTGATGATGAGCGTTGGTCGAACCGTTTGTGTTTGCGCCGATGCTGCAAGCGTGGCTTCATCCGTGAAGTCAGGCTGCGCGTCGAGCGCGTCAATCGAGAGTCGCGCCGCGCCTGATTTCGTGATCGGTGCGCGGTGAAGTGCTTTGTCCACAGGCTCTGGATTCTTGATCCACAGCACCGCAGCGCCCATCTTAACCCATGTTTCAGCAGAGAGTTGCGCGTTGCGGCATTCACCAGCTGCCGTGAGTAATCCGCTCTGCGAGCCCGCATCTACAACCCGCCACACGCCTTGATGGCAGTACAGAATCGCGTGGCGGCGGCTTACCGATGCAGCGTCCACGATCACATCACACTTCGGGCTTCGACCGATCCAATACGCCCGCGCCGGTTCGATGTGGCGCTGCAGAAGAAGTGATCCGTCGGCTGCGCTGATGAGCAGTTCTGCCATTGGTCGCGTCGTCTCTAGAAGGTGCGAGCGGTCGGGCTTAACGAGGTCGAACAGGTGCGCGACCCACTGAGTAATACGAGAATCCGAGCTGATCCATCGCCTGACTTCGATAAAGATTTCGACCATCGAAGATCAGTTTCGACGGAAGGAGCTTCGCAACCCACTCCCAATCCGGCGAGCGGAACTCCGCCCATTCAGTGGCGATGACGAGCGCGTCGGCGCCTTCGAGGGCGGCGTACATGTCAGCGGCATGGACGACCGCGGGCATCTCTTTGCCGAGGTTCTCAAGGGCAACGGGATCGAACGCGGTAACGGTGGCACCAGCGGCAATCGCTCGCTGCATGAGGGCAATCCCGGGGGCTTCGCGGATGTCGTCAGTTCGGGGCTTGAAGGCCACGCCCCAGAACGCCAGTCGCTTGCCGGCGAGCTTTCCACCGAATGCGCCTTCGATCTTCGACCAGAAGTACCCGCGCTGCGCTTGGTTTACTCGGTGGACTGACGCATTGAGTTCGCAATCGAAGCCAACTGCCTTGCCCATCGAAACGACCGCGAGGGTGTCCTTCGGGAAGCACGAACCACCGTAGCCGAGGCCTGGATAGAGGAACTGGTTTCCGATGCGCTTGTCGGCGCACATGCCTTCACGCACGTTGTTCACATCGGCACCGTATTTCTCGCAGAGATTTGCCATCTCATTGATGAACGAAATCTTGCACGCGAGCATCGCGTTGGATGCGTACTTCACCATTTCCGCCGAGCGCACATCCATGATGAAGATCGGATTGCCCTGACGCACGAATGGCTCGTACAGCCCGCGCATCGTCTCGCCCGCATGCTCGCTCTCCACGCCGCACACCACGCGATCGGGCTTCATGAAGTCGTTGATCGCATCGCCTTCTTTGAGGAACTCTGGATTGTCCGCAATCGCGAACGACACATTGGTCTTCGAGCGAATGAGATCGCGAACCTTATGGCTTGTGCCCACTGGCACCGTGCTCTTCACAACAATCGTGCGAGGCGTCGCTGCTTCGCCGAGAGTGTTGAGCGCGTCGGCGATGTCGCTTGCGACAGCCAACACATATTGAAGATCCGCGCTGCCGTCTTCGTCACTCGGCGTTCCCACGCAGATGAAGATGACATCTGCATGTCGGTAGGCTTCAAGCTTGTCGGTGGTGAATTGCAGTCGTCCCGTTCCAGCGTTGCGCTGAATCATTTCCGAAAGACCAGGCTCGTAGATCGGGCTTTCGCCACGCTTGAGCATCGCAACTTTGCGCGCGTCAACATCAAGGCAAATGACATGATTGCCCGTCTCTGCAAAGCATGCGCCTGTGACGAGTCCAACGTAACCGGTACCAACCATCGTGAGCTTCATGCGGGGATCTCCAAGGCAACTATGCAGTGTTCAGAACAGGGGTCGAGACTGTAGCCCATCGCAGTCGACATCCGCATGCGCACATGCGTTCGCGATCGCTTTGGGGGTTGAGCAAGATCGGCGTTTTAGGGGTTGGACTTCAAGCGTGAGGGCATTCGCGGCGTGTGCTTTCGGTTCGAACACGATTCGAGCTCAATGAGCCCACATTTCACGCGGAGAAGTGCGCCATCGGTTGCGCCCGCATATCCGCCGAGCCCATCAGCAGCAACGACGCGATGGCATGGAACGATCATCGGCAGCGGATTGCGCTTCATCGCTTGGCCGATGGCGCGGCAGAGCGCGGTAGGTCGCCCAAGTTTTTTCGCGATCCAGCCATAGGTTCGCGTCTGGCCATTCGGGATGCTGCGGCATGCGTTCCAGACAGCCATCTGAAAGGGCGTGCCGAGCGGGGTCTCGATGCGTTTGGCGGGGCGTTCATCGCCATCGATTGCGCTCGCAGCTGCACGAAGCACGCGCTCGGCTTCAGCGCCAGATGCGCGCGTCCATGTGGAATTTCGTTCACTGCCGCGCACGGCCCACTCAAGCAGTAGCGATCCATCCTTGCGTTGATACGCCACGAGCGATCCCCAAGGGGTTGTGAGAGGAGCGAGCGGAGTGGATTCGCACGAGTTCGCCATTGGCGCAAAGCGTACCCGTCATAGCGTCAAAACCTGATGTCGGCACTATCATCGGTCCTATGACCTCTGCAGCCACTTCTTCCTACGCTTCCACTTCTGCTTGCTCCACGCACGGCGTCACGCTCGACACAATGTCCACGCAACTTCTTGCGATGCTGCAGGGGGCAGATCCTGCAATCGCGGAGTGCTACGCGCTTGAAGCGGAACGGCAAGCCACCACGCTCGAACTGATCGCGAGTGAGAATCATGTTTCGACAACCGTCATGCACACGGTGGGTTCATGGCTCACAAATAAATACGCCGAGGGTTACCCAGGCAAGCGCTATTACGGTGGCTGCGAGTTTCATGATCGCGTGGAAGATCTCGCGCGCGATCGTGCGAAGCAACTCTTCGGCTGCCGCTTCGCAAACGTGCAACCGCATAGCGGCGCGAATGCAAATATCGCGGTGTTCATGGCGATGTGCAATCCTGGCGACACGATTCTTTCGCTGCCGATCAAGAGCGGCGGACATCTTTCGCACGGACTGAAAGTGAACTTCAGCGGAACGTACTTCAAGATCGCGGAGTACGACCTCGATCCCACCACGGAACTTCTGAACTACGACGAGATCGCACGCGTCGCGCGTGAGACGAAGCCGAAGATGATCATCTGCGGTTACTCCGCGTACTCGCGGGTCATCGACTTCGCACGCTTCCGCGCGATCGCCGATGAAGTTGGCGCGTGCTTGATGGCGGACATCGCGCACATCGCAGGACTTGTCGCAACTGGCGTGCATCCATCGCCGTTCCCACACGCGCACATCGTCACGACAACAACGCACAAGACGCTGCGTGGTCCGCGTGGTGGATTGATTCTCACTAACGACGAAGAGATTGCGAAGAAGGTTGATCGCAAAGTCTTTCCAGGTTCGCAAGGCGGACCGTTGATGCATGTCATTGGCGCGAAGGCCGTCGCGTTCCTCGAAGCATTGCAGCCTGCATTCCGCGACTACTCCATCCAAGTCGTGAAGAACGCGCAAGCACTCGCGACTGCGCTGACGCAGCGCAACTATCGCATCTGTTCGGGTGGAACGGACAACCATCTCATGCTCGTCGATCTTCGCGGGCGGTCGGCGGATCTCACGGGCGCCGATGCAGAAAAGTGGCTTGAAAAGGCGGGCATCATCGTCAACAAGAACGGCATTCCGTTCGACCCGCGCTCGCCTGTAGTCACGAGTGGATTGCGTCTCGGTACGCCAGCAGTCACCACGCGCGGATTGAAGGAGCCTCAGATGGAGCAACTCGCAGCGTGGATTGATCGCGTGCTCGGTGCAGCGGGTGATGCAGCAGTGCAAGCAGCAGTGCGAAGTGAAATTCGCGAGTTCTGTCGCGGCTATCCGCTGTTCCATTAAGTACGCACGCATGACGCATCAGGCATCGTGGGAATCACTGTTCGAAGGTCGACGCGTACTCATCGCGCCGTTGCCTCCACCGAGCGTGGTTCGAATGCGCGTGCCACTTCGACTCCTTCTACGCCTCACCGCATTAATCTTCGTGCTTGCAGCAGCAACCGGGTTGGGCTACATCTTCTGGAATCTCTCCGGTCGATGGTGGGTTGGCTTTGCGGTCTTCTCGTTGCTTGCGTGGATCGCGCTCATCATCGGCTTCGGCATCATCGACACGATGCGACTTGCTCGCGCGGATCGACAGAAGCGCTATGAGCGCGCGATGGAACATCCGATTTCTCGTCTGCTTCCGCAGCGAGGTTTGAAACGCGACGAAGTCCTCAACCCCGCGAAGTACACCGCACTCTTCGCACTTGATCCGCGACCGATCTTGCTCTTCGATGAGGCGCTCGCTACCACTGCGGGCGCGGAAGACATGGTTGGAGCACTCGCGCCGTTAGGTCACTTACCTGAGCCAGAACCACTGCAATCAAGCAAGTTCCGGCCAGGCTCGGGAGTCGGCGGCATCCTCATGATCTCGCAGGGATTCCGTTTCATAATGGAGGCGTTTTCGAGCGTGTTCAATGGAGCTCCACTCGGGTGGCAAGCGTGGCTTGGCATTGTCATGTTCTTGATGGGAATGCTCCTGCTGCTACAGGATCCATGGCTGCGTCGAAAGTTGGGACTGCCAAAGATGTTCGGATCGGATCCCGAACTCGGCGCGGGATGGATTCGCACGGTGGAGGGCGAGGTGTACACCGTTGAAGATTCCATCGTGATGATGACGCTTGAGGCGAACGCTGTCGAAGTGCGCTGCATTCGTCATGATCGTGTTGAATGTTTCTTCCTTCCGATCTTGTACACGTCCTCTTCACGCAAGGCGAAGAGTTCAACATTCGGCGTTCGTGCCAAACTCGGCGCTGCTGCAAATCGAGTGGCTGGCGAAGTTCGTGAGGCCGTCGACGCTGCAGCGAAGCACGAGTCGAAGGAGATGCCGACCACGGATGAGCCGCTGCGATTGCTTCTGTCGAGTTGGACCTATCCAGCACCGCGTGCGGAGCTCGCACCACCGCCAGACTTTGCAGCACAAGCGAAACGCGACTATCGAGGCCCGTTGAACCGATACTTCAGTCGTGAACGAAGATAAGTTTCCGCAGCTCTCTCACACCTCTGGCTTGTCCGACGCCGCGATCGATGCAGCGTGGGCGATTTGTCCACCTGATGCGGATGTGAGTCCTGCAGGATTGCTGCCCGTTGTGGTCGGCGCGCATCCACGCAGTGAAATGCGCGATCGACCGCTTGCATCGCGCTTGCTTCAAGCGATTCGACTCTGGCAGCGCGAGAATCTGCAAGACGCACGCTCGCGCCTTCGACCGATCATTCTGACTGACCTCTGGTATCTCAACGACAAAGAACTCTTGCTGCAGCCGACGATTTGCATCGGCGATCCGAGCTCGAATGCAGCGACTGCGTATTACGCGACGCGATTGCCGAAGGCGTATGTCGTTGACGGACAACTGCAAGTGCTCGCCGATATGCAGTTCCTCGAACCAACCGTTGTGATGTGGGGCATCGATGCCAACACCACACGCACCGCACTTGATTGGTTCATCGCGCGCGCAATGCCATCATTCCTCGAGAGCGCGCACGAGTAACGCATCGTCCGACTTCCGCGCAAGCGCTCCACTACGGACAGAGTCGTTCAACACGCCATGCCGCTGGAATCGTCGCGCTCTGCAATCGCGTGTAGAGCACACGATCGTGCAATCGGTAGGGGTGACCTTGCC
>Ga0209553_1001058_pt1 | contig 13922 bp, 10 predicted proteins | sample LauGreFBDMM110DN_2_FD_188217 | JGI IMG/M metagenome (GOLD analysis project Ga0209553, IMG submission 188217) | Freshwater lake microbial communities from Lake Michigan, USA - Fa13.BD.MM110.DN (SPAdes) (version 2) | ecosystem: Environmental > Aquatic > Freshwater > Lake | place: Lake Michigan...
ACAACACATCACATTGGCAATGCTTGATGCGGCTATTGCATTTATCTGGCCTGACGGAGCAATGAACGATGCAATTCTTGATGATGACGCCATGCGCACGCCCACCATTGCTTCTAACTATGGCATTAATAAACTTCAAGACGGATACTGCACGATGTCCGTTGTAACCGATGCGGAGTTTCGCTCACTTTGTAGCGTGCTCGGGGTTCCTGAGATTGCTGACGATGAACGCTTCTCTACAGCAGTCGCACGTGGTCAAAATGCTGGAGCATTTGTCGAACTCATCGGCGGACGTCTTAGCAAACTGACATGTGCCGAGTTTGTTGAGCGTGCGCGCAAGTTTGATCTTCCGGGATCAGTTGTCATCAGCCTTGAAGAACTTCCTGACACTCCACAGGTTAAGCACAATGAAGTCTTTGTAGAGCGCGAGCATCCCACGGCTGGTCGTGTGCGTGAAGTTCGCAGCGCACCACGCTTTTCTAAAACGCCCGCTGTTGTGTCTTCGCCTGCTCCTGCATATGGGCAACACAGCGACGACATTGTCACTGAACTCGGACTTGATGCGAGCGCTCTTCGTGCGGCTGGAGTGATTCTTTAGCGAGTCAAACTACGGCCAACAATCTCTTTCATGATCTCAGTTGTGCCACCGTAGATAGTCTGAATGCGACTATCTGCCCACGCCCTAGCAATCGGGTACTCGCGCATATAGCCATACCCACCGTGTAATTGCAGACAACGATCAACGACCTTGTTTTGTAATTCAGTTGTCCAGAACTTGGCGGCAGCGGCCTGCTCAGCGTTGAGCTTCTGCGCGCAGTGCAACTCGACGCAATGATCAACATAGACCTGTGCAATCTGGACTTCTGTTGCCAACTCAGCAAGCAAAAACTTACTGTTTTGAAATTGCGATATGGATTGGCCAAATGCTTTTCGTTCACGGGTGTAATCAAGTGTCCAATGCAATGCCGCATCAGCCACCGCAACGGCCCCAACTGCAATGCCAAGTCGTTCTTGAGCAAGGTTACGCATGAGGTAGGTGAACCCCATTCCTTCATCGCCAAGCATATTTTCAGCGGGTACTTCGACGTCAGTGAAAAACAGTTCGGCAGTGTCTTGTGCGTGCATGCCTAGTTTGTCGAGATTGCGACCTCTTTCAAAGCCTTTCATCCCTCGCTCCAGGATGAGTAGCGAGAATCCGGCATGGCCCTTTTCTGGATCAGTGCGACACACTGTCACGACCACATCGCTGTTGATTCCGTTTGAGATAAACGTCTTTGCTCCGTTCACTACCCATGTATCACCATGGCGCACGGCAGATGTCTTGACGCCCGCAACATCACTTCCGGTATTTGGTTCTGTAATTCCGAGTGCGCCAATGATCTCACCAGTCACCATGCCAGGTAACCAACGATTTTTCTGATCTTCATTTGCCAACGAGATGTAGTACGGCAACACAATGTCGTTGTGCAGCGTGAACCCGTTGGCACTTCCGATGACGCCTGTGTAGCCAACTTCTTCTGCCATGATGGCTGCAAAACGATAATCATCAGTTGCACCGCCACCGTATTGCTCGCCAACTGTCAACCCCAGAAAACCATGTTTTCCGGCTTCAAGCCACAATGACCGCGGCGTGATTCCGTCTTTTTCCCATTGTTCGTGATTTGGAACAATTTCTTTGTCTAGCCAGTTACGAAATGTCTTGCGAAACTGGTCGTGTTCGTCATTGAAAATTGTGCGCTCAAAAAATTCCATGCCGAAACACTATGCCAGAACTGCGCGCGCCACGAGATCGGTGCCAAAAGCAGTGAGAATTGCTAGATACATCAGGCCCGTTGCTGCCATGACGGCCGAATAACTGCGCTCTCGCAGAGCCGCCTTGGTGACTTTGACCAACACTCCTGTTGTGACCACGCAAGCCAACCAGAACCAACCCAGCACGCCGTTCCACCCGTCATCAATTGAGCCATTGAACACACTGATCATGCCCGTCGGAAGCAAAAGCATCGCCGTCTCAAAGGGCAAAATCCAAAACACTGTGTCGACGAGTTCGTTTAAAATCTGTCGTGGTAATCCTGGCTGCACCAAATACCAATGACCCAACAACATTGCGTCTGTCACTGCTCCTAAAAATACAGCGCCAACAAAAATACGTAACAATGCAACTGTTGTCGCGCCAGAGCCACTTGCTGAGTTAAAGCCCGCAGCAATTAAACCCACAAATCCGATACAAGGGGCCAACAGATCCCAGCGCATGTTCTTTCGTCGAACTGTCAATAACGAAGAGACCGCAACAAGTGCTGCGGCGGTATCTCGAACAGGAGACGAGCCAAAAGCCAAACCACTTGCACACGCTCCAGCGCTAATAACAAAAAAACTGCCACGCAATAGCCAGCCATAACCGCGACCTACGTCATGGCGATGAGTTGTAAACCACAAAAATAGCAAACCACCTGTTGCCCATTGCAACAAGACCGTTGCCGCGTCAAGATGGATCACCGAACGGTAACGGTCTCAGTGTCACGTCCAGAACGCAAGAGTGTTCCGGGACGGGCCTCGAGGGCAACATTGTTACGCACGCAAGGAACTCCGTTCACGATCACGTGCTCGATGCCGATTGACTCGCCATAGACGCGACCCGCACCTGCGGGCAGGTCAAATCTCATGAGTGCTGGACCTGGTCCGACTGTTGTTGGGTCAAGAAGACAAATGTCTGCAGCCCATCCTTGTTGAATCCGACCGCGACCTTTGAGCCCGTACAAACGAGCGGGTCGATCAGTGAGATGGTAGATCGCTTCTTCAATGGGCATCAGATCGCGCTCACGCACTGCACGTGCTAGCAGAGTGGTGCTGAATGCATAACTATCAATCATGTCAAGATGTGCACCAGCGTCACTCGCTCCGACCACTGCTCTGTGATCGCGCCACACTTCGACTCGTCGGCGCCATGTTTCGTCGTCTTGACCACGATCTTGACTGGCAATCACAGTCAACAATCTGTCGTCCAGCACGATGTCACACAAAAGATTCCATGCATCAACGCCTAATTCACGGGCAATTTCGCCAATCAGGCGACCTTCAAACGGCTTCCACTTTGCCGTAAATGTTTGAAGCAAGAAATACCCGGCCCAGTTTGCGATTGCACGGGTTGGGCCCTCGGTCGTTTGAGCAAGACGATTCATTTCGGCGCGACCATCTGGATCGCGCAACATCGCGGTTTTGGCATCATCTGGCAATGCCATCAATGAGTCCCAGCCGTTCAGAATGTCAAGAATAAAACCGCTCTTGAAATTCAGTCGCACACGAAAAGTATCTGGCAATGTCAGCGCCAACACATGTCCGCCGCGTGCTGCTGCAATATCAAAACCCGCAAGTTGGTGCTGCACGAGATCCCAGTTCTGTGCAAATACTTGCAAGAGGTTCCAGTTGAGTGGACGATTAGCAGCAGCACTCATGTCTCCCATGAGCTCAAAGACTTCGTTGGGAAACTCCCCCACTGCTGGAATGAACTCAAGAGTTGTTCCCTCGTGCTGTGATACTTCAGCACACAATGCCAGGAGTTCCTCGCGGGTTCCGTGACGCGATGGCACAGGTGATCCGGTGTGATCGTTATGACTCGGAGACCATGTCGATGAGAAACCCAATCCGCCAGCGCGTAATCCATCACGCAATAGCACCACCATCAACTCGATTTCAGCCGGTGTCGCTGCACGTTGATTGGCGTCATCGTGCATCACAACACGCCTCAAAGCGCTATGCCCGACCAAGAATCCGGCATTGGGTAAAAGTTTTCCGTCAAGAGAATCGAGGTACTCAGCAGTTGTGTGCCAGTTCCATGGAACGCCCTGCTGCAACGCCTCAAGTGGCATGCCTTCAACTCGTGCCAACATTCGCATGAGATAATCACCATCTTGTGGCGTCAGCGGAGCAATAGTGAATCCGCAGTTGCCGCCGATAACAGTTGTCACACCGTGCATTGGCGATGGGCTCAATGTTGTATCCCAAAATGCTTGTGCATCGTAGTGAGTGTGTAGATCAATAAAACCCGGAGACACAACGAGGTCCGTCGCATCAATAACTTGTTTGCTCGAATCTTTGAGTTCACCGATCACGGCAACTTTGCCGTTGACAATGCCTACATCAGCACGACGAGGTTCTGCACCCGTTCCATCAACCACCATTCCGCCAGTAATTGCTACATCTAACATTTCAGCCTCCGTCCTCTGCTTGTAGTCTTGCCGACTTTATCGGCTTGACAAAACGCAGGGACAAGTTAGAGGACAACCAATGAATGGTCAGCGAAGTTCATGGACTCAGGGCCCCCTGGGGTTGCCACAACGATGTCCTCTAGTCGCATTCCCCATTTTGTGGGCAGATAGATGCCAGGTTCAACGCTAAATGCGTGTCCGACCTCCAAAAGGCGCTTGTTTCCACTCACCATGTATGGGTCTTCGTGTGCTTCCATACCAATGCCGTGTCCGGTGCGATGTATAAAAAAATCACCATAGCCCGCATCATCGATCACTCGTCGAGATGCCGCATCAATGCTCTCACACGGCGCGCCCACAACACCCGCGGCAACTCCGGCGATTTGAGATTCATGCAACACTGCGTAGGCGTCGGCAATATCTGAAGGGACATCTCCAAGATGGACGCACCTTGTCATATCACTGCAGTAGCCATTCATCGTTCCGCCAAAGTCACACAACACGATGTCGCCATGTTTGATGACACGCGGACCTGCATGATGATGAGGGCTTGCTGCATTTTCGCCGGCAGCCACAATTGCAAAGTTCACAATGTCATGCCCCTCAGCAATGAGCCGCGCAGAAATATCAGCAGATACTTGTGCTTCTGTCTTTCCGATAAGTGGGATATCGCCCGCATGCAATTGCACGGCGACTCTGTCTGCTGCTGCACCAGCAGCACGCAAAGCGTCTACCTCGGCTGCATCTTTGGCCATGCGCAACGGCCCAACGACATCAACCGCGCGGCGATAGTGCGCACGTGGACAATGTGCGAGCAGTTCTACGAGGAACCGTGCCCACATCTGATCACCCACTGCAATCGTTGTGGCAGAGCCAATGAGTTTTGCAACTATTGCTACTGGGTCATCTGTCTCGTTCCATGGCACAAGAGAAAACACGGAAGGCATCTCTGTTACTCGCGGCGCCTCAAGGCGCGGAATCACCATCGATGCTGCCGCATCAACTGGAACTACCAACATTGTGAGTCTCTCAAGTGGCATCGCATAGTAGCCAGTGAGATATGGCAAGTCGTGTCCGACCGAGAGCAACAACACATCGACGCCTTGTTGCAACATCGCTGCCCGAACTCGCGCTAGTCGGTTCTCAAACACACTGGAGTCATGGACAGAAATCATTTGACTCCAATGCTGACAGGTACCGCTGCACCAATGGCGTGTTCTGCTGACTCTTTGGCGTGATAACTACTGCGCGTCAATGGACTGGACTCCACATGGCCGATTCCGAATGCCTCGCCAACTTCTTTGTACATCTCAAACACGTGTGGTTCTACCCATCGCGCCACAGGCAAATGGTTCGTTGTGGGTCGCAGGTATTGACCAATAGTCACGATGTCTACGCCAACGGCAGCCAAGTCGGCAAGAGTGCCCACCACCTCATCGTCTGTTTCACCCATCCCGACGATGAGCCCGGATTTGGTAACGAGACCTGCGCACTTTGATCTTGCCAGTACCGACAGACTGCGTGCATAACCAGCAGATGGTCGGACCGCGCGTTGTAGGCGGGGCACTGTTTCGACGTTGTGATTCAACACATCTGGCCGTTCATCAATTAAAATCTGCAGTGCGTCTGTTCCGCGAACATCTGAGATAAGTGTTTCGACACTGATGCTTGCGTCTTGGGCGCGAATCGCCCGAACACATTGTGCAACATGCTCCATTCCGCCATCAACAAGATCGTCACGAGCCACCATCGTGAGCACGGCATACGACAATCCCATTTTGCGCACCGCGTCAGCCACTCTTTTTGGTTCGTGATGGTCTGCATCAAGTGGCTTTTGTGTATCGATGAGACAAAATCCGCAGGCTCGAGTGCATCGTTCGCCCAACACCATAAATGTTGCCGTGCCACTGCTCCAGCACTCTGACAAGTTCGGACATCCAGCTTCTTCACACACCGTCACGAGTGATGCATCGCGCAAAGTTTTTTTCAAAGCAAGAACTTCTGCTCCATGATGTACCCGGGGGCGTATCCAGTCAGGCTTCCGTGCAGAGATATCGACGCCCCCTTCAACACCCGCACGCGCAAGTCGTCCCATCATGCGCACGGGCTGGCCAGGACCCTCGCCACGCGAAAATGCCGACAGGTCAGAGAGTGATTCTTTCCATGCAACATCTTGTCGTTCAAGTTGGGAATTGCCCCACATCTTTGCGGCATGACGAGACACAACTTCAGCAACATCCTTGATTGATGCATCAATGCCTTCCTCGTGCATCGATGTCACCGCATACTCAGAGATACCGCACGGAACAATGTGCTTTCGCATGTACTCAAGATCTGTACTCACATTGAGTGCAAACCCATGCATCGTGCGGCGCCGCGAGACACGCACTCCGATGGCACAAATTTTTCGTGGGTTATCGCCGTTGGGATTCACCCAAACACCTGGATACTTTGACATAGTGCCAACATCTTGGAGTCCGAGTTCGCGCAATGAGTCGATGATCATTTGCTCAACGGAGTGCACATACGCCACCGAGTCTGCAGGACCTTCGCTGTCTGCAAGTTTGGGCGGCAATGTCAGTAATGGATATCCCACTAATTGTCCAGGTCCGTGATATGTAATATCCCCACCACGATTTACTGCAACAAATTCTGCGCCTACCTGAGTAGGGTCGCACTTAAGATTTCTGGCCAAATCTGCTGACGGACCGTAAGTAAAAACATGGGGATGTTCAAGCAAGAGCAATCGATTATCAGAGCCGTTGTGAAAAATAGATTCTTGCAACGCGAGGGCTTCGGAATACGCAACGCGACCAAGCCAACGTACTCGCAATACAGAAGACGACATACTTATATTTCCGCTGACCAATCTCGGGTCTCTAAAATGTGTTTAATCTTCACCAAGAATCGAGCAGCGTACGCACCATCAAAGGCGCGATGATCCCATGTCAATGACAAGTTGCCAATGGGATGAATTGCAATGCTTTCTCCGCCATCGGCCGTTTCGATCACGACTGGCCTCTTGATAACGGCATCGGTTGACAAAATAGCCACTTGGGGCTGACTGATGATTGCCATCGTCAACACAGAACCGGCAGATCCGTTATTGGTGATAGTAAATGTTCCGCCCTGGATTTCATCGGGGGAAAGCTTGCGCGTGCGTGCACGCTGCGCCAGGTCGTTTATGTCGCGCGCAATCGCCCGAAGCCGTTTTGTTTCAGCATCACGAACGACAGGAACAATGAGTCCCTGATAATCCAGATCAACTGCTACTCCGAGGTCAATGTAATGGCGAACAATCAATGTGTCTCCGGCAACTGATGCATTGAGATGCGGAAACTCAACCAGTGAATCAATAACTGCACGTGAGATAAATGGCAAATATGTCAGCGCAAAGCCCTCGGCTGACTTGAAGTCATCTTTGAGAGGCAAGCGCACGGAGTCAACGTTGCTGTAATCAACTTCGACGACGCTCAAGGCATGCGGGCTGGTGTTCTTGCTCATCAACATGTGCGCACCAGTGAGTTGTCGAATCTTTGAAAGTGCCACAACTTCATCTCGCTCGCCGCTCACGACTCGTGGTGCAGCGACAGTGCGCGCTTGTGCAGGTGGCTCTGTTGGAGTATTTGCAGCGACAGGCTCTGGGGCGACAGCCGTGGTACTGCTTGGCGCAGTGGCCGGAATTGTTACAGCGCCTTTTTCGATAACGGCGACAACATCATCTCGAGTGATACGCCCGCCAGGACCTGTGCCAGCAATTTGAGACACGTCTACGCCGTTGTCGGCGACAAGTCGGCGCACGACGGGTGAGAGCAACACGCCTTTGGCGACAAGTCGCGATGGCGCAGCAACAACTGGCGCAGCAACAACTGGTACTACTGGTGCGGCAACAACTGGTGCGGCAACGACTGGTGCGGCAACGACTGGCGCAACTGGCGCAGCAACAACTGGCGCAACTGGCGCAGCACCCGCTACCCCGACAACGCCAATCACGGTACCAACGGGCACAGTGTCGCCTTCGTTCACGCGAATCTCCAACAACGTTCCGGCAATCGGAGATGGAACCTCAGTATCAACTTTTTCTGTTGACACTTCAAACAACGGCTCGTCAAGAGCAATGGCATCACCAACTTTTTTAAACCATTTCGTGATGGTTCCTTCGGTGACGGTTTCGCCTAATTGAGGAAGCGTGATATCTGCCATGTTGTAATAACTCCTAGACGTTGATTCCGCGACCAGTGAGTGACATCACAGTCTCGCCGAAAAGTTCAGACAAACTCGGATGCGGCTGAATGAAATGCGCAATTTCTTCTACCGATGCCTCCCAGTTCACCGCCAAGTAACCCGCCGCCAACTGTTCAGTAACCCACGGTCCTACCATGTGCACTCCCAACACCTGACCAGCAGTGCCGTCTGGATTCTTCTTGGCGATGATCTTGACGAGGCCATCAATCTCGCCCAATATCTGTGCCCGACTATTGGCACGAAACTGATGCTTGGCGACCAAAACATCGTGCCCTGCTGCAATTGCTGCCTCTTCACCTGGACCAGCCCACGCAACTTCTGGATGGCAATAAATTGCCCACGGTACGCGATCGTAATCAACCGGAATCGCTGTTTCGCCGAGCATATGTTTGACGACAAGGATCGCCTCGGCATACGCAACGTGAGCGAGTTGTGGAGTGTTAATAAGATCACCAATTGCATACACGCCGTTCTCGGTTGTTTCGCAGTATTCGTTTACTTCGACAAAGCCCCGATCAGAAACTTTCACTTGCGTCGCCCCAAGACCAAGGTTGTCTGCATATGGACGCCGACCGACCGACACAATGACAGCATCAACTTCGAGTGTTTCTCCGTCGCCAAATGAAACAACTGTTCCGCCGCTCGCAGTTGGCGTATGCCCCGTCACGCTGACTCCAGTGCGAATATCGATTTTCTTTTTTTGGAAACTGCGCACCACCACATTGGCGACGTCAGCATCGAGTCCAGGAAGAATTTTAGGCAGTCCTTCCAAAATGGTGACCTGTGAACCAAGATCTATGAACGTCGAAGCAAACTCACAACCAATTGCACCACCACCGATCACGGCAATGCGAGCCGGAATACGATCGAGCATCAATACTTCGTCCGATGTCATAATTGGTCCACCAATTTCGAATCCCGGAATTGTTCGCGGCACGCTTCCGGCAGCAAGCACCACATTGTTGCCGCGCAGTTGAGTCGTTGTGCCGTCTGCGGCAGTAACGGTGACGGTCTTGTCTGCACCCAAAGAGCCGACTCCCAGGTGGTATGCCACTTTTTTGTTTTTTGTGAGACCAGTCAGACCCTTGACGAGACCATTGACAATTTTTTGTTTTCGCGCTTGCGCCACCGCAAAGTCTGTGACACCAATTACTGAATCAATTCCAAAATCTTTGGCGTGCTCTACATGGCGACGCATTGCAGCAGTTTCTAAAAATGCTTTGGCCGGAATACATCCACGGTTCAGGCATGTGCCGCCGATCGTGTCTTTTTCTACGAGCGCCACTGTCATTCCGGCAGACGCAGCATAAAACGCGGCCGCATAGCCTCCGGGTCCACCACCAATAATCACCAGGTCGAATTGATCGGCCACGGGCACTCCTTCTCTCTCAAAAGAACATTTTCTCTCTAAAACGAACAACCTTGTTCGCTGTTATCAGTTCCTACGGTAGCGGGAGAGACATGAGCGCAGCGTTGTTGGTTATTTAGACCATTGCTTTTGCAGCCCAGAGCGCAGATACGCCGCCGTGATTCGACCCGTTGTCGGCGCAAAAACTACATCACACTCCACGGGGATATCAACGCTGACCGTGCCACAGGACACGCCACTTTGGGACGTTTGTTTGGCTGGCTGCAACACGGTTGATCCAGTCAGCAAGCGCCAACCTTCGCGCGCATCGGCTCCGTTTACACCCATCATCTGCACGGTCACGATTGTTTCTTGATCGCCCTGAATTATTGCCTTCACTGACACGGTCATATCCCCGAGCACTGCCTCTTGCCCGACAGCCAATATCTCGATTTTTTTGTCATTGTTTGCTGTCTGAAACAATTTGACGCCACCAGCCAACATAATGGCCAATCCACACACCAGAGCCGTCAGGATCAGCTTTCGGGTACTCATGCATTGGCAACTCTAGAGCCTGTCTCTGGAGTCCGTCTTGCTACGGTGGAGGAAATGAACGAACGCCGTGCCCAAAAACCAGACCGCAACCTTGCAATGGAACTTGTCCGAGTCACGGAGTCTGCCGCACTTGCCGGATCTCGTTGGGTAGGACGTGGCGACAAAAATGGTGCCGACAGAGCGGCCGTCGAAGCCATGCGCACAGTTCTGGCCACTGTGCCAATGGACGGCATCGTCGTCATCGGTGAGGGAGAAAAAGACGACGCCCCAATGCTTTTTAATGGCGAAAATGTTGGCGATGGTTCTCAACCCCGCACGGACGTCGCAGTCGATCCAATTGACGGCACTACTCTGACATCTCTTGGCCTCGGAAACGCCATTTCTGTCATTGCAGTTTCTGAGCGTGACACCATGTTTGATCCGGGTCCATGCATGTATATGGAAAAAATGGTCGTTGGTCCTCAAGCTGTTGGCCATATTGATATCACTGCGAGCCCAACCCAAAATTTGCGATGGGTGGCAAAAGCAAAAGGAGAATCAGTTCGCGACCTTACGGTCATGATCCTGGATCGCCCCCGGCACGCAGAACTGATCGAAGAAGTTCGTGGCACTGGTGCTCGAATAAAACTCATTAGCGATGGAGATATTTTTGGTTCAATTGCAACATCATGGCCAGATGCCGGTGTTGACATTTTGATCGGCATTGGCGGCACCCCGGAGGGAGTCATCTCCGCAGCCGCACTCAAATGCATGGGAGGAGAAATCCAAGGTCGCCTGTGGCCACGAAACGAACTCGAGCGCAACGCAGCAGTTGCTGCTGGATACGACCTCAGCAAAGTGCTCACCTCTGATGATCTCGTCAAGGGAGACAATTGTTTCTTTGCGGCAACCGGTGTCACCGACGGAGAACTCCTTCGCGGTGTTCGCTTCGATTCACGCGGTGCTCGCACGCAAAGCCTCGTGATGCGTTCGTTGTCTGGCACCGTTCGTCTCATTGACGCCCAGCATCGCCTCGACAAACTCGCAAATTACGCGTCTGTTGACTACGCCTAGTGCCCTCTCGTAGAAGTACAATCTTGTAGTCGTGGGCTCAGATAATACAGCAGGACCAGAGTCAATCGACTTTGCCAAGAAAGTCATTGCCGAGGCAACTGCCAAAAAAGCCGCGCGCGCGCAAAACCTGGCAAATGCTGATACGCACGGAGGTCATTCCGCTGGAAAAACTGGCGCACTCGCCTTAGGTGCGATTGGCGTGGTATTTGGTGACATCGGAACAAGTCCTCTCTACTCATTCAAAGAAGCATTCACCGAAAGATCGCATGTGATGACGGTTGACCGAATCAACGTCTTTGGCGTCTGTTCACTCGCGTTCTGGGCGCTCGTCATTATTATTTCGATCAAATATCTACTGTTCGTCATGCGCGCCGATAATCACGGCGAGGGCGGAATCCTGGCGCTCACGGCGCTTGTGATGCCTCAAGATGTTTCTGCTGCAAAAAAAGCAGGACTGCTTGTGGCGCTCGGTGTCTTTGGAACTGCCCTTCTCTACGGGGACGGAATCATTACTCCAGCAATTTCAGTTCTGAGTGCCGTTGAAGGACTCGGGGAGGTGTCAGCGTCGTTCGATAGATGGGTTATCCCGATTGCCATTGCTATTTTGTTCGGACTCTTTCTTGTGCAAAGTCGTGGGACAAAGGCCGTTGGAAAAGTTTTTGGTCCAGTCATGATTTTATGGTTCGGCACGCTCGCACTTCTTGGTCTTTCAAAAATTATTCCAGATCCCGGAATCATCGCTTCGGTAAATCCGATTTATGCAATTCGCTACTTCACACATGAATCGGGCAAGGCTTTCTTATCGCTCGGATCTATCTTTTTAGTCGTCACGGGCGGTGAAGCGTTGTATGCCGACATGGGGCACTTCGGTCGGCGACCCATCACGATGGGATGGTATGCGGTTGTATTGCCCGCTCTTGTCCTTAATTATTGGGGGCAAGGGGCATTTCTTCTTGCACATCCAGAAGCCATTGAAAGCGTTTTCTTTCGGATGGCTCCAGAGCCGTTATTGCTGCCACTTGTTGTGCTCGCAACATGTGCCACCGTCATCGCCTCGCAGGCTCTCATCTCTGGTGTGTTCTCACTCACAGCGCAGGCAGTTCAACTTGACTATTTGCCGCGCATCCAGATTCGTCACACGTCACAAGATCACTCTGGGCAGATCTATGTTCCGCTCGTCAACTGGGCCCTTATGGTCGCGTGCATTGGCTTAGTGCTCGGATTTAGGTCGTCATCAAACTTGGCAGCAGCATATGGAATTGCAGTCACAATGACGATGGCAATTACCACTCTGATTTTTTTTCGAGTTCTCACCGATCGCTGGAAGTGGTCCAAGTTCCGAGCGTTCGCACTGTGTGTTCCACTGCTGGTCATAGAAATAGGATTCCTTAGTGCAAATGTGGTCAAGATTCCACACGGTGGGTGGTTTGCACTTGCGATTGGTGTCGTCCTGACTGTGCAGATGCAAACCTGGCGTCGCGGGCGTGCGCTTGTCGCACTTCGTATTCATCGCGGAGAACAAAAACTCGTTGATTTCCTTGACGAAACCGATGGCATTAAACGTGTCACCGGAACTGCTGTCTTCATGTTTAAAGATCTTGTTGGCGCCCCACCAGCACTTGTAAATAACTTGCGACACAATAAAGTGCTCCACAACACCACGCTCATTGTTTCTGTTATCACTAGTGATAGCCCGCGCATAACCGCTGCAGACCGAGCAGTCATTACCAAGATTTCTCCTGGCGTATTTCAAGTGCAACTCAATTTTGGTTTTATGGAAGAACCCGATGTCTCACAAGCCCTGGCCTCAATCGAACACTTCGGCCTTGATTTCACCCCAGATGACGTCACCTACTTTCTCGGGCATGAATCAATCATTGCCGGAAAAGTCCCAGGCATGAACCCACTGCAAGAACATCTCTTTGTCTTCCTCAATCGTGGCGCCGATAGCGCTGCGCGATTTTTCAACTTACCTATTGACCGAGTCTTCGAAGTCGGAACGCGAGTAGAAATCTAGCCAGTTTTGGCATTCCTAGGGGCATGATTCGCCACTACTTCTCAACCCTCGTAACCTGTGCTCTATGAAAGTTCTTGTCACTGGCTCTTCTGGACTAATCGGCTCTGCACTGTGCGAACGCCTCAACAAAGATGGGCACACTGTGCTTCGTGCGGTGCGTGTTGCAACAACGCAGACAAACACCGTCTTGTGGAATCCACATGCCGGAACCATTGATGCCACTGCACTGCAGGGAATCGATGCGGTCGTTCATCTTGCTGGTGCCGGAATCGGCGACAAGCGTTGGACCGATGAGTACAAAAAAGAAATCCTTCAAAGCCGAACTCTTGGAACATCGCTCTTGGCCCGAACTCTTGGCGCAATGGATACTCCCCCATCGGTGTTTTTGTCATCTTCTGCAATCGGAATCTATGGCCCACGTAACGACGAAGAACTTACCGAATCCAGCACAACTGCCCGCGGCTTTTTGGCGGATGTCTGCACCGCATGGGAAGAATCA
>Ga0209553_1001061_pt1 | contig 13908 bp, 7 predicted proteins | sample LauGreFBDMM110DN_2_FD_188217 | JGI IMG/M metagenome (GOLD analysis project Ga0209553, IMG submission 188217) | Freshwater lake microbial communities from Lake Michigan, USA - Fa13.BD.MM110.DN (SPAdes) (version 2) | ecosystem: Environmental > Aquatic > Freshwater > Lake | place: Lake Michigan, USA...
ACTCTTCACGCCAACGCGATCCGCTTCAAGTAACGCAAGCGCAACGAATTGGCGAATCGAATTGTCCGCAAGTCGCGTCGAGGGTTCCTGTGCGTATCCCCAACTCGCAGCTTTCTTCGAGAATCCAGCGACGAGCCACGCCACATCCGTCTCGAGTGCTCGACGGAGCGCAGCATCATTCTTGAGCGATTTGCGCACGAGTGAAGTTCGCGCGAGCACGCGACTCGCAACCGCATAGGTGCCATCCATCGGTTGCGTGAGTGCCGCAAGCGGCGCAGCGAGTCGGGGATCTTGCGCAGCACATCCGCTTTCAAGAAGTGCCCAACAACAGAACGCAGTTTCGCCGCCTTCTTGCAGTGACTCGCTCGGCGATCGCTTCTGTGGCTGCCAGTGCTTCTCGCCGTCCTGCATCGCGAAGAGTGCGTCACGCGCAGCATCACGCATCGCGTGAAGGTCGGTGTCCGTGAAGGGACTCGACTCTGTCGAAGGCGGGTCGAATGCCGACTGGCGACCATGCGCGTTGTGCACCGACGCAATGGCACAGAGGAAAATAATCACGAGGACTTGGTGCACGACAAAGAGATCCTACCGAGGCAAACCGCACCTTCGGCAGAGTTCCAACTTTTGGCGGGGAAGATTTTTACCTCGCTCTCGCGGCTTGCGTGGAGCGGTTCTAGGCGTACTCTCTTCGGATGCGCTTGCTCATCCTCGGTAACTGGAGTTGATGCTCTCGCTCACTCAAACTGGGTTGGCACGGTGTAGTCACACGTGCCAATTGTTTCACTACCAAGCATGACTGCCTTGATCACCTTTCCAGAAGGCAATCGGTAGATCGCATAGAGTTTGTCGCCGCCCGCCTGCGAGAGTTGTGGATACATGCTGATCGTCTGCATTCCCTCTTCAGGTCGAAGATCGATCGTCACGAGCTTGTCGCCAGTCTCTGAAATGTGGATGAAGCCAATGGCGGTGTAGCTCTGCCCTTGTTCATCAAGAAGCTGTAGCGCAGCACTCTCACCTGCGGTCGTGCGCTTGGCGCCCCACACGTCGACACTCGATCGACCGCGACTGATGTCGAGGCGAAGGATGCTCGAGCCCACAGGGCAGGCGATTCCCTTCACTGTGAGACCCTTCGAGCCCTTGAATCCACCGCGTTCATAGTCAGCATGACCGCTCGAGATGTATTGCTTCGCGTCCGGATCAGTTTCCATACCGTTGAGACTATTGAGATCGATTCCCGCCGGATCAACCTTGCGATTCATAACGAGATCGCTCGGCTTCAACTTTGGCGCAGACGCGTCGATCGCGAGAGAACTCGCACCAGCGCTCGATCCTGTGAACACGAGCACTTTCCCTGCCGCGGCATTGGCAGGAGGTTGCTGCGCGAATTGCGAGACATCCATGCGCTGCCCCATCACTTCGAGAAAGATTGGTTGACCCGCGGCGAACGTATTACTCGCTGGAAACACGAACGATGCGACGAGCTCTTCCTCGCCTGCAGCACTCGCAGCGAATGCAGTCTTGTCGTCGAACGCGCAAACGACGCGACCGCCGTTTGCGTTGCGCTGACCCCAGATGACTGGGTACGCGACGCCGGTCGTGGTCGTTGCATCCTTGCCGACGAGGCGAACCTGTGATGCGCTGACGACAATCATCTGTCCTTCCGTCGACGCGCCACGCGTGAGTTTCACTTCAGCGACGTACGCAGGACCAGTCACCATGCCAACCTTAAACGCTGGGTCATTTACGAAGATGAAACTCTCAAGCGTGACCGATCCAGGAAGCGCTGCAACTTTCGCGAGTCGACCATTGCGAATGAATCCATCGCGGAACAGTCCAAGCGCGTCGTCACCGAGTCGTGGGTGATACGCGGCGAGCGTTGGTGTTGTGAGTGTCGGCGACATCGATCCTACGGAAAGCCCGCCAAATGTGGCCGCCGCGATGCGGTGCGCAGGCACCCAGAGTCCGCTCTCCGCAGCGGGTTGACCGTTGGCGATTCCCGGGGCTTGCGTGCGAACAACACCAGCAAAGTCCATGAGTCGCGCGGTGGAATGGATATGACCGACGCCGATGAGGGTGATGCCAACCGTCAATAAACCGCTCAGCACACCGACAGCGCCTCCACCAATGAGATTGATGAGGTGAGGGAAATTCAGATTGTCCGGCGCGAGTTTGTCTGCACCGAGGCGCAGAAGAAAGAGATAGAACCCGAACGGCAGCAGGAGTCCAATGCCCCATGCATAGGGCGCGAGTCCTGGCAGCGAGCCGAGCAGGAGGCGCGAGATCGGCTCCCATGTCGCGAACGCGAGCACGCCCGCGCAGAGCACGCAGAGGAAGTGCAAGATCGAACCGAATAGCCCTTGGTTTGACCACCAATAGGCGATGAGCGCGACGAAGGCCATGACGAGAATGTTGAAGAGGGTTTCCATCGAAGTCGTTCCAGTCGCATCATGCGCGAGTGCAATGTTGCATCGCACGAGGTGCAGTCAGTTCAATCGTGAAGTCAGTGTCCGGACGAAGCAGGGGGAGATTTTGCGCTCGGTTGAGTTGGTGCGCCTTGCATTGCTGGTGCGCCCTGCGCGGGATTGCCACCCGCAGGAGTACCTTGAGTTTGAGCAGGAGCAGGCTTCGCGAAAGCGCGTGCGGCTTCATCGAAACTCGTCTTGCCTTCACGCACTTTGTACAGCGCAGCCTCTTGAAGTTGCAGCATCTTCTGTTCGCGAATCGCGCGAGCGTATGCAGTGCGGAAGTCGCCTTCGGCAAGCGCGGCTCGTGCAGCATCGTCTGCGAGGAAGACTTCGAAGATGCCTGATTGCCCGAAGAATCCGCTGCCTTGGCAGACAGGGCAATCTTCGATCTTGTTCTTCACTTGCACCTTGCCGCTCTGTCGGAAAAGTTCAATGGGCTTGCCCGCGGCGATGCCCAAGCGCTTCGATTGCTCAGGGCTCGGTTGGAATCCAACCTTGCAGTTCGGGCAGACGCTGCGCACAAGACGTTGATTCGAAATACCAGCCAAGCACTTCGCAGCAGCCTTCGGATCTCCCACGAGTTCGACCCACTTCGCATACGCGCCTTGCACGCTGTCAGAAGGAATCACAACGTAAATGAGCGAACCCTTCATGCCTGGCGTTGCAGCTTGCTTCGCGGTGCCGACATCAGAAATGTCCGTGCACAGAATTGCGTCAGGATCCTTACGCACGATCGAACGCAACTTCTCGGGGAAGTCATGCGCGGCGTCATTTGGATCCCACTGAATGTGTTCGACACCTTCGAGGCGATGGAGGACTTCCTTCTCGAGCGTCTTGAGATTGCATGTGTATGCATCGTGCCGACCGAGGAGCGCGTAGGCCGTGGTGCTCACGCCTTGACCGATCGGTGCGCTGATGATGAAGACGCCGTGACGGAGGGCGGTGTCTTCGAGCGTGCGCAGTGCCTCGAGTTGTGGCGGCAGCAGTCCGAGATCATCCATTGGCCGATCGACCGCTTTCGCACGATTGAAATCAATACGAAGTGTCTGACCACCCGCAGAGCCGAGCGCAGTCAGCGTGAGCCGGTGCTTGCCGGATCCGCTCTCCACATTGCACTCGCCAACTTGGCGACGACGACGATCCGCGACATCAAGTGAAGCCGCAGTCTTGAGGAAATCGATCATCTGCGTGCCGACATCAACGGGGACAGGGTCAAGTCGCACGCGAACACCATCGATGAGCATCGAGGTCTGCACCGTTTGCGCATTCGACTGGATATCAACGCGAGTCGCGCGGCGCGCCATGGCTTCCACCGTCGCGGCTTCTGCAGCGAGGTACACCGCGATCTTGGGATCTTCCTTCGCGGGCACTGGCATCTTCTCGCCCTTGAGCGTCATAAAGAACGCGCTTGCGCCTCGCTCCGCAGAACGCGTGCGTCGCGCTTCCATCGCATTCTGCAAGCGCTGGCCGAAGAGTTCGAACTTGCGATTCGCTGGCACTCGTGCATCGCGGTACTTCCAATATCCAAACATCGTGCCGCCATACATGGCGAGCATGAGCGGATAGCCAACCCAGAAGATTGGGATGAGAATGACTGCAGCGAAACCAAGCACCCCGACAGCCACGAGTATCGCGTTGATCGCGAGGATCGGCATGTTGTAGAAGCGTGCATCGAACTCAAACTTCGCGATGTAACGCATGTACGCGACAAGAGCCATAAACATGAGGATCGGCTTGGCGATCGACATGAGCACGGGTGCGTCGGCTTGGAGGAGTTGCATTGAAATCGTCATGGCGGGTGGCAGTTGGGCGGTAGTTGCTGAGAAAGGTGCGGCTTTGCGTCAGCCAGACGCTCGAGGTGAGATCAACTCATGCTTACGAAATGCCCTTGAGGCGCATCTTGAGCTCTTCGGGCTTTGGTGTTGCTTGGAGCGCAACGCTCTGATGGATGTATTCCTGCTCGACGAGTTTCACCAACGCGCTGGTGAAGTCGAGCATGCCTTCGTCGTGGCTCTGCTTGATGATGTCGAGAAGTTCACCTTCACGACCTTCGAGGATGTACTTCTGCACACCTGGCGTATTGATGAGAATCTCAAGCGCAGGAATACGACCGATGTGCGCGTGCAGCGTCGGAAGAAGTTTCTGATAGATGATCGCGCGCAGGTTGTAGGCGAGTAGTTTGCGGATCTGCTCGCGCTCGTTCTCTGGGAAGAGATCGTAGATACGACCGAATGTCTGCCACGCTGAACTCGCGTGAATCGTTCCGAACACCAAGTGGCCGGTTTCAGCAGCGCGAATTGCGGCTTCGAAGGTTTCGTAATCGCGCATTTCGCCGACGAGCACGACGTCGGGATTTTCACGCACAAGTGCGCGGAGCGCATCGTTGAAGTTCGTCGCGTCGATGCCGATTTCGCGCTGATTGATCGTCGCCTTCGCGTCGTTGAAGATGTACTCAATCGGATCTTCAATCGTGATGATGTGCACCTTCTTGCGCTCATTCACATACTGAATCATCGACGCAATCGAGGTTGACTTGCCCGAACCCGTGACGCCAGAGAAGAGGATGAGTCCCTGCGCGGCCATCGACACATCGCCGAGAATCGACGGCAGGTAGAGCTCTTCGAACTTCTTAATCTGACTCGTGATCAAACGAGCAGCGAGGCTCGGCGTACCGCGCGCCATGAAGAGATTCACGCGGAAGCGTCGCACGATGGTGTCAGTTGCTGCCGCAGCGCGATCGCCATAGTCGTACGCGAAGTCGATGGAACCATTGCGTGCGAGGTAGTCGAGTTGGTTGGGATCGAGAATGTCCTTCGCGACCTGGAACATTTCGTCCGCATTGCACACGGCGGTCTCGAGATCCTTCAGCACGCCTCGGTGTCGAATGCGTGGTCGGATGCCGGTCTTCACGATCAAATCACTGCCCTCGAACCGAATCGTGGCGGCCAACCACGAGAGCCACAGCTTCATCCCTTCGCCATCAGTCGTGCCGCGATGGCGGATTGCGAGCGGGACGAGCAATTCATTGCGGGACGGTGCCATAGATCTGGTTTCGAGCGAGGAAATGTCTAGGCGAAGAACAGCCTTCGCGTCTAAGGAGAAAGTGCGCTTATCCGCACCTCCGAGGGAATGTGCAATCGTACACGATAATGCAAGGATTGCCGTTCCAATCGCGCTCCCGAAGAGGCTCGCGCAGCCAACGAGCCCGAGCGCGGCTATCTTGCCGCGATGGATCACAAGATCATTCTCGATGGCATCACCTTTGACGATGTCCTCCTCATTCCCGCATACAGCGAATTGACGCCGGATATGGTCGATACGTCGACGCGCTTGACGCGATCGATCACCGTCAATATTCCCATTGTGTCGTCGCCGATGGACACTGTCACCGAGTCGGATCTCGCGCGCGCGCTTGCGCAAGAAGGTGGCGTCGGAATCATTCACAAGAATCTTCCCCCTGAGGTGCAAGCGCGAGAAGTCGCAAAGGTGAAGCGCAGCGAACACGGTGTTGTTGTGGATCCAGTCACGCTCGCGCCAAGTGACACCCTCGCGACAGCAGCGAAGTTGATGGCGGAGCAGGGCGTCTCTGGATTTCCTGTGACAGAGGATGGTTCGCGTCGCGGCAAAGTCGTGGGCATTCTCACGCGTCGCGATATGAAGTTCTTGCAAGGCAAGGATCTCGCGTCGATCAAAGTGCGGGACGTGATGACAACGGCGAATCTGCTCACAGCATTGCCTGACGTTGCGCCTGAAGTTGCGGAACAAATGATGAGCCGCGCACGCGTGGAGAAGTTACTCCTCGTGGATGGTGAGCACCGATTGCGCGGACTCATCACGATGCGTGATGTGGAAAATGTGCGCACGCATCCGAAAGCGTGCCGTGATGCACGCGGTCGATTGCGCGTGGGTGCGGCAGTGGGCGTTCGTCAATTTGATCGCGCGGAATTACTCATCGCGGCTGAGGTTGATGTGCTTGTGGTGGACACCGCGCATGGTCACTCGAAGAATGTCATTGACACGGTGCGCGAGATCAAGCGTCGGTTTTCTATCGATGTAATCGCAGGAAATGTAGGCACTGCGGATGGCGCGAAGGCACTCATCGATGCAGGCGCGGATGCTGTGAAGGTCGGCATCGGACCTGGTTCGATCTGCACCACGCGCGTCGTGACTGGCGTGGGCGTGCCGCAAATTTCAGCGATTCTCGAAGCCGTGCGCGCAGCAGATGCAGCGGGCATCCCGATCATCGCCGATGGTGGCGTGCGTCAATCAGGCGACATCGCGAAGGCACTCGCAGCAGGTGCATCAGTCGTGATGCTCGGCTCGTTGCTCGCAGGACTCGATGAGAGTCCCGGCGAAGTCGTGCTCCATCGTGGTCGTCGTTTCAAAACTTATCGCGGCATGGGGAGCGAAGGGGCGATGGCTGCAGGAAGCGGCGATCGCTACGGACAAGCGGGCATTCGCGAGGCGCGCAAGTTTGTGCCAGAAGGTGTCGAAGGCATGGTGCCGTTTCGAGGAAACCTCGCAGACTTCGTCTATCAGATGGTCGGCGGTGTGCGAAGTTCGATGGGCTATTGCGGATGTAAAACGATGGAAGAGTTCCGCAAGAACACGCGCTTCGCACGCGTGACCAGCGCGACCGTCGTGGAGAATCATCCGCACGACATCACGATCACGAAGGAAGCGCCGAACTACTCATCATCGACTATGGGACGGCCGGAGTAACGAGCGACGTGCGCGGGGGTACCGCGCTTCACAGATGCACCAAAAATTGACGAGGCACGCTTCCATTGAAGCGTGCCTCGTGCGTTGCATGCCGGTGACAGGAATTGAACCTGCAAGCCTTTTAGGGCGGAGGATTTTGAATCCTCTGCGTCTGCCAATTCCGCCACACCGGCGATTGGGTAAACATTGTAGTCCTCCGAGCGTTCCGATGCCAATGATGAGAAGAAGCTTGCAAGGGCTCAAGCCGCAGCCGTCACAAGCGAGCTCGCGTGAAACGTCAGCAGTTTGCGAGCGCAGATTGACTTCTCGAAATTGACGCCTCTCGTTACTATCAGATGCATGATGTTGTTCGCACTTCCACTCATTGCGCAACTCGCCCTTGCGCAACAAGTGGAGCCATGGGCGGCCCGATTCATCAACACAACCTGCGTGCACTGCCACAGTGGTCCGAAGGCGAAGGGGAAACTTGATTTCGAACCGATCGTCGCGCGCATGATCGATGACTCCTTGACGCTCGAAGATCGATCGGTGCTGCGCGAAGCTGCCACGCTCGTGCGCGCGGGCGAAATGCCGCCGCCTGAAGAGGTGAACCGTCCAACTGCAGCTCTCGCAACGCGCGGCGCCGACGCGATCAGCGCGCTGCTGCGCCGTGGCGAAGCGCTTGTCGCACCAACTGGCGGTCCGCCGCGCCGATTGAATCGAGCGGAGTACGCGAATGCGATTCAGGACTTGTTCGAAGTGGATGTCGCAGCAATCGGTGCATTGCCGCCGGATGAGATTGGTGCAGGGTTCGACAACATCGCGAGTGTGCTTTCACTTTCACCGAGCGCGTTCGAACGGTACATCGAACTTGCAGAGGCAGTCGCGAGAGTGAGTTGTCCGGAAGTTGATTCTGTCGAACCGATTCGTCGTTCAATCTCGCTCGATCAGTTGACGGTACCTGTGGAGATTGGACGTGCGACGAAGAGAAAAGTCACGCTCTGGTCGAATGGTGAAGCATCGCTGCGTGTGACGCTGCCGAGAACGGGTCTCTATGAACTCAGCGTGCGAGTGGAAGCGCAGCAGGCAGGACCGGAGCGAGTCAAAATTGCACTCGCGGTGGATGGAAAGCCAATTGCGCGTCATGAGATTGCAGAAGCGTCCAATGTCTCGGCGCATCGATCGGTGCAGTGCACCATCAGCGGTGGTGCGCACACCATCGGCGTGATGTTCTTGAATGACTTTTACGCGAAGAACGGACCAGAGGGAAAGTCGCTCGATCGAAACTTGGTGGTGCTCGAGTTCTCGTGCATTGGTCCATTGGATGCGCAGCAGATTCAACCATGGAAACTCGCGATGGAGAGCGAGTTACAACAGGACACGCCCACTTCGGTGCAGGAGCGTGAACATGCCGAATTCACATGGCTCGTCGAGACACTTCTGCGGCGAAGAGCGTTGCAGTCCGACCTCGACATGCTCGGCGCAGCTCTTGCCCCGCTCGATGCGGAAGCAACGCGCGAGACACGATTGCGCGCCGCGCTCACGACGCTGCTGGTGCATCCTGAGTTTCTCTATCGCGTCGAAGCGGATCCCATTCATCCCGCGACGCAGCGCGATCTCAACGACTACGAGAGGGCGTCACGACTCGCTGCGTTCCTTTGGGCGAGCGTTCCCGATGCGCGTTTGCGCAGAGCAGCGAATTCGCACGCGCTGACGAATGACGATGGTCTCAGCAAAATTGTGAGCGAGATGCTCGACGACCCTCGAGCCACACGACTCTCGCAACGCTTCGCGTCGCAGTGGCTTCAGATTGACAGACTTGAATCGCGCACGCCTGATGCGACGCGTTTTCCTGGCATCGAGAGCGCGCTCCTCGTATCGATGTGCGCGGAGACCGTGATGCTCTTCGAGTCGGTGTTGCGCGAGGGACGTCCTGTGGCGACGCTGCTGAACGCGGAGTACACGTTTGTCGATGCACTGCTCGCGAAGCACTACGGCACACGTGCGCCCGCCTTGTCGGGGATGCAGCGCGTCGCAGTTGATCCTGCGCGTGGTGGAGGAGTGATCGCGCATGCGAGTGTGATGCTCGCGACGTCGAATCCGTCGCGGACATCGCCGGTGAAGCGGGGAAAATGGGTCCTTGAAGCGCTGCTTGATGCCGCGCCACCGCCGCCGCCTCCAGGCACGCCACAACTTCCAAGCGAGACAGTTGATGCAACGGGGAAGTCGATGCGCCAACTGCTTGAAGCGCATCGGGCAGATCCCAGTTGTGCGGCGTGTCATCGTCGCATGGACGCGCTCGGATTTGCACTTGAGAAATGGGACGCCGTGGGTCGACCGCGCGCAGAGTCTTCAGCAGAACCCATCGATGATCGCGGCGATCTTCCTGATGGGCGGCCTGTTGTCGGATTGACTGGTCTGCGCGATGTACTGGTTTCCGATCCAGCATTTTTACGGAGTTTGGTCAAGCACATGCTCGTGTATGCAACTGGGCGCGAACAGAGTGAGCAAGACGAAATGATTATAGATGAACTGGTAGAAGTCCTCGGTCCGGCACCAACGCTTCGCGACGTTGTGATCGCTGTTGCATGTAGTCCATCCATGCGAGTGCGAGGCGCGCCATGATGCGAGTTGAGCAAAACCGTTTAAGGAGAAGCACATGAGTCATCCACTTTCAAGGCGCACGATTCTTCGCGGTGCGGGAGCGGTGCTCGCGCTGCCACTGCTCGAGGCGATGATTCCTTCGCAGGCTTTTTTGAGGAGCGCAGCCGCTGCAGTACTGCACACATCAAAGGCCGCCGCACCTGCGCGAATGATGTTTGTGTTCCTTCCCAATGGAGTCGAGCCAACCGCGTGGTCGCAGACGCTTGAGAGCGTGCTCGCACCGCAGGCAGGATCATTCAGCGTGATGCGCGGACTCTGTCATCGCAATGCCGAAGCGCAACTCGATGGTCCGGGTGATCACGCGCGCAGCGCAGCGTGCTTCTTGACAGGCGTGCATCCCAAGAAAACTTCAGGTGGTGACATCACCGCGGGTGTGAGCGTTGATCAGGTTGCAGCGCGAGCGCTCAGTGGTCGCACGCAGTTCGATAGTTTGGAACTCGGTGGCGAGTCCACGATGACCGCGGGCGATTGCGACTCAGGGTATAGCTGCGCCTACAGCGCAAACATTTCATGGCGCGGACCACAGACGCCGAGTGGAAAGGATCACGAGCCGCGCGTGCTCTTCGAGCGTCTCTTCGCTGTCGGTGATGCTCGCGAGGATGTGCGAGCGCGCGCGGAACGGATTGCGTTGCGCAAGAGCATCCTCGATGCACTTTCGCCGTCGACGGCCGCGCTTCGTGCGCGCGTTGGCGAGAATGATCGTCGCAAGATTGATGAGTACATGGAAGGCGTGCGTGAACTTGAGAAGCGCATCGAAACTGCGGAGCGATTCGCGAACTCACCAACAAGCATGCAGGCGAGTACGGGAATCGTCATTCCGCAAGGCAATCCGCCCAGTTACACAGCGCGCATCGACTTGCTCGCGGATCTCGCGGCGCTCGCATTGCAGACTGATCGCACACGCATCGTGACGCTCATGCTTGCAAACGAAGGCTCGAATCGATCATTCCCAGAACTCGGTGTCGCGGACGGTCATCATGAGGTGAGCCATCACGGCAATCAGGCAGACAAGAAAGAAAAGTTCGCGAAGATCAACCGTTGGCAGGTCGAGCGATTCGCACGATTGATGTTGACGCTGCAAAAGCCCGATGCGGACGGCGCTCCAATTCTCGACAGCACGATGTTGCTGCTTGGCGGTGCGATCACTGATGGAAATCGTCATAATCACGACGACCTTCCGATTGTCCTCGCAGGTGGAAAATCGCTTGGATTTCAACACACGGGTGAGCATCTCTCCTCAGCGGGAACGCCGTTGTGCAACTTGTATGTGTCGATGCTCAATCGGGTTGGTGTGCAAGGTGATCGCTTCGGCGACAGCACGGGTGCATTGAAGATGGGCGGATGATTCCGAGACAGCGAGCGAATGGGAAAGAAGAAATATTCGAGATGCTGAGAGGAGATGGTTTTTTCGGCGGAAGTCGACAATCCCGCATTTCGCGGGTTCCTGGAGTTTCCAAAGATGAAATCAAGTTTTTTTCTAAGCTGCGCTGCAGCCATCGTTCTCTCAAGCGCTTGTTCAAGCGTTTTCGCACAAGCAGGCTCGGATGATTGCGCCAGCCCGACACCCATTAGTGGTTCGGGTCAATACGGATTTGATCTAGCCGCCGCCACGACAAGTAACTCGGGGTTCATGCCCAACTGCATCGGAGGAGCGAGCTTCGCATCCAATGATGTGTGGTGGTGTTGGACTGCAACGTGCACTGGAATGGTGACGCTTTCGACGTGCGGGTTGACGAATGTCGACACGGTTGTCGCCATTTATCCCACCGCGATCGGTTGCTCGTGTCCAGGTGATCTCATTCCCCTGTGTTGCAACAACAATGCGTGCAACAAGCAATCTGAAGTGTCATGCGAAGTGGTTTGTGGTCAGCGATACCTCATTCAAGTTGGCGCAATTCCTGGCTCAATGCTCGGGCTTGGTCAACTCTCTCTTCAATGTGTCGGCTCGCCATGTGGACCAGTCGAGCCATTCGGTTGCGACTGCTGTGGTGGTCGTCCGCCGATGGTGGATTCGTTTCCTGTTCCATTCGCAGCAGGTGCGGTCGCCGCAGCAACCAATGATAATTATGACTCTGGATTCCCAGCGGTGTGGCTTGTTGAAATTGGCGGTCAACCATCTGCTCCTGTTGGAAGCAACTGGGCAACAGGTCGATACTCACACCCGAACTGGACGATGAGCAATCTCGGTAGCGTGTTCGGTGTCACGCTTGACGGCACAGGCAATGTTTTCGTTGGTCACTCGTCTGTGTATGGTTCCGCGACGGCCACTGATTACCTTGGCGCTGGTGGCGCGGGTGCGATCTATCGACTCGATGGAACCACTGGCGCAGTCACAACGATCATCAATCTTCCGCAGCAAGTCGATCCATCGCAACCACTCACCGAGCAGTATCCTGGACTCGGTCAACTCTCGTATGACTGCGGATCTCGGCGTCTCTTCGCATCCAACTTCGAAGATGGGCGCATTTACTCCATTGACCCATTGGATGTGAGTGGATTCAAGGTACGTTCGACATTCACCCATGGCGGCGCAACGACGGGCGCATTGCCGAATGGAAGTCTCGCAGATCCCACGGATCCAGCGGGTTTTGAGCCTCTTGGCACTCGCATCTGGGCTGTGAAGGCAACCGGCGGCCGCGTGTTCTATTCCTTGTGGACTGAAGATCAGATGCGACCGAGTCCGCAGACAAATGAAATCTGGTCTGTGGATGTCGACGCGTTGGGCAACTTCATCGCCAACAGTGAGCAACTTGAGTGCGCGCTGCCGAGTTCCCCAGGCGGGAGTTGGTCAAATCCCATTGCAGACATCTCCTTCGATGATGAGTGCTGCATGCTTGCGGCGGAACGTTCGATGCAGGGCGATTCGCGTTCTGACGCACACCAGTCGCGCGCATTCCGGTTCTGTCACAACGCCGCTGGATCGTGGGATGCACCGACGATCTATGGCGTCGGTGGATATGGATCGCAATCGAACGCAACAGGCGGCATTGGTTATCAAGGTGGTGCTGCGAATCAAGTATGGAACATGTCTGACGCGATCATCTTTCCGAATCCAAAAGTGTACGGGTTGTACGGCCAGGATCCTGCGGGCGAAGTTGCAGCAAATGCAACGTGGGTCGATCTGGATGGCGTGCTCAGCAACACTCAGAAAATGGAACTCGGCTCACTTGACATTAGTTGCGTCCTCGACGCATGCATGGAAGTCGTGACGAACGACATCGGTTGCGATCCGCAAGCGGATGGCACGATGGAATTCGATTGGACGTTCACGATCACGAACCAGTCGACGGAAATTGCGAATGTGTTGATTCTTCCAGACACAGCGTTCGCGCCCTATCAAGTGCTCACATTGAATCCACCACTTGATCCTGGATCGAGTGCCACATTCACAGTGCATATCACGAGCCAGCAACCACTCGCCACATTCTGTTTCCCTCTCGTGCTCGGCTCTGTGCAAGGCAACATCTGCTGCATGATGGATGTCTGTCTTGAATTGCCAGAGTGTGAGTGCTTCGAAGACAATGAAATACAAGTGTGGACCTCTGGCGTTGGACAGTTCAATGTGACATTCGCGCTCACGAACCTCGAGGCGTTCGCGGGTGAATGGGTTTCGATCGCGGTGGCACCAGGTGTTGCAGCAACGGTGTCGCCAAGCATCATCAACATTCCAACTACGCCATATGCAGGCATCGTTGCAGTGGGTCCAATCCAAGTGACGACGGCGCTTCCTCCAGGTAGTTCAGTCACGCTCATCATTGGTCTTCATTCCCTCACGTATCACCCATGCTGCTTCCGTGAACTCAAGTTCGTGCTGCCAGCGGGTGCCCCCGTGACTGTGCCTGGCGATCTCAATGAAGATGGAATCATCGATGCGGCTGACCTCTCGATTCTTCTGTCGGAGTGGGGCAACCCGAAGTCGGTGGCGGACATCGATGGCGATGGCGCTGTCGGCGCAACCGACCTCGCGACCCTGCTCTCGAATTGGGGTTGAGTACGCACCACCTTTTGGTGGAGCACATTGATGGTTTATTCGGGCGCGGCCTCTCTGGTCGCGCCCGAATTGTTTTTGGAGTCGTTC
>Ga0209553_1001062_pt1 | contig 13902 bp, 17 predicted proteins | sample LauGreFBDMM110DN_2_FD_188217 | JGI IMG/M metagenome (GOLD analysis project Ga0209553, IMG submission 188217) | Freshwater lake microbial communities from Lake Michigan, USA - Fa13.BD.MM110.DN (SPAdes) (version 2) | ecosystem: Environmental > Aquatic > Freshwater > Lake | place: Lake Michigan...
GGGTGAGGAAATCGCTCGTCAATGTACTCATTGATGATGTTGGACTCATACAAAATCAGATCGCGCTCGACCAAAATCGGCACCTGACCGTAAGGGTTCATGACATTGATGTCTTCGGTCTTGTTGTAAAGATCGACATCGCGGATCTCGAAGTCCATGCCTTTTTCAAACAACACAAAACGGCAACGATGCGAAAAAGGGCAGGTTGTGCCTGAATAAAGAACCATCATGGCGGGGGACTCCTGGATACAAAGGAGTGGGAGACTTCCGGTCGAATAGACCCTGGCCTGCCACTCCAAAAGGTGTCGGGCATGACTGCCCGACGAAAAAAATTATTTGACGTTTTTCCAGAACGACGCGTTCAGTCGCCATGCAACGAAGCTAAAAATTCCTAGGAATAGCAGCACCCAAACGCCGATGCGAACGCGGGTGTTTTGAGCTGGCTCGCCCATCCACTGCAAGTAACCAACCAAATCGGCTATGGCGTGGTCGAACTCCAGCGGCGTCATAGTGCCGGGCGTCAATTGGGTCCAGCCCTTGAACACCTGAACGTCACTGCCGTGGCTGCTAACGGTTTGAAACTGCGGCTCGCGTGAGCCTTGCATCTCCCACAACACGTGCGGCATGGCAACACCAGGGTAAGCCAAGTTATTCCAGCCGGTGGGCTTTGTGTCATCGCGATAGTAGGTACGCAGGTAGGTGTACAGATAATCTGCACCGGAACCCTGGGCACCAGAACGCGAACGGGCAATCACAGTCAAGTCAGGCGGATTGGCGCCAAACCAGTCTTTGGCTTGCTTGGGATCGATCGAGGACTTCATGGTCTCACCGACTTTGTCAGTGGCGAACAATAAATTATCTTTTATCTGCTGCTCAGTCAGGCCGATGTCCTTGAGCCGGTTGTAGCGCATGTAAGCCGCCGAATGGCAGTTCAGGCAGTAATTGACAAAGAGCTTGGCGCCGTTTTGCAAAGAGGGCAGGTCGTTGGTGTTGTTGGGCGCCTTGTCCCAGGCTATGCCACCCGTGGCAGCCTGAGCGCCCGTGGCCAGCAACAAGGAGGCCAAAAAACCCAGCACTATTTGTTTGATTTTTTTCATGGTCTCTTTTTCCGACTCAGTGAGCAACAAAGGTCACGCGCTCAGGCACAGGCTTGAAGGTGCCCAGGCGACTCCACCACGGCATCAGGAGGAAAAAACCGAAGTAGAACAAAGTGCCCACTTGAGAGACGCGCTCATTGATGAGCGATGGCGGTTTGATGCCCAGATAACCCAGCACGATGAAGTTAATCACGAACAGGGCGTAGACATATTTATGCCAGTCTGGACGGTACCGAATGGATTTGACCTCGCTGTAATCGAGCCAAGGCAGGAAAAACAAAATGATGACCGCGCCACCCATCACCACCACGCCCCAGAACTTGGGATCAAACACCAGCATGGCCGCTACGGCCACCAGGGCTACTACAGCGATGGCGCCTTTGAGCAACATGGCCACACGGGCTTTGAGAATGGTGAAGGCGGCGGCGGCGACAACGCAAGCGACAAAGACATACATCATCTCGCCGGTCACGGCGCGCAGCATCGAGTAGTAAGGCGTGAAGTACCAGACCGGCGCAATGTGCGCTGGCGTCTTGAGCGAATCAGCTGGGATGAAGTTGTTGTACTCGAGGAAGTATCCGCCGGCTTCAGGGGCGAAGAAAATAATCGCTGTGAAGATCATCAGGAAAACGCTCACGGCAAAAATATCGTGCACCGTGTAGTAAGGGTGGAAGGGGATGCCGTCGAGCGGTTTACCGTTGGCATCCTTGTGCGCCTTGATTTCGACGCCGTCAGGGTTGTTGGAGCCTACTTCATGTAGCGCGATCAGATGCGCCACGACCAAGCCCAACAGGACCAACGGTACTGCGATCACGTGAAATGCAAAGAAGCGGTTCAGCGTGGCGTCACCCACCACATAATCACCGCGAATCAGCAATGCCAGGTCCGGCCCGATGAAGGGAATGGCAGCAAACAAGTTCACGATGACCTGAGCGCCCCAGTAACTCATCTGACCCCACGGCAAGAGATAGCCCATGAAGGCTTCAGCCATGAGCGCCAGGAAAATAGCGCAACCGAAAAGCCAGATCAGCTCACGTGGCTTGCGGTAGCTGCCGTACATCAGACCGCGAAACATGTGCAGGTACACCACGACGAAGAAGGCACTGGCACCGGTAGAGTGCATGTAACGGATCAGCCAGCCCCAGGGCACATCACGCATGATGTACTCAACTGAGGCGAAAGCCAGGGCGGCGTCCGGTTTGTAGTGCATCGTCAGGAAAATACCGGTGACGATTTGAATGACCAACACCAGTAAAGCCAGCGCACCAAACACGTACCAAATATTGAAGTTCTTGGGGGCGAAATATTCGCCAAGGTGTTCGTTGTACAACTTACTGGCAGGGAAGCGGTTGTCAACCCAGTTCAGCAATTTGGCGCCCATGGGGGCGTCAGGAGAAATTTCTTTAAGTTCAGCCATAACAGTTCCTACTAAATAGAGGACAGGACCTGCGGAGATACGCAGGGATGGTCCTGATAAGCCTTAAGCCTTTTTATCTTCGCCAATCAGCAAACGGCTATCCGAGAGGTACATATGTGGCGGCACCTCCAGGTTGTCGGGGGCAGGCTTGTTTTTGTAAACGCGACCCGCCATATCGAAGGTCGAACCATGGCAAGGGCACAAAAAGCCGCCCAGCCAGTCGTCCGGCAGCGATGCCTGACCACCCGTTTGAAATTTGTCCACCGGCGAGCAGCCCAAGTGCGAACAAATACCCACGGCAACCATGACTTCGGGTTTGATGGAGCGGTTGTCATTGCGGGCGTAAGCAGGCGTCAGTTCATCAGGGTTGCGCTTGGAATGCGGGTCGGCCAGCTGGGTTTCTGCCTTGGTCAGTGCCGCGATTTGCTCAGGCGTGCGCTTGATGATCCAGACAGGCTTGCCGCGCCATTCAACCGTCAGTTTTTCACCTGGCTTGAGAGCCGAAATATCCACCTCGACCGCCGCGCCGGCGGCTCTGGCCCGCTCTGAAGGCTGGAAGGTGCTCACAAAGGGCACGGCCACCGCGGCAACGCCGGCACCGCCAACCACGCAGGTTGCGACTATCCAATTTCTTTTTTGCTGATCCACTGTGGCTCCTTCAGAGTCCACAAGGCTTGAATTAACGCTGGCTTGGGTCATGAAATTCCTTCAAGAACTCACTTGAAAAATGCTTATAAGGGTCAACCCGCGATTGTAGCGGAGCGGCAAGCGGGTTTTCAAGCCCTATCTATTAAGGGCGCGCGCCATACGGATTGCCGCCAGCAAGCTGGCAGCGTCTGCACGGCCGCTACCGGCAATATCAAAAGCGGTGCCGTGGTCGGGGCTGGTGCGCATCAAGGGCAAGCCCAGGGTGACGTTGACGCCCTGCTCCATGCCCAAGTATTTCACCGGGATCAGGCCCTGGTCGTGGTACATGGCCACCACCACATCGAACTCGCCAGGGTGCCCGGCAGTGGTCCGGGCACGCATGAACACGGTATCAGGGGCAAATGGCCCGCTGGCCAGAATGCCTTCGGCCTTGGCCGCGGCAATGGCGGGCGCAATCAGCTCGATTTCTTCGCGCCCGAAGAGCCCACCCTCACCGGCGTGAGGGTTAAGGCCGGCAACGCCAAGCCGGGGCGGGCGGCCCAATATCAACTCAAGCGCGGCATGGGTGATGCGCAAAGTGTCCAGCACAGCGTCAAAACGCACGGCCTCAATCGCCTCGCGCAGCGAGACATGGATGCTGACCAGCACAGTGCGCAGTTCGGGGCTGGCCAACATCATGCGCACAGGCAGCTCTGCGATGGTCTTGCCCGTGAAACTGGCCGCCTGGGCCTGCAGCATTTCGGTGTGGCCGGGGAAATTCGCAAAGGGGCCCCCGGCTGCCGCCAACGCCTCCTTGTTGATAGGTGCGGTGACCATGCCCCGCGCCTGGCCCGACAACACAGCACCGGCCGCGGCCAGGATGCATTCACCGGCAGCGCGTCCCGATTCGGCGCTGATTTGCCCGTAGGCTGGCGGCGCCGGCAAATTGCCGGCAGGCCAAACGCCAATACAGCGCGGCGGTAAGGCGTATGCGTCCCCGGGATGGGTTAATTCGGCCACGGACAGCGGCATCTGGCCGGGGCGAACAGTCGCCACCAGGGCGGCGGCGCGGCGCAGCACCCCCACATCGCCCACCACGACACAGCCAGCGGTCTCTGATGGCGCATCGGCGAAGGCCTTGGCAATTATTTCAGGGCCGATGCCGGCGGCATCACCCATTGTGATGAGGTAAGGCGCAACATTGGACATGGGTCAGGCCGGATTATCGATGTCGATGAACTGATGGGCCAGGTCCAGCTGCGTCGCCACGTGCGCTGCAACAGCAGGCGCGCCATAGCGCTCAGACGCATGGTGGCCGCAGGCTATGAAAGTCACGCCCATCTCCCGCGCCAGGTGCGCTTGGGGCTCAGAGATTTCGCCGGTGATAAAGGCCTGAGCGCCGGCGGCCACCGCTGCCTCAAAATAGCCTTGCGCACCACCGCTGCACCAGGCAATCTGGCGCAGGGGCTGGCCCGCTGCGCACGCACCTTCGACGCAGACCACCTGGCGACCCAAGGCCGCGGTCACATGATCGGCCAGGCTGGCAGCGCTGCCGAATGCAGCGCCGTCCGTGCGCTGACCCAAAAAACCCAATGCGTTGTCGCCAAAACGCCCAGCATCGCCTGAAGCGACAGACAGGCCGAGCACGCGGCCGAGTTGGGCGTTGTTACCCAGCTCCGGGTGGGCATCCAAGGGCAAGTGATAAGCGTAGAGGTTGATGTCATGCGCCAGCAGCAATGCCAGGCGCTGCTTCATCCAGCCGGTGACGCGGCCGTCTTGCCCGCGCCAAAACAAGCCATGGTGCACAAAAATAGCGTCTGCCTCGCAAGCCACAGCCGCCTCGATCAGCGCCAGACTGGCCGTCACGCCTGAAACAATGCGTTTGACGCGCTCACGGCCTTCGACTTGCAAACCGTTAGGCCCGAAATCCTTGAAACGCTCGGGCTGCAGCAAGGTGTCAAAAGCGCGCAGCAATTCGCTGCGTGAAACACCGCCGGCCGGTTTCCTCGGTTTATTCATTCGGCAGTCCTTCCTATATTGACTAAGTGCCATTATCGGGGGCTCACTCAGACGCCGCGCGATCGGTGAGAATAAAGGCTCTGGCGGTGCGGGCACTAAACCTTGCCGCCTTTTCATACCGGGCACCATCATCATGCGCAAATATTGGCTGTTGTTTTCTCAAGTTGTCACCGTGCTGCTGGCAGTTTATTTTGTGCTCGTCACCCTCAAGCCCCAGTGGTTATCCCGCCCCGGCGAAGCGGCCGTAGCGGTCTTCGAGGCCCCGGCCGACAGCAACAACCGGGCGGCAGGCGGCGGGCCCGGCAGCCTGCGGGCAGCCGCTAAAGCAGCTTCGGGGGCGGTGGTCAGCATCAACGCCAGCAAGGTCGCCGCACGCACCCAAGGCAAAGAAGACCCCTGGTTTCGTTATTTCTTTGGCGACCAGTCTCGCACCGAGCCGCAAGTCGGCCTGGGTAGCGGCGTCATCGTCAGCCCCAGCGGCTACATTCTCACCAACAACCACGTGATAGCCGGCGCTGACGACATTGAAGTCATCTTGAACGACTCGCGCAAGGCCCGCGCCAAAATCATCGGGACCGACCCGGAAACCGATCTGGCGATTCTAAAGATCGAGTTGGATGCCCTCCCGGTTATCGTGCTGGGCAACGCGGAGTCGCTGGAAATCGGCGATCAGGTGCTGGCCATCGGCAACCCTTTCGGCGTCGGTCAGACCGTCACCAGCGGCATCGTCAGCGCCCTGGGCCGCAATCAGTTAGGCATCAATGTTTTTGAAAACTTTATTCAAACCGACGCCGCCATCAACCCGGGCAATTCAGGCGGCGCATTGGTCGACACGCAGGGCCGTCTGTTAGGTATCAACACAGCTATTTTCTCCCGTTCGGGCGGCTCTATGGGCATCGGCTTTGCCATTCCGGTTTCGACGGCCAGGCAGGTTCTCGACAGCATCCTGAAGGACGGTCAGGTCACACGCGGCTGGATCGGCGTCGAGCCACAGGAGCTAACGGGCGAAATGGTCAAGACCTTCAATCTGTCCGCCAAAAATGGCGTGATCATCACGGGCGTACTGCAAAACGGTCCGGCAGCTGCAGCCGGCATCCGCCCGGGTGACGTCATCGTTGCGGTGGGCAGCGTTCAGGTGCGTACTGTGTCTGAGTTGCTCAGCGCCGTGGCCGCGCTCAAACCAGGCGTGAGCGAGAATTTCAAGCTGCAGCGACAAAACGACATACTGGCTTTAGCGGTCACGCCGGGCAAACGCCAGCGACCTGCGATGCCACGTTGATACAAAAAGGCTTGAGCCCTCAGGACCGGAGCCCGCTCAGGGTTGAACGGTGCTGTCTTCAGCTGCAGGCTCGGGTGCCTTCGTGTGCTTGACAAAGATCTGGGCGGCCACAATACCGACTTCGTACAGCCCGCCCACCACGCCCAACAGCATGAGCATGGAGCCTGCATCGGGCGGCGTCACAAGCGCCGTGCCGACTGCGGCCAGTACCCAGAAGTAGCCACGGTACTCGCGCAGCTGCGCCACCGTCAAAACGCCCATGCGCACCAGCAAAATAACAGCAATAGGGACTTCAAAAGCAAGTCCGAAGGCTAAAACCATACCGATCACAAAGTTGAGGTATTCCTCAATGTCTGGCGCTGCGGTAATGGACTTGGGCGCAAAACTCTGGATAAAGCCGAACACCTGGCCGAACACAAAGTAGTAGCAAAAAGCCACGCCAAAGAAAAACAGCAGCGTGCTGGAGATCACCAGCGGCAGCACCAATTTTTTTTCATGGCTGTAGAGACCTGGCGCAACAAAAGCCCAGACCTGGTAGAGCACCACGGGCAGCGCGATCATGAAGGCCGCCATGAACAAGATCTTGATGGGCACAACGAAAGGCGAGATGACATTGGTGGCGATCAGTGTTGCGCCCTTGGGCAAGGTGGCAATCAGAGGCGCCGCCATCAGGTCATACAAAGCGCCCGGACCGGGAAACATCGCCAGCACAGCCGCGGCAACACCGATGGCAAGCACCGCCTTGAGCATGCGGTCGCGCAGCTCCATCAGGTGCTGTACAAAAGGTTGCTCTGAGCCTGCGAGTTCGTCAGGCTTGTCTTTGGGGGCGTCGCTCATGGAAAAATCGAATTCCGCTCAAACAGGACGGCTGGCGCTGGATTTGGGCCGGTAACGCGCCACGCGGGCCGCGCCAGACAGCGCTTTGGTTCTGACCCCAGAACGTGACTTGAACCACTGCGGCGTAGCACCTTGCTTGAGTCGCCAGTTTTTACCCGGGTGTTTATATTCAGGAAAGCTGATCATGCCGGTTGCTTCAGTGCTGCTGACGTCAGCTGCCAGCGACGTGGTTTCGGCCCAGGTTTTTTCAAAATCACTGGCGCTGGTCTGCACCGAACTTTCAACATCACGGGCAGCGCTCTCCATGGTGTCTTTCATTTTTTTGAGCTCGTCGAGCTCCATCGAACGATTGACCTCATTTTTGACGTCTGCCACGTAACGTTGGGCCTTGCCCAGCAAAGCACCCACAGTGCGAGCCACACGCGGCAGTTTTTCAGGCCCGATCACGACCAAGGCCACGGCGCCAATCAGCGCAATTTTCGAAATGTCGAGATCGAACACGTCAGTCCACGCCAGCGCACAAAGCGGCTTGCTGATGGTGGCTTAAGAATTTCAATGAAAAGCCTGTTCAGCTTTTTTGACGCGCTTGCACGTCAATGGTATTGGAGTCTGGCACCGGGGCAGCCGCGGCGGCGGCCGGAGCAGTGACCTGTGCAGTGGTGGTGGTTGCAGCGTCGTCAGCGGCCGGCGCCTGACCGCCATCTTTTATGCCGTCCTTGAAGCCCTTGACCGCACCTCCGAGGTCGCCACCGATGTTTTTGAGTTTCTTGGTGCCAAACACCATGACCACGATCAACAGGACGATCAGCCAATGCCAAATGGAAAATGAACCCATGTTTCTCTCCTAAGCTTTGATACCGGCGAAAAAGCCGGTTTGTGTATGAATGGGGATGATTCTAAGGCGCTTGTACGACGCCACGCGGGCTGGCGGGTATTTGTGTTGCCAGGCACCACCCAAAAGCGGGGGCGAGTGCCTTGTGATGACCGGTTTTAGCCTCGAAGCCAGGGCCGCGGACCGCCCATGACATGCAAATGCAGGTGGTGCACTTCCTGGCCGCCCTCGACCCCGGTGTTGGTCACGATCCGAAATCCGCCTTCCGGGTAGGGTCGACATCCCTGCTCCAGCGCCAGTCTGGGCGCCAGCGCCATCATCCGCCCGATCAGCGGCTCATGCTCAGGGCCTAGCTGCGCCATGGAATTGATGTGCACCTTGGGAATCATCAAAAAATGCACCGGTGCCCAAGGGTTGATGTCGTGAAAAGCGACTATCTGCCCGTCTTCATAGACCTTGCGACTGGGAATCTGACCGGCCGCAATCTTGCAAAAAAGGCAGTTTGTCAGATCGGTAACGGCTGACGAGGCGGGGCTTGGTTTGTCGCTCATGCGGGCTCCTGAATCTGAGTCTGAGCCTGGGTTTGAGGCCAACGTTGGTCGTTAAAGCGCAGCCAGCCCTTGAGGCAGCGGTACAAGTACCACAGCCAAACCAGGGCATAAGCCAGCGCTCCGGGCAAGAAAAACAGCAACCACAAAGGAGACAGCAGCACCAGCCAAAGCAGCGTCCACCAGAAGGTAGCGATCATGTAGCGGTGATGCGCCAGATACAAGGGCTCCGTTTCATCGGCGCGGCGCAGGTAATTGATGATCAAGGCAAGCAGGGCGAAAACCCCAGCACTGAACCAGGCCAGGGTGTGCAGGCCGTACAAAATCTGCATGACCAGGCGGTCATTGCCGGCTTTGCCCGCGGCATCTTTCAAATCGAAATCACCCATGGCCGGCTCCTGCAGATTATTTTTCTGCCGCTGCGCGCAGCTGCGCCTTGCGCAAGGCTTTTTCCTCAATACCGCTGGTGCCTTCTCGGCGCTCCAGCTCGGCAATCACGTCCGCCGGCTGCAATCCGTAATAGACCAGCGCGATCAGGCTGTGAAACCACAGGTCGGCAACTTCACCGACCAGCTTGGCTTGCAACTCGGGCGTCGCACCGCCACGGTCAATGTCTTTGGCCGCCATCACAGTTTCTGTGGCTTCTTCACCGATTTTTTTGAGAAAGGCGTCCGGCCCCTGGTCCAGCAAGCGGGCCACATAGCTATTGCCCGGGTCGCCGCCGTGGACCGCTTTTCGGCTTTCAATCACCAGCGCCAGGCGTGCCAGAGAGTCATTGCTTGTCATGGTCATTTTTTGTAGATGGTTTGCGGATCTTTGAGCACGGGCTCGACCACCCGCCATTGCCCCGCGTCATAACGGTGGAAAAAACAGCTGTGTCGCCCGGTGTGGCAGGCAATCGCGGGTCCGCTTTCCTGACCCAGCTGACTGACTTTGAGCAAGATCACATCGTTATCGCAGTCCAGCCTGATGTCATGCACGGTTTGCACATGACCGGACTCTTCTCCTTTGCGCCAAAGCCGCGCCCGCGAGCGGCTGAAATACACCGCCCGCCCGGATTCTGCTGTTTCCTGCAAGGCCTCGCGGTTCATCCAGGCGAACATCAGCACGTCGCCCGTGGCGGCCTCTTGGGCTATCACGGGTATCAGGCCCCGTTCGTCCCAGCGAACTTCATCTAACCAATTCATGGCATGTATTGTCGGTGATCAGGCGCCATGCAGCGCCAAACGCCGGCATCGACTTAGCTGGCATCACAACCGAACCGCAATACCGCGTTCGGCCATGCACTGCTTGGCCTGCTGCACGGTGAATTCTCCATAGTGAAAGATGCTGGCGGCCAGCACAGCATCGGCGCCGCCGAGCTGGATGCCGTCGGCCAGATCGTCCAGGTTGCCGACGCCGCCCGAGGCGATGACGGGCACGCTCACCGCGTCGCTGACAGCGCGCGTGAGTTCCAGGTCAAAGCCGGATTTGGTGCCGTCGCGGTCCATGCTGGTGAGCAATATTTCACCGGCACCGCGCCGCGCCATGTCAGTGGCCCATGCCACGGCGTCCAGGCCGGTATTTTTGCGCCCACCATGGCTGTAGACGTCCCAGCCGGGGCCGCGCGTCAGAGCTTCTTCGTCGGACCGCCGCTTGGCATCGATGGCGACCACGATGCACTGCGCGCCGTAACGCGCCGAGGCGTCTTCAATGACCTGCGGATTGGCCAATGCGGCCGAATTAAAACTGGTCTTGTCCGCGCCAGCGTTAAGCAGGCGCCGCACATCTTCCACCGTGCGCACGCCACCGCCCACTGTCAGAGGAATAAAGACCTGCGAGGCCACGGCTTCAATGATGTGCAGGATCAGGTCACGTCCGTCGCTGGTGGCGGTGATGTCCAGAAAAGTCAGCTCGTCGGCGCCCTGCGCGTTGTAGCGTGCAGCGATCTCAACCGGGTCGCCGGCATCGCGCAGTTCCAGGAAGTTGACGCCTTTAACGACGCGCCCGCCCGTGACATCAAGACAGGGAATGATTCGTTTGGCGAGCATCAGGCGATGGCCACACCGCTTAGCCGTTGAGCTCGTCGGCGCGGGCTTGTGCGAGAGCAAAGTCAAGGTCGCCGCTGTAGATAGAGCGGCCGCAGATCACGCCTTCAACGCCTTCTTCTTCGACGGCGCACAGCGCGTCAATGTCTGCCATGCTGGACAGGCCGCCTGAGGCGATGACCGGAATGCTCAAGGCCTGGGCCAGCTTGACGGTGGCCTCGATGTTGATGCCGCTGAGCATACCGTCGCGGCCGATGTCGGTGTAAATGATGGATTCGACGCCATAGTCTTCAAACTTCTTGGCCAGATCGACCACCTCGTGGCCGGTCAGCTTGCTCCAGCCGTCGGTGGCGACCTTGCCCTCTTTGGCGTCCAGGCCGACGATGATGTGGCCGCCAAAAGCAGTACAGGCGTCTTGCAAAAAGCCGGGGTTTTTGACGGCGGCGGTACCGATGATGACGTAGCGCAGACCGGCGTCCAGGTAGCGCTCAATGGTGTCCAGGTCGCGTATGCCACCGCCGAGTTGGACGTCGATTTCACTGCCGACTTCAATCAGGATTTTGCGGATCGCCGCTTCGTTTTTGGGTTTGCCGGCAAATGCACCGTTCAAATCCACCAGATGCAGGCGCCGCGCCCCCTTGTCCACCCAGCTGCGTGCTATAGCCGCCGGATCTTCGCCGAAAGTGGTGGACTGGTCCATGTCGCCCTGTTTGAGGCGCACACACAGGCCGTCCTTCAGGTCAATCGCGGGGATGAGTAGCATGTTTCGTGAAAGATGAAAAAAGTGTCAAAGCTGCCAATGCAGAAAATTACGGTACAAGGCCAGCCCTTGCTCAGCGCTTTTTTCAGGGTGGAATTGAGTTGCGAAAATATTATCCCGCGCCAACGCCGCTGTGAAGCGCCCGCCATAGTCAGCTTCACCGGCAGTGTGGCGCGCATCAGACGGCTTAGCGTAGAAACTGTGTACAAAATAGAAATAGGCGCCGTCAGGAATGCCGCGCCAAAGCGGGTGCGGATTGGCGGGGGCCTGTACGCCACCCTGAAAAACCCGGTTCCAGCCCATTTGCGGCACTTTGAAGCGGCTGCCATCGGGCTGCATGCGGCCTGCCAGGTCAAATTTAAGGACTTCGCCGGCAAACAGCCCCAGCGCCGGGGTGCCCCCGACCGGACCTTCCTGGCTGTGCTCCATCAGCATTTGCATGCCCACACAAACACCGAAAAGGGGTTTATTTGCCGCTGCGTGCAGCACCGCCTGGCGCAAGCCGGACGCGTCAAGCTCGTGCATACAGTCGCGCATGGCGCCCTGCCCAGGCAGCACCACGCGGTCGGCGTCCAGCACATCCTGTACCTTGGCAGTGACGATCACCTCAAAACCGGTGCCCTGGGCCACATGGCTTAGTGCCTGCGAGACCGAACGCAAATTGCCCATGCCGTAATCAACAACAGCGACTTTTTTCAAAACAGTCATGTGCGCATCAGGTGCTGCAGATCAGGTCGTCCAAGCTCAGAGCAAACCTTTTGTCGAAGGGATCACGCCGGCCATCCGGGGGTCCAGCTCGAGCGCCATGCGCAGGGCACGGGCAAAGGCCTTGAACACCGTCTCGGCCTGGTGGTGGGCGTTTTCACCGCGCAGGTTGTCGATGTGCAAAGTGACAAAGGCGTGGTTGGCAAAGCCCTGGAAAAATTCGTAGGTCAGCTGCGAGTCAAAGCCGCCGATCATGCCGCTTTTGAAGGGCACATGCATCACCAGCCCGGGGCGCCCGGAAAAATCAACCACCACGCGGCTGAGCGCTTCGTCCAGCGGCACGTAGGCGTGACCATAGCGGCGCAAGCCTTTTTTATCGCCGACCGCCAGCGCTACGGCCTGACCCAGGGTGATGCCGACATCTTCGACCGTGTGGTGGCCGTCGATGTGCAAGTCGCCTGCTGCCTGGATGTCCAGGTCGATCAGCCCGTGGCGGGCAATCTGATCGAGCATGTGGTCAAAAAAGCCGATGCCGGTGGCCAGGCGTGAAACTCCGGTGCCGTCCAGATTGACCCGGGCGGTGATTTGGGTTTCCGCCGTGTTGCGCGTGACTTCAGCGGTGCGCGCCGGCAGGGAGAGGGTAGTGGTCATAAGGCTTTTTCTAGGGTTGCCAGCAGCCGAGTGTTCTCTTGCGCGGTACCAACGGTCAAGCGCAGGCAGTCGGCCAGCAATAAATGCATTTTAGAAACGTTTTTGACCAGCACGCCAGCGGCCTTCAGGTGCTCGAAAACCCGTAGTGCGGGGTCTGTCTCACCGGCTTTGGCGCTGACGCGCACCAAAATCATGTTGGCATCACTGTCCCAGGCCTGCAGCCCCGGCATGGTGCGCAGCGCAGTTAGCAGGCGTTGGCGCTGCGCCATCAGCCCTTCGGCCTGGGCTGCAAAAACCGGCTGGTGTTCCAGCGCGAACAGTGCGGTCTCGTAATTAAGAACGCTGATGTTGTAGGGCGGGCGCACCTTGTCGATCTCTGCGATCAGCGCCTTGGGGCCCATCATGTAGCCCAGACGCACCCCTGCCAGGCCGAACTTGCTGAGCGTGCGCATCATGAGCACATGGCTGTGGCGCGCGATACGGTCGATGTAACTCTTGCTGGAAAACGGCTGGTAGGCCTCGTCCATCACAAGCAGACCGCCTTGCGCGCCGACGGCTTCGATGATGCGCTCGATCGCCGCGTCGTCCCACAAATTAGCGGTCGGGTTGTTCGGGTAGGCCAGGTAAACGATGGACGGCTTGTGCGTGGCGATGGCCGCCAGCATGGCCGCTTCGTCCAATTCAAAATCAGCCGTCAAGGGCACGCCGACGAAGGCCAGGCCTTGCAGCTGCGCGCTCATGGCGTACATGACGAAGCCGGGCACGGGTGCCAGCACCTTGGCGCCGGGCACATCGCAGGCCAACGCCAGCAAAGAGATCAGCTCGTCCGAGCCGTTGCCCAACATGATGTCAAAGCCCTCTGGCATCTGCGCATAAGCGGCGAGCGCACTGCGCAAGTCATTGACGCGGCCGTCCGGGTAGCGGTTGAGCGCCAGCGCGCCCAATCGCCGGCCAAGCTCAGCCTGCAGATCGGCGGGCAGCCGGTGCGGGTTCTCCATGGCATCTAACTTGACCATACCGGCTGAGTCCTGGACGGCATAGGCGTGCATGGACTGCACGTCCTGGCGGATGCGTTGTTGAAGTTCGGGCGACAGCCCTGCGGC
>Ga0209553_1001064_pt1 | contig 13879 bp, 18 predicted proteins | sample LauGreFBDMM110DN_2_FD_188217 | JGI IMG/M metagenome (GOLD analysis project Ga0209553, IMG submission 188217) | Freshwater lake microbial communities from Lake Michigan, USA - Fa13.BD.MM110.DN (SPAdes) (version 2) | ecosystem: Environmental > Aquatic > Freshwater > Lake | place: Lake Michigan...
ATCAACCGAGACCGGCCTTTCAGCATCGTCTCAGCCGTGTCCTTCGTGTAAACCGGTGAATTGTCCGGATTGATGATCGAGTCACGAATCAAAGCCTTCTCAGCAGCAGCTGCGACCGCCCCACCTTTCTTGACGGCCTCCTGATACTGTCGCATTCGTGCCATCGGCACCGACTGCACGCGGACCACGATTTCAGGCTCGAATGGCAGCGGATATTCTCCAACGTCTTCCGCTGATACTTCGGCCAACAACTCGGATGAAAAATACTTCGTCACGGGTATTCCTTTCGGGAAATTCAAACCAACCAAATCAAGCCACTGGAGCAGGCTCAGCCAGCTCCGAGGCGTAGGCCTTTTCCATATACTCCAACCACTTCTTTGTCTTGCCGTCGAGTCGCTGGACGCCGTCAGCTTTTTGCAAAGACTTAATGGACTCGATGAGCGTTTTCCGCCTCTCGCTGCCGAGGAACTTCATCGTTGCCGCGCGACATTCGTCATCATCTGGCGTCGCGATCCCACTGACGCACAGCATCCACGCATCCGGGTTATCGATGACCGTGCCGGCGGGAATAACCACAGTCGGCACGATGTCGCCTTTGACATCTGCATCCAAATAAATCGGATTGACGGCTTCACCGTCGTTCAGCATTCGGGCCTTCATGTGATCAGATCCTTCACGGGGTTAAATTGAACAGTCCACGGTCTGCCGGGGATGCCCGGAAGCATTCCCCGGCCTCCCGTGACGGAGACGGAGACGAAAACGGATTAAACTGCGTTCCAATCGGTCTTAGTCAGAATTTCGAATTCAACTTTACCCATCCAACCCTCGCCGCGTTTGCCCGAGGCCGGCAACTTAGTTGGCAACAGCGATAGCACAATGGTGGTCCCGGCCGTCCCAATAATTACCGAAGACGCCAAAGTCGCCCCGCTGTTAAATGCAATCTGCAGAGCGATCTGCGTCGCATTTGTCGGATCGCGAATCAGATCCGCCGTGATCTTGCCGCCACCACGCAGCCCGCTAAACACCTTCGCCAAGTAATTGCTTGAGATGTCTCCGTTTTCATATGTCAGGTTTTCGCCCAGATCAATCTCAAGATTTTCAACGCCCGGCAGCTCAGTCAGAGTAGCCGAGACCGTGATTTTGAGCATTGAACCTTGAACTTTAATTGTCGTTGGAACAGCCATAGGATTCAGCCTTTCAGAAGATCATTGATGTCGTTGATAATTCTCTGCCGAACCTGCGGCCTCAGTTCATTCCACTGTCGTTCAAATCGTTGACCAGTTTGAGTCTGGCCTGCATATCGCACAGCAAACCGAATTCCGACGTAAGCTGTCGCCGCCGTCGTTTTGTAATAAATCCCGGACCTAGTTCTTGTCAAATTTGCTGGCGTCTTGCTCCGAAACTTCGCCGCCAACCATGCCGCTTGATCTGCAACCACGTAAGCCAGCTTTACTTCCAAATCAGTAATCAGTTCTTCTGCAGTCACGGCCCCACCAAGCCAGAACTTCCTGTCTTGATTTCACTTCCTTGAATCTGATCAATCCTGTCCAAAGCTTTTTCAAACGAATTCGTGATAGCATCGATCTGTTTTGTCTGCTGTGTTTCTTGCTGGTGCATGCCATCTAAAATTGCCTGCCGTTCTGCCGGAACCAATTTGAATACAGCAAGCCAAACTGCACCACTGAGCAGACCAAGCTGCAGCAGCGCCACCACGTTTGAAAATGGCTGACCCTTAAGAAACTCTAAAAGAGCCCGGACCAAATCAATCGGATTCATTGTTATCCGTTCCAGACCGCTTGCTTGCCGCTTATGTCCGAGTAATTTGTGGCGTTTTCTTCGATCCTTCGCAGTTCCACGCGGAATCGCTGAAGTTCCACTTCGCCCACACACACAATTTGCCAGACCATGCCCCGCACCGTTGCCGTAAGGCTTGCCAGCGCGTTTGCGTGATAATCTTCATGGAGCCGCAAGGCTCCCTGATGTTGTGCTGGACCGTCGCCGAAATCACCAACGGTTGCCGGGTCGATTGTCACAATCGCAGTGTCGATTGTTGCAACCGTGGTTCCTGTTTTACTGACAAGCACGACCGTTTCGCCACGCAAGAATTCACGCGCCGCATGTGCTGCGATTCGTGCCCCCAAGAGTGGTGAAACCATCGTAAACTCCCCAGTCAAACACTACCTGTCAGACTAACAACGTTTCCGTGTCCGCGATGCTGTCCGTCACGATCAAAGACACCCCGTCGAAGTCGATCGGATTCGGCGCCGGTGATCCCGTCGGGCTGTAGGTCGTCCGGCTCTTGCGGAGCTGAGCACGACTACGACGCGACATAGCAATTGCCGTTGGCTGCATCGAAGAAGGAAACAAGGCCATTGCGGTTTCCATCAAGGCATCCGTGAGCCCCTTGCCGGAATCTGCGGTCAGATTTGCGATCCGAACCACCGCATACTTGCTGCCGACCTGAATGCCTAAGTGCGCTCCAGCGTCTCGGACGTTCGCAACCATTGACTTTGAGTTTGCACCCAAGACAAGAGATTGAAACGTCTGCCCGATCGTGAAGTTGATATTATTGCCGCCGTTGACGAGCGGATCACCAGCACCGACCAGCGACATTGCTGCGTCGTCAGGAGTGCTTGCAATCAGCCACACCGAAGAACCAGTCGCGGCCGTTGTACCGGCAGCATTGACGACTAGTGCGTCTGAGGCGCCGTCATAGTTGGTGTCATTTGCCAACCCAGAAAACCCGCCGGAGTTGCCAGGGCTTACGGTGCCGTAAAAAACCTGCCGCTCAAAAATAAACAGAGCTTGACGCAGCTGGCGTGACGTGCGGTGATCCATCCACGCCTCTTCCCCGCTTTTGTAAGCAAGACATTCCGCACGGTCTTCAATGACTTTTGCGTCTAGATATTTAAGCGTCACAGAAGTCTGTGTGCTACTTCCCGCCGTGTAGTCAGCACCGTCATTTACGGCGCGAAAACCAACCGTCGGCGCTCCTGTTTCAATGTTAAATTTGTGAAGCGTTCCATTGCTGGAAGGCATCGCATTCAACGCGGCCAGTACCGGCGCTGCGTTTAGAATGTTGGTCATTTCCGCAGGATTCACATCGTTCGAATTGAACAGAATCAACTCTGCCAAGGTGGTCAACGTATCAGCCATAAGAGCATTCCTTTCGAATGCTCCGTTGCCGCACTTTCACAAATTGAAAAAACCCTGCCGCCGGAGAGCGCCGGGCCTGATAGCTATTCAGGGAACCGGCCTCCGGCAACGGAGACGAGATGTTTCAGGGTGGCAGTTATGCGGACTGCTCCGCGTCAATTAGCGTGTCGGCTTGTTTGCGCGAAACGCTTCCGACAATGACTTGTGGCTTCCCTCACCGGAAAGGTTTACAGGCGTTTTTTCTCCGGCGTTCTCTTTCAGCAGACCGGCATAGGCTGATTTCACCTGTGCGAGCTCGGCAGAAAGATCCTGATTGACGCCTTTGACAGATTTCAGATGCTGCAGCAGAGCGGTCTGGAACGGAATTTTGTCGCGGAACATTCGAGCGCCTTCAGCGTCACCGAACGTTTGCATATATTCGCCGAGATCCTCAGTTCCAAATTTTTCAACCTGTGGCTGAGGAACCCCGTCTGGCTCGGCAACCGGATCAATGTGATCTTGGATTGCCGCTGTGTCTTCCGCCGGAACAGTGTCGCCCGGCAGGGTTTCAAGTTCGGCCTCAGTGGCCGATGGTGTTGCCGCGTCTGGCATGGATGCTCCTTGGTTGGCAAAATACTTGGTTAAAAAGCCATCAATGCGAGCCCGGACCACGGCGGGAGACGCATCGCCAAAATATGTGGACAGCAAGGCTGTCGCCTGTGCTGGTAAATTTCGGAGATCCGGCTCCGACAGATCGAACATGCCGCCACGAGTCGCCGCCGGCTCATCGACGACATCACCAGCCCGGATGGCTGTAAACTTCATCGGCCAGCGCTCAAGGCTTCCGGATGCCTCTGATTTGTTTTCAAACTCCATCAAATTGTTCATGTCCAGTTCAGTCGCAAGACTGACCCCAAACATATCCGGCTCGTTTTCAGCCATGTCCATCACGTACGTTCCGAGATCGCCCTGCGGAGATTTAAAAGCGGCGTCGGCAATGTGCAAATCCGCTCTCAGGGTTCCGTTGTCTAACTTAAAATTCTTCCACCGGCCCAAATAGCTCCCCATGCCATCGGAAGACATATTTGGGTGCGTAAATCGTGCCTTAAGCCCATTGTTTCCACGAGTCGCGAAGGTGTACGCCTGCTGCAGACTGTCCTGCGTCACTGTCCAGTTGCGTGAATCGCCTTCCCCAAGATTCCCGATTTGCATCAATGACGCACCGAAAATTACGCGCGCCGTGCGATCCACACGAACGGGGGCCGCGACATTTGTCGATGTGCGAAACAATCCGGATTGCGGTGGTGTTGTGAGTGTTTGCATAAATTCAGCCCACCCCTTTCTGATCTGTCGGCACAACGTCTTCGCTGTAAATCGGCGGAAGCTGATCTGAATTCATCGGTGGATTTGTTTCGCTTGTCGCGTTCGCGTCCGCCAAATAAACCATCGCCTGCTGGCTCCACTTTTGCACAAAGCCAAGCTCCGAAAGTTCGTCACGTTCTTTCTGGATTTCGCGCACGTTATCGACGTAATCTCCGAAGCCGTGTTCATCACAAACATCTTGCATCGACTTAAGGCCAGCAGCTACCGATCGCAGTGCCGTGTCGAGTTCTTCCTGTGGCTTCCACCACGCAACGCCGCGCGGCACCCATCGGAACGGAATGTCAGTAATCTGCATGGAATTTGGCAACGCAATTTCACCGGTGCCGCCCATGTCCACCGGGACGCACCATCGATAGAATCTGCTGATCGCCATCTTCCGGTGAAGGCGATCTTGCGTTTTTCTTCGCGCATAACACGCACGTTCAAACAGCAACCACGCCGCACGAGATCCAAAAAAGTTCGTATGAGCTTCGTCAAAAAAGTTGTAAGGCAGATCGAGAGACTTCAACGCCACCTGAGCACAAAGTTTCAGAAATTCCTGTGTGTTTTGTGCTGGGTTGCCAGACTGCACCGAGGTGACAGTTTCCCCGACATCCAAATCAATTACCGCGGGCCCGTCGCCGAAGTCCACGACTCGCGCGGATCCTTCTTGCTGCTCACTGGTAGTCGTATCGAATTCATCGAATGCGTCTGCAGCTTCGTTTCTAGCAAACGCAACACCGAACAGCTGATCGAGCTTGACCTTCGCCCGCATGTGATCGAACGTTTCATCCAAATCGCGAAACTCATTGATTGCCGCAACGATCGGAGACTGTGGCCTGATCTGATTTGGGCGGCCTTCAAACTGGCAGTGTTGCCAAACGTTTTTTGCAGCAACGACTCGACCTGTTCTCTGGCCTGAAATCGGATCTTCTTCGATGAAGTTCCACGCGACGACCTTGCCGCCACGTATCTTTGCGCCGTTGATCCATTTTTCGTTGACGTTGCGGCGATTCGTTGGATTCGAGCAATAACTGCCTTCAACCATTTGCAGCGTGCCGTCGCTGACTTTGACGAAAAACGCATCGCCCGCGAGCAGTTTTTGCGCCTCGGCAACGCGACGCATGTCGTCCCAGTCCATTCGACCAAAACTGTCGATTGCTTCGGGCTCAGTGTCTCGCTTCATCAACGATTTGAGCGCATCATTCAGACCACGGTCGTCCGTGCGCGGCTGAAAGTCCCACAGGCAGCAATAGTCGAGTGTGCGGCGAATGGCCCAAGCCATCAGGCCCATATTTCGCCAAACATCGAGCGCGTTTGCGGCAAGCGATTCGCGGCGGCGGTCCGTCAAAAGTCGATCTTCAAGGACGACCCGCGTCGTCGTCGATCGGCGTCTGTTTTTTGGGTTCAGCGCCTGGTATGTGGCATCTCCAACAGAGGCGGCAACGCTCGTCATCAGCGCCTCCCCATTGCGGGAGTGTTGAATCGAGAGCGAGACTTTCTGTAACCCAAGGCCCGATCGAGTTTAATCAGTTGCAGCTCGATTTCTTTGGGCGAATTGAAAGTAGTCGCCGAGCCATCGTGCGAATCCGAGCGCACGCCGCTAGCCAGCAGGGCGATCAGTCGTGTGCGTTGTTCGGCTTGTGTCTCGGTTGCCATGCCCTGAGGATTACAATTACTTTTTCACGGCGTAAGGCTGTTAATTGGGGTTTGCAGTTTCAGGCACATATTCGTATTCGCGGTCGATTCTGCATTGGCCACAAGTCTGACATTTTGTAGGCCGTAAATTCACTGCCGTGTAGGGCTTTCCATCCGGAGCTACCCCGTAGCCTTCGACTCGGTTTTTTTCCTTGTAATGCGTCCGTTCTGTCGAGTCACAAGCACGACATCGACTTGACACAAACGTCACAACTTCGCGATCTGCTGTTTTCGATCCCGCTGGACGACCGGTTTTCTGTTTCTGTTCCATTTTGGTTTCTCCGTCAAACTTTGATCTGAGTTTCTCGCCGTTTTTTAATCTGTGTCTTGTTCATCGCCACGCTTTCCAGCACCGACCGCGCGACAATGTTCCCAACGTCCGTATCGAAAAAGTGATTGTGGCCGTGGCGTTTCCACTCGCTTTTTCCAGTCTTGTGATCCACTTCAAACCGCTCGTTATTGAGCTGCGTTGCAAATTCATTGTGGGCCTTCGGATCGGCACCAAACAACGTGACAGAGCCTTTGTTTCTGCTGTAATCCCCTGCCAGCGGATGGATCAAAAAAGACCCGTGAGACAAATGTTTGAAGTGACTAGGGCTGAAGTCCACAACCCTCAGCGTCTGTTTTAGATACTTCTGTTTTGAAAAATACCACGGCGCACCAGTCAACGAAGGCTCAAACTCTTCGGTCTTCGGCTTCCGCGACCACAGCGAAAGCCCCATCGCTGGCCGCCAATGTGGACCTGCAGACAAAATAAACTCGTAGACCACCAGCCGAGGATTCTTTGACTTCACGTTGCCCTGATATCCGCAGTCAACCAACGCCAGAGACAGATCGCAGTTTTGCTCGATCACTTCACGCACGCGATGCAGACCTCCGAGAATTGCTTCCTCTGGACCAATCATGTCCGGCTGCTCCGTCGCTGTGGCTCCGTAAGCAATCACGTCGCGGATCCCGTGCGGCCCGTGCGCGTTGACGGACCAATTCAGCACTCGCAGCCCAACGTCCACGTGGGCTGTCACGTACTCCGACCATTCTGGCAGCACCCACTTCTCTCGCCGATTGCAACGCCCTTCGTATCCGGTCGCGGATCCTCGGACAATCCCAATCGACAGCGGCACCTTTTCAACGTCGTCAGTGTCCGACGGCAAGCACCAGACCTGCTGCTTCAGCACAACATCCGCCGCCGCTGGATCGTCTGACCGTGCAGCCTGCCATTCCTCCATTCCAAGCAACGCCACTGGGCTCAATAAATTGTGGAACGCTGACCAACGGAACCCGAGCGTATCTGTCTTTGGTGGATCTCCGGCCACCGTGCCATCTGGCTTAATCTCCTGCCCGCGATGCACCAAAACCGCATCGCCATTCATTTCAATCCGGTGATCTTCCGTCAGCAGCTCCGCGCAGTCGGGACAAGCAAACGCCGCAAGCTCTCCGGCCTCAATCTTTGAAGTAGCCGCGTCCCACCCCACAAGGTGCTCGCGCTCAGGACTTACCCAAGCTTTACAATGCGGACATCGGCACGCGATCCTCGATGCTGTTCCGGCTGAAAATTCTTTCCACGTTCGGCCTGTCTTTTTACTCACCGTGCATTCCATGAACGCCCGGCCCTCCAACCCGTGCGACCGTATTCGGCCTTCGAGCTGATCGACTTTGTTCTGGCCTTCCTTCGATGTCGCGGACACTTCATCCAGCCCGTCGGTCTCTGTGATGACTAGAATTTTGGCCGTCGATGATGCTCTCTGCTTATCCGAGCCACCGCCGCCCATAAACTGCAGAGTCTTGCCGTTTCGGAACAGCACCAAAGTCGGATCGCCGCCGTGCGATCCAGATCCGCGCACCGGAAGCAACGCAGCGTAACGACTGCGTTCAATCAGCGGCCGGATGTCTTTTTTCCACTTCGCCGCCGCCATCCCCAGATCCGGAAGGCCAACGATCACGTCTTCCTTGACCTCAAAAATATAATAGAGAATGAGGAAGGCAAAAGCGTGCAAACTCTTGCCGCTTTGTGTCGGCCCGGTGATCACATGCCGCCGCCACTTTCCTAGCTCAGCCAAGAGCAAACGAGCGTAAGGCAGTCGATCAATCCGATACCTTCGGCCCTCGGCAGGACCGGACGGCAGACGCAGCTCGTCCTCAGCCCAGTCGCCGATCGAACGAAGGCGTGACGGACGCGCTGAAGTCCAGAAGTCTCTGACAATCCGAATCGATCTGCTGCTATTTTGTACGGTCGAAATCAATCGCTTCCAATTCGTCAAGCAGTTCAAGCACCAGATCCAGCGCATCCCGCCCGTGCTTGCGTTCTAATTTCTCAAGACCTGTCCGAAATACGCTAGCCTGCTCTGTCAGTAGTGACCTGACTTCATCGACATCCACCAAATTTTCCGACCGCTCGCCAATCTTAAAGTCTGCAAGCTGGTTCTCGCGATCAATCTTTTCAATTCGCTTCCGCAGATACTGCGTGTTGATGTCGTCATCTTCCCCGGTCGCCCGGTCAATCAAAACCGCTTCCTCAGACCACGCATTTTCCCGAGCCCACGCGATGCACTCTCGGATCACATAATTCCTAGGAGATCCGGGACAGCCACGTTTCAACCAGAATCCAAACGTCCGAATATGGATTCCAAGCGTCTCCGCAGCGTCGTATTGACTCGTGGCAACTAAAGACAAGGATGCAAACCCGTTCCAAAATCGTTTTGCCGAAAATATCTGCGGCGTAGCCAACACCCCAGATGTCGTTTCGTCAGAAAGTACCTTAAGGGGGGGGGGCCAAACCCTGCCATAGATCCCAAAGAAAACCAGCAACCTTAATAGCCAGCGAATACTGGGGAAACAAAAACGACAGCACCCAGCCAAGCGTTCCGACAGTTGATGTGATTGCTGCTTCGCGGGTTGCCGGCGGTGTCGTGGAATTGACGACACGATAAAATGCGGTTGCTGTTTCCTTAATGGCGGCGCGTTCACGATCGGCCCGACGTTGATGCTTCAGCGTGCCACCAAAGGCAGACGGCCCAAACTGATTCAAAGCTGCAGATTGCATCCAGTTTTCGGTCATTTTCATGGCGTAAACCTTACTGTGAGATCCGGAGCATTCAACAAATCCAACGTCACCCAGGTCAGCGAATCGTCATAGCTAATCGCTCTCAAGGTTGTACCGACCTTGATTGGCCCACGCTGCAACGTCACGGCAACCCCCGGATTCAGAGTTATTCCTTTTGCCGCAATGGTCAACGTTCTGTCCGTCCCAGCCCAAGACAGACGGACGCCAGACGATTCCCACGATTGGTCAATAAGCAGCTTGCGCGCTAAGTCAAGCATTGATTCCGGCGCTTGCACATCCACATTCAACAACGACCCAAACGCTGGTTGCGGCTCTGAAGACACCGGCGTCAAGTGCATCGCCAGTGCAGCCATCACTGTCTCAGCGCTAACCGGCGCATTTTCGATAATTGCGTCAGCTGCCGATTCTTCAAATTTTGGCACCTGATCCATATGGTCATCGCTGTGCAACGCAGCCAACTGTTGGACCGGCCACGATTCCAAGTACCACGCTTGCCAGTGCTTGTTTTTATGCTCTGGCGAGTTTCTCAGATGCTTTAGCAGTTTGGCTTGTGACGGCATTTTATCGCCCTCAACGTCCCACGCCGGAGGCCATTCGCTGCGATAAACGGCCGGCTGTAGATGCGTTATTTGCTGATTCGCCTGAATCGCGTATTCATGCGGCACGGACGATACGCTTCGCCCGTGCAATCGTTTTGCTTCTGCGATCGTGATTACGTTGGAAACATCATTCCCTGCTGCGATGAATCTGGCTTTTGCTGCCGGACAATTAGCGCACCACGACTCAGAAACCAGCCACTTCTCCGAGACTTTTCGCGTCCCAGATGTCTTCACGAGCTGTGATCCGGACGATGACACAAAACGAATCGATGGCACCGCAACGACCGAATTCCCAGATTTGTTGAAGTCATCGGGCAGATCCGGACCTGATTGCGCCACCACCAGATGAGCATTCAGCACGATAATGAGAGCCAATGCAGTCATCGCCATTCGTTCCCCTGCTTCAATTCAAAGTGCCACGATTCGCCCGACCTCAACGCTTTAGACTGATCGTCGGCGAAAACGCCATAGCAACCCTGTGGCAGCACGTATTCCTGATCCCCGGCGATCTTCAACACGGATCCGCCGCCGGGCTGTTCCTTCCAAGAATTCTGCATCAAAATTCCGTCCTCGCCATTTGCTGCAACGAAGACACCAACGACGCATTCGCAGTGCGCGGCAGGCTCAGAAAGTCGCGACATGCCGTTTGAATCGCGTTTGCCACCTGTCACTTTTCTCGAAAACGCTCCAGCAAACCCGCACGCCAAAGCGTCCATCTGGTTTTCTATGGTTCGCGCTAAATGAGCGTCGAATTTGTGATTGCAAGCGTCGAGAACTTCCTTCGGAACTCCCTGATTTCCCCACACACGAGCTAAATCTGTGCGGCCGATGGGGTCGTCAAGACTCAAATCAATTGGTCCGTAACGATTGCGAGCGCATGCACCGTACCGGCTCAGAAACTCTGCCGCCCAACCTCCGTACATTCCGCCGCCATTCCCCATCCGTCCCTTGCCGATCGTCATTCTGCCGCCGCCGTAAATTGGCTCGTAGGCCAACACGACAGGCTTGCCATACAAATTGCCGCTGTCGATCTGCTGAAGATACGACAACATGGCGGCGCGATACGTTGCACGCGCTACGCAAGTCCCTGTGTCCGGAGCTGGTGCGGCCGATCGATTTCCGTTCTGAAAATCCGCAGCACGCAATGAAAAATACTTCGTCATCAACTTCGGCAGCAAAACTGACTTAACGCCGCGTTCCTTGAGCCTTGCCCATGCCCCTTTGATGCTTTCGTTGTCGCCGCAAATTGGCTGATTTCCGGCAGCCATCAGACTAACAATCGTGGTGTCTGTCACTGCCGGATCGTACAACGCACCCATCGCGTAACGTTCTTCAGACATTACGGGCCTCTCAACTTCGACGCGATCGCCGATCGGTTAGCGTCTGTGATCTCGACACGCTTGCTCCGCCAATCAGCGACGCGACTGTCGTCCTTAATGCTTCCGGATTGCTTCAGAAGATCCACGATCTGCAGAAGGTGGTCAGTGTGTTGCTGCAGTGCGCCGAACGTCTTCTTTTCGACGCACATCCCCAGCGCGGTCCAGTATTCGGACTCCGCAGGACTGACCACCAGCTGCTGATCAGTATCAACTACGTCTGGCTCGCTCGGCGTTGGAATCACCGGCGTTGGTTGACCTGATTGCGACCACCACCAGATCCCCGCGGCGATCAGGATCCAGATTAAGACGGGTGGCTTTTCGTTACTTTGCGCTGGCATTGGCCACCGCCTTTGCCGACGAAGCGGCCATCAGTTCAAGGACTTTTGCCTGCAAATCGGGCTGGCCTTGCAGCTGAGTAAACAAATCCGCAAGCACCAGAGCCAGCTTGTCGGCTGTGATCGCCTCGGGACTCGTCACCGCAGGCAAAATCCGAAGTTGCTGCAGTAATCCGCGGACCGTGTTCGCGACACTAGCAAAATGGCCCTTTGAGTTAGCCAAATACGCCAACGCAATCAAAGCGCCTGTCTGCCAGTTCAAATGGCTGAGATCGACGTTCAAACCGAACGAATCAGCAGCCGTGCAACCGGGGACGCAGCACAGAATAGCACCGACAAAACAACCGGACCATCGAATCGATTGCATCGCGTCTTTCCTCGCGGTGCGTCTACCTGATTATGAAGGTATCGTGCCTGCGCGAGGTTGTCAACCTGAAATATCAACCTTTGGGGGGCAGCACAGCATCATCCGCAAGCACTAAAGGCCATCGCCGACCGCGCGGTGAACGCTGATTGAGAATCGCCCTAATAAAAAGAAAAATGCCTTTTCAAATCTGATACACAACCAACCCCTCGGAATCCATTCGCCTGTCTTCGCCGGCGATTGTCATCACTGTCCCTGCTGCTAGTCGGCTGTAAATTCGCCCGTCCGTGTATTGATCACTGAGCTCATCCAGCGTCTTGTTGCTCGTGATGATCGTCGGCTTTGTCTTTCGCAACTCAAGCAAATCAAACAACAAATGAAACATTCCCTCGGAGGGCTTGCGGATGCCGAGGTCATCCAAAACCAACAGCGATGCTTCTGCAGCCTTGCGGACCTCGCTGCGGTACGTGTCGTCGCTGCGGCCCATTGATAGGTCAAGCAAAAACGAATCCGCCCGCCTCCAGATCGGCCGTTGTGCGATTCGGTACATCACTGCGGCAAGTCCTGTCTTTCCAGTTCCGACCGATCCGGTGACATAGATCGGGAAACGCGGCGCCGGATTCACTGGCGAGCAGATTTCCCCGAAAACAGCCGCAACCTTGTCGGCGTTCCTGACGCCATCCCAGTCGCAATAGTCGTAACCGGGTGGACCGATTCGCCGATAAGGTGCTGACCGTAGATCACTTATAGGTGATCTTCGCACGCTCGACTCGTGGCCGTCCGTTTGGACCGAGACAGCTTGCCGGATCATCAGTTTCTGTGGTTCTTCGTCCATTGTTGATCGCCTTTCCGTTTGATGCGTTTTCCCTCACCCACTTGCGAGCACTTGCCCGCCAATCTTTCATGCTCGTTTTGCCGACAAGCCAACCCTTTGACTCATAGAAGTCGAAAAAAGAATCAGAATCAACGGCTTTCAGTTCTTTGAAATATGCCGAGACCTCTTCCAAATCCGGCCGGACAAACTTCGTCGGCGGATCCAGCTTGTCCGCCAGCTTCCTCAGCTGCTTTGCTGCTGACTTGTTTTGCGATGGAAAATCATCTGGCCCGAGCCAACTCCTGCAAACTTCCTCGAGAGTATGCACGGACAAAAAATGCGCCACCACATCGGGCTCGTCGTCCTCAAGCAGCTCCGGCACGACGACCTGTGTCGGTGGCTTTTTGTCCTCGCTGACTTTCTTTGCGCCTTTGGATTTTTTACGGTTCGTGGGCGGATCTGGCGTTGGATCCGGATCTGGTTCCCCGACTTCCACTTGCCCAGTTTTCCGTGCGGATCGCGGAGCGTTTGGACACTCCGTTTCCGCCTTCTCTTCGCCGATCATCCGCAAAGCTTCGCGAATACTCTTAGCTTCCGTCAAATTATGCGCGTGCGCATAATTTGAGATCGTCATATATCTAGACGCCTGACCCTGATTGTAATTCCAGTTTTGCCCAAGCCACGTGAGCCACTGACCGTGCTCGATCTGTTCTTTCGCTGCAATCAAATAACGACCGGAATCAATCGCTTTTGTCACCGTCAGCTTTGCGTTTTTCTCGGCTTGCTCCGCTGATTCGTTCGCCATCTCTGCAAGAGTTTCCAGTGGCAGCAAATTCAAGTCGATCAGAGTGTTGCTCATTCAGTTCAATCCTTTTCAAAATCAAAACACATGCGCTTAAGTTCCTCATTCGTAACCGCTTGAAGGCTCCGGAGCTTCGTGCCTTCGGCCATCCTCTGACTCAGATTGCTCTGTCCAAAAGTGGAAGAAGACATCGACTTTGAGGCTATTTCGCCGCCGCCCGTTAGGACCGTCGATTCCTGTCCGCAGTCTTGTTTAAAGTCCTCCTGCTCCAGCTTTCGCCGCCTTCAGGACTCTTCCGACAACTGGCCATCACCTCAGCGCCGGGATCAT
>Ga0209553_1001068_pt1 | contig 13856 bp, 10 predicted proteins | sample LauGreFBDMM110DN_2_FD_188217 | JGI IMG/M metagenome (GOLD analysis project Ga0209553, IMG submission 188217) | Freshwater lake microbial communities from Lake Michigan, USA - Fa13.BD.MM110.DN (SPAdes) (version 2) | ecosystem: Environmental > Aquatic > Freshwater > Lake | place: Lake Michigan...
TTGGCTCGGCAAGTAGTGCCACCTCGCGATCAATTAAATTATTTAATGCTTGGTAGTAAGCAGGCGGGGTCATGTTAAATAACTCTTTAATTAAACTCTCTTTAGCCCCAGCATAACGCCACCAGCCTCGTTCAAAATCAAGCATCTTAATTTCAAGCTCTGATAAGCCAGCATTAGCTGGATCAGATACGGGCATTAAGAATTCAGACATGGGGCTATCTTAAAAGATGCCACTGACAAATATGCTCTTTTTGAGTTAGAGCGTGGCGAGAATCTCTGAAATATCAGATTCTTTAGTCCATGGATTAACAATGGCAAAACGAAGTATTGGTTTTCCTTTATGAGATGAGGGTGTAACAAAGCCAATCTGATCAGCTAATAATTTATCACTCCACTTTTCATAATCAGCAGCTAGCCAACCAACTCTTTCAAAGGCCACAATAGAAAGGGTTGGCTCAATTAATAACTTTAAATTTGGATGATTGGCCACCTTCTCGGCAGCATCTTTTGCAACACTCATTGTGCGCTCCATCGCCTTGGCATACTCATCAGTTCCATGGGCAGCAAGTGAGAACCAAAACGGTAAGCCACGTGCTCTTCTGGTTAAATGAATTGCGTAATCAGATGGATTCCAATCATTATCTTCATCTAATGTTTCAAGGTATGCCGCCTTTTGTAGATGGGCACGTTTGGCAAGTTTTGGATTGCGATAGATCAGCGCACATGCATCAAAGGGAGCAAAGAGCCATTTATGGGGATCAACAATTAATGAATCTGCTAGCTCTACTCCATTAAATAAGTGCCTAACCGATGGGGCGCAAAGTGCAGCAAGTCCATATGCACCATCAATATGAAACCAAATACTGCGCTGCTTAGCTACTGCAGCAATTGCTTGCAGATTATCAATAATTCCAAGGTTGGTAGTACCGGCGGTTGCAACTAATGCAAATACTTGATGGCCCAGGTTTTCACTATGGTACTTATCAATGGCAGCCGCGCATGCATCACCTTGCAACGCTCCATCCTTATCTGGCTTAATTAAAAGTATGCCCACATCCATTACCTCAGCCGCTGATTTAATAGAGGCGTGTGAGTCAGCACTTGCTGCAATTACCCACCTGGTTACATCTTTACGTTTTGCTCTAAAGGTATTTCTTGCAGTAACTAATGCAGATAAATTTCCAATAGTTCCGCCCTGTACAAATACTCCACCTGCAGTAGCTGGCAAACCTGCTAAATCTGAGATCCATTTAAGTGCTTGATTTTCGGCAAATACTGCGCCCGCCCCCTCAAGCCAGGAGCCGCCATATAACGCACTTGCACCAACTACTAAATCAAAAAGGTTTGCATACTCACTGGGAGCGGATGGAATAAATGCTAAATACCTTGGGTGATCTGTTGAAATACATGCCTTGGCTAAGACCTCTTTAAATAACTTTAATGCTTCATGCCCACCTAAACCCTTTTGAGTAATTGTGTTACCAGCTAATTGGTTTAACTCTTCAAAAGTTTTTGGACCATCTAATGGTGGATCTGTTCTAAGCCTAATTAATGAGTACTCAAGTACCTCTTTTGCTAACTCTTCAACCTCAGGTGTGAACTCATGCATCAGCGTGCTGCATAATCCTTGCGATTAGCGCTACGAATAATATTTCTAATCATGGTGGGAAAAACTAAGCCATGAAAGGGCAGTATCGCAAACCAGTAGAGCTGCCCACCTAACCCACGTGGCAGATATGAGGCCTCTTGAATTACCTGACTTTTACCATTTGGTAATTTATTTATTTTAAACTCAAGCCAGGCTTTTCCAGGCAAAATCATCTCAGCGTATAACTTTAGGGATTGCTCTGGCTCTAATGATTCCACTCGCCAAAAATCTAAACTATCTCCTACCCGCAAGTGAAGTGGATCGCGCCTACCTCTGCGCAAGCCAACTCCACCAATCATCCGGTCTAATACACCGCGCAAATACCAGAGAAGGTCTGATCCATACCAGCCATTATCACCACCAATTTTTTCAATTGAACTCCACAAACTAGCAATTGATGCATCGGTAATTTTTATTCGAGTGTCTTTATATAAAGTCTCACCAGCCCAATCTGGATCACTCTGTGCCTTCTGCCATGGCGCGATTTGTATACTCGCATCTGACCATCTAGTTGAGACTGTATTACTAGAAATATTAGTTAGCGCTAAATTAATTGCTCCAGCCACATCAATTAATCCCTCCTGCGGTAGCGGAATTAAGTGGTTAATTGATTTATTCGGATCTGCAACTACCTCACTAATTAATGAGCCAACTAATGGGCGGGCAAGTCCGGTTGGTACTGGTGTAACAAAACCAATCCAAAGACTAGAAAGCTTTGGCGTTAGCACTGGAACCTTAATAATCCAGCGCTTGCGAAGTCCAGATATCTTGGCAAACTTTTGCATCATATCTGCATAAGAAAGAATCTCAGGACCGCCAATATCAAAAATACCAGTAACTGGTTTTTCTAACTTTGCCGCATTTCTTAAATACCAAAGCACATCTCTGATCGCAATTGGGTGTGTTTTATTAGAGACCCACTTAGGGGTAGTCATTACTGGTAGTCGGTGAGTTAAGTGTCGCAACATCTCAAAGGAGGCAGAGCCTGAACCGATAATAATTCCAGCACGTAACTCCATAACTGGCACAGTTGTAGTTGCTAACTCTTTGCCCGTGTTAGCTCGTGAGGTGAGGTGCTTACTAGTCTTTGCATCATTATTAATACCACCTAAATAAATTATTTGGCTAACTCCAGCAACCTGCGCCGCTTTAGCAAAATTACGTGCCATTGCAGATTCGATCTCATCAAAATTTGGTCCTAAATTAATTGAGTGCAGTAAATAAAAAGCGGTATGAACGCCAGTTAAGGCATTTAATGTAGATTGATAATCAGAGGCATTTCCAACTGAAATTTCAACATCACCTGCCCAAGTATGGCTAGCTGCCTTATTCGCATCTCTTACAAATACCCTTACCTTGGCATTATCTGCAAGCAACGCAGTAACTAGCCGGCCTCCAACATAACCTGAGGCACCTGTCACAAGAATTTTACGCGCATCACTCATGGTAGAAACAGTAGACTTAAAGCGATGAATAAACCAAAGGTAGTTATTTTAGGTGGCGGATTTGGTGGTCTGGCTGCTGCTCGGGCGATGAGTAAAACTGCCGATGTGACTGTGGTAGATCGCCATAATTTTCAAACCTTTCTGCCGCTGCTGTATCAGGTTTCAACTGCTGGCCTTGCTGCCGATCATGTGGCTTATCCCATACGTGGAGCGCTACGGAAAACTAATACTAAGTTTCGAATGGCAAGCCCGATCTCAATTGACCATAAAAATAAAGAGGTTAAGTTAGATAGCAGTGAGATTTTAAAATTTGATCACTTAGTTGTGGCCCTTGGCTCAGTAACCGCTGACTTTGGTATTCCCGGGGTAAATGAGCACACCCTTGGCATGAAAACAGTTCATGAAGCATTAGCTATTCGGGCTGAAATAATGCGCAGATTTGAAGATCTTTGTAGATTTGAAGATAACACTAAATTCTCTATCGCTGTAGTTGGTGGTGGTCCAACTGGAGTTGAGATGGCTGGTGCGATTGCAGAGTTAATTCGTGGACCACTTAAATCTGATCAAGCAAATGCTGCTGCTCATATTGATATTAGTTTGATTGAGGCTGGTCCGAATCTACTACCATCATTTGCACCATCTTTATCTGCGAAAACTAAAAAGGATTTAGAAAAACTTGGCGTTAAGGTTTTACTAAATACACCAGTTAAAGCTGTTGAACATCGAAAAATAATACTAAATGATAATTCAAGTATTCCGGCAGAGATTACAGTTTGGGCAGCGGGGGTTAAAGGCTCAGATGCCATGGCGCAATTATCGCTGCCAATACTTAATAATAGATTAGCGGTTGAGCCAACTATGCAGGTTAAAAATTATCCAAATATCTGGGCACTTGGTGATATTGCAGGGGCGCTAGGTAAAGATGGCAGGCCGCTACCAATGGTTGCCCCAGTTGCTATCCAACAAGGAAAATTTATTGCTAAACAAATAGCAAGAGTTGTTGAAAATAAGCCGCTAAAAGTTTTTAAATACTTAGATAAGGGTTCAATGGCAACTATCGGTAGAAATAAAGCGGTGGTTCAGGTAAAGGGATTAAAGATTTCTGGTCCAATTGCTTGGTTAATCTGGCTCTGGCTACATCTATTTTATCTACTGGGCGGGCGAAATAAGATCGGAACAATGGCGGATTGGACCTGGAATTACTTAACCTTTGATCGTGGCAATCGACACATCATGGATTCCTACTAAATTTATTAAGTAAATATGCCAAAACCAATCTACCGAAAATTTATTGAGGTTGATCGGCACCAGATTTGGTCGGTTAAGTGGCAAAACAATGGTCAGCCAGTTGTCTTACTCCATGGTGGTTTAAGCCATACTGCGAAATGGGAGAAGCAAATACTTCCAGCTGTTGCAAAAACTCATCAACCATTTGCATATGACCGCACCGCACATGGTTACACCAAGGTAAGAGCTGGCTATATGCACTTTGATTTTCAAGTAAATGAGTTAATAAATTTTCTTAAAACTGTAGTAAAAAAGCCGGCGCACATAATTGGCTGGAGTGATGGCGGCAATATTGGCTTACTTGCTGCAATAAAGCGACCAGATCTAATTAAATCCTTAGTTGGAATCGGCATGAACTACACCTATGACGCAGGACTCTCATTTGATTTAAATACAGTCGAGGCAAGTGAGGAAGAGAGTGCTAATTTTGTGAAGATGACTGGGCAGGATCCAAAGCTCTTACTTGAGATTAAGCGAAAAGCATTTAAAGTTTGGGAAAGTGAGCCAAAGTTAAAGTTATCTAATTTAAAGAAAATTAAATGCCCAGTATTGGTATTAGCAGGAGATGATGAACCCTTTAATAGCAAGATGACCTTTGAAATGTATGAAGCGATTCCTAATGGCAGATTAGCGGTAATTCCTGGTGCATCTCATGCGGTTGTGAATGAGAAAACTAAGTTAATGCAAGAGGTAATTAAGGATTTTTATAAAACATTAGATTTTCCAATTACCAAGATGCCAAACCGTAGAGCAAAGCAACAAGAGAAGATTTTAAGAAACTCTTAACTCACCAACTGCCCCCGCTGGCACAAATGGCTTACTTGGAAATACTGCATCCACCTTTTTATATTGAGAGTTTTGCGCTGGTCTTGGATCTGTCTCACCTTTATTTGGCCACATTGAAAAAGCTCGCTCTGCTTGGGCTGTAATGGTTAGTGATGGATTAACGCCAAGGTTTGCAGTAACTGATGCACCATCTACAACATGCATCGTTGGGTAGTTATAAACCCGGTGATATGGATCAATTACGCCATTACTTACTGAATCTCCAATTACACATCCACCAACAAAGTGGGCGGTAAATGGGGCATTTACTAAATCACCAATATGACCACCTGCAATACCACCATTATTTTGAGCAATTCTTCTAGCCACCTCATTGGCGGCTGGGATATAGGTTGCATTTGGATGCAGCGCATCATTTTTTGAGGTTAAGCGATATCCAAAGATGCCACGTTTACCAGTTACAGAGATAGCTGAATCAACATTTTGCATAATCAATGCCACAACTGTGCGCTCACTCCACTTTCTAACATCCATAATCTTTAAAACTAATGATGGTTTTGTTATCACCTGACGTAGCCACTGCTTTCTTCGATCTTTAATATTTACGCCATCTGTCATTACGGTTTGAAGTAGGCCCATAAAGTTGCTGCCCTTGCCATATCTAACTGGTTCAACATGGGTGTGATCATCTGGAAAGAAGGATGAGGTGATTGCAGAGCCCTTACTAAAATCTGTTCCACCCTTTGGCATAATTGAGCCGGTTAGCGCCTCACTATTTGTTCTAGATAACTTGCCTAGTTGATCTGAGATCTTAGGCAAAGTGCTATCTATCTTCATCTTATGCAATAACTTTTGGGTGTTATATGTGCCAGCGGCTACAACTACTTGAGAGGCTGTAAATGTGCGCCTTCCACCAAACCAGGCAGAGCTCTTTCGAGCAGTGATCTTCCAACTTCCATCTGCTAATTGTTCAGTTTTAATAACAGTATGTTCAGGAAATACCTTCGCACCAGCTTTTTCAGCAAGTCCTAAGTAATTTTTAGGTAAGGTGTTTTTTGCATTATGACGGCAGCCGGTCATGCAAGCACCACATTGCAGGCAGCCATCGCGATCAGGTCCAACTCCACCAAAGAAAGGATCCTTTGATTTAACTCCAATACCATCACCAAAATAAACACCGAGCGGAGCTAATTTAAATGTATGGCCTACTCCCATTTGATCGGCCACCTCTTTCATCGCTTTGTCAGAGGGTGAAAAGTATGGGTTTTGTGCAACACCTAACATTCGAGAGGCTTGGTCATACCAAGGAGATAACTCACTATCCCAATCGGTAATGTGTTTCCACTGTTTATCTTCAAAATAAGTGGCAGGTGGTTTATATAAAGTATTTGCATAAACTAATGAACCGCCGCCGACACCTGCGCCAGCTAAAATTAAAACATCGGGCAAAACATGAATTCTTTGAATTCCGCGAAGTCCAAGCCGAGGCATATAAAGAAATCGGCTTAACCGCCAAGAGGTCTTTGGAAAATCTTTATCGTTAAATCTTCTGCCAGCTTCTAAGACCGCTACTTTGTAACCTTTTTCAGTTAATCGAAGGGCGGCAACTGAGCCGCCAAAGCCAGAGCCAATAATTACCACATCAAAATCGGCGGATTTCATAATTAAACTCTACTTTGAATAATTATAAAAAATAAGCAGTTAAACCTGGAGCCCCCCGTCAGGATTGAACTGACGACCTGCCGCTTACAAGGCGGCTGCTCTACCACTGAGCTAGAGAGGCGGGTTGAGGGCGTAATTATGCCATGAATAAACCACCGCAATGCACGCAAGGATTTGAACTCTAAATCTAGTAAGTTGCCCGTATGCGCCTTGGAGTATTAGATGTTGGGTCAAATACTGTGCACTTGCAAGTAGTTGATACATCACCTGGTGCTAGGCCAAATCCAACATTTAACTACAAGGAAGAGCTTCGCCTCACTCAATACTTGTCAGAGGATAATTTTATATCTGATGAAGGCATTGAAAAATTGCGGAGCAGTATTAAACGAGCCCTTGAGCAATCAGCTTCAGTACAGACGCAGGAGTTACTACCATTTGCAACCTCAGCACTTCGCGAAGCACAAAATGGTAATCAAATTATTGAAGCAATAAATAAAGATTTTCATATTGACCTTCAGGTATTAAGTGGGGAGGAGGAGGCAAAATTAACTTTTTTAGCTGCCAGGCGCTGGTTTGGTTGGTCTAGTGGCAGATTGTTAGTTATAGATATTGGTGGGGGCTCCCTTGAAATGGCTGCTGGAGTTGATGAAAGCCCAGAGATTGCTACCTCACTAATTCTAGGTGCTGCACGATTAACCAAAGATTTTCTTAGAGGTGATCCTTATACCGACAAAAGTATTAGAGCTATGCGCGATCATATTGAGGACAAGTTAGAACAAATCTTGCCATCTTTAGTTAAGCATCAACAATCTGATCGCGCTATTGCTACTAGTAAGACGCTGCGAACTCTAGCTCGGCTTTGTGGTGACTGGTTTGATGGAAATGGAAATAATATAAGTATTGAGGCTATAAGAAAAGTTTCAGCAAAGCTTTCTGAAATGACAACTGATGAAAGATCTAAGCTGCCTGGTGTATCGGAAAACCGTGCCTCCCAAATAGTTGCTGGTGCATTTGTTGCAGAAAGTGTTATGCGAAATTTAAATCTAAAGCAGATGGAGATCTGCCCGTGGGCGCTTCGAGAGGGAGTAGTACTTAAGTGGATGGATTGGATGGAAGCTTAATATTTAGGCGCATCCAGGCGATCTATTTGAATAATCTCCTTACCACTGCGATGAATTACCCATCCATCTGCAGGTGATAATTTATCTTCATCTGCTTCAATCTCAGATTTTTTCGTTAACTTGTTAAGCATTTTTGGCAAAATTGGATTATGACTACAAATCAAAATGCGTTTATCCTCTTTTATTAGCTCACTTACATAATCAAATGCCTTCTCTTTATCTTTCTTATATGTGTTCTCACTTAACTTACTACTGACCTCTAATTTTATATCTAGGCCTTTTGCCATACTTTTTACAGTATCGTAGCAACGTACTGCATCTGAGCTATGAATTTGATCAATATTAAAAACCTGATAAGTAGAGAGCAGCCGCATAGCTTGATTTTGACCACTAGAACTTAATGGTCGATCATCATCTTCACCTTGCCATTCATCTCTAGTAATTGCCTTTGCATGCCTGAGTAAAATGAAGGGCTTAGAATTAAATTTCACTTTAACAAACTTATCAAATATCTCTTTATCAGTCTCATTTGTTAAAACTTCGATTACCTTTGTAATTGGGATCCATTTTAATTGATCAACCTCTGTATTGGTGCGAAATGGTTTTTCACCAATAACTTTTGCACTCCAATAGGTGACTTTTTTTAATCCATCTGGCGTAAAATATTCGACCTGGCCCAAGTGCGGCCCAAATTCAGTTTGTAGATTTGTTTCTTCTAATACCTCTCGATGAGCACATGCGATTAATGATTCACCAACCTCTATTTTACCTTTGGGAAAGCTCCAATCATCATATTTTGACCGGTGAATAATTGCTACTTCAGTAAAGTTATCCTTATGTTTTCGCCAAACTACTGCACCAGCAGCAGAAATTGCCTCACTCATACTTTTACTTGATAAGAGTTAATCATCACTGCTTGCAAATCATTCATAGTTGATCCATCTGGATTTTGAGCTACTCGTACCCAATTTTTATCAGATAGTAAGTGCCATCCTGCAGTTGTTGAGGTAATATATAAATCAAATGCTTTTATCAGTGACTGTTTATGTTCATCCTTGATAATTCGCACTAAAGATTCAACTCTACGATTAAGGTTTCGTTCCATAAGATCTGCGCTACCAATAAAGATTTCATCATCGCCACCATTTGCAAAATGAAAAATACGAGAGTGCTCTAAAAACCGGCCTAATACTGAGCGCACCCTGATATTTTCCGAAAGACCTGCAATTCCTGGTCTTAGCGCACAAATACCGCGGATCACAAGATCAACATCAACGCCAGCATTTGAAGCCCGGTAGAGCGCTGCAACAAACTCCTCATCCAGTAGTGAATTAAGTTTTAATCTAATAAAAGCGTGCTTGCCAGATTTTTTGTTTTCGATCTCACGATTTATTTTTTCAAGTAGACCTGAGCGAATTGTGCTTGGCGCAACAAGAAGGCGGTTATAGGAAGATTGCGGAGCAAAGCCAGATAATTGGTTGAAAAGCTTATTTAAATCCTCTCCTAATTGATCATCTGCGCTAAGTAATCCTAAGTCTTCATACATTCTTGCTGTCTTTGGATTGTAATTTCCGGTACCAACATGGCTATAACGACGAACTACCCCAGCCTCCTCCCTAACAACTAGAGATAATTTTGCATGTGTTTTAAAACCAACTAATCCATAAACTACATGCACTCCAACATCTTCAAGTTTTCTTGCCCACCTTACATTTGCCTGTTCATCAAATCGGGCGCGAATTTCGATAACTGCTAGCACCTGCTTACCAGCCTCTGCCGCCTCAATTAAGGCGCTGACTATTGGTGAATCACCTGAGGTGCGGTAGAGCGTTTGTTTAATTGCTAATACATGAGGATCAGTTGCTGCCGCCTCTAAAAATCGGACTACCGATGAATTAAAGGAGTCATAAGGGTGGTGTAGCAATATCTCAGCACGCCTAATTGCAGCAAAAAAATCATCATTTGAATCAGGATCGACCTCGCGCAACTCTTTAACTATTTGGTTTCTAAATGGCGGAAATTTTAATTCTGGCCTATCTAGATCAGCAATCCTATTTAATCCTGATAGATCCAGTGGTTCTTTATAGGCAGAGATATCCTGCTCTTTAATTGATAACTCACTCTTTAAGCGATTTAGTAAATTAGATTGAATATCACTGGCCACTTCAAGTCTTACTGGTGGGCCAAATTTACGACGCAATAACTCCGCTTCCATAGATTCAAGAAGGTTTTCTGACTCCTCCTCTTCAATCTCTAAATCCGCATTACGGGTAAGACGGAATGTGTAGTAATCCTCAATCTCCATTCCAGGAAATAACTGATGTAAATTAGCGATAATTACCTGCTCAAGTGAAATAAATCTTGTACTCGCAAACTCGGCCACTTCAATAAATCTTGGTAGAGATGAAGGAATTTTCACTCTCGCAAATAGCTCCTCCTTATTATCTGGCTTTCGAACTAATACGGCTAAGTTAAGTGAGAGTCCGGATATATATGGAAATGGGTGGGATGGATCAACAGCTAGCGGAGTTAGCACTGGAAAAATTCGGGTAGTGAAAATCTTGTTTATATAGGCTTTCTCATCACTAGTTAGCTTCTCCCAACTAATCATCTCAATACCTTTTTGTGCTAATTCTGGCAGTAATTCATTATGAAAACATTTAGTTTGGCGATTAATTAACTCCTCGGTCTGCTTTGATATTTCAGCTAATAACTCAACTGGTGAATATCCAGCAGTATTTTTTTTCGTAGCCCCACTCTCAATTTTTCGTTTAACAGATGCAACTCTGATCATGAAAAAGTCATCAAGATTTGCTGAAAAAATTGCTAAAAATCTGCATCTCTCAAGCAGTGGAATACTTTTATCCTCAGCTAGCTCTAATACCCGTTTATTAAATGCCAACCAGCTAAGTTCCCGATCTATAAGATTTTCACTCTGCTCAATAGCAGCTAAATTACTATCCATTGCGCTAGTTTGCTTTATAAAGGTTAATAGGTGGTAATCAGAGGGCTAACTCAGCGCGACGGCCATCTAATTGGCTCAAAATGTTTAGCACTTCGGCCATCACCGGATGAGGTTCCGCGCAATCTTCGCCAAATCCAAGGTAATATAAAAATTAATATCCAGGCGCTAGTGGTAGCAAAACTTACTAATTTACTCTTCTGCTCAACTTTTGATAGCGGTATTTGCCAATTAGAATCATATGGAAAATCAAGCCCAGCAAGTACTGCATTGGCCAATCTCTTATGACCCTCTGAATTCATATGAAGCCGGTCAAATGCTAAAAATCTTCGATCATTTAAAAACTCTTTTCCTTTGGCATCAAATAAAATTACTGGATACTTATCAGCAACTGCCCTGATATTTGCATTAAAATTACCAAATCGATAGTGCCAGAGCTCAGCAGTTCTGCCTTTACCATCGACCTTATCAATTACAGTAAAAATAATTACAGTTGCGCCAGCATCTACTAACTCTTTAATTCCTCGCTCAAACTGTGGCAGTGATAGCTCAGGTTTATAATTAGGCCGTAGTACATCATTAGCGCCAGCATGAAATGAGACTAAGGTTTGTTTTCCTTCAATGTATTTAAGTGCAACTGGAATCTGATCTTCAACTACCTGTTTAAGTAACTTTCCTCTAATTGCTAAATTTAAATAGGTAAATTCAGGATTATTTTTGGCAAGCACATCTGCTACTCGATCTGCCCACCCTCGATATTTTCCATTTATCATCTCATCAGACATACCTTCAGTCATAGAGTCACCGAGTGCAATAAATCGGGTGTATTGCATTTTATTTACTTCGCTCTGCCGCAACCTGATACATAACTATGGCTGTTGCCACACTGGCATTTAGAGATTCAACTGATGATTGCATTGGAATTGAAACTACTAAATCACATTTTTCTCTTACCAATCTAGATAAACCTTTTCCTTCACTTCCCACAATGATAAATATTGATTCAGTTGCTAAGTTCATCTTCGCCAAGGTTGCATCCCCTTCAGCATCTAGGCCAACAACAAAACATCCAGCTTTCTTTGCATCCTCAATACTTCTTACGAGATTTGTAACCTGTGAGATTGGCATACGAGCGGCAGCACCTGCTGATGCCTTCCAAGCAGAACCGGTCATCGCAGCATTACGCCGCTCAGGAATTACTACGCCATCTGCGCCAAAGGCGGCAGCTGATCTAACAACTGCGCCAAGATTATGTGGATCGGTAATACCATCTAAACCGATTAACATCATTGGTTTTTTAGCATTTGAAATAAGAGCGGAAAATTCAGTGTAATTAAATGGCTTAATAACTAGTGCAATACCTTGGTGATTTAAAGTACCAGTTAGATCATCAAGTGCTCTGCGTGGTAATTCTTTAATTGGTAGATCAGCATTTTTTGCTAATCTAATTGCCTCAGATATTTTTTCATCGATCTCAGCTTTAATTGCTACTACTAACTCTTTTGCCGGCACCTTTGCTCGCAGCGCCTCGACCACACTGTTCTTACCAGCAACTGCATCTTGGGCAGATTGGCGGCGATCAAATCTTTTTTCAGGTCGATCTGGCCGGCGATCTTCACGCATTGCTGGCCGGCCACTGGTGCGCTCTGGTTTTCTAAAACTTTTTTTACCATCACGTTTATCTTCACGTGCATCACTTCGTCGATCATCTCGCCTTTCCGGGCGTCGATCATCTCGCCTTTCCGGGCGTCGATCATCTCGGTGGTTATCCCGCTTTTCTGGTCGAGCAACTGAACTTCGTTCAACTCTTTTGTTTGAACCACGCATAGATCTAGCACCTGCTGCTTTAGGACCTTTTGGTCGATCTTTGCGTGCTCTGCCTGGCTTCATTAGTAACTCCACCTTGGACCATTGGATGTGTCTTCAACTGTAATGCCTAGGGAAGCAATCTGATCACGTATTTGATCAGCAGCGGCAAAATCTTTTCGCCCTCTTGCTGCCTCACGTTGTTCTAACGCAAGTTTTATTAGCCCATCCATCGCTAAATCATTTGATTTACTACTTGCAAAGGCAGCATCCTTTGGATCACAACCTAGGATTGAAAGTGCGCCCCTTATTTCACCAGATGTTTTAGCTAATACTTTCTTATCCTCTGCTGCAGTATTTCCAATTCGCATACTCTCTGAAATAAATGCTAAGCCAAGTGGTACCGCTAAATCATCATTCATTGCTGCAGCAAACTCTTTAGCGATTAATATTTCTGGCGCCTTTCCTAAAACACTCTCTGCTCTACTTAAGAAAGCCTCAATCCGCTTAAAGGCGGTTGCCGATTCTGCTAAAGCCTCAAATGAAAACTCAAGCATGCTTCGATAATGCGCGCTGCCTAGATACCAACGTAATTCAATACCACGCACCTTCTTTAAGATCTCAACTACCTGCAGTGAATTACCAAGTGATTTACTCATCTTCTCACCACTTGTTGTCACCCAAGCATTGTGCATCCAGGTATTTACAAACTTAAAACCTGCAGCATTTGATTGCGCGATCTCATTTTCATGGTGAGGGAAAATTAAATCTAAGCCGCCGCCATGAATATCAAATACCTCACCCAGATATGCATGTGCCATCGCAGAGCACTCAAGATGCCAACCAGGTCTACCTGCACCCCATGGTGTTGACCAGGATGGATCACCTTCTTTAGCAGCTTTCCATAATGTGAAATCTCTTGGATCTTTTTTATACTTTGAGTCTGAATCATCACTTGGTAACAAATCATCTAGCTTTTGATTAGAAAGTGTTAAATACTCTTTTAATTTTCTCACCTCAAGATATACATCACCATTTCCTGGAGCATATGCTGATCCATTATCAATTAACTTTTGCATCAACTCAATCATCTGAGTGATATGCCCGGTTGCCCTTGGCTCATAACTTGGTGGTAAAAC
>Ga0209553_1001069_pt1 | contig 13855 bp, 10 predicted proteins | sample LauGreFBDMM110DN_2_FD_188217 | JGI IMG/M metagenome (GOLD analysis project Ga0209553, IMG submission 188217) | Freshwater lake microbial communities from Lake Michigan, USA - Fa13.BD.MM110.DN (SPAdes) (version 2) | ecosystem: Environmental > Aquatic > Freshwater > Lake | place: Lake Michigan...
TCACACACACCCGTCCCGAGGTCGCCAGATGCGAGTTTATACGCGTGGAATTAACGAAGGTTTGATGATCGGAACTGGCGTTCAAGTGAGCGTCTTGGAGGTCCAAGGCGACCGAGTCCGATTGGCCATCATCGATCCCGATTCGTCTCCCACGTACCGCGAAGAAGTGTTGTTCCTCCACTCACCTGATGACGATGACACGGATTCGGAAGAGGGTTACTCGGCCGAGTACGTTCCAATTTCCGATCTCCTCGGAACGACTTCGTTGATGGGTTCTTTGCGGTGACGAGTTGAGGGCAACTCAACGGTTCTGGCGTTGGGGGCAACTTTCCTTGCTCACGCTGTGGGTTGGTGTTGGCCTCGTGTTTCATGGAACGATCACAGCTTCAGGCGGTGCATGGAATGCAGGCTCCATCCAGTTCGCGTCGTTCCGCTGATGACCCGTACACCGACGAGCAGATTGCCGCGTTCGGGTTGCGTTCCGATCGGCTTGCGCGTCATGTGGCCGTCATCATGGATGGCAATGGGCGGTGGGCGAACTCGCGCGGGTTGCCTCGGATTGAAGGACACCGGCGCGGTGTAGGGACGGTGCGAGCCATCGTCGAACAGTGTTCGAGATTGGGTCTCGAACAATTGACGCTCTACTGTTTCAGCAGTGAGAACTGGAAGCGTCCGCCGCTCGAACTGAAGTTGCTCATGCAACTCTTCGAGCAGTACTTGATCGAAGAGCGGAGCGAGATCATTCGCCAGAACTTGCGGTTCGCCGTGATCGGTCGGCGCGAGGGACTCGGCGACGGCGTGCTGCGTGAGATTGAGCGGACTAGCGATGTCAGCCGCGAACACACCGGGATGCGGCTGTGCCTCGCGGTGAACTATGGCAGTCGCGGCGAGATCGCGGATGCGACTCAAGCGATTGCACGCGAAGTCGCTGCCGGACGGCTCGATCCGAACGCGATCACGGAAGAGACCGTCGCCGCGCACCTGTACACCGCGGGGATGTCCGACCCCGACCTCGTGATTCGCACGGCGGGTGAGCTGCGCGTCAGCAATTATTTGCTATGGCAGATCAGCTACGCCGAGCTGTGGATCACGGACAAGTTCTGGCCCGACTTCACGACGGACGATTTGCATGAGGCGCTGAAGAACTTCGCGGCACGCAATCGTCGGTTCGGAGGATTGTCGAGTTGATTCGCTTCCCGTGCTGGACCCTTTAACATCAAGGCTGGCTCCGTGCGCTCACGTTTCGATTGTTGTTGGCCGGCGCAAATTCGTTTGCTTCCCAGTAGCCTTAGTCGCTCCGCGTGAAGGACGCCGAACGCGAGTTTCGGTGCTGGCCGTTGATAAACAGGTCGATTCCCAATCGGCTTGCTTCACTCGCAGCGACGAAGGTCGCTTTGCTTGCGACCGAAGGCTGCGATAGTCAATCAGTAATTGAATCACTCTCTCCAGACATCTCCTCCCATGCTACGTTGGCGACTCCTTGTATCGGCCGTCTTGATTCCGCTGTTCGTCGGGCTGTTCTGGCTCGATGCCCGGTGGGGAGCGTCCGCGCCGATTCTGCTCGCCGTGGTGATCCTGCTCGCCATTCGTGGTGCCAGTGAAATGGTGGACCTGCTCTGGACGAGGTCCTTCACGCCCAACCGTATCATCGTGTCGGCCTGTTGCGTGTTAGTGGCTGCGGCCGCGTGGTGGGGGCGATTCGGTCATATGCCGATCAAGATTCCGTCGGACGACAATACTCTCGCGCAGGTCATGCTGGCGTACTCGCTGACGGTCCTCGTGTTGTTCCTGCTCGCCACGTATCGCTACCGAGAACCGGGGGCGAGCATGGAGACGCTTGGGGTCGAATTGCTGATCGTCAGCTATATCGGCGTGTTGCTGGGCGTGGCGTCTCAGTTGAGATGGGTTGCCGGTTCCGATGCCGGTTACCTAGTGATCGGCTCGCTGCTGATCGTGACCAAGGGAGGCGACATCGGCGCGTATTTCTTCGGTCGGCTGTTCGGCAAACGGAAGCTGGTCCCGCTGCTCTCACCGGGCAAGACGTGGGCCGGTGCGGTCGGCGCACTCATCGGTTCGGCGGCCACGGCGATCGCTTGGCTGCACTACGCCACACCACTCTTCACGCCGGTCGGCTCAGAACGCTGGGCCTCGCCCGATTGGTTGAGTGCCGCCGTGTACGGTTTGATCCTCGGAGTCACCGGCTTGGTCGGAGACCTCTGCGAGTCGCTCATCAAACGCGACGTGGGCAAGAAGGACTCGGCCCGCCTGTTGCCCGGCTTTGGCGGACTACTCGACCTGATGGATAGCGTCCTTTATGCGTCCCCGGTCGCCTACGTTCTGTGGAAGGCACTGCCACTGGCGACCTGGATGCCGTGAGGTCCAATTGCGGTTTGCCTTCTCAATCCAACTGCGAGAGGGGGGAGTCGAACCCCCACGCCGATTAAGGCACTGGATCCTAAGTCCAGCGCGTCTGCCAATTTCGCCACTCTCGCTTACGGTCATCGCCTGCGTGGCTTGGCCACACGGGTCGGGATTCTAGTCACCAGTCACAAGGCTGTCAGCCAACTCACGGGTTCGAGTTGTCCTGCTCGCGTCCGAGCGAGACACGCTTTGTGAGGAGCCGGTTCAGTGGGGCGCTTCACACATGATCGTGCTTGTTGATCAGGTCGGGGCCATCACCCAGAATCTTTTCGTACTTGCCGGTCGAGGTCTTCTGATACTTGGTGAAGCCCTGCTTTTCGAGGTTCTTGTTGCTGATGTCTCCCTTGATGCGGTCGCCCGGTGGCATCGGGCCATTGATGACGGAGATGATGCGTTCGACCGGCTCGCCCGTTTCGGGGTGGACGGTGAGGGGTGTTTCGCCGAGACGTTGGAGAACTTCAAACGTCTTTTCGTGGGAACCATCGGGCCGGATGACGGCGTATTCGTACAAAGGCATGACTCGCACTCCTTCAAAGGGAGGGGCATTGTCTTGCCTCGCCCAAACGATGCAAGTCTGCCTCTGCAAACTTGGCGGCACACTCACGTTCGCCGATTTCTTCCGCAGCAATTGGCGACCACTTGATGCCGCGCCTATACTCGTCACATCCAAAAAACCTTGCCCGCAGACGGGCCATGAAAGAGCAATGACTGTGACTCAGACCTCGCCGCCGCTTCAGGATGTTCACGTTCGCGAAACCATTCCGCTGGTCTCGCCCCGCTATCTGAAGCAGGAAGAAAATATCACCGACGCCGCCATGAAGACGGTGTTTGAAGGCCGTGAGGCGGTGAAGAAGATCATTTCCGGAGGTGACTCGCGCGTGATCGTGGTCCTCGGCCCTTGCTCCATTCACGACCAAGTGGCCGGACTGGAATATGCCCGCCGGTTGAAGGCTCTGTCCGACAAAGTGGCCGACAAGCTGCTGCTGATCATGCGCGTCTACTTCGAGAAGCCGCGCACGACCGTCGGCTGGAAGGGCCTCATCAACGACCCGCATCTGAACGACACCTTCGACATCCAGACGGGCATTCGGATTGCGCGTCGGATTCTGCTCGAAGTGGCCAACATGGGCTTGCCCGCCGCGACCGAGTTGCTCGAACCGATCACGCCGCAATACATCGCCGACTTGATCTCACTGACCGCGATTGGTGCGCGGACCACCGAGTCCCCGACGCACCGCCAGATGTCGAGTGGGCTGTCGATGCCGGTCGGTTTCAAGAACGGGACCGACGGCAGTTTGCAGGTCGCGATCGACGCGATGCTCTCCGCGAAGTCGGCTCACAGTTTTCTCGGCATCGACAACGACGGTCAGACGTGCATCGTCAACACGAAGGGAAATCCATGGGGTTTCCTCGTGCTGCGCGGCGGTCGCTCGGGACCGAACTTCGATGAGAAGAGCCTCGAACTGGCCACGGCTGGTCTAACAAAGGCCAAGCTCCCGACGCGGCTGATGGTCGATTGCAGTCACGCGAACTCGAACAAAGAGTACGGTCTACAAAGCGTCGCGTGGAACAGTTGCATCGCGCAGCGCGTGGCCGGGAATCAGAACATCGCCGGGCTGATGCTCGAAAGCAACTTGAACGCGGGTGCTCAGTCACTGACGGCGGATCTGTCACAGCTCAAGTACGGCGTGTCGATCACCGACGGCTGCATCGGCTGGGAAGAGACCGAGCGATTGGTTCTGTCAGCCCACGAGCAACTCGGCGGCGCGGTCTAGTTTTGCAGGTCAGAGTGCCGCTTGCCGGCGACTATTGGCCACATTTCAACAGTGATCTTGGGCGTTAGCCCGCTTTCGTATTTCCGAGCGGGTTTGGCGTCAGCGCCCCGGTTGCTCGCTCTTAAGAGGGCGAACGCCCAAGACCAAGAACCGGGGGGCTAATGCCGCCGCGCTCAGAGGGGCGAGAACCGAAGGGCGAGGTTTTCCGGCCATCAACGCTTACGCCTTCAGTGCCTCGATGATTTTTTGCAGGTTGTTTTCGACGACGATCGGGCTGTTGGCGTAGGCGGCAGTTTCGACGCCTCGGGTGCCGAGCTTCGCTTCGAAAAGAGCCTTGTCGCCGGAGTGATAGGCGACGGTCGCGTCGGGGTCTTTGAGTTGGTGGCCGGTGAGGATGCAGACGACGCGGTCACTCGGCGCGATGATCCCTTCCGCGCGGAGCTTCTTCGCGCCGGCGACGCTCGCAGCACTGGCTGGTTCGCAGCCGAAACCTCCCGCGCCGACCTGAGCCTTCGCGTCGAGCATTTCTTGATCGGTGACATCGCGGACGATGCCGTCGCAAAGTTCGATGGCTCGCAGACATTTCTTGAGGTTTACCGGTCGATTGATTTCGATGGCACTGGCGAGGGTGGAAGCCTTGCGGTTGTCGCGGTCCATGTCGGCGTAGAAGGTGTCGATGATGTCGTCATCGGGCTGACCGGCGTTCCATGCAACGTTGCGCTCTTCAACGAGTTGGTACAGCGTGTTGGCTCCCGCCGCGTTGATGACGGCCAGACGCGGGATGCGGTCGATCAGGCCGAGTCGCATCAGTTCGCCAAACGCCTTCCCGAACGAGGACGAGTTCCCAAGGTTGCCGCCCGGCACGACGATCCAGTCGGGGACTTCCCAGTTCAGGCTTTCCAGAACGCGATACATGATCGTCTTCTGGCCTTCGAGCCGGAACGGGTTGACGCTGTTGCAGAGGTAGATGCCGCATTCGCCGGAGACTTCGCGCACACGATTGAGTGCGTCATCGAAGTCGCCCAGCACCTGCAACGTTTGGGCGTTGTAGTCGAGGGCCTGCGAAAGCTTGCCATACGCGATCTTGCCGCTGCCGACGAAGACGACGACTTTGAAGAGCTGCTTCGTGCTGGCATAGATGGCGAGCGAGGCACTCGTGTTGCCGGTCGAAGCGCATGCGGCCATCTTCGCTCCGACCATGTGGGCGTGAGTCGAGGCGGCGGTCATGCCGTTGTCTTTGAAGCTGCCCGAGGGATTGAGGCCCTCGTACTGAAGGTAGAGTCCGCCGGTCGATGCGGCCGTGTTCATGCCGACGTACCGGCCGACCGCTTCGCTGCGTTGGAGGATCGTCTGACCTTCGCCAATCGTGACGATGTCTTCGTCTCGGGCGAACGGCAGCAGATCGCGAAACCGCCAGACGCCGCTCACGTCGAGCGGGTTGCGGCGGTTCGACCAGCGTGCCTCGAAGTCTCGCATCGACTTCGGGACGGGAAGCTTGTCCCAGTCGTAGTCGATGTCGAGCAGGTTGCCGCAATCGGGACACGAGGTGAGAACATCGGCCACGTCGAAGGTGGCGCCACAGAGAGGGTTGATGCAGTGTTGGTAGGCGTGCATGGAAGGTTGAGGGTCTAGGGTTGAGGGTTGAACGTCAGGCGGGACACATGCGGAGTTGGAGTCGGGCTGGGGCGATCACAATTTTCTGACCATCACCCCTCAACCTTCGACCATCAACCCCTTTCGTCGAGCGACTCGAACTCACGGCTGAGTTGTCCGGCGTAGGTGCCTCGCGGGCGGATCGGTTGCGGGGAGTGATGTTGTTCCATGAAGTGGGCGGCCCAGCCGACCATGCGACTGATCACGAACAGCGGTACGAACAGATCGGCATCGAGGCCAAGATAATGGAGGAGTCTCGCCGCAGGCCAATCGAGGCTCGGCAGGATGTGCTGTTCGTCCCAGACGGCACTTTCGATGGCGGCGGCCACTTCTTCGAGATTCTGGTGCCCGGTTTCTTCGGCGAGGTCGCGGCAATAGGACGAGAGCAGTTCGGCTCGCGGGTCACTGGTTCGATAGACGCGATGCCAGAATCCGGGGAGTCGTTCGTACTGTCTCAACACGGCTTGCACGATGGCCGGAGCGGCAACGGGTGTTCCGACCGCTTCGAGGATGTCGATGACCTGCCGGCCCGGACCGCCATGCCAGACACCCTTGATCGTGCAGAGAGCCGCAATGATCGCTGAGTAAAAGTCGGAGCGGGTCGAAGCGACGATCCGCGCGACGAACGTAGAGGGCGCGAACTCGTGTTCGGCAGAGAGAATCAGGAAGGCATTGCAAGCTCGTTCGGCGATTGGTGTCGGTTCGTGACCGGTCAGCAGCCAGAGCAGATTGGCCGCATAAGAGAGGTCGTCACGCGATTCCAGCAACTCCAGTCCGCGCGTGTGGCGACTGCGGGCGGAGATCACGAGCGGTAGTTGAGCGAGCAGTCGTTGAAGGGCATCCCAAGAGGCGGTCGGTTGCGATTCGTCGTCGCCGATTTCGGACAGCGCGATGAAATTGACCGCCGTTCTTAGCACGTCGATCGCGGGGATGTTGAGCGGAATGCGTTCGATCCAGGCGAGTAAATCGGCTTCGAGTACGGATGCCTCTGAAAGAACCGCCTGCATGTCTGCTAGTTGCTCGTGCGTCGGCAGGTTCCCGTGAACGACGAGCGAGGCGACTTCGAGAAAGTTCGATTGCTCGGTCAATTCTTCGATCGTGTAGCCACGGTATCGCAGGCCCCCTTCGATCGAAGCAATCGAGGTCTCTTGAACCGGTTGTGCGGCTGGAGTTGGCTGCGGCGGGGACGAACGTGTCATACGTGAAGCCACAAAACGAGTGGAGGAACCAGATGAATCGAGGGTGCGGGTGTGACGCTTAAAAAAAGCCCGCGAACTGCGGCGGCATTCTAGCGGCAGGGACGGAACCAATGGAAACCCGTCAGCGAGATCGGCGCGTCCAGATGCGTGAGAAGAAATGAGGGGGCCAGGAAAACCTTGCGGAGCGTTCCTGTCGCGCCGAGGTTGTCTGTGGGTTGGCGATCTTGATTGCGAGCAGTCGGACGGACGGACGGGCTGGCGATCTGCGAATTCTCCCGACACAATGCCGCTACGGTTCTAGGGTCGCTGTCATTTCATTGCGTGGGCCGCGCGATGAAAGAAGGGACCTTTGCCGCTCACTTCACACGAATCTACGCAGTCTGTTGAAAAACGTAGAGTAGGCGGCTCGCCTGCTCGCGTTTCTCGTTGGAAAACACAGGCGAGCCGCCTGTGCTACGGCTCTTTAGCAGGCTGCTTAACGTGGTCTCTCCCCATCAAAGGCCATCCGATGTCGCGAATGCTGGTGGTTGAACGCGATGCCGCTCGGCGCGATGGACTGGTGTCCGCGCTGACGGACGCGGGCTTTCGGGCGAAGGCCGTGTCGCTGGCTGAGGTCGCTGGTCAACTCGCTTCCCACCGGGTCGAGTTGTTGCTGGTCGGCGATGGCGATCTGCGGCTTCTGGATGACCTGCCTCGCAACGGCGACGAGTTCACCGTACCGGTGCTGACCTTGATCGATCTCGGCAATGTGTCCGGAATTCTTGCCAGCCTGTCTGCGGGGGCGAGTGGCTTTTTATCGCGAGACAGTTCGTCGGAACAGATCGTGGCGAAAGTGAAGTCGCTGCTCCGGTCGGTTGATCCGAACGATTCGGACCCGCACCAAATCACGATCTTGGGCGACGGGACGCTGACGGAACGGACCTATCGTCTGGCACGGCTCGTCGAGGCTCTCGAAGCGGTGTGCGACGATATCCGCACATTACAGTTGCGATACGAAGAGGAGCAATTGCAGCGGCGCAAGGTCGAACAGGCGTTGATGGAGTCGGAGGCGTTCTATCAGTCATTGGTGGAAACGCTGCCGATGGCCATGTTTCGGAAGGACTTACAGGGGCACGTCACATTTGCCAACAGACTCCTCTGTGAAGCCTTCTGCCGTCCGTCCGAAGAGATCATCGGCCGTACCGACTACGACTTCTTCCCACGCGACTTGGCCGAAAAGTATCGGATTGACGATCGGCGTGTGGTGGAGACGCGGCAGAACTTTGAAACCACGGAAGAGTTTCAGGCGCAGGATGGCGAGCGGCGATTCACGCACGTGGTGAAGACGCCGGTTTACGATGCGAGCGGCAATCCCGTTGGGGTGCAGGGAATCTTCTCGGACGTGACCGAGAAGGAGCGGGCCAAGATCGAGCTGTCCCAAACCAAGACCCGACTGCAAGCCGTGTTGGACGCGGCCACTCAAATGTCGGTCATTGCCACCGACGTGAATGGTCTGATTGATGTCTTCAATAGCGGCGCGGCGCGGATGCTGGGATACACCGCCGAAGAAATGATCGGCAAACAAACTCCCGCGATCATCCATCTGGAGAGCGAAGTTCGAAAACGTGGCGAGGAGATGTCGCAGCAGTTCGGCCATTCCTTTCAGGGCTTTGATGTCTTCGTCGAATACGCGCGGCGGGGTCAACACGAAGAGCGGGAATGGACCTACGTTCGTAAAGACGGTAGCCATTTGACGGTCAATCTGGTCGTGACCGCCCGCCGGGATCGCGACGGGCAAATCGAGGGCTTTCTGGGTATCGCCACAGATATTTCCGCACGCAAGAAGGCGGAAGAGGCGATGCGCAAAGCGAAGGAGGCGGCCGAGGCGGCCAGTCGTGCCAAGAGCGATTTCCTAGCCAACATGAGTCACGAAATCCGGACGCCATTGAACGCCGTCATCGGCATGACCGAGCTGGTTCGCGATACGGAACTGACCGCCACGCAACGTGAATATCTCGGGATGGTGCAGGAATCGGGCGAGTCCCTCCTTGCGGTCATCAACGACATCCTTGACTTCTCGAAGATCGAGGCGGGCAAGATGAGCCTCGAAGAAGTTCCGTTCAACATCCGCGAAGTGCTCGGTGACACGATGAAGTCGCTCGCGCTGCGTGCTCACCGGAAGCGGCTCGAGCTGGCCTGTCACGTTGCACCCGATGTCCCGTTCGCCGTCGCCGGTGATCCGCACCGATTGCGGCAGATCGTCATCAACCTCGTGGGGAACGCGATCAAGTTCACCGAGGTTGGCGAAGTGGTGCTTGATGTCGCCGTGCAAGTACTGAGCGATGATGGACTCGTCCTGCACTTCCGTGTGCAAGACACCGGGATTGGCATTCCGCAGGACAAGCTCGACACGATCTTTGAGGCATTTGAGCAGGCCGACACCTCGACCACGCGACGTTATGGCGGGACCGGATTGGGACTCGCGATCGTGTCGAGTCTGGTCGAGTTGATGGAAGGGAACATCTGGGTCGAGAGTGAAGTTCTTCGGGGGAGCGTGTTTCATTTCACCGCCCGCTACCGACGGGCGAGTGCTGAGAACATCGCGACGGCCACGTCGATTCATCCTCCGATGCTCAGTGGACTGCGAGTTCTCATTGTCGATGACAACAGCACCAACCGCCGCATCCTGACTGAAATGCTGACGAACTGGGCGATGCACCCGCTGGCCGTTTCCAGTGTCGCCGATGCTCTCGATGAACTGGAGCGGATGTCGCGCGCGGGGACTCCCTACGCGCTGATCCTCACCGACTCGAACATGCCCGTGCAGGACGGCTTTGAGTTGGCCGAGCGGATTCAATCGAACCGCACGCTATGCGGCCCGATGATCATGATGCTCACGTCGGCGGATCGGCCGGATGACTTGGCGAAGTGCGACCAACTCGGGATCGCCGCGTATCTCATCAAGCCCATCAAGCAGTCGGAGTTGCTCGACGCGATCGTGCTTGCGGTGGGGGCCGACGCGCCGACGGGTGGCTCCGTTTCGCCCAACGTCAGTACAAAGAAAGTGGCCTCCAATCCAAGATCGATCCTGTTGGCCGAAGACAGTCTCATCAATCAGAAGCTGGCGATCGGCCTGCTGGAGCGCTGGGGACACACGGTCACGGTGGCCAACAACGGAGAAGAGGCCGTCGTGCTATCGAATGAGCAACGATTTGATCTGATCCTAATGGACGTTCAAATGCCTGAAATGGATGGTCTCGATGCCACACTGGCAATCCGTGCCCGCGAGCTGGAATCGGGACTCCACATTCCCATCGTCGCGATGACGGCTCACGCGATGAAAGGAGACCGCGAGCGGTGTCTGGAAGTCGGTATGGACGGCTATCTCGTCAAGCCGATCCGCGCCGAGCAATTGTTCCGGCAGATCGAAGAAATTTCAGGAGCGGCTGCGGTGAGTAAAATCGAATTGCGTCATGTGACAGAGAACGGCACGGTGCCCGGCCCGAATCTGGTCGATTGGGAGGTCGCCCACCAAGCGGTCAATGGGGACGTGGCATTGCTCGAACAAGTTCTGGCCGCGTTCTTGGAAGAGGGACCGCAATTGCTGAAGACCATGAAGTTGTCGTTGGCTGCTGAAGAATGGAAACCGTTCCAGCGGGCGGCTCATACGCTGAAGAGCGCGCTCCGCACGTTCGGTGTCGCATCCGCCGATCTCGTCGAAGAATTGGAACTGACGGCGAAGTCAGGCAACACCGCCATCTCGCCCGAGACGGTGGCTCAGATTACAGAACTCGTTCAGCCCGCCTTGGACGAGATGCAACGCCGCTTGAACTCACGCGGGGTGGGCGTCACCATTTAGGGGAGGCGCTAATGGCTGTCGTGATTTGTCGGTTTGGTTTTGGTGAGCCGGGTGCCGTAAGGCCCCGGACAGGTTATCGAATAATCCGGGGCCTTACGGCACCCGGCTCACCAAGCTCGGACAGCTGTTGGTGAAATTCAGTGCAAAGAGAGAAGTGCAAAGTGAGAAGTGATTAGCGCAAAGTGTCTTCCGATGAGAGTTCTCTGCGATTTTGCACTGGTCACTCCACACGTTGCACTTTCTGACATCTTCTCCCCAGAGTGGACAGAAGTTACGGACAAAGAAACTGAGGACCGTATCATGCCTACCGTTTTGATCGTGGATGACTCCTCCACTGATCGGCTGCGAGCTGGCGGCTTGTTGCATCAGATCGACGATCTGAACATCGAGTACGCCGTCGATGGCAGCGATGCCCTTGTGAAGATTGAGCTGCATGTGCCCGACATGGTCATCACCGACATGGTCATGCCCGAACTGAACGGCCTCGAACTGGTCGCCGTGATGCGCAAGGCGTATCCCATCGTGCCGGTTGTGCTGATGACCTCGCGCGGCAGCGAGGACATCGCGGTCCAGGCCCTGCGTGCCGGTGCGTCCAGTTACGTACCGAAGCGGATGCTCAACTTCCAACTTGCGGATACTGTGCGACAGGTCTTTGCTGTCGCGCGAGAAGATCGGGGACGGTCTCGCTTGATGCGACGGATCGTCGCACAACACGTTCTGTTCGCCATCGAGAATGATCACGAGTTGATTGCCTCGCTCGTGCATTACCTCCAAGATTGTGCATCGACGGTCGGTGTTTGCGACGAAGCGGATCGCGTGCGAACGGGAGTCGCGCTGCAAGAGGCGATCACGAATGCCAGCTTTCACGGCAATCTCGAAGTCTCTTCCTCGCTGCGTGAAATCGATCATCGGCAGTATTACGACTTGGCGCGAGAACGCCTGACTCAGCCACCTTATTCGCAACGCCTGATCCGCGTCTCAGCCCGGTTCTCACCCGAGGAAGCCGAGTTTTGCATCAAGGATGAGGGGCCGGGATTCGACCGCAACACGCTCCCTGATCCGACCGATCCCGCCAACTTGGAACGTCCGTGCGGTCGCGGCCTGCTGCTGATGCGGACGTTCATGGACGAGGTGAAATACAACGCTGTCGGTAACGAAGTGACGATGGTCAAACGCCGCAAGTCGTCCGCCACCGAACGAATTCAAGGAATCGCCCGATGAGAGCACCCAAACTTTTCAAAACGATCAAGGCGGGGCCGGTCCTCGTCGTCGAACTGCTCGGTGTGGTGAGCAGCCTGGCCGGCACGGCGGTCCTGCAGGAACTCGAAGAGGTCCGCACGGAACTGCGTGAGGGGGGGCACAAGGCACTCGTGATCGACCTTGCCGCAGCAACCTATTTCGGGTCGAGCCTGCTAGAGGCGATCCGCATTCTGTGGAACGATGTCTCGGCGGTGGGTGGCCACATCGCGCTCTGCAACGCCTCGGATGTCGGTCGCGAAGTCTTGGAGATCGCCAAGTTCGACAAGGTCTGGCCGCTCGTCAATTCTCGCGCCGAGGCGCTCCGAACCGTGATGATTTGACCCCGATGTCCACCGTCTCCAAAAATGCTCCCAAGGAATTCGCATGTCACTGTTCGGTCGCTGTGTATTGTTGACCTGTCTGTTCGTCTCACCGCTCGTTAGCGCTGAAGAGCCGCCTCGCCGTGATCTTTTGAAACAGTCCAAGCGGATCGTCTTTCTCGGTGACAGCATCACGTTCGCGGGACGCTATGTGGCTTGTGTCGATGCGTGGATTGAGTCACAGCGGTTCGATCACAAGCCGCTCGTGATCGACGCGGGCTTGCCCAGCGAAACAGTGTCCGGTTTGAGCGAAGACGGGCACGCGGGCGGTGCCTTTCCTCGTCCCGATCTGGCCGAGCGGTTGGACCGGGTGCTGGCCGTGACCAAGCCCGATTTGGTCGTCGCCTGTTACGGCATCAATTGCGGCATCTACTTGCCGTTCGATGCGGGCCGGTTCGAGAAGTACCAGCAGGGGATCACAAACTTGAAGGCTCGCGTTGAGAAGGCGGGAGCCAAATTCATCGTTGTCACGCCGCCGTTCTATGACGACATGAGGTCGCCCAAGAACTTCACTTACAACGAAGTCATGGACAAGTACGCCGAATGGCTGGTCTCCAAACGAGCCGACGGCTGGATGGTGGCCGACGCGCACACCGCGATGACGAACGAAGTCCGCAAGCGGCGCGAGGCCGATCCCAAGTTCACCTTCCAGCCGGACGGAGTTCATCCGAACGACGAAGGTCACTGGTGCGTGGCTCAGCAACTCATCCGTTGGTTCGGCGACGAGGCCGCTGCTTCGGCCGCCACTCCGCAAGCAATGCTCGCGTTGCAGCAGGTGCCGGAGTCTGTCTTCCCACTCATCAACCAGCGCGTCGCCGTACTGCGCGATGCCAACGTGGCCACGGCCGGACACAAACGACCGGGTGTCGGCGCAGGCTTGCCGCTCCCCGAGGCCGAAGCCAAAGCGAAGGAACTGTCGGCGAAGATCGACGCCTTAGTCCGCCCGTTGAAATAGCCGTAGCACAGGCGGCACGCCTGTGATTTCTCACGGGAAAAGAGAGCAGGCGAGCCGCCTGCTCTACGTTTTCAGCAGGCATCTAGTCCGCTCGCCGCGAGAGTGATGGCCCCCCCGCTCCCGCCGACTTGGCGAGCCATTCGGTGAACTGCACTTCAATCTCGCGCGAGTGAGTGGTGGCGAAGAGTTCGCAGAGGGAGTCGATTCCCGTTGGGTCGGTCTCAACGCGTGAGCGACACTTGCGATAGAACGGTTCGAGCAGCCGTTTCTGTTGCAGGAACAGGCAGAAATATCGGGTGTGAGCGTAATCCGTCGCGGCGCGATCTGACGCCGCGAAGCGGTTGCTGGCGAGATCGCTGACAGATCGCAACGGCTCCCGCTGACACGCTTCACGC
>Ga0209553_1001071_pt1 | contig 13849 bp, 12 predicted proteins | sample LauGreFBDMM110DN_2_FD_188217 | JGI IMG/M metagenome (GOLD analysis project Ga0209553, IMG submission 188217) | Freshwater lake microbial communities from Lake Michigan, USA - Fa13.BD.MM110.DN (SPAdes) (version 2) | ecosystem: Environmental > Aquatic > Freshwater > Lake | place: Lake Michigan...
TGTGTCCGCAGGGTCGCTGGGAATCGGTGACAGAACTTTTGTAATATCAGGATTGTCGAAGAGTTATTCTATGACTGGGTGGCGCCTTGGATGGCTTATATGCCCGCCTGAACTTGCACATGTTGCTAGCAGCCTTCAGGAACCACTAACCTCTTGCGCCTCGACCATTTCACAAAAGGCGGGTGAAGTCGCGCTCTCAGGGCCACCAGACTTTACGAGGACTTTTTGTGATAGTTACCGACGTCGCCGAGATATCCTTGTACACGTGTTCTCTGACACCGGCAACTTGCCGATTGTGCCGGCCGGCGCGTTTTACGCACTCTTAGATATCTCTCCCACCGGCCTTTCGTCCCTGGACTTTACTAAGCGCCTGCTACTAGAGCACAATGTAGCTTGCGTGCCCGGTGGCACGTTTGGCCAGAGCTGCGAGCAGTTTGTGCGGGTGGCCTTCACTATCAATGATGATCAACTTCACGATGGCCTGCTTCGGCTGCGCGCTTTCATCGAAAGTCTTACCCGTTAGTTTGTGAATTGGGCACAACAAATGCGTGGCGCGTACGCGAAACGAAGGGCTAATCACGGACCTGCGCCGGATGGCGGAAAAGGGTGCTTTTGGGTCGCTGGTGTCACGGCGATCGACTCGGGAAACTCATAAAAACCAGCCGTGGCCAGTTGCGACGCCCGCCCGATGATGTTGGACCTGTGCCCAGATGCCCCCAATGATATCCATTCCACACCCCCTAAAAATTATCCTTGACAAAACCACCGCCCCTAGTGTAATATCACCATAAGATTGGTTCAGATACCATGCAGTATAAATAGAATAGAGGTTAATACCAATGATTAATATTCGAGTTGTGACACCAATTACCACTGCCGGTTTCAGTAGCGCGGAAGGTTTTCGCGAATATGTTGATCCAACAACGAACCTGAGCCAAAAGACAATCGAACACGGTCCGGCATCAATTGAGAACGAGTTTGACGAAATGCTGGCGATTCCTGATACTGTGGCCAAGATAATGGAGGCTGAACGTGACGGAGTAGATGCAGTAGTGATCGATTGTATGGGCGATCCGGGATTAAAGGCTGGGCGTGAAGCAGTGGCCATCCCGGTACTTGGGCCATGCGAGACAAGCATGCATATTGCCGCAATGCTGGGTCAAAAGTTCAGTATAGTTACTGTGCTCGAGTCATGCGTGCCAATGTTTCATAATACAGCTGCTGTGTGTGGTTTGGCTAGTAAGTTAGCAAGTGTGCGCTGGGTTGATATTCCGGTGCTGGGGCTGAAGGGTGATCACGGTCCGATCATAGATGCACTTATTGAGCAGTCTTTACAGGCTATCCGAGATGAAGGCGCACATGTAATTATTTTTGGATGTACGGGGATGAAGGGTTGTGCAGAAGGTGTGGCGAAGGGCCTATCGATTAAAGGCTATAGTGGTGTTCCTGTGATTGATCCGATGCCAGTGACCATCCGCATGGCCGAGGCATTCGTCAAATCCGGGTTACATCAGAGTAAGCGCACTTACATGAATCCGTATCACAAACCTATAGCCGGATATACGTTCATGCCTTCTTTGGTAAACAACTCTATTGCTCGATAATTTGCATTTAGATAGATTGGACGACTTTTTTTGACGGGGATCACGTGAAGATGTCTCAGCGGCCGCAGCGCCTTTTAAACCGGCTAGTTTTACTCGTGCTGCCTGCGCTAGCACTGTTTGTTATTTTCTTTGCTGTCCCGCTATTTTTACTATTTGCAATCGCGTTTAACAGATCACAGCGAGGGGTTGTCACTTTTCAACCATCGTCTTTTACTCTTGCAAACTTTGCGCGATTTTTCAACGACTCCCTATTTTTCGGTGCACTTTTCAACTCGCTTATCTTGGCAATTTCGGTTGCGACACTCTGCCTTTTGCTTGGTTACCCACTTGCCTATTTAATTGCAAAAAGCAGGAATCCGCAGCGCACGACTTTATACACAACTATGGTGCTGATTTCGATGCAGCTTGACCCCGTGATCCGCGCTTACGGCCTGATGGTTTTATTAGGTGATAACGGCTTAATTAACGGCACACTAATTAAGGCTGGATGGATTCTGGCACCCTTACCGCTAATGTATAACTGGTTTGGCACCATTGTCGGGTTGGTACAGAACTGTCTTCCATTTATGGTGTTGGCGTTGATAGGAATTATTCGATCTATTAATCCGTCTGTTGAAGAAGCCGCGCGTAGTCTAGGCGCAAGTCGCTGGCAAACATTTTTTCGCGTTGCGTTTCCGCTTACACTTCCCGGAGTATTGTCTGGATTTCTACTTGTGTTTTCGCTGAGTATTAGTTCTTACATCGTTCCTGTTTTGATGGGCGGTTGGAAAATTCTGGTGCTGCCACTACATATTTACCAACAGATTTTGGAGCGGGCAAACTTCCAGTTCGGTGCTTCGATCGCATTGATTCTGTTCGTAATCAGCACATTGGCAGTAACTGTGTACCACCGTATTACTCAGCGTACGATTGGAGGTTTGGTATGACAACCAGAGGCGAGGCTGTCGCTAAACAAACGGGCTCTGTGGAGCATTGGGTTGAGTCGGAAGTCCCACTGATCTTCCAGATGTTCGCGGGAACTTCCTTTGTTTTGATGCTATTGCCAGTTTGTATTGTTGTGCTTTCGGCGTTAAACGCAGGAGAGTACCTAACTTTTCCGCCGCAAGGGTTTTCGTTACGATGGATCAAGGCGTTTCTGAGCAACGAGATGTTTGTGCGTTCATATTTAATTAGTTTTGGCATGGCTCTTTTTACCTGCGTGATCGCAACCTTAACTGGTACTATGGCTGCCATTTTCATGACACGGGTTGATTTTCCTGGCCGTGCGCTATTGCGCGCGTTTTTTCTCTCACCTCTTATGTTGCCCGGTACGGTTGTGGGTCTGGCGTTGTATATTTACTACCTCGGGTTAGGAATTGGCTTGTCGCGAAGCTTGGGCGGCCTGCTTGTGGGGCATATATTGGCTACTACTCCGTTTGTGATTGGTACCGTATCAGCTGCGCTCTACAGTTTCGACATCTCACTTGAGGAAGCGGCCCGCAGCTTAGGTGCGGGACCAATGACTGCATTTTGGAAAGTGACTTTCCCTATAATAAGGCCAGGCATCGTCGCCGGAGCCATATTTGCTTTTATTATCTCATTTGGCCAGTTTGACCTATCACTTTTTCTAAGCACACCCGATCTCACACCACTCCCTATACAGATATATATATCGTTGCGTTATAAATTTGAACCGACTGCGGCTGCGGCTGGTTTATTCGCAATTTTACTAGTAGTTTTAAGTACATGGCTAATCGGAAGGATTACTGACCTGGGTCGTTTTGCGGGACTTAAATTTAGTTAGTAGTGTAATGCAAAAAGAGGACATATAAGATGGACATTCGAAATATACCGATAGGGTCGGAGGACTGGGAAAGTGATACGCGCGAGAAGTATGTTGAGGCGATCGAGCGTGTGACGCGGCTTGCTGAAGTCTCGGGGGTCAGTCGTCGGCAATTTATCCAAATTGTGGGTGGGATCAGCGCGGCCGCAGCGCTGAGTGCTTGTGGAAACCAAGCTTCGGGTGGGTCGTCAGGGGGCAGTGCGGGTGGCAGTCCTCTGGTCTTATACGATGGTAACACCTTTGATGCCAAGGGTGCAGTGCTGCGTTTGGGCGACTGGGGCGGTTTTTGGCAGGAGTCTCAGACAAAGGTCTTGCTTTCCCAATTCGAGAAAGATTTCAACTGTAAGGTAAGTTATGACCCGTCCTGGCCTTGGCAACCCAAATTTTTTGCCAATGGACCGAAGAATCCACCATTTGATGTCACCAACTGGAATCTTCCCGACTTGATCCAGACTGCTACAGCTGGCGATTACTTCGATGATATTGCTACACTTAAAGCGAACATCCCCAACACCAAGGATCTCTGGGACTTTGCATACGAGAATGGCTATGGAATCACATATTTATACAGCCAGTATGGCTATGCCTACCGTAGCGACCGGGTTGACCCGGCGCCGACGAAGTTTGCTGATTTCTGGGATGATCGCTTTGGCGGCGGCAAGCGAGCCACGTTTATTACAAGCAACACCCTGTTCCGGGTCCACTTCGTAGTGGCCAATGCAGTCTTTGGCAAGGACGAAAAAGATATGGAGGCTGGTTTCAAGGCGATGGAGCGGGCAATGCCGATGAAAGTGAGTGATTTCACGGGCAATATGATGACTCTGCTTGAGCGAGGGGAGGTCGACATAGCTGTGATGCATGATGGAGAGGTGTATGCTGGGATGGATAAAGGTCTACCGCTCGGCTTTATGTATTGGGCAGAGCGCCTGCCGTTTCTCGATCAGACCAAGACTGTTAGCAAGTACAGTGGCGAAGTGCAAAAGAAGCTAGCTTATGCATTGATCGACCGTTCAACCAGCCCCGAGTACCAGATCGCGATGGGTGGTCTGCAATATTTGCGCCCCACCAACAAGAAAGCGTCGATTCCTGAGCGTCTAGCTGCGAGAGGTCTCAAGAACACCCCCGATGCGATGAATGGAATGTGGAATCCCTCGTGGGAGTGGTACTTAAAGAACGAGGACACAGTCATCGACCGGGTGAACAAGATTTTTGGCACGACCGGTTAAATAACAATGGTTGAAGTTGATGTGCGCCATGTTTCGGCGCGCTACGATAACTTTACGGCAGTTGAAGATCTGAGTCTGGAGATAAGGATTACTGACCTGGGTCGTTTTGCGGGACTTAAATTTAGTTAGTAGTGTAATGCAAAAAGAGGACATATAAGATGGACATTCGAAATATACCGATAGGGTCGGAGGACTGGGAAAGTGATACGCGCGAGAAGTATGTTGAGGCGATCGAGCGTGTGACGCGGCTTGCTGAAGTCTCGGGGGTCAGTCGTCGGCAATTTATCCAAATTGTGGGTGGGATCAGCGCGGCCGCAGCGCTGAGTGCTTGTGGAAACCAAGCTTCGGGTGGGTCGTCAGGGGGCAGTGCGGGTGGCAGTCCTCTGGTCTTATACGATGGTAACACCTTTGATGCCAAGGGTGCAGTGCTGCGTTTGGGCGACTGGGGCGGTTTTTGGCAGGAGTCTCAGACAAAGGTCTTGCTTTCCCAATTCGAGAAAGATTTCAACTGTAAGGTAAGTTATGACCCGTCCTGGCCTTGGCAACCCAAATTTTTTGCCAATGGACCGAAGAATCCACCATTTGATGTCACCAACTGGAATCTTCCCGACTTGATCCAGACTGCTACAGCTGGCGATTACTTCGATGATATTGCTACACTTAAAGCGAACATCCCCAACACCAAGGATCTCTGGGACTTTGCATACGAGAATGGCTATGGAATCACATATTTATACAGCCAGTATGGCTATGCCTACCGTAGCGACCGGGTTGACCCGGCGCCGACGAAGTTTGCTGATTTCTGGGATGATCGCTTTGGCGGCGGCAAGCGAGCCACGTTTATTACAAGCAACACCCTGTTCCGGGTCCACTTCGTAGTGGCCAATGCAGTCTTTGGCAAGGACGAAAAAGATATGGAGGCTGGTTTCAAGGCGATGGAGCGGGCAATGCCGATGAAAGTGAGTGATTTCACGGGCAATATGATGACTCTGCTTGAGCGAGGGGAGGTCGACATAGCTGTGATGCATGATGGAGAGGTGTATGCTGGGATGGATAAAGGTCTACCGCTCGGCTTTATGTATTGGGCAGAGCGCCTGCCGTTTCTCGATCAGACCAAGACTGTTAGCAAGTACAGTGGCGAAGTGCAAAAGAAGCTAGCTTATGCATTGATCGACCGTTCAACCAGCCCCGAGTACCAGATCGCGATGGGTGGTCTGCAATATTTGCGCCCCACCAACAAGAAAGCGTCGATTCCTGAGCGTCTAGCTGCGAGAGGTCTCAAGAACACCCCCGATGCGATGAATGGAATGTGGAATCCCTCGTGGGAGTGGTACTTAAAGAACGAGGACACAGTCATCGACCGGGTGAACAAGATTTTTGGCACGACCGGTTAAATAACAATGGTTGAAGTTGATGTGCGCCATGTTTCGGCGCGCTACGATAACTTTACGGCAGTTGAAGATCTGAGTCTGGAGATTCGGAAGAGCGAGTTTTTCTCTTTACTTGGGCCCTCAGGGTGTGGCAAGTCCACAACATTGCGCATGGTTGCGGGATTTGTGCCCCCATCTAGTGGGCAGATCTTGATCAAAGGCCAGAACGTGACGGCCTTGCCACCGGAGGCGCGCAATATTGGGATTGTATTCCAGAATTACGCAATTTTTTCGCATCTAACTGTGTTTGAAAATATAGCGTTTGGGCTTCGAATGCGCAAATTAAGCCAACCAGTTATTAATCAGGCAGTCGGAACAGCGCTTGAGCAGGTTGGACTGCAAGGATTTGATATGCGCTATCAGCGCGAATTGAGTGGTGGTGAGCAGCAACGTGTGGCCTTGGCGAGGGTACTAGTCACGAAGCCCAGTATTTTGCTTCTTGACGAGCCACTCAGTGCACTGGACAAAAAAATGCGTGATGAAATGAAGTTCTGGATAAAAGATTTACAGCACCAGCTAGGCATCACCACAATTTATGTCACACATGATCAAGGTGAGGCGCTGACAATGTCTGATCGTATTGCGGTCATGCGCAAGGGGCGGATTGAGCAAATTGGCACGCCCCGTGAAATTTATGAATCTCCCCAGAATATGTTTGTTACTGACTTTATTGGCGAATCAAATATCCTGCAAGCGCAGGTGCATAGTATCACCGGTGGTCGGACCGAGCTTGACTTATTTGGCCAACGCGTTTTAGCCCCCATCCGAGACGGAGTGCTTTCCGGTCAGCAGGTGAATCTGGTTGTTCGTCCCGAGCATGTACTACTTGGGGAGGACAGTGCGCGCGCCGATATCATCAGATTCAAGTCCCGCGTTACAAAGGTAACCTACCAAGGTTCCCTGATCCGTTACGAGCTCGAGTGTTTTGGTTGCAAGATAGTGGCGGAGTCACACAACACCCGCGAGCGTGAACTTGCTTCAGTAGGCGATTATCTGCTAATCGGGTGGTTCCCCGAAAGCTCTGCAATTCTATCAGTGTAATGGAGGTTGGAATATGACCCTTCGAATCGGCATTGATGTGGGTGGTACCAATACGGATGCTGTTCTGATGGATGGTCTTGAGGTGATCAGTAAGATCAAGACTCCAACCACCGAGGATGTGACTGGTGGCATTACTACCGCATTGCGGCACATTCTTCAGGTATCTGGTACAGCAACAAGTGCGGTGGCAGGTGTAATGATCGGCACTACACATTTCACGAATGCAGTGGTCGAGCGCAAGCATTTACAAAGAACTGCGGCTGTACGACTCGGTCTCCCTGCGACTGCTGCGCTGCCACCAATGGTGGATTGGCCTTCGGATCTTCGCGATGTACTGGGCGGCCAGTACTACCTGTGTCATGGTGGTTACGAATTCGATGGCCGAGAAATCTCAAAATTTGACCCGGACGAGATTAGAGCAGCCGCTGCTGATATCAGGACCAAGGGTATCAAGGCAATTGCAGTTTCATCAGTGTTTTCTCCTGTAAATCCAGAGATGGAGGGACTGGCTGCCGCAATACTTTCGGCTGAAGTGCCTGAGGCTTTCATTACCAAATCTAGTGATATTGGCCGGATCGGCCTACTTGAGCGTGAAAATGCAGCCATTCTAAACGCTTGTCTGCGAGTGCTTGCTACACAGACAGTTGCTGCATTTCGGCGTGCTATCAAGGAGCTTGGCATTAGCGCTCCGCTGTACCTCACCCAAAACGACGGCACGCTTATGAGCGCTGATTTTGCAGAGCAGAATCCGGTGCTGACCTTTGCATCTGGTCCAACGAACTCGATGCGTGGCGCGGCGTTTCTATCTGGCTTAAAGGATGCGATGGTTGTTGATATTGGCGGTACTACGGCTGATATTGGCGCGCTTGCCCATGGCTTCCCGCGCGAGGCTTCTGTTGCGGTCGAAATTGGCGGGGTTCGCACGAATTTCCGAATGCCTGACGTTTATTCATTTGGACTTGGAGGTGGATCCCACGTGTCAGCTGACCCATTAAAAATCGGCCCACAGAGCGTTGGGTACCGATTAACCCAACAGGCACTTATTTTTGGCGGTAAGGTGCTCACGGCCAGCGATATCGCAGTGGCGGCGGGAGTTGCCAACATTGGGGACGCCAGCAAGGTCGCTCATCTTTCGGCCGACCTAGTCGCGGCTGCTATGAACCGTATTCAGGAAATGTGTGAAAGTGCGGTTGACCGGATGAAGACGAGTGCGGAAGCAGTGCCAGTGATCATAGTTGGCGGCGGTTCGATTCTAATCTCACGGCCAATTGCTGGTGCGTCGGAAATGGTGAAGCCAAACCATTTTGAAGCCGCCAACGCTGTTGGCGCCGCAATTGCCCAGATTTCGGGGGAGGTTGATAGAGTATTCTCGTTGGCGTCTTTGACGCGTGATCAGGCACTGGACAGTGCCAAGGCAGAAGCAACTGCAAAAGCTATTCAGGCGGGCGCCGATCCAAAGACAGTTGAAATCGTAGATGTTGAGGACGTACCCCTTACGTATCTTCCAGGCAATGCCACTCGTATCCGCGTGAAAGCAGTTGGTGATTTAACCTTAGCGAAATAGACGTCGCCGCTAAGATCGGATAAGTTACTAATCATGCGTCAAATTACTGCCTCGCAACTGGACGATATTGCGCTGGGCGCTGCGGTACTCGGTACCGGCGGCGGTGGCGACCCATATATAGGTAAGCTCATGGCAAAAGCTGCTATTGACCGCAATGGGCCGGTCACTCTGCTTGACCCAAGTGAAGTGGATGATGATGCGTTGGTGATTCCGGCGGGCATGATGGGCGCACCAACTGTAATGGTGGAGAAAATTCCGCGAGGAACTGAAATCATCACTGCCTTCGAAGCCATCCAGAATTTTCTTGGCCGTAAAGCTACAGCCACGATGTCCGTTGAGGCAGGTGGATTGAATTCTACAACCCCCTTTGTTGTGGCGGCTGAACTTGGGATTCCGTTGGTAGATGCCGACATGATGGGACGTGCTTTCCCCGAAATACAGATGGTTATGCCGTCACTATACGGAATCAAGGCGACGCCCATGGCAATTGCAGACGAGAAAGGCAACAGCGCCATTCTCAACACAATCAACAACAAGTGGACCGAAACATTGGCGCGCACTATGACGGTCGATATGGGTTGTTCGGCGATGCTCGCAGCATTTGCAATGAGCGGCGCGCAAGTGAAGGAGGCGGGTGTTGGCCGAACGATTACGCAAATCGAATCAATCGGGCGTACAATCCGTGCTGCGCAGACTGCACATGTCGACCCAATCGACGCCGTTCGAAGAGCAACTGGTGGATTTGTGATCTGGCGTGGCAAAGTTACAGATGTTGCCCGCCGAACTGAGACGGGCTTTGCCCGCGGTGATGCGTTTATTTCTGGTCTCGGCGAGTTCGAGGGAAAATCGCTGCGCATCTCGTTTCAAAATGAGTTTCTAATTGCACAAACTGAGGATGAGGTGTTAGTGACGACCCCAGATCTTATTACTGTGCTTGATGCTGAAACGGGTCACCCAATCACGACAGAAACTTTGCGTTATGGATTTCGTGTGGCAGTATTAGGTATGCCGTGTGATCGGCGTTGGCGAACCCCAGCTGGAATAGCGCTGGTCGGTCCTGGCTACTTCGGTTACAAAACGGACTATATTCCAATTGAAAAACGCTATGGCTAAACCAGAAGTGGTTGTATCTGGACTGGAGCGAGGTGAGAAGCTTGTGCTGACCGAGGAAGAGGCGCTGGAGGTGATTACATTTTTGGTGAGCTCTGCTGAAATTTGTTTGAGAGAGCCAATTTATTATGGTACATTGAGACTGGTTGACGCAGCCAGTAGGCTGATCGGCTTAATACAGAAAAATACTCCCGTGGCCACAGAGGGGTTTTTGCGTGGCTTCAAAGAGGACATCGACACCCACAAAACATTAGCGATGTGGGACCGCGAAGCTTATTATGATTTCCTTCGAAAGATCCCGTTTTCGGCAGCTAAGGAACTGAAGCGGGTGCGGGAATTGCGTGGAAAAATTGGCGGTGAGGTGTGATAGCGTCCGCCGAGGTCGTTGATTCCGAAGCCTTGCTTGGGATGATGAGAAAACGGCGTGTTACGCGTCAATTTACTTCACAAGCAGTGCCGATTGAGGTGCTCCAGAAAATCGTCGAGGCGGGACGCTGGGCTACGAGTGGCGGAAATCGTTACCCCCACCGTTTCCTTGTTGTTCGCGATCCTCATCGCATAAGCCTGGTGCGTGCTGCTTCTCCTGGAATGCTTTGGGAACCCCCAGCATTAATTATTATTATGCTTGACACGGAACAATCCAAGGCTGATTTGATGGATGTCGATCCGTTTACCGCCTCACATATTGATGTCGGCACGGCAGCGATGAGTATGCTAACCATGGTGCAGTCCCTTGGCCTTGGCGCGTGCCCAGTAACATCGTTTAGCAAAAGTGGGGTTTCGGCAATGCTCGAGCTGCCATCAAATTTGACCCCGGAGTTTATTTTAATTCTGGGATATCCGCTAGCTGTAACACGAGTGATTAATGCAAACGCGCCGAAACCCGTCACTGTTAGAGATTTAACTTTCTGGGAGTTTGTTGGTTTGCATGACCCCAAACATGGGAAATAGCGACCTTGAACGCCGCGGTCAAACCCAGTAATGAGGTTACTTGGCCAACCAGAAATTGATGACATCGCAAGAGGATCTGCGGTGCTAGGTACTGGCGGAGGTGGCGACCCCTATCTTGGCAAACTTGAGGCATTTGAGGCAATAAAACTACACGGTCCTTTCAGACTAGTCGAAATAGATGAATTGGATAATGACGCGTTGGTCATTTTCCCGTTTGGAATAGGTTCCCCCGTTCCCTTTCTTGAGCGCTTGACTCTAAAAAGGGAATTGCGCGTTGCCTATGATGCAATGCAGCGTTGGTTGGGTAAGCCAATTGGGGCGATTATGTCGACCGAGATTGGTGGTATGAACTCCGTTATTCCGTTTGCGGTAGCTTCTGAACTCGGCCTACCCGTGATTGATGGTGATCTCATGGGTCGTGCATACCCCGAAGTTCAATTGGTTACGCTCACTTTATACGGGCACAGCGCTGCTCCCATTGTAGTTGCCGACTCGCGCGGAAACAGCGCAGTTATTGATTCGGTCGATAACTTCTGGGCCGAGCGCCTTGCAAGGCCAATTGCGGTGGAATTCGGCGCGATTGCCGGTGCATTTGCATTTCCCATTACAGTGAAAGATCTGAAAATCGCAGGGGTGCTGGGTAGTGTCTCGTATGCGGAGCGAATTGGTCGGGCGATAAGGGAAGCTCAAACAAGTCATGCTGACCCAGTCAATGCAGTTACGGATGCGACCAATGGATTCAGAATATTTGATGGTCGAATTGTGGACGTAATGCGGAAAACTGAGCGTGGTTGGGCGCTAGGAGAAACGGTAATTCAAGGTGTTGGCGATTATTCTGGGCGTAGGATGATAGTTCGGTTTCAGAACGAACACCTTGTCGCAATTGAAGAGAATGTCATAGTGGTTTCAGTACCAGATCTTATTGCCATTCTCGATACAGATCGTGGTGACCCGATTACGACCGAGCAACTTCGCTACGGATACCAAGTGAGCGTAGTAGGCATTCCCTGTGACAGTAAATGGCGAACGCCGGCTGGAATCAAACTCGGCGGACCCAGATATTTTGGGTACGATATTGAATTCGTACCTGTTGAAAAGCGCTTCGGGAAACAATAAGGACTCTGTAAACTATGTCTCTCCGCATCACGGTCGATGATCTCCCAGACCTGGCGCGTGGTGCTGCCTTTCTTGGCACAGGTGGTGGCGGCAATCCGTATGTTGGGCAGTTAATGGTCAAGCTTGCAATGAGCGAGACGGGCCGAGAGCTTGTGTTAATTGACCTTAGTGACGTGCCCGACGATGCACTTGTTATTCCCACTGCCATGATGGGAGCACCAACATGTATTGTAGAAAAACTTCCACAGGGCATGGAGGCGGCGTGGTCGTTACGCCGGCTTGAACAACATCTGGGGAAAAAAGCGTATGCCACCATGCCCATCGAAGCTGGTGGTGTTAACTCTATGATACCGCTAGTGGTGGCATTGCGACTTGGCATCCCGGTTATTGATGCGGATGGCATGGGTAGAGCTTTCCCGGAACTGTTCCACGAAACCTTTCACATCTACGGCGTGCAAGGCACGCCTATGGTGATAACTAATGACCATAATGACCAGTCCGTGATTGAAACACATGATAACTACATGGCGGAGTGGCTTGCTCGTGGATTAGCGATTCGTATGGGTGGCGTGGCGTATATTGCTGAATATCCAATGGATGGGGTTACTGCAAAACGTGTTTCGATTGCGGGAACAATTAGTGTTTGCCTAAAAGTGGGGCGAGCGATTCGCTATGCCCGTGAACATCACCTCGACCCGTTTGCTTACCTAATCGCAAGTCTTTCTGAAACCGCATATAGTCCAGCAAAAGTTATATTTACCGGAAAGATCATCGGTGTTTTTCGGCGTACGACAGACGGGTTTGCGAAGGGTCAGGTCAAGATTCAGGAATTGGGTGTGCCGGCATTATCAGGCAGAGTTTTGGAGATTGATTTTCAGAATGAGAATCTGATCGCAAGAACACAAGGGGCTTCCCTAGCGGTTGTTCCTGACCTAATCTGTATACTTGACTCTGATACAGCTGAACCTATTACCACTGAAGAGCTGCGTTATGGGCAGCGGGTTAAAGTTATGGTTGTATCTGTACCACCAATTATGCGGACCAAAGCTGCTTTGGCTGTATGGGGGCCGCGACATTTTGGCTTTGACATGGATTATGTACCAATGGATGGAGCTGTTCCAAGTACAGAATAATTTCTTAAATACTGGTTAATTTGTGCACTCGGCGTCGAAGTGCAACTACCTCATCTGGTCCAGGGAAGTGCACATAGATTGATACCGTACCACGTGAAGTAGTTTACTTATAGTGCCTGGTGCGGCTCGTGGTTTAGATTTTTGGCTCTATGCAAAATTAGGTTGGCGCTTGTTTATGTTGTTAGCAATATCGTAGCAGTAATAGGGTTCTTAGTTTGACTGTGCTCTGATGCGCGGTGAGGGTGCAAATGCCAGTTTTTGTGCGTGCTAATTCGAAACTTGTGGGCCCTGAAGACTTCAAATCGTTGTTGAACTAGAATCGTCGCGGGTGTTCTCTAGAGCGCTGTGCGTCAGCAGCATTTTCTCTATACTGGCCTGATTGTTGGGGATGCATTCCCGCGCTACACTGTCCGATCCGCGGTCCGTCGCCGCTACCAGCCAGCCCTCGTGCTCTTTTCCGATCGGCGTATCGGTGGCTTTGTCACCCAGCCGTGACTTTTGTAAAAATTTAATCACACTCGTCAATATAGCCCCTGCATAATCCATATCGCCGTTCAAAACCAATTAAATATAGAGTGCACTTTGACGAGTTTGTCCACCAAACCCGCTGGCATATACTCAAGCAAGACCCAACTGTACCCGATGAAAATTTCCAACACCCATACGCGCGGCGTGCTGATTGCGCTGGCCGGCACAACGGCGTGGGCCACCACCGGAATCTTTATAAGTGTGCTGCTGAACCGCTATCAGCTGGCGCCGCTGGCGCTGGCGTTTTGGCGCGATCTTTTCATTGCTGTGGTGGCGCTGGCTGGGCTGCGTGTGCTGCGGCCCGCAGCGCTGCGCATCGGCCGC
>Ga0209553_1001073_pt1 | contig 13841 bp, 11 predicted proteins | sample LauGreFBDMM110DN_2_FD_188217 | JGI IMG/M metagenome (GOLD analysis project Ga0209553, IMG submission 188217) | Freshwater lake microbial communities from Lake Michigan, USA - Fa13.BD.MM110.DN (SPAdes) (version 2) | ecosystem: Environmental > Aquatic > Freshwater > Lake | place: Lake Michigan...
CAACAATACACGACTTACAAAGCACTAGCCTTCCCACAAATTTACGACGGCAAGCTCGGACAAGAATGTCCAAGGTACAAGAATCTCCTCTAATCCCAATGAATCGCTGCCTGGGAATCGCCGAATTGCAATTCAGATTTTTCACCAATTTCGCGTACAGTTCGGGAGACGCGTGTTTTTCAAGCTGCAACTCATCGCCCGGGAAGGCTGCATGTCACTTTTGCTCGAACGAATTCGGAAATCTTATCGCGAACCCGGAGGAAGCCGGATTCCGGTGCTCGGGATCGAAAGTTTTGCCATGAATCAGGGAGAACAGGTTGCTCTGATTGGGTCCAGCGGCGGCGGTAAAACCACGTTGCTCAACATTATTTCCGGAATCCTGACGCCGGATTCCGGTCGAGTCGTGGTGGATGGCAGTGATATCGCGGCCAAACAGGAAGTCGTGCGAGACAGATTTCGCGCGGCGAAGATCGGCATCGTGTTCCAGACGTTTAACCTGTTGCCAGCATTTTCGGCTCTGGAAAACGTGCTGCTGGGGATGTCGTTTTCGGGACGCGGCGTTGATAAGGCATTCGCAAAACAATTGCTCGAACGTGTCGGCCTCGGACACCGTCTGAATCATGCGCCTCAGAAACTATCCGTTGGCGAACAGCAGCGTGTCGCGGTCGCCCGCTCGCTTGCCAACAAGCCGGTCCTGTTACTGGCTGATGAACCGACAGCAAACGTCGATCTGGCCAATCAGCAGTTGATTCTGGATCTGATTCGAGACACATGTCGCGATCACAATGTGACGCTGCTCATGGTCACACATTCCTCCGATGTCGCTGACACGTTTGCCCGAGTCGAAAATCTGAAGGACTTCAACCGTCCTGAACTTTGTCTTCAGGAGCAGTCCGCATGAACCTGATCAGTATAGCATGGAAGAGCCTCAAACAGCGTCGGATGGCATCCTGTCTCACCGCCTTTAGTATCGCGCTTGGCGTAATGTTAATGGTGCTGGTGCTGGTGATGTTTGGGGCAGTTGACAGCGCATTCACGCAGCGAAGTATTGCGTACGATTTGATTGTCGGGCCAAAAGGCAGCGATCTGCAATTGGTCCTGAGCGCTGTTTATCGCATGCAGCCGCCGATTGAAAACCTGCCCTACCTGTATCTGGAACAGCTGAAGAAGGATCGGCGGGTAATTTCGGCCGTGCCGCTGGCGTTTGGTGATGTGACTCAGGAGGGTTCATTTCCAATCATTGGCACAACGCCCGAGTATTTCGAAAACGACTACATGCCGGGACGAGCGTTCAAGATTCGCGGCACGCGTGTTAACGGTCTGCTCGATACGATTATCGGATACGAGGTCGCCCGGAGGAACAAATGGGATCTTGGTTCGACGTTTACCATCGTTCACGGCGGTGCGGACAGTGGGCATGTGCATGATGAAAAGTTCGTCGTTGTCGCCGTGCTGGCTCCGACAGGCACAGCGAATGACCGGACAGTGTTTCTGAATCTCGAAGGCTTTTACGCGATCGCAGGGCACAGTAAGCCCGTCGTTGAATACGAACAGCGTCTGCGGGATTTCTATGCTGCAGACCCCGAGCGCCTGGCCACCGCGATGGCGCAGCTGGAAGCTCAGAAGAAATTGGAAGCGGAAGAAGCAAGTGCAGGACACGACCATGCACACCATCACCACGCAACACCCGATGCGATGAAAGAAGTCACGGCGATTCTGGTCAGGACTCGCCCTGACACACCTTTCGATTCCTTGAGCCTGACATCCGAACTACAGAAGGGATATCAGGCAATGGCCGTTAATCCCGTGCGACCGATTCAAAAACTGGTCACCGGACTGCTGGGAAATATTCAGAAAGCACTGGTCGCACTGACCGCAATCATTATTCTGGTGTCCGGCGTCGGGATCTTTGTGAGCATCTACAATTCGATGTCGGATCGTCGTCGCGAAATCGGCATCATGCGCGCGCTCGGAGCTCGCCGGATGCATGTCTTTGGGATCGTGCTGTCCGAATCAACATTGCTGTGCGTCGGTGGCGGATTGCTGGGCTGGTTGATCGGCCATGGTCTGGCCGTGATCGCAGCACCGTGGTTAATTGAACAGACGGGATTGCTCATCAACCCTTGGGCGATTAACCCGTGGGAAGCCACACTGTTTCCAGTGCTGGTCGGTCTTGCCGCACTTGTCGGATTTCTGCCGGCAATGACCGCTTATCGCACCAACGTCGCCGATGCGTTGAATTCATAGTGACAACGGCGAGCGGCATGCGTCAGCTCGCCGGTACGTTGCGGTTGGCGCTGACTGCGACTGCCACATAGAGAAACGCATTTGTAACCGGTCACGCCTCAGAACGAAACCTGAGCAAGCAACCACAGATAAACACAAATTCACACAGATAGAAATCAACAATCAATCTGTGTTCATCCGAGTCCATCTGTGATTTAAACTGCCATTCTCGAAATGTCGTCAACGGTTTACACGCAGTCGTACCGGCGGGCTGACGCCACACCGCTCGCCATCCCACTGCAGACATCAGGTCGTGCGAGCTGCATTCACGCTAGGTGCGCGCGAACAGCCAGTGTCGTCGGTGCCTGAATTATGCCACGTTCGGTGATAATGGCAGAGATCAGTTCAGCCGGGGTCACGTCAAAGGCAGGGTTGTAGACGCTGGTGTTGTCAGGGGCCGTTCGCGTTCCAAAACCGCAGGTCACTTCTTCGCTGACACGCTGCTCAATCGGAATGCCGCTACCGTCCGCAAGGCTCAGATCAATGGTCCTCGACGGAGCCGCCACGTAAAACGGGATACCGCGATAGTGAGCTAAGACCGCGACGCTGTAGGTTCCGATCTTGTTGGCCGCAGCGTGACGAGACGCCTGCAGACCGATCACCACACCATACGCTGCCGACACCCCCAATTGCTGGCGCGCCGCGGACTTTCAGAACTTTAATGGCCTGCCAGACTTCTTCGGCGGTTGTGCAGCTAGTGTGTTCCAAATGCAAAGGCAACCGAGTCTGATCAAGCAGATGCAGCTGTCCGTTGGCGTCGCCAATCCAGTAAAGCGTCTTGCACAAGTTGGAAAATCTTATTCATTGCGTAGATTTCCTGGGCGACGTTCACGCCGCTGCTGCGGCCCTGGACTCGGCATCCCAAACGCGAAGCCAGTTGGCAAAGTCAATCCAAATTGCGATCGTTCAAAGAACCACTTTAATTCCTGCGGCCCCTTATTGAGGGCACTTTCAATTTCATCTGCATCTTCGTAACTGTCTACCACTGCCTGGATCTCACGCACTAGTTGATCGGTCTCATCGGTCCGAGGCCGTTGTTCCATGACCCAAAGTTGCCCAACCTTACCCAAGAGTTTGAGGTGACTCTTTTCTGGACCCAGCCCACTAGCGTCTTCTATTTTACGAAATTCCTCGAGTGACTTTTTCGTATCGGGTACGGCGCCAGCCATCAAGGCAACGCCCAGACGCAGTCTGGCCAGATCGGCCAATGAACTGTCATTGAAATTTGAAATAACGGCTCGCCATGCAGCTGTACGCAATGGTTGCCGCATTGCGACGGCAAATTGCGCCTCCGCGGTCTCCTCTTTTTTAATAGCCACTGTCTGTTCCGGATCAGGAATTTGAACGGTCTGTTCCATTCGCTGTCCTGCAACATACGAGACGACCAGCACGGCTAAGAATCCCACCGAAACGTGTTTAACTTCCGGGAGGCGAGGCATCCATTGTCCAAAGAGACTTTTGGTGGCGCCAAGTTTAGTATTCAGTGGGACAGCATCGAGACGTTGCAGTTCGGCTTCTAGTTCCTTCGCATCTTGAAAGCGATCGTCTGGTTTTTTTTGGAGCATGCGATGAATGACGGCGCACAGAGCAATCGGCAAGTCGGCTCTAAACGTGTTCAGTGGTGTCGGTTCTTCTTTCAAGTGTTGCACGGCGACTGTCATCGCGTTCTTTCCCGGAAACGGTGGCTGTCCCGCGAACATGTGGTAGCAGGTGACACCGAACGAATACTGGTCGCTGCGATGATCCAGTTTCTCGCCCTGAATTTGTTCGGGGCTCATGTACCACGGCGTCCCCATCGTAGTCCCCATTTGCGTCAGATTCATTTTTGGACTTGAAGGCTGATTCAACTGCGCCAGCCCAAAGTCCGTGACTTTGGCGATGCCACTACGATTGATCATAACGTTTTCGGGCTTCACATCCCGGTGCACAATGCCAGCGTCTGACGCCGCCTGTAATGCTGCCGCAATCTGCTGCATCCATTTTAATCCTGTGCCGTAGTCCGGGGGCCCGTGCTTCTTGATCCACTGGCTGAGATTCACACCGGCCACGTATTCTTGGACGATGTAGCTAATATTGCCTTCACGGCCGGTGGTGATGATCTGGACGAGATTAGAATGACTTAAAGCGCCAGCAGCGCGCGCTTCCTGTTCGAAGCGTTTGAGCATGACATCGCGGTCACCAGTGATGACATCATTCTTCAAAATCTTTACGGCAACATTACGATGAAGTGACGTCTGTTCGGCTAGATACACGTCCGCCATGCCGCCACTGCCCAGTAGCCGCAACAGCAGAAATTCGCCAATCCGCAGATTACTAAGATCGCCGGACGGGCGGTTTGAGTTGTCAGATGGTTCTGGAGTTGCCATAAAACGTGCTCGGGCTTTGCGTAGATACTTCCAAAGTGTCCCCCAAAATTCGTCAGGGACAGCAGACTAGCATCGACAGGATATTTCAGTTTTCAACGGTTGTCAGTCGTAAACGCGGCATGCGGACAAAAGATTCGGTTGATCGATTGAAAAACGGGAGCCGCGACCCAAAGTCTGCCGGTTTCTCATCACTTCATCGGTCTCAGTGCCCGATGTCAAGGCAAATTTCCGACATGCAGGTATTTCAAATCTTGGAACGATACAGTGGATTTTGTTTCGCGTTGGGGACGATGCTGGGCTTCGTTGCAGGTGATCTTCTGTACGCAGAGGAGCCTTTGAAGACAGATGCAGTCAACTCGCGGCCAAATATTGTTTTGATCATGTCAGACAACATGGATCAGGGCATCGGGCGGATTCTTGATCAACTGGAATCCACCGGGGATCTGGACAACACGCTGGTCTTCTTTCTGCAGGACAACGGCGGCTGCGCGGAAGGGGTCGGACGCAAAGACAATGGATCAGGGCCTGGCAATTTGCAGCCACTCGGTCGCGACGGTCTGCAACCTCGCATCAGTGCTCCGATGCAGACCCGCGACGGTCGGTGGGTTCGCACAGGGCCTGAGATGATGCCGGGGCCGGACGATTCTTACATCGCCTATGGTCGCGGCTGGGCAAACGTCAGCAATACACCCTTTCGGGAATTTAAGCACTGGACTCACGAAGGAGGCATCAGCACACCACTGATCGTACACTGGCCCGCTGGCATTCAACGGACAACAACGAATGAGACTCCGACAGGCAGACTTGTGCAGGAACCGTCACACTTGATCGACATCATGACGACTTGCGTCGATGTGGCGGGCGCTGAGTATCCGAGGCAATTCAATGCTCATGATGTGCCACCTCTTGAAGGCCAGAGTTTAAAGCCACTGCTGCATCCGTCTGATTTGCCATCCGGTGCACCGCCCTTTGCAAAACGCACACTCTTCTGGGAACACGAAGGGAACCGTGCCGTTCGCAGAGAGAATTTGAAACTTGTTGCAACAATGGCTGCAGCATGGGACGCATGGGCCGCACTCGCAAAAGTACTGCCGCTGGGGACGTGGAAAAAGAAAGCGGCCGGTGAAACGAGGTCGCAGCCGTCGTGCAGAGCTTTGTCTGACACAGAAATTTCCGGACATTCACCGCTACTTCGGCGAATGCAGTTCGATGCTGTCGGTTTCTTCAAGCGTCACGCCGTCAGGGCCAATGGCCTTGGTTGATCCGTGGGAGTCGCCTTGTGGTGAAACGAGCATTGGCTTGTCGATCTCAGGCGGAGTGGCGAGAGGCGCTCGACCTGCGAAACCGTTGCCATTTGATCGCAGCTCATTATTTCCGGAGACCAGCACGAGTCCTGCCAAAGCCATCGCTACAACCGACGCAGCCACGCCGACAACGCGAATGGATCGAGGCCGTAGCTGCTCAACATGATGCTCGGGAGCCAGCGTCAGTGTTGCCACAGCGGCAATCGGCAATCCATGGCGACGCAACGGTTGATTTAATTCCAGCGGTGTTTCCAAGCGAAAAAAATCACGCAGCAGCGAATCCATCTGATCATCAGACGTTAATCGCCTCTGACCGCTGTTGGTGGCAGAATTGTCATTCATAGTCAAATCCTTGTTCCATAAGAATTTCGGCGAGACGGCGTCGTGCCCTCGACAATCGCATATCAATCGCAGCAGGGCTGCAGTCCATGACAGTCGCTATCTGCGCGGCTGACCAGTCCATCGAATACTTCATGACTAGAACTTTTCGGTCGTCTTCATGGAGGACACTCAATGCCCCACGTACTTGGCCCTGCCTTTCGGACAGCATCAACAGCTCTTCCGCAGAATCTCGTTTCCCAGCAAAGTCGTCTAGGCCAGACAGCAGGCGACAGGAATTGCTCTTTTTTCGAGCGACATCCCGTAACCAGTTTTGCCCGACCCGCAACAACCATGCCCGCAAATCGCGAACAGGTTCCCCTTTGTAGTCATAGTAACGTAAGCAGGATTCCTGCACCGCATCGTACGCCCGCTCCCGATCACCACACATCGCATAAAACAACGCCCACAATTCACGGGAATGTGTCCGGTAGTACTGACCAATGATTTGATCCCGGTCGGGTTCAAAATCACTGCTTTTTCCTGAACTCGCGTTCGTCATGCAGTGGCCCTGCCGACGCAGGTCGAGTTCATTTCGTTCCAATTTGCTGGCATTGATTGCTCTGCTGCGGGTAAAGACGAGCCAAAACACGGGATCTAACATGGAAACCTGTTGTTCCATATCCCGGGTAGGAAGTCTCCCCACTTCCGCCCACAAGTTCAAGCCATGTTGGTGGGGCGGATGCGTGCAGGGCTCAGCGGTTTGTTTTATGACTTGAGAATCCGATTGCCGTTAACCAGCCCCCGCAGATTTCAGAAATCCCGCGACAACACTGATATCAAACCCTCGACTCTGTTGGCAAAAGCCCAAAACCCCGTCGGACACCTCGAGCAACTCCCTGACATCAGCAGCGTGTTCGCCCTTAATGATCAGGTCCAGATCAACGGTGTTGTCGTAAGCCCCCCGCCAACCTGACGGCAACTTTGCCGCAGACTGTCTGTGAGTGTTTGCAGCCGCGAGGATGCTCCAACATTAAGCCGCAGCCAGCCACAAATTTTCATTTCTAAGCATGGCGTAAATCTTCTGAACAGTCTGGATGTTTGTTTCCTGAACCCTACGGATTGTACCCAAGATTCGGTGCCAGCCAGCGTTCAATCTCCTTGACAGTCATGTTCATGCGAGCGGCGTAGTTTTTAACTTGGTCCTTAGTGATGCGATCCACACTAAAATAACGGGAGCCGGGGAGCAAACGTGTGGGAAGGCTGAAATAAAGCCCACTGACCGAAGCCGCTGGCCACATGGCGAAACTACTGGTCAGAGTCATGCCTGTGGCTTTCTCCGCGTCCAGCAATTTCCAGAGCGGACCCTTTGGAAGATGGTCAGGACACGATGGATATCCAAATGCCGGACGAATGCCGTCGTACTCTTCTTCAATTAGTTGGGCACTGGTCAGATTTTCAGTACGACCATAACCCCACTCGCGGCGAACTTTCGCATGTAGGTATTCAGCGAACGCTTCTGCACAGCGATCTGCAAGCGCCTTGATCATGATGGCTCGATAATCATCACCCGCGGCTTCAATGGATTTGGCAAGTTCGTCACAGCCTTCACCAGCCGTGACCGCAAAGCCCCCGATGTAATCAACGTAGCTGTCATCATCCCGCGGGACGCGGCCGGAGGGATGATTCTGAAAATTCAAGGGCGACGATGTGTGCAAGGACGTTGGGGAAGGCTCATCACGCAGAGCATGCCCGCCACATTTTGGTGCCACGTAATCCGCTAGTGAGCGAAAGTCTTTCTGTCCAACGCGTTCCCATTGTTGCCGCAGCATGGGGAATCGCATGAGTTCCTGCATCCGTGTTTCATCAGTCCACAAGACGATGTCATCGCCGTCAGAATTTGCCGGCCAGAATCCATAGACGCCGCGGGCCTTGATACTTTTATTCCTGAGAAGTCCCCTTAACTCATCCTGAGCGTCAGCGAACAGCTTGCGAGCTTCTTCACCAACCACCGCATCATCAAGGATTTTTGGATATTTGCCGATCAGTTGCCATGAACTGAAGAACGGCGACCAGTCGATGTACGGGAGCAGTTCTTCCAACGGCAGGTCTGCAATGATCCGAGTCCCCAAGAACTCGGGCTTTGGTGGAACGTAGTTGGCCCAATCGATTGTGAACCGCTTTGCCAACGCATCCGCATACGGCATCAAGCTAATCTCCTGACGCTGATCAAACGAAGCCTTCGCTTTGACCTGTGCTTCCAGATTCTTGACCACGAACGCTGGCTTGCGATCGGCATCCAGCAATGCTTCGACCACCCCAACCGACAAAGACGCATCGCCCACATGCACCACCGGTTGATCGTAGGCTGGTGCAATCTTGACTGCCGTGTGCTTCGCGCTGGTTGTGGCGCCTCCGATGAGAAGCGGTACACTAAACCCCTGCTCTTTCATTGTGCGTGCGACAGTGATCATCTCCTCCAGCGATGGCGTGATGAGGCCACTCAGTCCAATGATATCGACTTGATGTTTAATGGCCTCTTCTAGGATTCTTTCACACGGCACCATTACGCCGAGGTCAATCACCTTAAAATTATTACATCGCAAGACGACAGCCACGATGTTTTTGCCAATGTCGTGCACGTCACCTTTCACCGTTGCGATTAGAAATGTGCCTCGGGTGCTACTTGCAACGGCATTCGGATCGGCCAGCAGTTCCGCTGCTGCGGCCAACGCGACCGCCTCATCGCGAGTGCCGGTGAACAGACCAATGTCTGTAAATTGTTCGAGTCGCCCGTTGACCTTTGCGGCCTTTTCAGCCTCCATAAATGGTTCAAGCCACGCGACAGACTTCTTCATAACGCGTGCAGACTTAACAACTTGAGGTAAAAACATTTTACCGGCACCGAACAGTTCACCGACTATGTTCATGCCGTCCATTAACGGCCCTTGAATGATGTCCAGCGGGCGCCCATATTTTATGCGAGCTTCCTCGGTATCGCCGTCGATGTAATCCGTGATCCCTTTCAGGAGTGCATGCTGGAGACGCTGTTCAACGGTGCCGGCACGCCATTCTTCAACCTTGTCTTTACCACTAGCTTTAGCTTTGACTCTCTCGGAGTAATCAACCATCCGTTCCGTGGCATCTGTTCGACGATTCAATAACACATCTTCGATGTAGACCAATAACTCTTTATCAATTTCGTCATATACCTCCAATTGCTGCGGATTGACGATGCCCATGTCGAGCCCCGCCTGAATCGCGTGATACAGAAAAGCCGCGTTCATCGCTTCTCGTACGACATCGTTCCCGCGAAACGAGAACGATACGTTACTGACGCCACCGGACGTCTTCGCACCGGGGCATTCTTGCTTAATACGGCGCACGGCCTCGATGAATTCGACTGCGTAGTTGGCGTGTTCCTCCATGCCTGTACCAACCGTCAGAATGTTGGCATCGAAGATGATATCCGTGGGCGGGAAGCCAACCTTTTCGGTCAACAACTTGTACGCCCGTTTGCAGATCCGCACCTTTTCTTCGCAAGTGGCGGCTTGACCTGTTTCGTCAAACGCCATCACGATCACGGCTGCTCCATAACGCCGGACGAGTTTCGCGCGGTGCAGGAATTCGGCCTCGCCTTCTTTCAAGCTGATACTGTTAACGATGCTCTTCCCATGAACGCACTTCAGCCCTGCCTCAAGGACTTTCCAGTCAGAACTGTCAATCATGATGGGCACGCGAATGTTATCATCGTGCAGAAGCCACAGGAATTTCTCCATGCAACGCGGCCCATCCAACAGGCCTTCGTCCATATTCACATCGATCACCTGAGCGCCACCTTCGACCTGATCGCGCGCGATGCTGATAGCTTCGTCAAACTTGTCTTCACGTACCAGTCTCAGAAATTTTCGTGAACCCGCGACGTTGGTGCGCTCGCCGACGTTCATAAAATTCGATTCTGGTCGCAGGGCTAAATAATCGAATCCAGAATAGGTAGACCAACCGTTACCCGGCGGGATTTTGCGAGGCTTGATGCCTTTCACCGCCTCCGCCACGGCCCTGATGTATTCAGGTGTTGTGCCACAACAGCCGCCGACAATATTCAACAGTCCGGATTTTGCTAGTGATCGCACGATTTCGGCAAAGTCGCTGGCGTTCGTGTCGAATCCACCCATACCGTCTGGCATGCCGGCATTTGGATAGCAACTGACGTAGGTTGTTGCTAATTTCGAGAGGGTTTCTAGGTAGGGCTTAATTTGCTTCGGGCCTAGCGCGCAATTAAAGCCCACGCTGAGGGCAGGGAAATGTTCCACTGCCGCATAGAAGGCTTCTACTGACTGGCCCAGCAGCGTCACGCCGCCCGTGAACACTGTGCCGGAAATCATGACGGGAATCTCCCGTCCCTGTTCATCGAACACCTGTGAAATGGCAAACAAACAGGCCTTCATGTTCAGCGTATCGAAGCTCGTTTCCGGCAGCAACAAGTCGCAACCGCCGTCCATCAGTCCTCGGATTTGCACGGCGTAGGATTCGACCATCTGGTCAAATTGAAAAGGGCGACTGCCGGGTTGGTCGGCGTTCATCGATAACTGCACCTTCGTGGGCCCGATGCTTCCGGCGACGTAACGCGGCTTATTGGGATTGCGTGCGGTCTCTTTGTCGGCCACTGCACGAGCCAGTTCAGCCCCCACTTTGTTGATTTCATGCGTGAGGTGCGATAACTGAAACTCTTCCATGGACACGAGGTTCGCGTTGAACGTGTCTGTTTCAATGATGTCAGCGCCTGCATCCAGATACTGGCGATGAATGTCGCTAATCATCTTTGGCTGAGTCAGCACAAGCAGGTCGGTGGCGTTTCTAATATCAACCGTATGATTTTTAAAACGCACGCCTCGATAACCGGCTTCGTCCGGGTTATTGGACATGATCAGGGCTCCCATTGAGCCGTCGATGATCAAGATGCGTTCTTCAAGTAGGTTCCGGATGTCAGGTCGGTGAGAAATCATGCGAATTCGTGTTTTGAAGTGGTTGAGGCAAATCGGAGCGACGTGATCCAGCACCATGGTGCCGTCCCGGAATTATACGGTTTGACACGCATTTCTTGGTACGAGCATCTCGCATGTTGCCACAAAGATCCGACTTTTCCTGATGTTCTCAGGAACTCAGATCCAGTGAATGCGTGCCGACCGCGTACCTCAGGACGCAGGAAATGCAAGCTCGACCTTACGCTATCTGTCAATCTCGCCCATCACGATGTCGAGTGAACCAACGATCGCCGGGATGTCGGCAAGTGGCACACCTCGGCAGATCTGGTCAGTGATTGCCACGTTGCAGAAGCAACTGCTCTTGGCGCGAACGCGGAGCGGATTTCCTTCGCCATTCCCTACCACGTAAAATCCCATCTGACCCCGAGGTGCTTCGGTTTCGAGGTAGACCTCATCCTTTGGCAGTTTACTGTTGAGTTTAAACACTTCACGAAAACTACCCGTGGCAGCTTTGTACTTAGGGATCGCTTGGCGCACGAGTCGAATCGCTTGGACGACTTCTAGCATTCGCACATAGAAGCGACACCAGTTGTCGCCAAGTAGCACTTCGCGAGGCGCATCTTTAAACGGTGCTGCGATGACATCGAAGTCATAGTCCTTATACATATTTGTGTAAATCGGTTCGCCGTCACGCCGCAGATCAAAGTCAACGCCGCTTCCCCGCAAGACCGGCCCCGTACATCCATAACTGACGGCCATCTCAGGCGTCAGGATTCCCTGTCCAGCCGTGCGCTTGATGAAAATTGTATTCCGCGTCAGTAGGGTGTGATATTCCTTGATGCGGGGTTCCAGCCACTGCAAGAACATCTCAATCACATCTGTAAACGGAAAACGCTCACCTTGCTTCCGACCGGTGAGTGATGCCAATCCGTCAGGGATCTCAATCTCGTCTGGCAGGTCATGTGTTGCCCCACCAACCGTTAAGTAGCTGTAGGTGAGCCTTGCCCCGCAGGCTTCTTCAAACAAATCCAAGATGATTTCGCGTTCGCGAAATGCGTACAGGAAAGGACTGAAAGTACCAAGGTCCAAGCCATATGTTCCCATCCCGACAAGGTGACTTGCGATTCGCCCCAGTTCGGCGATCAAGACACGCAAATGCATGCCCCTCTCGGGAACTTTCATCCCGATCAATTTTTCCACGGCTAGCGAAAAGCCGAGGTTCATATTCATGCCGGCGAGATAGTCCATCCGATCCGTGTATGGAATGTATTGCGGCGGGGACAGGTTTTCGCCAATCTTCTCAGCCGAGCGATGAAGGTAACCGATGTGCGGAGTACATTCGTGGACAATCTCGCCGTCTGTTCGCAGCAGCAGACGCAACACGCCGTGCGTGCTTGGGTGCTGCGGGCCCATGTTGACCAGCATTTCGTCGGTTTGAACGTCAAATTCAACGACGCGCGGATCTTCAATTTGCATACTCATGACCGAACTGCTCCGGGTCGGAACTCGCCGCCCAATTCAACGCAACTTCAATTACCGACCACGGACACCATGGTACTCAAGCGGGAAAGCATAATCTTTTCGCAACGGATGCCCCACCCAATCCTCTGGACACAAAATGCGCCGCAGATTCGGATGACCCTCAAAGTGAATGCCGACAAGATCGTACGCTTCACGTTCATGCCAGTTGGCAATTCCCCAAAGAGAACTGACTGAAGGTACTGCCGGCAACTCACCCGGCACATCGTTCCTCCAACGTGGGACGACAACCTTTACCTTGATCTGATGCCGCAACTTCAGACTGCTGAGCTGATACACAACTTCCACATGAGGTTCATGACCGAATTTTGCAACTTTTTTGGGATCGGTTTCTAGATAATCACAGCCGCACAAATCGTTGAGATGATTGAACAGCAAACGCTCATCATCCCGCAGGAACCTTGCAACTTCCAAAATGAAAGATGCCTCAACCTGAATCCAAGGATCGATCGCTGGGTGTGTTGCTACGCCGACTGCGTGTGCACCAAATTTCTCCAATAGAATCGAATGGATGCCCTGAATATCCATGAAGATGTCTTCCAAATTTCTGAACTGCAGCGTGAGAATGAAATGTCAATCAGCCACGAACCGAAACCACTGTCTGATCGGCTGCCTGAGTCGTTTTTTTTGATAAGGCACGAATCCAGTCTAGATCGCCACGTTTCCAGACGTAAGCAAATCCAACCAGCAGCACACTGAAGAACACCAGAATATCGGCCAAACCGACCCAGCCCAGCTGCAACGCTGTCTGAGCGTCAATCACCTGTGCGGGACTAATCGTAGCGGGATCAATGCTCAACAACCGAGCGCTCAGTTCTGTCCGAGCTGAATCAGACAACTGGGTATCAGCCAACTGCATCGTGCTCCCGTAGACTGACGCCCACGGGAAAAAGAAAGCAACTTCAACGTCAAAAATGATGAACAGCAAGGCAACCACATAGAATCGCAGGTCAAACTGAATATAGCTGGAACCAATGGCAGGTTCGCCACACTCATAGATTGCATCTTTTTCGGGAGTCGGCAACTTTGGTCGCAACAGACGA
>Ga0209553_1001076_pt1 | contig 13811 bp, 6 predicted proteins | sample LauGreFBDMM110DN_2_FD_188217 | JGI IMG/M metagenome (GOLD analysis project Ga0209553, IMG submission 188217) | Freshwater lake microbial communities from Lake Michigan, USA - Fa13.BD.MM110.DN (SPAdes) (version 2) | ecosystem: Environmental > Aquatic > Freshwater > Lake | place: Lake Michigan, USA...
TCATAGGACTGATCGATCACGCTGCCCTGACTGTGCCAGGGGGCAGGCGCATAGCGGGCGACGTTGTCTGCATTGAAAAGATAAGGCTTGCTGCTGCCGGTGCCGGCCACCCATTGCCAACTGAGGTGGTTGCTGGCGAGGTCGCCGTCGAGCAAGTGGCCGTACAGCCAGTCCGCTGCGAGCCGCCAGTGCACCTTGCGCACGTGCACGACATAGCTGGCCAGCCACATGCGGGCATGGTTGTGCAAATAGCCCGTGGCGTACAAGGTGCGCACCGCCGTATCGATAACGGGCACACCGGTAGCGGCTTGGCGAATATCGGCAGGCAGCAGCGCTGAGTAGCCTGCTTGCGGCAGCAGGCCCTCGCGCAGGGATTCAAAAATCCCTTCGCCCCGAAACGCCCAGACATGGCGAAAATATTCGCGCCAGCCCAGTTCGAACACGAACTTGTGTTGCACATCGAGCGAGTGCTTGGCGGTCACGCCGGCGAGTACCTCGGGCAGGCTGAGCAGTCCGTGGGTGATGTAGGGCGAGAGGCCAGTGACCGCGCCCTCAATAGCGTTTCGGCTGCGCGCATAGTCACTGGGCCGCACGATACTGACGCGCTTAAGTGCGGCTTGACGTGTAGGCGGGAAAGTCTCGAGCAGCATCATTGGGCCACTCCGACTTCGCCGCGGCGGATCGCGTCGGCCCGCAGCTTCACGGCCTGTTTTTGAATGCCCGTCATGCGCGCCACGTTCTTGACCTGCAAAGCCATGCGTGCGTTCTTGGCCAGCAGCGTTTCGTGCCGCATCAAAAAATCCCAGTACAACGTGGTGTATGGGCAGGCGCGTTCACCCTCGCGCAGCGCTGGGTCATAACGGCATCCCTTGCAAGGCCCACCCATTCGTTGGATGTACTTGCCCGTAGCCACGTAAGGCTTGCTGGCCATGAGACCACCGTCGCTATACTGGCTCATACCCAATGTGTTGGGCAGTTCGACCCACTCGACTGCATCAACATAGACCGAAAGGTACCAGGCATGGACTTGCTGTGGGCGTACGCCCAACAGCAGAGTGAAGAGCCCCGTGACCATCAGGCGCTGGATATGGTGGGCGTAGCCGTGTTCCAGGGTTTGCATGACGGCATCGCGTAAGCAGGCCATGTCAGTGTTGCCCGTCCAGAAAAAATCTGGCAAATTTTCTTCAGCGCCCAAGGAATTGCGCTCGATGTAGCTGGGCATCTGGGTCCAGTAAATGCCACGCACGTATTCGCGCCAGCCTAAAATTTGGCGGATGAAGCCCTCAGCACTTTGCAGTGGCACGTGGCCGGCCCGGTAGGCTATTTCGGCGGCCTGCACTACCTCGCGGGCGGACAACAATTTGAGGTTCATTGCCGACGACAGGTGCGAGTGATATAGCCACGGCTCGCCAGGCCACAGCGCGTCTTCGTAGCGACCAAACAGCGGCAGCCGCTCGTCGACAAAGCGTTGCAGCGCCTGTAGGGCTTGAGTGCGGGTGACCGGCCAGGCGAAGCTGTCGAGTGTTCCCGGATGGTCCGCGAATAGCGTATTGACCAGTGTGATAACAGAATTCGTGATGGAATCGGGCTTGAAGGCCGAGCGAGGTGGCAACACGCCGGGGCCTTTAGTCCCAAAAGTCTCCCGGTTGTCAGCGTCAAAGTTCCACTGGCCGCCGGCGGGTTGACCGTCGTCCATCAAAATATTGTGGCGCAGGCGCAGCTCGCGGTAAAAGTACTCCAGCCGCAGTGACTTGCGCCCCTTGGCATGGTCGGCGAAATCGCTTACTGTGGTGAAGAAGTGACGGTCTTCGCAGACTTCCAGGGTCAGGCCCGCGGCCTCGACCACGGCCTTCAGTTGCTGGAAAACTCGCCAGTCGCCCGGCGCCGTCATCACTACGCGCTGCGGTCCCAGCTTCACCAGATCAGCCTGCAACTTGGCTCCTAGGCTGTTCGGGCCAGCTGCGGCGCCGGTATCGTCGAGTCGGTGGTAGTACAGCGGCCGGCCTGCAGCTCTTAGTACCTGCGCGAAGTGACGCATAGCGCTCAAAAAGAGGGCAATACGCTGCTTGCTCGACCAGACGTGAGTGGACTCGTCCTGGGCTTCGGCCATCCACACAGCATCTTGCTCAGCGTCAAAACCGTTAAAAGCTGAAGCTTCCAAATCGAGCTGATCTCCAAGCACCAGAACCAAGTGTCTTAAACGTTTCATCGGTGCCTTCAAGTGGTGCGCTCGCTCGCGACGTGATGAGTGTAGGTCGCGATGTAGTTGACTCTTGTATCCAAGCACCATGAGGCCCGGTGCAGCAGCGGCAAATAGCGCATGCCGCGAAGATCCCGGCGCCGCAACCCTTGAGGGGACAACGCGGCACTCAGTTCGAAGGGACGCACAAACATTGACCATTGATGCGTACCTCGCGGTAGCACCTTCAGCAGATACTCGGCACCAACGATGGCGAAAACAAAGCTTTTCCAGGTACGGTCGATAGTAGAAGCGAATAGAATACCGCCCGGGGCCAATCGACACGCGGTGGTGGCCATAAAGGCGGCCTCTTGGATCAGCACCCAGGCCACCACCGCGTAGACACCGGCCACGCGCACGACCTTGCGGCGCTTGAGTTCTTGAAACAGATTGGACATGGGCGACTGCTCTTTTATTTTTGTTGTTAGAGATAGAGCCAGCGCCTGCTTTAACATGGTAGACACTTCAATTGCAATGAATGTGTCAATCAACGCCAGAAAAGGGTGCTTTGCACCAGTAAGCGCGCGATATACCTGAGGAATTACTGCCTTCAACACGCAACACAAGGCGGTCAAAATGCTTAACGATAGATCCAGAAAACTGCTGGAGTTAAAAACCCCAGCGTACTTAATGCAGCAACAAATGGCGGCCTTGGCAGCCTAAACCGTTATGCACTTCGGAGTTGAATTCTCACTGAGAAATGCACCATAAAAAATACAAAACTAGTTTTTTTCTTAATATTATGAGATAGCGAGAATATAGGCAGGGATTCAGATCAAACTAAAACTATATGGTTAAATATACATAGACTATACGGTTAACAATGGCAAGCCCCCGATTTCCTAGACACCTCTTCGATACGTTAATATTACGCTATCGAGTGTCTAGAATATCGGGGGCTTGCCAAACGTTTCGTGACTAGTACGTGCTGGGGCATCCAATTAATTATCGGAACTAGATTACTATTATTGTGAAAGGTATGGGCGTGTATATAAATTCGCCGTTTGAAGTCAGATAACCAACAAGGATACTTATATTCAGTGGCTCAGCAAGCACTCCGTGAAAAAATGCAAATTCAATAGATTCATTGAATTGAACTGATCGCTTAAAGGGCACCAAGTCAGAGAAGCTCCCACCAAACGGGATGAGAGCACCTGCTGAACTTATAGAGTAAGTTCCTCCGTTAAGTGATGCCATAAGGAAAACATCAGCAGTTAGTCCGATATCATTTGCTTCAGGTAGCACTGAGAAATCTATTTCAAGTGAATCGCCTGCAATGGCAGTCAGCGAAAAGCCGCAAGTTCCATTTCTCGCAATACCCATCCTGAACACTGCTGAAGAGTCGCCTGGAATTGCTTTGATTCCGGCTATCTTGGTTCTATCACCTAGAGATATATTTGTTCCTAACACGCTTTGAATTGCGTTTCTCTCTGCGTCATCGAAGGCCAGCCCATAATCATTCTTCACCTCAATCCAATTCCTGACATATTCACAGCGGTAAGCAGTATTTGGTGGCAACCATTCGGCAGGATCTCTGTCGGATTTCGAGCTATTAGTTGAATCGTCCACAGCGATAAGGACTTTTGCCCTTAGCATGTCATTCGCATAGGCTCGTTTCTGGTCAGTGCTCCATAGATAAGCACCGCTTTCGTGAGCTTCTGCTAATGGGACAAGGTGGTCGATGTCAACGTCACTTGGGTCTGTAAAAGCCAGGCCAGTGTATGGGTCGTCCCAACGCCCAGAGATTACTGAGCAACCAGAACTCGACATGGTAACAGGGACTTTAGATTCCAAAATTAATACTTCGTGCCTAGTATTTATGCAATCACCATCCGAATCTGCCCAACTTGGCAAGTAATCGTCACGATTATAAGTCGTAACATTATTTGTGGGCGGTGGTGTAGGAGTAGGGATTGGCGTTGGTAGTGGTGCAGGGGTAGCTGTTGGCGCTGGTGTAGGAGTCGGCGTAGGTGTTGCGGGTGTGGAGTTTAAAAACGCCAGGAAAGCATCCTTAGAAGTGAAAGACTGCCCGTTGTAGTTTCCGGAGTGGCAATGATAGGTACCGGTGCTCGTCTGATTGTGGCATCCATAAGAATCAGTGCCCCCGCCGTGCCCGTACAAGCTAGGCGATAAGGCTAAGCCGATTGACACTAGTAGTGACGATGCAAGGGCCTTGAACGGCATTTCATGTTCTCATTGTGAGAATTCAAAGGTACTGAAACTACCCCTAAACTCGGGAGATTGGTACTCCGAAAGGCGAAATATTGATGTTTGTCAAACAGCGTGCAAAACTTTCCAGATTAGGGGTGGAAACAGCGTCCAAAAGTTTCCACCTCCATGTGTCATCCTCCGGCGTTTTAGCCGGAGGTATCTGGAGTGTATTACGGGGATATTATTGTCGAAATTCGCAGACGCCATTCGGCTCATCATCAAAGCAGTGCTGGAAAAGGTCGCTAGACTGGAGAGTTTTGGACGCTGATAGGTGGAAAGTTTTGGGCGCTGTTTGACAGATTCGGCAATTTTATCGACTATGCAAGAATCCCTTCGACTACCTTGCCATGCACGTCGGTAAGTCTGAAATCTCTACCCTGATAATGAAACGTCAGTTTCGTGTGATCGATTCCTAGCAAATGGAATATGGTTGCATGCAGATCGTGGACATGCACCGGATCTTTCACAATATTGAATGAGAAATCATCGGTTTCTCCATAAGAGATACCGGGTTTGACGCCACCTCCTGCCATCCACATGGTGAAGCAGCGCGGATGATGGTCGCGCCCATAGACAGCTTCGGTAAATTTGCCCTGGCAGTAGACGCTGCGACCGAATTCGCCGCCCCAGACCACCAGAGTATCGTCAAGCAGTCCGCGTTCTTTCAGGTCCATCACCAGAGCAGCTTGCGCCTGGTCGACATCCCGTGATTGATTGCTTATGCCGTTTGGCAGTTGCGTGTGCTGATCCCAGCCGCGATGAAACAACTGGATAAAGCGCACATCTCTTTCTGCGAGGCGGCGTGCGAGTAAACAGTTCCTGGCAAATGTGCCCGGTTTCATGACATCCGGACCGTAGCGATCCAGGGTTGCCTGGGATTCGCCGGACAGGTCATTTAATTCCGGCACCGAGGTTTGCATGCGATAGGCCATTTCGTACTGAGTGATTCGGGTTTGCGTTTCCGGATCGCCACTCTGTTCCAGCGTTAAGGCATTCAGTCTGGCCAGATCATCGAGAAAACGGCGGCGGGTGCCGCTTTGCACACCAGGTGGATTCGACAAATAAAGCACCGGATCACCGCTGGCCAAGAATTTTACACCCTGGTGTCGGGTTGGCAGGAAGCCACTTCCCCACAGTCTGTCGTACAGTGGTTGGGCACCATTGCCGGTGCCCATGGAAACCAGCGCAACAAATGTCGGCAAGTTTTGGTTCATGCTGCCCAGACCATAGTCCACCCAAGCGCCGATACTGGGGCGACCTGCTAACTGTGCTCCAGTCTGGAAAAAGGTAGTACCCGGATCGTGATTGATGGCTTCGGTGTTCATCGTTTTGATGAAGGCGAGATCGTCCACAATCTTTGCCGTATGCGGCATGAGCTCACTCACCCAGGCGCCTGAATTACCATGCTGGGCAAATTTGTACACAGAAGGCACTATGGGAAAACTTAATTGCCCGGCAGACATGGAAGTCACCCGTTGATTACCCCGCACAGAAGGAGGCAAATCTGCCCCCACCATGTCGGCCAACTTCGGTTTGTAATCCCATAACTCATGTTGTGATGGGCCACCAGATTGAAACAGGTAGATAACCCGTTTCGCTTTGGGCGCGAAGTGAGGCATTCCTGCCAGGCCACCGAATGATTGACTGGATTGAGCGAACGCATTTTCCGCGAGCAGAGTGTTTAACGCGGCAGCGCCCAGACAGGTGCTGGACAGTCCCAGAAAACCGCGGCGCGTCAATTGCAATTTTCGATCGTCGATTGGATTCATGGTATTAGTCCCGGGTAATAGTCCCGTCCAGATTCAGGATGAGGCTGGCGACCATCTGATAGGCTGCCAACTCTGCGATGTCGAGGGTCTCGTCACGAGGCGATTCGCCCGCGTTGACCAATGCAAGAGCTGCACTTCGATCTGCCCGATATTCCTCGAGGTGGCTCGTAAACGCGTCAGTCAGCACCGACTGCACCTGTGTAGCCGGCTCGTGTGCCATTGCCAATCGATAGAGGGTGTGCAAGTTGCCTTCTACGGATGTGCCTTGTTGCATGACGCGCTGCGCCATGGCTCGTGCTGCTTCCGTATAGGTGACATCGTTCATCAGGTTCAGGGCCTGGAGCGGTGTATTGGTCCTGGTTGTCGAAACGATATGCGTTTCCCGGGTTGACGAGTCGAAAGTAATCATCGCTGGTGGTGGCAAGGTACGCTTCCAGAATGTATAGAGACTGCGTCGATACAGGTCTTCACCGGAAGACAGGGGATACACCTGTCCCGCTTCCACAATGTCATCCCACAAGCCTTCAGGTTGATACGGACCCACCGAAGGACCACCGATCTTCTCTGTTAATAATCCGGATATCGCCAGCGCCTGATCGCGTATCTGCTGAGCCGGCATGCGCATGCGAGTTGCTCTGGCCAGCAAGCGATTCTCGGGATCTCGCTCCAGCAATTCCGGAGACACGGTTGAAGATTGTTGATAGGTAGCACTCGTCACGATCAGGCGCTGCATCGCCTTAACATCCCAACCGGATTCGATAAATGTGGTGGCCAACCAGTCCAGTAATTCCGGGTGAGATGGAAACTCTCCCTGTGAACCGAAATTGTCGGCAGTTTTTACCAAGCCGGGGCCGAAATACATCTGCCAAAAACGATTGACGGTAACTCGACTCATCAGCGGATTGCTTGGTGCCACCAGCCACTTGGCAAAGGTGAGCCGGTTCTTCTCAGCGTCAGTTATCGGCGGCAGTATCGACGGAGTACGCGGGAATACCTCTTCCGCCGGACTGTCATAGACTCCGCGATTGAGTCGATAGGTCTTGCGGCGCGTGCTCATTTCTTCCATGACCATCACTGTGGGCAAGCTGTCCCAGAACTCGTCTCGATCTTGCTCCAGCTCCATCATTTGTGTGTAAGCGGCACGAATATCAGCGGGCGCATACTGATTGAGGAAGCTTAATCGCAGCTTGTCTGACTCAGCCTTGCTGCGGGACTCTGCAGGGATGCTGGCAATTGCAGACACGGTCTGCGCGGTAGCGACCACTGCCACTTCTTCGGTTGTCAGCACTCTGTCGTAGATTCGCACATCATCGATATTGCCCTGAAATTTCGGTTTGGAAGATCCGCTGGCACCGATACGCAAGGGATAACGTTGGGGCAGGCGATTGCCCACCAAATCCAGCACGCCTTCGAGTTCCTGGGCTTGACCATCTATATAGACGCGCATGCCACCTGGAGTTTTTGAGCCATCGTAAGTCGCTGTTACATGTTGCCAGCGCTCCAATTGAATCGGTGCTTTCGTTGCAGCAGCCACGCCATCATCGAGTACGCGGGTGGACAGGTTCAGGCGAATCTTGCCGTCTTCGAGATAGATGCCCCAACCAACTTCACCCTCGTCACCTTCTGAGGCTCTCGAGAAAATTACGCCATTGTCAGCCGTGGGATAAATCCATGCAGAGAGGGAAAATTCACTTTCGTAATCCAGATTGGGAGACATGCCGGCATTGATAAAACGTGTGCCATCGAAGCTGGCAGCGGCACCGATGCGACCATCGACAAAATGGGGAAGCCCATTCTCCAGAGTAGCCTCCACCGTTTGGCTAAGATGCACGCCAGAGATATCGCCGTCCAGCGCATGGTGCACTAACAAACCGTCTTTCAGATTCCAGTCGACTGCGGCGTCATTGTCACTGGAGCCAACGAGTGAGGTTTCCCACTCCGCTTGTTTGCTTGCGATGGTTGCTTCGAGTTCTGCAAACGCGAGTCGAGCTGCAGACACTTTTTCATCCAGCACCGCCAGTTCGGCTTCTTGACTGGGAGTTGGCGCAGTAATGAACGGAGGTGAATTGACGTATTTGAATCCCTTGCCTCGTTCATCGATATTATTGAAGAAAGCAGAAAGCTCATAAAACTCTTTCTGTTGCAATGGATCGAACTTATGGTCGTGGCAACGGGCACAGCCAAAAGTTAAGCCGAGCCATACAGTGGATGTGGTGGCGACTCGATCGACGGCATACTCAATCAGGAATTCTTCCGGAACGATGCCACCCTCAGCATTCAAACTGTGATTGCGGTTAAAACCTGATGCAATACGTTGATCGAGCGTGGCGTTAGGCAACATGTCACCTGCCAATTGCTCCACAGTAAATTGATCAAACGGCATGTTGTTGTTATAGGCATTAATAACCCAATCGCGCCAGCGCCACATGGTGCGTTCACCGTCGCTCTGGTAGCCATTGGTATCGGCATAGCGGGCGGCATCCAGCCATTCCAGCGCCATGCGCTCTCCGTAACGCGGTGACTGCAACAGGCGATCAACCACTTTCTCATAGGCATTTTCCGAGTCGTCTGCAAGAAAGGCATCCACCTCTTCCAGTGTCGGCGGTATGCCAGTCAGGTCGAGAGTAACTCGCCTGATCAGGGTGGCCTTGTCGGCCTGTGCAGAAGGACTCAGCCCTTCTTTATCGAGGCGAGCCAATACAAAGTTGTCCACTGGATTCGCTGGCCAATCGGCATCGCTCACAGCAGGTACTTCCGGTTTTACCGGGGGAATGTATGCCCAATGACTTTCCCAGTCGGCGCCCTGTTTGATCCAGAGCCTGATAGTCTCGATTTCATCGGGCGTGAGTGCGTCCCGACCCCGGGGCATGCGAAACGATTCCGCTTCCGCTGTGATGCGCTGGAACAACAGGCTGTCTTCGGCATTGCCAGGAAGGACCACCGGACCACCTAAGGTACCGCGATCACCAGCAAATCCTTCAGGAATATCCAGTCGCAATCCCATCTGTCGGTTCTGGTCATCGGGACCATGACATTGAAAACAGTTACGGGAGAGAATCGGTCGTACTTCCCGCGTGAAAACTACCTGTCGCTCCGCAGCTTGCAGCAGTGCCGCTTGTTGCACATCGTCCAGATTGGTTCCCCATGCAGCACCGCCAGCGATCCATGCCCGCACTTTTTCGATTTGTTCTGGAGTGAGTTTTCTGCCACTGGAAGTTGGTGGCATTACTCGAATAGGGTCGTCTTCGGAGATGCGTTGATAGAGCAAACTGGAATCCGGGTCACCTGGCGCAATATGACTGGACAAAAAATCCTGCGTGTCGAAGCGCAAATTGAGCATGCGCCGGGTGTCATCTGGACCGTGACAGTCGAGGCAAGTAGTGGAGAGTATCGGCAGGATATCCTTGGTATAGGTGAGCGACTCGTTACCTTGTCCCAGGCTGGTAGATGCGGCCGCGAGAGAAGCGAGCACCGAAACAATCTTGAGTAATTTCCCTGATTTCATGGGCGAGAGCCGCTCCTTTTCTATTATTTTGAACTTGGGATGAGGCATGGGATGGGGCAGACCCATTTTGCGCCATTTAACAAGACGGGCGCAACGCTTAACGCGCGCTTTCCCTCTTTAAGCAGGGCAGTCGTCGGTCTCTGTAGTTCTCTCTGTAGTTCTCTCTGTAGTTCTCTCGATAGTTCTCTCGATAGTTCTGGAATTAAAGCGTCATAAAATCGAATGCAACTGAATGGTTACGGGCCGCTTACCCATTCTCGGGAAGGTTAATTGCCAGGTTTGGAAATAGGCCGGATGGTGAATAATCCGGTTTGTGAGCAGGTTGGTTAATAAACCAGTCAGTTCATCAACAAATCGACCGGATCGCGTCAGTTGGCTTCTGGGCGAGTCCCAAACTCAAAGATCGTGCGGGTTGTGTATCGCTCTCCCGGTTGGAGCAGGGTTGACGGAAAGTCAGGTTTGTTTGGGCTATCTGGGAAATGCTGGGTTTCCAGACAAAAAGCCGCGCGATGTCCATAGACGGTATCGCCTTTTCCCACCAGGCGGCCATTGAGGAAATTGCCGGTGTAAAACTGCATTCCCGGTTGGTCGGTATAGACATTCAGCGTGCGTCCGGAGCCTGGCGCATAAACGGCTGCGGCGAGAGACACATCTCCAGGCGCTGCATGATTGATGACAAAATTGTGATCGAAGCCAGACCCGAATTGAATTTGCTGATGTGCGGAATCGATATCCTGCCCAATGGTTTTCGCCGTGCGAAAGTCCAGCGGCGTGTTGGCGACGTCAGCGATTTCTCCGGTTGGAATGGATTCGCTATCGACAGGAGTGTAGCGATCAGCATTGATCATGATTTCATGCTCGAGGATGTTTCCGAAAGCATGCCCCTCAAGATTGAAGTAGGCGTGATTGGTCAGGTTAATGATTGTAGTTTTATCTGTAGTCGCGGAGTAATCGATGATCAACTGGTTCTGGTCATTAAGAGTGTAGACTACCTGTGCGTTTACTTGTCCTGGATAACCTTCTTCGCCATCTGGACTCACAGTCTTCAATGTCAGCTGCGCGGAATCGCTGGTGCTCAAAAATTCAGCGCCCCAGACTTTCTTGTCAAACCCTATCAGGCCGCCGTGAATGGCATTGTTACCATTATTGCGAGCCAGCGCATATTCCACGTTGTTGATAGAAAATTTCGCGTCGGCAATCCGATTGGCGTATCTGCCGACGACTGCGCCCATAAATCCCGCACCATCGATATAGGGTTGCGGATTATCGAACCCGGTCGTCACATCGGCGAAATTGCCCACCTGGTCAGCTACATTAAGACTGATGATGATGCCACCGAGATCCATGATCTCGACTGTCATGCCGTGGGCGTTGCCAAGAATAAATAATTGTACTTGCCTGCCATCTTCCAATGTTCCGAAAGGCTGCACTCGCACCCTCTGGAGCCCGTCCTGGGCCAACAGAGTCACGCTGCCAAGAAGCGAAAGTGCAAACACAAGGATGCGGGCAAGAGATTTCATGGGAATATCCGGTTTTTGGTTTCAGGCATTGGCTGGCGATCTGCTTAAAGCCAATTGCAATTGCAGGAATACTGAGTCTACGGAGCTTTGGCAACGGCGACAATCTCCAGCCACTCTCTTGCTTTCCTCCTCGCAACCTTCGCGTAACCTTCGCGCTGATCGAATCAAGGACTCAGAGCCGCAACCGAACTAAGCAAAAGGTTTGCTTTGCAGAGCAGTGACAACTCCTGCACTAACCTAACGTTTTAACAGATAAGAGAACTTGACGAAGAACTGATCGCCATCGCGGCGCAAATCGTTGGCAACAACCAATTCACGTTCGCCTTCCATTTCTATGATATCGAAGTTGCTTTGATTGGCGTTGTAACCCACATAGAACGCTGACCAGGGATTGATAACGTAACGCAGCAGCACATCAAAGTTCAGGTTCTCGTCATCCTTAAGGCGAGCCGCTGGTCCAGCCTCGGTTGCGTCGTATTGCGTAATAAAGCGCAATGAAAGTTCCGTGGTAAATTGATAATTCCAGCTACTGCGAAAAATTTCATTGGTAAAAATCCTGGTGCCGCCGCGGTGGTTTTCCAGTGTCGTGTATAAATAGGTATTGTCGATGCCAAGGCGATCGATAGGACGCCAGAACAGGGACACATCAATCCTGCTCGTATCGGCGACATAGGGCAGGGTGCCCAGAGCTGGCACCAGATTCAATGCCTTACCTTGCCGATAGCTCGCCCTGACAGTTGCAGATTGCAGCGTGCTGTTGGTAACGGTGAAATCCCAGGTATCGTAATCGTATCGGGTGTTCGAGATGATCCCTGCAAAGTCTTTCGGACGCAGGATTTCCGTGTAATCCGTGTAATTGATCCCTACTCGAGTGGTATCCCAATTGAAATCGAGCCTTGGGCTGAATTGATGGTAAATACGCGTTCCATCGGTGTCATTCAGGTAAACATCAAACACCCCTGGAGTCCACAAATTCAGGTTGGAATTCTCCGGATAGAAATTCAGATTAAGACTGTTATGAATCCCCGATGTATCAGGCTTGAAAAAACGGTTTTGAAATCCAAGGTCGGTCCGGAAGTTGTCCGTGGTTTCCACAAAGTGCGTATGACTGGTTACGGTTCTGCCGGTGTGGTTGATCTGGATGTTGCGCTGATAACCTGTGGTGGCAGCCCCGCCAGCCAGTGGTTCGCTGTCGGTGCCAACCAGCTGCATATCGGTAATCCAGTTGTCATTCAACTTGAAGCGCGCATCGAGACTTGCAACGCGATTGTAGCCATCGCCAAGTTCACGATCGCTCAACAGGAAACCAATTCGAGACTGTTCGGAAATATCGCGAAAGCCACGCAGAATGCCGATATTCGCTTTCTCTCCGTTGAGAGGATCAGTCGCAGCGCGATTCAGCCCGGGCGCTTCGTCATTGATGAGAATCACGCCGAGTCCATAATTGCCGGAGCGTCCTGTAAAACGGATGCCTCCTTCCGGGTCAACAATGCGACGGCTGAAAACCAGAATCGAATCCGTAGAGAAAAAGTCGGCGTTTTCCAGAAAAAATGGGCGGCGTTCCGGAAACTGCACTTCGAAGCGCTCATTGACAGTAACCTGGGGTTGATCCGACTCAATCTGGCTGAAGTCTGGATTCAGTGTCAGGTCCAATACCCAGGCATCATTGAAGACGAATTTCGCGTCCAGACCGGCATCGAGTTCTGAATCACTTTCGAACTTCGGGCCACCCGCGGCTCTTGGGTCCAGTACATCTACTTCGCGAGCGAAGAGAAAGGGAATGAATTGGGAGTTATTGCCCGGCGACACGTTTTCGATGCCGCGCAACAGTGCGGTCTGATTCAGCCGGCCCTCGATCTCGATCGTATATTCGGGCCAATAGGAAAATTCACTCAAGCGCGGAATATTGCGGCCAAACTGGACTCGCCAGAGTTGCTCTTCGGAATCTGGAAAGCGCAGGCTTCGCAGAGGAACCGCCATGCTCACCATATAACCTTTATCAGTCAATTCGCCATCGCTGTACCAGAGCCCATCAAAGGAGGTGTCAAAGCCAGCTCTCAAATCGGAGCCTTCCGTCCATCGGGCATCCCATTGAATACCAAAGGGCGACGCATGAAAGGAGAGCGCAGTGCGCTGATCGTTGAACGCATCGATAGTCAACCCAACCCGATCATCACCATTAATGTTCTCCCGTGAAGACAGGTTGGCCCGGATCAATTCCGGATTCGTATCAAAGGCGAGCCAGATTGCATACAGATTGGTCTGATCGTAACCCATGTACACTTCGGTGCGTTGGCTGGAAGGTACACCGTCATCTGGTTCACGCTGAATAAATCCTTCTACCTTTGTCATGCTCTGCGCCAGCGCCGTGCGCGGTTCCATCCCCTCGAAATCAGCCAGCGTGGGCTCGGCAACCAGACGTGGAATGAAAATTCCTTCTTCGGCCGCGAGAATTACATTCGTAGCGCATACAACCAGCACCAACAGCAGGGATTTAAGTGAATTCATGAAGTATCCCAATAGATATACACAAGTTTTAGGCGACCCCGCATGGTAGTAGGTAGAGC
>Ga0209553_1001086_pt1 | contig 13754 bp, 12 predicted proteins | sample LauGreFBDMM110DN_2_FD_188217 | JGI IMG/M metagenome (GOLD analysis project Ga0209553, IMG submission 188217) | Freshwater lake microbial communities from Lake Michigan, USA - Fa13.BD.MM110.DN (SPAdes) (version 2) | ecosystem: Environmental > Aquatic > Freshwater > Lake | place: Lake Michigan...
CCATAATGGTGGCTGCCTTAAATTTGGTAATGATGGCTACCTTTATATTAATACAGGCGATGGTTCTGGGATCGCTGACCAATTAGATATCGGGCAAGATCTTTCAAGCGTATTCGCCAAGCTTCTTCGTATTGATGTTGATAACTCTGATGGCGGCAAAGGTTATGGCATACCGAAGGATAATCCATTCGTAAATACTAAAGGCGCGCGCCCCGAGGTTTACGCTTACGGGCTCAGGCAATTCTGGCGCTTTAGTTTTGATCGCAACAAACAGATGGGCCTATGGGGTGGCGAGATCGGCCAAGATCTTTGGGAAAGCGTTTACAATATTCAAGCGGGTGGTAATTACGGCTGGTCGGTTATGGAGGGCAACTATCCCTTCCGACCCGAACGAAAAAAAGGCCCCACTCCCATACTCAAGCCTGTTGTCGAACATTCGCACACCGACTTCCGCTCTATCACAGGCGGGTTCATCTATCATGGCAAGCGATTAAAAGAACTTGAAGGGCACTACATCTATGCAGATTTCGATACCGGTAGGGTCTGGGCTTTCAAACCCTCCCTCCACTCTTCAAACCAAGTGCAGGTTGAAAACCTCCGTGAATTAGCACGCACCACTTATCGCATCGTTAGTTGGGGCGAAGACGCAGAGGGCGAAATATACTTCGTAGATTTCACAGGAGGGGGCATCCATCAGCTCATCAAATCCGAGAAGGTGGACGACTCTGCTAAAAACTTCCCGCGCAAGCTTAGTCAAACTGGTATCTTTGCTTCCACCAAAGATCATAAAGTTGCTCCGGGCATTATTCCCTACTCCGTCAACGCACAGCTTTGGGGCGATCATGCTGAAAAGGATCGCTTCATCGCAATCCCTGGTAATGGTCAGATTCATCTTGATGAAGTCACCTATCCTGCTTCCCCTGGCGCTCCTCCGGGTTGGAAATTCCCCGATGGCACTGTTCTTGTCAAAACTTTTGCAATGGACATGGAGCGAGGCAATCCCAAAAGCAGGCATCGACTCGAAACACGCATCATGCACTACCAGCAATTTCCAGGTACGCAAGAATATGGTGATCAATACTGGCGTGGCTATACCTATGTTTGGAATGATGAACAGACCGATGCCGAGCTTCTCGATGAAAAGGGTGCAGACAAACTTTTAAAGATCAAAGTCGGCGACAAAGTTGTCGAGCAGAATTACCGCTTCCCCAGCAGAGCAGAATGCACGCTGTGCCATAACAACGCAGCTAAGTTCGCACTAGGCGTAAGCACGATGCAGATGAACCGCGACCATAACTACGATGGCGTGATTGCCAACCAACTTACCACGCTTGAGCATATCGGCATGTTCGCCAAGAAGTTACCAAGCGAGGCAGCAAAGCTTCCCAAGCTTCCTGATTATCGTGATGAAAAAGTATCGATTGAAGATCGCGCCCGATCCTACTTGCATTCTAATTGCAGCCATTGCCATATTAAATGGGGTGGTGGTAATGCGGAGTTCAAGCTTCATCTTGGTCTTGATCTCAAGGATCTAGGCATAGTGAATACAGCTCCGGTGCATGGTAACTTTAAAATTGATGGTGCAAAGCTTCTGGTTCCTGGGCAACCCGAAAAGTCGATCATCCTCGAACGGATGAAGATAACCACGCTTGGCAGAATGCCCCACATTGGCTCGCGTGTGGTGGATGATCAAGCGGTACAATTAGTGCACGATTGGATCAAAGGATTGAAATAATATTCACTCCTTCTTAGAAGCGCACTCTTTAAAAAATATTTGGATTGCTGATTGAACCAACCCTTTAAGCGGGTGTATCATCCATTGCTTGAACCATACATAACAAGGAATTGAACATGAATCTGATGACCCCGATTTTAGTAATGCTAGCTCTTGGCTTTGCCCCCGATGACACAAAACAACCAACAGAGACAGTGATTTACAAGGGCGCAATCATTCACACTGCCAACGCAATGCCCATCATCAATGGCTATTTGGTAGTAAAAGATGGCAAGATCATTGCATTGGGCAGCGCAGAAAACATGCCCGCAATTCAAGGAAAAATAATTGATGTCACAGGGAAAGTCATCATTCCCGGATTGGTAGACAGTCATTCGCATCTGGGCGTTTTTGCTCGCCCGCAGGTTCCCGCAAACTCCGATGGTAATGAGGGTAGCGGCCCTCTTCAGGCATCACTTAGGGCGATGGATGGTATCACCCCGAACGATCCCGGCATTCGCATGGCACTTGCTGGTGGTGTTACAACTGCCAACATTATGCCTGGCAGTGGTAATGTGATTGGCGGGCAGACTCTTTATGTAAAACTCGTGGGTCATACAGTCGAACAAATGCGCATTCAAAACATCCCAGTGCTGGGCGGGCTAAAGATGGCGAACGGTGAAAACCCCAAGCGCTTCAACTTTGATCGCACCAAGGGTGCACCTGCGACGAGGATGAAAATCCATGCAATGCAGAGAGAGCAGTTCATCAAGGCACGAGAATATCAAAAAAAGTGGGCTGATTATCGCAAGAAGAAAGAGACCGATGCCAAGGCAGAACCGCCCGAGGTGGACTTAGCACTAGAACCACTAGTTGAAGTATTAGAGCGCAAACGCACTGTGCATTTTCATTGTCATCGTGCTGATGATATCTACTCTGCATTCAAACTTTCGCAGGAGTTCGATTTTGAGATTGTGCTGCAACATGCGACCGAGGCCTATCGCATTGTGGATGAACTTGCAAAAAAGAATGCATGGGTTTCACTAACTTTGGTGGATAGCCCTGGAGGCAAAGCAGAAGTATCAGGTTTGCTTGAAGAAAACGCTGCAGCAATTACCAAGGCGGGGGTGAAGGTTGCAATCAATACGGATGACCCAGTTACGGAATCAAGATTTTTTCTACGCACAGGCGCAATCGCATTACGAGGTGGAATGACAGAATTAGAGGCGCTTAGGGCATTGACATTAAATCCTGCAACGATGATGCATTTAGAAAAGCGTGTGGGTTCCCTTGAAGTTGGAAAAGATGCAGATTTTGTTGTGCTTTCTGGTGCGCCCTTCAGTACTTACACACAAGTTCTTGCAACATTTATCGAAGGAAAACAATTATTTGATCGAACGGTTCATGAGAATTGGGCCTATCAAGCAGGTGGTTTTGCCTTGGTTGAAAGAGAGAAAAAATTGCCCAAGGTTCCTGATGTGGTTTCAAGTATGCCAATAGTAAGCGCACCTGATCTAGGCAATCTTAAAGCCCCGATGTCTGGAACCCCCGAACGCCTTGCAATCTTTGCGGGTCGCATTCATACTGTTTCTGGAAAACCCATCCTAGGCGGAGTTGTGCTTTTAGAAAAAGGAAGGATCACTGCGGTAGGTAAAGTTGGCGATGTAAAAATCCCACTAGGCACCCCTGCTCTTTCCGTTGCAGAGATCACCCCAGGCCTGATTGATGCTCATTCAAGCGTTGGGCTTTCAGGGGCGTTAAACATTCAAGCTGATCAAGATCAGGATGAAAACACCGATCCCAACCAGGCAGACCTTCGTGTCATCGATGGTTTTAACCCTGATGAGGCTTTGCTCGAATTTCTTCGCAGGCAGGGCGTGACAGTTCTTCATGTGGTACCTGGCGCAGTCAATGTCATCGCAGGTCAGACAGGCATATTAAAAACATATGGCAACACCGTAGATGCGATGACGATTAAATTTCCTGCAGCTCTGATGATCAACCTAGGAGAAATTCCCAAGAAGACTTATCCCAATAAGGCGCCCACTACAAGGATGGCAACCGCAGCCCTATTGCGTAACGAGTTCAACAAAGGTAATGAACAACTTCGTAAGCGCTTAAAGGAAACAGATGCATCGAAGCTTGAACCCAAACCAAAGCTAGATCCCTTTGCAGATGCAGTTTCAGGAAAGTTGCCCGTGATCTTTTCTGCTCATCGTGCGGATGATATTCAAACCGCACTGCGCATCACTGCCGAATTCAAGCTGAAGGCCCAGTTGGATCAAGCCACCGAGGCTTATCTAATGATTGATGAAATTCGCAAGGCGGGCATACCCATCGTGTTGCATCCTACAATGCAACGGGTTGCTAGGATGGAAACTTTCAACACCTTCGTAGGTAGTGCCCAAAGAATTTCCGATGCTCAAATTCCCGTGGCAATCAGTTCTGGCTTTGAAGATTATGTACCCAAGACCCGATCGATCAGGTTTGAAGCAGCGATGGCGATGGCTCATGGATTTGGGTTTGATAAAGCCCTTGGTAGCATCACACTTGAGGCTGCAAAAATCCTTGGCATAGACAAAGATTATGGCTCGATCGAAATGGGCAAGGTTGCTGATCTGGTGCTCTACGATGGCGACCCGTTCGAGCATTCAACCCAAGTGAAGTACACCATCATTGGCGGTCGAATCGTTTACAATCGTGATGACTATTTGAAAATGCCCTTCGCTCGCAGAGCCCTGCCCTTTTTGGGTTCAGGCGCAGGCTCCGGTGGTTGTTGCATCGGTTGGTAAGGTTCTAAGAGCTGTTATTAACTTAGGTCCAGATGATAGTTCATCTTAGGGTGATGAACACGAAGCGGAAGGCATCTTCGAGTGCTGTCTCGGGTGCGGAGTGAGAATTCTTAGTATTCCACCTGCCCTAGATGCGAGAGGATTCCCCAGCGTAGGCACGACAAGCGGGAGGCGTTCAAATGGCATATGAAGCAATTGTGTGTCGGCCAGGGGTTTACCGGGTGTTCCTTGAAGAACGGGCTGAAGGGGTTTACATTAATGTGTTTGATTCGGCAAACGCAAAAGAACCTTGCAAGGATTGGCTGGCCCCCACATAGAAGGGGCGAAACTCAAAGGAAAAGTGGAATACGGCATTCAAGAAGATGATTGGAAACAAATGACAAACGGACCCTGGCACGAACCCGGGGAATAAACTGAGCCAAGTTTTGTAGACTCTAAGTTAGGGGCAAGAAAAGGGGTCAGGTCTCAATGGCACGAACTTAAGACGCCACCTTTTTAGCCAGCAAGGCTTTAACCAATTCAGATCTGGGTGTGCGCAAGTTGTGTGAGAACTGAATCGTCTTTTATCACACGGATGCAATAGGAGAAGTGGATGCGGCATTTTTAAGCTTCATGGCTATGATGATGCCGGCCGGGAAATCTCAATATCGGATGCACTTCGTTTTTGTTTTAAGAAGCTCTCAGTCATGTCCTTCCAATTCTCAGGCTTAACCCATAGCGAAGACAGACGCTCACCAACTATAACCGCAAGACAACCAGTTGCAAACTCCACTGATTCAACCCCGACGGCAGATTCCTTGTTCCCAATGCAGAACCAGCCAGAATCAGGGTCAAACCAAGCGGTCGCAGGCATCATTTGCTCCAATCCAACTGCAACGCCATGCTCCAATGGCTTGTCATGGCTGGCTCGCAATGATCCAGGCTGGCCTATGGGCGGCGACAGCAAAGATTGCTCCCACCTTCCCATTGGGCAGTAACCCCAAATGTAAAGGCAGAGTGAGCTATCGACCGCTACTTCGAGTTGCAATGTATCGACCACAAACGAAGTCGTACTTCCTTTGCCAAACCGTTCTTGTTCACCCACGTCCATCCGAAAGTTGAATGCGTAGTCTTCACTGACATAGCGAAGGCACCCGCTTACAGAGGGTGGACTGGTTAGTATCTCAAAGCGAAGTGTTTCCACGGTCATCCTCCCAGCGTATGCACCACAAGCGGAAGGTATTCAAATGGCATCCGGGGCATCATATCTTCCATTCATTGGCTAGTTGATGCCATGATACCTGCTGGAACATACTCTCCACAGCCGCAATAAGAAAAAATGTAGGTAATTGAAAGCACCGTCGAACGAATACCCTTTTTTGTTTGGTTAGAAAACACTATTTAGTAAATATCTTCAAGGGGTTGGTTACTAGCTTTTTTCGATAGGCCAATAATAGAGATCCCTACTGCAAGAACCGTAAAAAGAATATCAAAAAAAACATACTGGATTCTTTGCCCATATCCAACCCAGGCATAATCATGGGAAACTTGGAGTTTAAGTCTTGGGCGCTCCAGTTTTGGGCAAAGGTTTGGCTCTGCAATGGACATGTTTATTGTGATTTTCTCATCCCCTGTAATGTTCACTAGTCCTAAACCCCATAGTTTTTTACTCTCCCACATCCCTCTCGGTTTGGAAAAAGGTTTATTCGAAGTACCATCCCCGTTGATTATCCAACGGTTTTGTTTTTCGCCATTTTCATTTACCCCAATAGCTGACATTTCCACTTGCAAATTAGTGTTATCTGCCAATAAATCTAGGTAATTGTCAAAAACTAGGGAAAGCATGGCCTCCCCTTTATAAGGAGTTAGCCAACCAAAACTTTTCCATCTGTCCATTATCGGCTCCCATTTGACTTGGCCCTTTTTTGATAGGTCAATAACTTCGCTAAAAAGGGAAAAATTTTCCAATGCGGTTTGATCAAACTTTGTGAAACCGCCGAAAAAAAGGACCACAATCCAAAACGGAGGAAACAAACGGATAAGGTTAAAGAAAGTTCTCATGGGAAAAACCCTTTTCTTCCAATTGGTACTCAACATGGTGCCTGATCAGTTAGATGGGGGCATTTGGTCTTTTAGGGCTCGCTCGATGATCCTTCCATTTCAAATCAATCAACATTCTTTCGGAGGCATAACCACTAAGCGAATTTCTAGCCAGGCACAATTGTGCGTTCGACAACTTCCTTGGCTCTAGCAAGGCGTTCTTCAATAAGTGCCTTTACAAGCGAGGAATTTGAAATACTCGGGTGTAAGTAATCTCGCTGCACCTATTTCAATATTTCCCGAGACTAACAACTCTTCGAAGACAACAGACGCCCTCCCATTAGGTGACTTCTGAGCTATTTCGACTTGCTTGTACGGATGGCAAAAGCAGATCACAACTTACCTTAACCTCGTTCAGAAGTTCAAAAATATTTAGGGCAATCATGCGGAATCATTCTCAGCAAAATATGCCGGGGATGTTTTTATAGGGGCCCTAATAGAAATCCCTACAGCAAGGGCCGTAAAAAGAATATCAAAAAAAGCACATTGGATTCTTCGCCCGTACCCAGTCCAAGCATAATCATGGTAAACTATGAGTTTAAATCTTGGGCACTGCAGTTTTGGGCTAAGGTTTGGTTCGGTAATCAACATATTAATTGTGATTTTCTCATCACCGGTTATTTCCACCATCCCTAAACCCCACTCTTTACTCGCCGACCAAATATTCATGGACTTGGAAAAAGGTTTATTAGAAGTTATATACCAGTCGATAATATTCCGGTCATGTTTTTCGCCATATTTATTTACCCCAAGTGCCGACATTTCTACTTGCAAATCAGTTTTCGAAGCATCAGCATTCGCAGGAGAATCAAAATTAAGGGATAGCATTGCTTTCCCTTTATAAGGGGTGATCCCAATTAATGTTTTCCAATGCTCCGTATTTGGTGTCCATTTGACTTCACCTTTTATTGATACATCAATGACATCACTAAAAACGGGAAATCGATCCAATGCGGTTTGATCAAACCTTGTGAAACCGCCGAAAAATAAAAAAATCATCCAAAGCGACGGGTAAAACTGTATAAGTATAAAGAAAATTCTCATGGGTAAACACCGAATTTTATATTATTTAAATCTTCTGAACCTGGGGCATGTCCACACTGCCAGCATTATCGGTGTAGGTGACCCGGTCTGCAAGATCATACTGGTAATTGTAGCCAGTTACACCATCCGATAATGAGGTTTCCCGACCGGCATCATCATAGCCATGCACGATGGTCTTGACCGCATTGCCAAAACCATCCACCCAAACTTCACTGGTTACTAGGCCGAGATCTGAATTGGTTAAAGCCTGGCTGGCTAAAAAGGTTGCGTCTTAAGTTCGTGCCATTGAGACCTGACCCCTTTTCTTGCTTCAAAGGTTGTCAGATTGGGAATCTGGTAAAGGATTCATTGGTTTTTCAACTTCTACGGGATGGCGAACTAAGTTAATGACTCGTCTGGAACTAGCTCCGAATTCTCGATAGTTAGCCCGGGCTTGACGAAGGCTTTCCTCGTTTGCACCCCCACCATAGGCCGGATCATTGAATTGCACATTATCATCCTCCCAATAACATATAGGGCATATCGCAAATGTTCCTGGTGGTAACTCCGAAAGGGTCAAAAATCCGCAACAAGGACAAGCATATCTCATAAGTCCCTTTCACTTGAAGAAATCAAAGGGGTCAGGTCTATTTTTACACGGCTTACCGCCACTTGCAAATAAAGCAGGGAAACTGAATTATCCTTTCAATCGCAGAAACCTGAGAGGCATTACTTTTTACTAGCACGAAAAAGAGGCCAAGCCCTATTGGATTTCTCCGGCGGTTGTTGCATCGGCTGGTAGATTCTACGCAAGTAAGCCGGGCACGACTTTTCCAAAGACATCGGTCAGGCGGAAGTGCCTGCCTTGAAACTTGAAGGTCAACTTCGTGTGATCAATGCCCAACTGTTGTAGCAGTGTTGCTTGAAAATCATGCACATGAACGCCATCGGTTGCTACATTCATTGCAAGCTCATCGGATGCGCCATACGAAATGCCAGGCTTGAAGCCCCCGCCTGCAGCCCAAATAGTAAAGGCATACGGATGATGATCACGGCCCCATTGAGGCCTATTAGCTAGATCGCCTTGGATAAAGGGTGTTCTACCAAACTCACCGCCCCAGATCACGATAGTATCATCCAATAAACCGCGCTGTTTGAGATCGCGAACCAAGGCTGCAGAGGGTTGGTCGGTATCCCTGCATTGGTTGTAAAGTTCGGTTGTGATGCTGCGATGCTGATCCCAGCCTGCGTGCATGACTTGTACAAATCGGGTGCCTCGTTCAACAAGTCTGCGGGCCATCAAGCAGTTGTAGGCAAAGGTGCCGGGTTCGCGCACTTGTGGCCCATACATTGCGAGAGTCTTTTCAGATTCTTTGGAGAAGTCGGTAAGTTCGGGCACGCTGGTTTGCATGCGATAAGCCATTTCGTATTGAGCGATACGGGTAGCGATTTCAGGGTCGCCAAACTCTTTCAACTTGATCTCGTTTAATTTTGAGATGTCATCGAGTTGGGCCCTGCGCAAGTTTTTGCTCATGCCTTCGGGGTTCGAAAGATAAAGTACGGGGTCGCCACCGGAACTGAATTTCACACCTTGGTGCTTCGAGGGAAGAAAGCCCGAGCCCCAATAGAAGTCGTAAAAGATCTGGCCACAGGTGGTGCCCTTGCTGATGGAAGTCATGACCACAAAGGCGGGAAGGTTTTCTGATTCACTTCCCAAGCCATAGGAAAGCCAGGCTCCCAAGGTGGGTCGACCTGGAATCTGAGCGCCACTCAAAAAGAAAGAAATCGCAGGTGCATGATTCACGGCTTCCGTATGCATGCTTTTAATAAAGCAAAGGTCATCTGCAATCGATGCGGTATGTGGCAAGAAATCGCTGACCCATGAACCACTATTTCCCCGCTGCTTAAAAGGCTCGACAGGGGAAAGCATTACCTTGCCCTTGGGATTACCTGTCATGGTCGAGAAGCGCTTGCCTTCAAAGAAGGAATCGGGCACGGGCTTACCATGCATCTCGATCAATTTGGGTTTGTAATCAAAAAGATCTACATGGGTGGGTGCGCCATTCTGAAACAGATAGATGACATTCTTGGCCTTGGGTTTCCAATGGGGAAGATCGGGCAGCCTATTATTCTGGGGGGCAGCAGCGAACCCATCCTTTGCAAGCAAGCCTGAAAGCGCAGCAGTGCCTAATCCCAAGGCCTGCTTCCCGAAGAATTCCCTCCGGTTCACCAGCAACGATTGTTGAATTCTAGGATCCATAATTATTCCTTATTCAAGGCCTCATCAAGGTTGAAAAGGGAAAGGGCAAGGGTGCCAAACGCTGCCAGCTTTTTACTATCGACTGCGGTGCTCGCAGGCATTTTGCCAACGGAGATAAATTTCTTCGCAGCTTCAGCATCTTTTTCAAAGGCATCTTGATACCGCTTAACTGCAGCAGATAAAATGCCTACTTCCTCGTTACTTGGTTTCCTTGCAAGTATGGCACGAAAGATGTTTTCAATCACAACATCATCTTTATTGGTTGTTGCAAGAAGTTCTCTTTGCGCAAGCATACGCGATGCTTCAACATAGGTTGTATCATTGAGGGTTGCGAGGGCATGAAGCGGAGTATTGGTACGGGAAAGCTTGACATTGCAATACTGCCTAGCAGGGGTATCAAAGAACATGGTAGGGCCGATGATCCTGCGCCAAAAGGTATAGACACTTCGCTTGTAGAGGTTTTCCCCTTGGTCTTGAACATATTTTTTATTACCAAAGGTTGCATCTTCCCAGATACCTTGGGGCTGATAGGGCCGAGTGGGTGGGCCACCAATTTGGGGAATTAAAAGGCCAGATGCGGCAAGCGCTTGATCACGGATCATCCATGCAGGCCTGCGATATCTTGGGCCATGTGAAAGAAATCTGTTGGCGCTATCTTTTTCTTTAGCCTCAGGATCCAACTTCGAAGATTGTTGATACGTTTCGCTAAGTACGATCAGTCGAACAAGATGTTTGACATCCCAATTACTCTCCTGGAATTCCACAGCTAGCCAATCAAGAAGTTCGGGGTGAGAAGGTTTTTCTCCCTGCACGCCAAAGTCTTCGGATGTCTTAACGATTCCGGTTCCAAAGAATTGCTGCCAAAATCGATTAACGATCACCCGCGAGGTAAGGGGGTTTTCCTTGGTTACAAGCCACCCTGCCAGATCGAGCCTGTTGATTGAATCAGCCTTGCGAATTTGCGGAAGCACTGCAGGGACAGCAATACCAACTTTGGCCATGGGCTTTTCGTAATTACCAATGTTAAGAATAAAAGTTTCTCGCTGCTTCGGAAGTTCTTCCATCACCATGACACGGGGCATCGATTTTGAAAAGTTGTCTCGTTCATCAATCGTTTTAATAAGGCTATTCAAAATTTGAAAGAGTTCTGGTTTGGGTTTTTCAACTGCCTTTGCAAGTTGTTGGAGTTGCGCCTTGCCTCTCGAGCCTGCAGGCTTGGAAAGAATATCTTTACTCTCTTTGGAATAATCCTTTGCAGCATCAGAGTCTGAGGCCTTTTTACCTTTCTCCCTTGGGAATATTTTATTCTCAAGTTCTTCAACCTGGCTTTGAAGCTTACCCACTGCAGTGTCAAGTTGCTTCTTTTTTAGAAGTTGTTCTGGGGTTGAAAATTCCAGTACGGGAGGAGTTTGAGGGTTTCCACCTCCACCATCAACAGGCGTGTTATTAAAGAATGAAAAAAGCTGATAGTAATCTTTCTGCGAAAGAGCATCGTACTTATGATCATGGCATCTGCAGCAATTAAAGGTCAGGCCCAGCCAGATTGTTCCCATGGTTTCGGACATATCCATCACATAATCGATACGGTTTTCGGCTGCGATCCTGCCTCCTTCGCCATTGATCATATGATTACGATTAAAGCCAGTTGCAAGGCGTTGCTCAATGGTTGGATTGGGAAGAAGATCGCCTGCAAGTTGCCAAGTGGTGAAATCTTTAAACGAAAGATTATCATTGAAAGCAGATGCTGCCCAATCACGCCAAGGCCACATGGTTCGTTCGTTATCGCCCTGATACCCATTGCTATCTGCATAACGCGAGGCATCAAGCCAATCCCAGAGCATGCGTTCGCCATAATGCGGACTGGCAAGCAAACCATCTACCAGCTTTGCATAGGCGTTGGGCGAGTTGTCACTAATAAAAGACTCTGCTTGATCTAAAGTCGGGGGCAAGCCGGTCAGGTCAAGATACAATCGCCTAACCAAAGTTTCACGGCTTGCTCGGGGAGCTTGCTTTAATCCTTCAGCCTTAAGCTTCTCAATAATAAAAGAATCAATGGGATTAGAAGTCCGAGCATCTCTTGGTAAGATTGGAACAGCGGGTTTGATGGGAGCTTCAAACGCCCAGTGCTTCCCCCAATTTGCGCCTTGATCGATCCAAGCCTTCAATAGTTCGATCTGATTTTTTCCAAGCTTTCTGGCAGAGGAGGGCGGGGGCATCAACTCTTTTTCGTCGGTAGTTATCAAGCGTTGGAACAGTTCGCTTTTCGCAATGTCTTTCGCCTTGATGATATGGGCGCCTAGCGACTTCGATTTTGCAAACGCACCTTCCTGGGTATCCAGCCTTAGTTTCGCTTTGCGTGCTTTTTCATCAGGCCCATGGCATGAGTAGCAGTTATCAGAAAGAATCGGAAGTATATCCCGCGAAAAATTAATCTGCGCAGGATCTGCACCAACTATCAGCCAAGCCAAGATGAATGCGGGAGTTGTCATGACAACCATTCTTGAAAAGTTACTTTTGCAATTCTCGAACTTTAATGTTTTTGAATGCCACCGGGCCGTGATCCACTTGTATCAGGATCGGCGCTTTACTCTTTTCCTTTAACTTGAAGTTGTTTCCTGTGGGGGTGAGTAGTTCCACATTATCATGAATCAATTCGCCATTCAAAAGCACCTTGGGCAGTCGAGCGTTTTTAACCTTGTTGCCTGCCTCATCAAGACGAGGCGCAATAAAGGTGATGTCCAAGGTTTGCCATTCACCAGCGGGCTTGCAAGCGTTCTTCGAGGGGGGCACGCCTTTATCGATGTAGGTGAAGGCTGGTTTGTATTCCCAGCGGGGGTAAACGCCACCGCAATCCGAACCGGTTAAATTTGTTTTACCGAAACTGTCGAAGATTTGAATCTCATAGAGCATGTGCATTTTAATGCCCGAGTTGGAACCCTTTGCTACTAAGAACTCGAGATGTATTTCGTGATCGCCAAAGGATTGATTGGTGACTAAGCCTGGCAATCCTTCGTTGTTGTTGAAAAGAATAGGGCCTTTATCTTTGCTTGCTACAAGCTTATTTTGCTTGGCGCCATCAAGGGTAATTTTATCTGTCCAGACAAACTTGGGCGATGCTTTTTTAAACGCGTCCAACTTTCCTTCGGGGATTAATTCGACCCAATCGGTGTCTGCGTTACAAATAAGGGTCATCATTCCTAAAGCAAGGCCTATACTATTCATTGGGGATCTCGGGTTAGAACTTCAAAGGGTAGGAATTTAGTAAGATAATAATGTAACCTTTGTGCGTATGCTCTTCAATTGATACCCTAAAATAATAGTGAATCAATTTTTAGGACTGTTTAGGTTGAATTTTATCGGAGACTGCATGATTACTCGATATTCGGTGCTATTAGCATTGTTCTTTGCTACTTTTGCTTTTGCAGTTGACCCTAAAGAAACTAAACTTCAACAAGAAGAAGCCCTCCATCAAGGCGTTTGGCAGGTCACTTCTTTTACGCGCAATGGTAAAGAAACTGCCAAGGAAATCGTTGATTCCATCGAAAGAATGGTCGATGGTAAGCATGTGGTTTGGAAAAGGGATGGCAAAAGATTTGCAGGCACCACCGTTGAACTCAATCCAGAGTTAAATCCAAAAACCTTGGATGTCAGCCCAGACGGGGGCCCCATGAAGGGAGAAAAACTTCTAGGAATTTATAAACTTGAAGGCGATATCCTCACCATCTGCATGGCACCCAAAGGAAAAGATCGCCCCGCCAAGTTCGAAGCAATTGCGGGAACCGATGAAACCTTAATGGTTTTCAAGAAAAAACCCAAGCCCCAAAACTAACTATTTCACCCAAACCACCTGCGACCGTATTGCAGAGAGTTTGATTTTATTTGCCTC